>Ga0310828_1000360_pt1 | contig 51807 bp, 52 predicted proteins | sample WT_ome_3_FD_202242 | JGI IMG/M metagenome (GOLD analysis project Ga0310828, IMG submission 202242) | Sorghum-adapted microbial communities enriched on wild type (WT) sorghum from Joint BioEnergy Institute, Emeryville, California, United... ... | reverse complement strand
CCCCAGTACCGCCGAACCGCGGGCGCAAGGCCCGATCCCGCGCCTCGCGGCGCTTCGTCCGGTGTCCGCCGGTTGGCTTGCTCCCGAGCGGCGAAGACTAATTTATCACGGAGCCCAATCAGAAGTCAAGCGGAATTCTCGCGCCAATTCGGAGAATTCCGCCCTCTGTTTCCATTCTTGCAAAATTGTCGTGAGAACGTTGCGTCGCTTTATTCCTCGCCTTGCTTCCCTTCGCCGTTTCCTTCGCCGTTCCTTTCATTCGCGTCCGCTTCTTGCTCCTCCTGCGACTCGTCATCGCGTTCCACGATGGCCATGGTGGCCACTTCGTCATCTTCGCGGATGTGAATCAGCCGGACGCCCTGCGTGTTGCGTCCCATGCTGGAAATGCCGGCGATGGCGGTGCGGATCAGCGTGCCGGCAGCGGTGATGATCATCAGATCCTGATCATCGTTCACCACTTTGAGCCCGACGACGTTGCCGTTTTTCTCCGTGATGTTGAGCGTCTTGATGCCTTTGCCGCCGCGGGTCTGCATCCGGTATTCGCCGATCGGGGTTCGTTTGCCGTACCCTTTGGCCGTGACGGTCAGCACTTCCTGGCCTTCGTCGACGACGTCCATGCCGACGACCTGGTCGCCGCCGGAAAGATGAATGCCTTTCACGCCGCTGGCGCTGCGGCCCATCGGACGGACGTCCTGCTCCGGAAAACAGATGGACATCCCCTGGCTCGTGCCCATGATGATGTTTCGGTTGCCGTCGGTCAGCCGGACGCCGACCAGTTCGTCGTCTTCCCTGAGCAGGATGGCGATCAGGCCAACCTTGCGGATGTTGGCGAAGTCGGCGAGCGGCGTTTTCTTGACGATCCCCTTGCGCGTGGCAAAAAAGAGGAATTTGTCTTCTTCCAGACTTTCGATCGGAATGACCGCGTTGATCGTCTCGCCCTGCTCGATTTGCAACAGGTTGATGATCGGCGTGCCCCGGGCGGTGCGGCCGAGTTCGGGGATTTCATAGGCTTTCAGCCGGTACGCTTTGCCCTTGTTCGTGAAAAACAGGAGCGTATGGTGCGAGTTCGTGGTGAACAGATGTTCCACGAAGTCGTCCTCTTTCGTGTCCATGCCGATGACGCCTTTGCCGCCCCGCTTCTGGCTGCGGTAGGTGGAAACCGGCAGCCGTTTGACATAACCGGTGTGGGTGATCGTCACTACCACTTCTTCCCGGGGAATCAGATCTTCGTCTTCAATGTTGTCGACGTCGATGCTGATTTCCGTGCGGCGCTCGTCCCCGAATTTGTCCCGGATTTCCTTCAGTTCTTCGCTGATGATGTTCAGCACGAGATGCTCATCGGCCAAAATCGCCTTGTACTCGGCAATTTTGGCGAGCAGTTCGTTATACTCGTTTTCGATCTTTTCCCGTTCCAGGCCGGTCAGCCGTTGCAGCCGCATGTCGAGGATCGCTTGCGCCTGCGCGACGGTCAGGTTGAACCGCGAAACGAGACCTTCCCGCGCTTCTTCCGTCGTACGGGATGCGCGGATCAGGGCGATGACCGCATCCAGGTGGTCCAGCGCAATGCGCAGCCCTTCGAGGATGTGGGCCCGTTCCTCCGCCTTCTTCAGGTCGAACTCCGTGCGCCGGCGAATAACCTGAATTTGATGCTGCAAATAATAGTACAGCACGTCGCGCAGGTTGAGCACCTTCGGCTCCCCGTCCACGAGGGCGAGCATGTTGATGCCGAAGTTGGTCTGCATCGGCGTATGTTTGAACAGGTTGTTGAGCACGACGCTCGGCGTCACGTCACGGCGAAGCTCGATGACGATGCGCATGCCGGTCCGGTCCGATTCGTCCCGGAGATCGGTAATGCCGTCGATCTGCTTGTCGCGGACAAGCTCGGCAATCCGTTCGACCAGCTTGGCCTTGTTCACCTGGTACGGCAACTCGTGCACGATGATGCGCGCCTTGTTGCCGGTTTCTTCAATGGTGGTTTTGGCCCGCATGATGACGGTGCCGCGGCCCGTCATGTACGCCTGGCGGATGCCCTGGCGGCCGAGAATGTAGGCTCCGGTCGGAAAATCGGGGCCTTTGATGTATTCCATCAATTCCACCGGCGTAATGTCCGGTTTGTCGATGAGCGCCAGGGTGCCGTCGATGACTTCGCGCAGGTTGTGGGTCGGAATGTTGGTGGCCATCCCGACGGCAATGCCCGAAACGCCGTTGACGAGCAGGTTCGGAAAACGCGAAGGCAGCACCGCCGGCTCCCGTTCTTCCCCGTCATAGTTGGGCACGAAATCGACGGTATCCTTGTTCAAATCCCGCAGCAATTCCATGGCGATTTTGGACAGGCGGGCTTCCGTGTACCGCATGGCCGCGGCGGCGTCGCCGTCCACGGAACCAAAGTTGCCGTGTCCGTCCACCAGGGTGTAGCGCATGTTGAAATCCTGCGCCATCCGCACCATCGTTTCGTAAACCGCGGCATCCCCGTGGGGATGGTATTTCCCGATGACTTCGCCGACGATGCGGGCGGATTTTTTGAACGGCTTGTCCGGCGTCATGCCCAGCTCGTTCATGGCGTACAGGATGCGACGATGCACCGGCTTCAGGCCGTCCCGCACATCCGGCAGCGCACGGCTGACGATGACGCTCATCGCATAATCCAAAAAGGAACTTCGCATTTCCGTGACGATGTCACGGTCTTTCAATGAGGAGCGTTTTTCTTCTGACATGCTGTCGCATTACCCTCCCTGGCCTGGATCGGCATAACCTTCCGGCATCCGCCGCGAAGTTCGCCGCTGCCGCCCGCCGCCGGTTGCATCCCGCCGCCGACGGCCGGCCAAAACCGCCGTATGCGTCAAATATCCAGGTTCGTCACGAATTTGGCATGTTGCTGGATGAACTCCTTGCGCGGTTCCACCGCATCGCCCATCAAGGTGTCGAACACGAGGTCCGCTTCGATGGCATCTTCGATGGTCACCTGCAAGAGCGTGCGGCTTTCCGGATCCATCGTCGTCTCCCACAGCTGTTCGGGATTCATTTCGCCGAGACCCTTGTAACGCTGCACGTTCGGTTTTCCGCCGCTTTCCCCGAATTCCGCGAGAATGGCGTCCCGCTCCTGGTCGCTGTAGGCGTAGCGGATCACCCGGTTTTTCTCGATTTTGTACAGCGGCGGCTGGGCGATGTACACATAGCCGCTTTCGATGATTTTGCGCATGTATCGATAGAAAAAGGTCAGAAGCAGCGTGCGGATGTGGGCGCCGTCCACGTCGGCATCGGTCATGATGATGATTTTGTGATAACGGGCCTTTTCGATGTCGAAATCGTCGCCGATCCCCGTTCCGAGCGCGGTGATGATGGCGCGGATTTCGGCATTGCTCAAAATTTTGTCCAGCCGCGCCTTCTCGACGTTCAAAATTTTGCCCCTGAGGGGCAAAATGGCCTGGAACATCCGGTCGCGACCCTGCTTCGCGCTGCCGCCTGCGGAGTCCCCTTCGACGATGTACAGTTCGCTGATGGACGCATCCCGGCTCGTGCAGTCCGCCAGTTTGCCCGGCAGCGAGCTGACTTCAAGGGCGTTCTTGCGCCGCGTCAATTCCCGCGCCTTGCGGGCCGCCTCGCGGGCTCTTGCCGCCTGCAGCGATTTTTCGAGTATGCGTTTGGCGAGGGAAGGGTTTTCATCCAGAAACTCGGTGAACTTCTCGGCAAAAAGGGATTCCACGATGCCCCGCACTTCGCTGTTGCCGAGCTTCGTCTTCGTCTGGCCTTCAAATTGGGGTTCGGGAATTTTGACGGAAATGATGGCCGTCAGCCCTTCCCGCACGTCATCTCCCGTCAGGTTGCTGTTATCTTTCAACAGGCCGTATCTGCGCCCGTAATCGTTGATGACGCGGGTCAGCGCACTCTTGAAACCGGATTCGTGGGACCCGCCTTCGTGGGTATGAATATTGTTGGCATAGGAAAAGATCGTTTCGTTGTAACCGTCGTTGTACTGCAGGGCGATTTCGACGGAGACGTTGTCCCGGTAGCCTTCCACGTAAATCGGGCTTTCTCCGATCGGTTCCCGGTTGCGGTTCAGAAACTCGACGAACTCCCTGATGCCGCCTTCGAAATGATAGGAATGGCTCGTTCCGGTCCGCTCGTCCGTCAGATTGATCCGGATGCCCCGGTTCAGGAAGGCGAGTTCGCGGATGCGGGATTGCAGCACCTCGTATTCGAACTCCACCGTTTCCGTGAAAATTTCTTCATCCGGCCAGAACGTAATGGTGGTGCCGGTTTCATCGGTTTCGCCGATCACCTGCAGGTCGTACTGCGGCACGCCGCGGCGATATTCCTGCTTGTGAATTTTGCCGTCCCGTTTCACTTCGACCACGAGACGTTTGGACAACGCGTTGACGACGGATACGCCAACGCCGTGCAAACCGCCGGACACCTTGTAGCCTTCACCGCCGAACTTGCCGCCGGCATGCAGCACGGTCATGACCACTTCAACCGCGGGCCGTCCCGTCTTCTTCTCCACGCCGACGGGAATGCCGCGGCCGTTGTCGATGACGGTGACGCTGTTGTCCGGATGGACGATGACGGAAATTTCGGTGCAGTATCCGGCGAGCGCTTCGTCGATGCTGTTGTCAACCACTTCCCACACCAGATGGTGCAATCCGCGGCTGCTGGTGGAACCGATGTACATTCCGGGCCGTTTGCGGACGGCATCCAGCCCGTCCAACACCTGGATCTGAGTCTCGTCGTAAGCGTTGGGATTGACGCTGTGTCCTGACATTGGATTGTTCACCTACTTCGTCAAATTCGAAACGCGTTCAAACGGGCCCGTTGCCTGAATTCTTTTTTTCAGGGTCACGACGGAAACCGGGGAAAAATAATAGCCGTTTTTGGTGATGACAAGGCTTTTCGTTTCCTCCGTCCCGATTTTCTGCACGCCGCTCAGCCGATGTTCATCGGCAAAAATGGATGCGGCGTGTTCCGCTTTGTCTCCCGAGAGATCAAAAATGGCAATCAGATCCCGAGAACGAATGACGGTTTCGCCGCCCAAATCCAGATACATGCGCTTCCGCCTCCATCAAAACATGTGGCCCGCCGTGCAAAGGCCCGCTCATTCGATTACACGCCCCGCCTGCACCCGGAACAGCCTGGCGTCTTTCAGACTGGCCGCCTCGATGCTGTCAATGGAGGTGGTCGTAATGAACGTCTGCACCTTGCCGCGGAATGTTTCGATCAACTGGCTTTGCCTGTTGCGGTCCAATTCCGACAACACGTCATCGAGCAGCAAAATCGGATACTCCCCGACTTCCGAACGGATCAGCTCCAGTTCGGCCAGCTTCAGGGAAAGGGAAACGGTCCGCTGTTGCCCTTGTGATCCAAAAGCATGCACGTCTTTCCCGTTGACGGCGAATGACAGGTCATCGCGGTGCGGCCCGATCAAACACATGCCGCGCCTCGTTTCCTGTTCTTTGGCCTGTGATAACTTTATCATAAACTGGTTGACTAAAACAGTTTCATCTTCTTCTTCACCGAAATCCACCGACGGCTTGTAGGTGACGACCAGCTGTTCACGGCCTCCCGTTATGCCGCGGTGGATCTGTTCCGCCCATGCTTGCAGTTTTGTTATAAAGTGTTGACGCATTCGGATGATTTTAACACCGGCGCGGGCCAATTGCTCGTTCCACACATCCAGCATCATGTCGTTCGTTCCGCCGGGGCCCGTTTTCTTGAAATACTGGTTTTTCTGGACGACAATGCGCTGGTATTGCTGCAAATGGTACAGATAGGACGGATGAACCTGTCCGATTTCCATGTCCATGAACCGGCGGCGGATGCCCGGCGATCCCTTGACGATCTCCAAATCTTCCGGCGCAAACATGACCACGTTCAGCGTGCCGATGAACTGGCTCAGTTTCTGTTGCTCCAACCCGTTGATGCGCGCTTTTTTGCCTTGTCCGGAAATGACCAGATGGAGCCGGACGTCGCCGAGCTTGCGGGTGATGTCGGCGGCGATGACGGCATGTTCGCTGTCCCAGCCGATCAGTTCCCGGTCCTTGTGGGTCCGGTGGGAACGGAGCAACGCCAGAACGAACAACGATTCCAGGATATTCGTCTTGCCCTGGGCATTCTCGCCGATCAGAATGTTCACTTCGGGCGACGCTTCGAGCCGCAATTGTCCGATGTTGCGATAATGCTCCAGACTGAGGGTTTTGAGCAGCAAATCGAAAGCCTCCTAAGCGCGCGTGACCCGGCAAACGCCGCGTCCCTGCGCCTCTACCACGTCGCCGGGAACGAGTTTCTTGCCCCTGCGCCGTTCGGGCTCCCCGTTGACGAGCACCATGCCTTCCAGCAGCATATGCTTGGCTTCTCCGCCCGTCGCCGCAAAGTTTGCCAATTTCAGCAACTGGCCCAGGGTGATCGTATCCGTGGTGATTTTGACGTCTTTCATGGGCCGCTTCCTTCCATCAAGTGGTGGTCCGGTAAGGCAGGATCAGATGGAGCATGTCCGGTTCCTGCTCCGGCCGGATCAAAATCGGGCTCATCGCGCCCGTGAATCCGATGTGGATTTTCTCCTGGTCGATCACTTTCAGGGCGTCCAGCATGTAACGGGAGTTGAAGGCGATTTTCAGTTCTTCGCCGGCAAGATGGTCGGGCACGATCCGCTCCGTCACTTTCCCGATTTCCAGCGAGCTGGACGACACTTCGATTTCCCCGCTGCCGACGGTGGCCATGCGCACGATGTTCGTTTTTTCTTCCCGCGACAGCAGATAGGCCCGTTCAATGGCGTCCGTCAATGCCTTCGTGGACATGATCATTTCCGTTTTGTACTGGTTCGTGATGATGCGGCTCGTATCCGGATAGGTCCCGTCAAGCAGACGGGAATAGAACAGGATGCGGTCCATGCGGAACAGCACCTGGCTTTCGGTGGCCGCCACTTCGATCATGGTGCCGTTATCCGGAACGAGTTTGGACAGTTCGTTCAGCGTGCGGCCGGCAATCACCATTTGATCCAGCTTCAGTTCCGGATCGGCGGCCACTTCACACTCCGCATTGGACAGGCGATGCCGGTCGGTGGCCGTCAGTTTCAGTTTTCCGCCGGAAAGCTGCCACAACACGCCGGTCAAAATCGGCGTCGATTCGTTGGCCGAAACGGCGAACACGGTGCGCTGGACGAGTTGTTTCATTTTGAGCCCGTTGATCGAGAACGTGTGGGCATCCGCAACGGACGGCAATACCGGATACTCTTCGGGATCCAGGCCCACCAGTTCGATTTCGGCGTTGCCGGAACGGATGATCGCGCGATGGACGTCGGGCGCTTCCAGTTCCACGGTGTCGGTGGGCAGTTTCCGGACGATTTCCGAGAAAAACTTGGCACCCAGAACAAGGCTTCCGCCGCTCTCCATCCGAACGATCGTCTCCCCGTCTTCTTCCAACGGAATGAAACTTTGCACGGAAATGTCCGTATCGCTGGCGGTCAGGGTTATCCCCCGGCTGTCGGCGTCTATTTTGATGCCGGCCAAAATCGGGATGACCGGACGGGGCGACACGGCTCGGCTGACGTGGCCGATCGCTTCGTTCAACGCGTCTTTGCGAATGGAAAGTTTCAAGCTTTTCACTCCTGCTCGTCATATTCTTATTCATGAATACATAGGTATAGTAATAGTAGTATTGCGCCTGAATATGTGGATAAACGGAGAAAAACCGGGAAAGAAAGCCTGTCCACATGTGGACAACGGATGGCACAACCTTGTGCACAGGCTTTCTTTTTTTATCCGGGATTTTTGATGGCGTTTTTCAGTTCGTTGATGATTTTGACCAGTTCGGGATTGCGTTCCATTTCGCTCGCGATTTTGTCGCAGGCGTGCAGCACGGTGGTGTGGTCGCGGCCGCCGAATTGTTCGCCGATTTTGGGCAGTGACAGTTCCGTCAGCTCGCGGGCCAGGTACATGGCGACCTGGCGGGGGAACGCGACGGCTTTCGTGCGTTTCCGCGCTTTGAAATCTTCCAGCTTCAGATGGTAGTATTCCCCGACTTTCATCTGGATGTCCTGGACGGTGATGACCCGCGGGCGGTTGGCCGGGATGATGTCTTTCAACGCTTCCGCGGTCAGGTGGACGGTGATGTCCTGGTTGACGAGGGACGAATACGCCACCACCCGGATGAGCGCGCCTTCCAGTTCGCGGATGTTCGTGTCGATCTGATTGGCGATGTACATCATCGCTTCGTTCGGAATGTCCAGGTTTTCCGCTTTCGCTTTCTTGCGCAAAATGGCGATCCGCGTCTCCAGATCGGGCGGCTGGATATCGGTGATGAGCCCCCATTCGAAACGGGAACGGAGCCGCTCTTCCAGCGTCGGAATTTCCTTCGGCGGGCGGTCGCTGGAAATGACGATCTGTTTGCGGGCTTCGTGCAGGGCGTTGAACGTATGGAAAAACTCTTCCTGGGTTTGTTCCTTGCCGGCGATGAACTGGATGTCGTCGATCAGCAGCACGTCGATGTTCCGATATTTGTTGCGGAAACTTTCACCGCGGTTGTCGCGGATCGCGTTGATGAATTCATTGGTGAACTTTTCGGATGAAATGTACAGCACCCGCATGCCGGGATTGTGGTCGAGAATGTAATGGCCGATGGCATGCATCAGGTGGGTTTTGCCAAGCCCGACGCCGCCGTAGATGAACAGCGGATTGTACGCCTTGGCCGGCGCTTCGGCGACGGCAAGGGATGCCGCATGGGCAAACCGGTTGCCTGCGCCGATGACGAACGTATCAAAGGTATATTTCGGATTGAGCATGCCGGCGCTGCGCTCGTCGGACGGTTCCCGGACGATCGCCGGCGGAGGCGGGACCGGCGCCGGCCTGTCCATCACCGGAGCCGTATCTTCCAATATAAATTCCACGCTGATCCGCTTGTTGAATTTTTCGTAGATGGCGTCGTGGATCAGTTTCGTGTATCGTTTTTCCAGCCAGTTTCTGGCAAATATGTTCGGAGCTCGCACCACCACGGCTTCATCGGTGAAAGAAACGGCCTTCGTTCCTTTCAACCAAGTGTCAAAACTTGGTTTGCTGATCTTTTTTTGTACGACGGAAAGGACTTGCTGCCAGAGGTGGTCGCTATGGCTATCCACAAACGTTCACTCCTTGGTTGTTGGTGGTTCATGGTTGAACGGAGCCTTCTGTTGAGCGGATTTTGCGCTATGGTGGAAAGTCGGGATGAACGATGCCGAAGATTTATCCACAATATCCGCAGAGTTGTGCAGAGATTTGTCAATAACGAGGGGATATTGTTAACATAATTGTCCACATTGTGTGGATAACGTGGAAGTCGGCGGGAATACCCACAAGGAAAAGCACATTTATGATAACAAAAGCACCCGCTTATTTCAACGAAATTCATGGGGTTATCCACAAATTCAATAACTTGTGAAGAAATATTGATAACAACACTAGATATTGTGGATAGTTGGTGGAACGTGTTCCGTTTTCCGAAAGAGGTGTCGAAACGATGTGAACGGGGAGCTGTGGATGGACGCGAGGAAAGGGATTCCGGCGCCCTTCCGGTTGACTTTTTGCCAAGAGCGTGGTTAAATATTAGGACGGAAATCAATGTAGTTTTCAGCATAACGGCTTTTTTTGTTTAACGGGAGGTGTAGGGGTCGATGAAACGGACGTTTCAACCGAATGTGCGCAAACGCAAGAAGGTGCACGGTTTCCGCAAACGGATGAGCACGAAAAACGGCCGCAAGGTTCTGGCCGCACGCCGCAAAAAGGGGCGTAAAATCATCAGCGCCTGAAGCGCCGATCGCAAAAAGGGCCACGGCTTCCGTGGTCTTTTTTTCAACCTTGTTTATCCCTTTCGCAAATCGTGCAAGATGGTAACAGCAAATTTGCAATGATGGAGCGTCGGACCGTGCAGAAACAATATCGTCTGGCGAAGCGGAAAGATTTCGGGAAAGTGTACAAACTGGGCCAGTCCGTCGCCAATCGGCAATTTGTCATTTATGTGCTGAAAAATCCGAAAACGGAACGCATGCGCACCGGCGTTTCGGTCAGCAAGAAGCTGGGCGGAGCCGTTCTGCGCAACCGGCTGCGCCGGCAGGTGAAGGAAATCATGCGGCTGAACGTGGAGCGGATCGAACCGGGCCACGACATCGTCATCATCGTGCGCCGGGCGGCCGTCGGCATGGCGTACCGGGAAATGGAAAAAAGCCTGCAGCATGCGTTGAAACGCGCGTCGCTCTGGCGGAAAAATTAACGGCGGCGGTCGGTTTTCTTGCCCGCCAAACTATGGTATAGTGAATCATGGAATTTTCCGTGATCGGCGTACTATTTTGCGCTTGAGAGACAGTAGGAGGATGGCTTTGTTGTCGCAGACCGTAAACCGCAAACGCAAACGGGCAATCATCGGAGCGTTGCTTCTCGTCGTGCTGCTTCTGGCGGGATGCACTCCGAACACGATCGATACGATCCAGACGGAAGATCTGCTTGAGGGCGGTTTCTTCCAACGCTACTTCGTCTATCCGATGTCCTGGGCGCTGAACCTGTTTGCCGATCTGCTTTTCGGCGAATATGGCTTGTCCATTCTGGTGATGACGATTCTCGTCCGGTTGATCGTGTTGCCGCTCAACATCAAGCAGTACAAGAGCACGAAGGCGATGCAGAAGATTCAGCCGGAACTGCAGGCGCTCCAGAAAAAATACAAGAACGACCAGCAGAAGCTGCAGGAAGAGACGATGAAGCTGTTCCAGAAGCACAATGTCAACCCGCTCAGCGGCTGTTTCCCGCTTCTGGTCCAGATGCCGATTCTGATCGCCCTGTACTATGCCATCATGTACAATCCGGACATTCGTACCCACTCGTTCCTTTGGATGAACCTCGGGGAGAAGGATCCGTATTACATTTTGCCGATCCTCGCCGCGCTGACGACCTGGGTGCAGCAGAAAGTGATGAGCATGTTCACGCCGCCCAATCCGCAGATGCGCATGATCATGCTGATTTTCCCGGTGATGATTTTCACCATTTCCATGGGGCTGCCCGCCGCCCTCCCGCTCTACTGGGTGTACGGCAACATCTTCATGATCGTGCAAACCTACTTTATGTACGGCAGAGGTTCGAAAGAAGAAGGGGGCTCTGCTAAGAAATGAAAGTGATCACGGTCTTTGGCAAAACGGTGGAGGATGCGATCCAATCCGGGCTTGAACAGCTTGGCGTGGGCCGGGACCGGGTCGTGGTGGAAGTGCTGGAGCAATCGTCGCGCGGATTGTTCGGGCTGATCGGATCCCGGGGGGCGAAGGTGCAGCTGACGCTCATTCCGGATCCGATCGAAGAGGCGCGCAACATGCTCGCGGACGTGCTTGCGGCGATGGGGCTGGCGGCCGAAATCGCCCAGACGTCCGACAAAGACGGCAACGTCGTGTTCAAATTGTCCGGCGGCGACATGGGCATGGTGATCGGCCGGCGGGGCCAAACGCTGGATGCCCTGCAGTATTTGCTGAACGTGGTGGCCAACCGCCATGCGAAGGAGCACGTCCGGATCGTATTGGACGCCGAAGATTTCCGGGAACGCCGCAAACAGACGCTGGAACGGCTCGCGGACCGGCTGGCGGCGCGGGTGATCAAGTATCACCGGGAAATTTTGCTGGAGCCGATGACCCCCCAGGAACGGCGGATCATTCACGCCCATCTGAGCGACCATCCGAAGGTGAAAACGTTCAGCAAAGGCGACGAACCGAATCGCCGCGTCGTGATTGCGCCGAGATGACGGCCATTCGCCGGATGCGGAACAATGCCCGTCGGCTTGCGGAATGGACGGGCGCGCCATGTTGGCCATAGCGAAAGACCGTGCGGACAATGACTTTGCAGGGAGTGCCCGGAGAGTCATTGTTTTGTTTTTTGTTTGGCACCCTTTTGTCCGTATCGAAAAGGAGGGACAGGCATGATCGCCGAATCGGATACGATTGCCGCCATTTCGACGCCGCCCGGAGAGGGCGGCATTGCCGTCATTCGCATCAGCGGCCCGGAAGCGGTGCAGGCGGCGGATCGCGTGTTCCGGGGACGCCGGCCGCTCGCCGAAGTCCCCTCCCATACGGTCCATTACGGGTTCGTGCGGGATCCGGAAACGGGAGAGACGGCGGATGAAGTGCTCGCCACGGTCATGCGGGCGCCCCGTTCCTTCACGCGGGAGGACGTGGTGGAAATCAGTTGCCACGGCGGCATCATCGCCGTGCGCAAAGTGTTGGAACTGCTGCTTTCCGCCGGCGGCGTACGGCTCGCCGAACCCGGCGAGTTCACGAAACGTGCCTTTCTGAACGGACGAATCGACCTGTCCCAGGCGGAGGCGGTCATCGACCTGATCCGCGCCAAATCGGACCAGGCCCACGAACTTGCCATGCGGCAGGCGTCGGGCGCCCTTTCCGGCAAAATCCGCGAATTACGCGGGCGGCTCGTCGAGTTGATGGCCCACATCGAAGTGAACATCGATTACCCGGAACACGACGTGGAAGAAATGACAAACCGGTTCATCCGGGAAAAATGCGCGGAAGCGATGGCGGAAATTGACCGCTTGCTAAATACGGCATCGCAAGGCAAAATACTGAGGGAAGGCATTACGACGGCCATCGTCGGGCGTCCGAACGTCGGCAAATCGTCGCTGCTCAACGCCCTGGCGCAGGAGAACAAGGCGATCGTCACCGACATTCCCGGCACGACCCGCGACGTCATCGAGGAATATGTGAACGTGGGCGGCATTCCGCTGCGCCTGCTCGATACGGCGGGCATTCGCGAAACGGCGGACCTGGTGGAAAAAATCGGGGTGGAACGCTCGCTCGCCGCGCTGGAGAACGCGGATTTGCTGCTCCTGGTGATCAACGGGAACGAGCCGCTGGACGGCGCGGAACGCGAACTGATGGCGCGTCTGGCCGGTCGGCAGACGATCGTCATCGTCAACAAGACGGATTTGCCCGTGCGCGTGGAGCTGGAAGAAATCCGGACCATGTTTCCCGCGCAGCGGATCGTCAAGATGGCGGCGGCGCGGCACGAAGGACTCGATGCCCTGGAACGCGCCATCCGCGAATTGTTTTTCAGCGGTGAAATCGCTTCGCGGGATTTGACATATGTGAGCAACGTCCGGCACATCCATTTGCTGAAAGAAAGCCGGAAGGCGCTGGGCGACGCGCTTGCGGCCGCGGAAGAAGGCATGCCGATCGATTTGATCCAGATCGATTTGCAGCGAAGCTGGGAGGCGTTGGGCGAAATCATCGGCGAAGCGGTGAGCGAATCGCTGATCGACCAAATCTTTTCCCAATTTTGCCTTGGCAAGTAAAATCTGTTCGATATACCGGAAAACGCAAACGATCAATCGACGAAAGGAGGAATCACGATGGGTTACCTGGCGGGCACATATGACGTGATCGTGGTCGGCGCCGGCCATGCGGGTTGCGAAGCCGCGCTGGCGGCGGCGCGCATGGGCTGCGAAACGCTGCTCGTGACGATCAATCTGGACATGGTGGCGTTCATGCCCTGCAATCCGTCCATCGGCGGACCGGCGAAGGGACACGTCGTGCGGGAAATCGACGCCCTCGGCGGCGAGATGGGCCGCAACATCGACAAAACGTACATTCAAATGCGAATGCTGAACACGGGGAAGGGGCCGGCGGTGCATGCCTTGCGCGCCCAGGCGGACAAACAGTGGTATTCCCGCTCCATGAAGGAAACGCTGGAACGGACGCCGCGCCTGACGCTACGGCAAGGCATGGTGGAAAGCCTCATCGTGGAAAAAGGGGTATGCCGCGGCATCGTCACGAAGACGGGGGCGGAATATCGCGCCAAAGCCGTGGTGCTCACGACCGGCACGTATTTGCGCGGCAAAATCATCATCGGCGAATTGATGTACGAAAGCGGGCCGAACAACCAGCAGCCTTCGGTGGCGCTGTCGGCGAACCTGAAGGAGCTCGGCCTGAAGTTGCTGCGCTTCAAAACCGGAACGCCGATGCGCGTACACCGGGATTCCATCGATTTTGACAAGATGGCCATCCAACCGGGCGACGAAAAACCGAAATTTTTCTCTCATGAAACGGTGGATGACGGCAGGGAGCAACTGCCCTGCTGGCTGACCTACACGTCGGAAGACACCCACAGGATCATCACCGAGAACCTGCACCGCGCGCCGATGTTTTCCGGCGCCATCGAAGGAACGGGTACGCGGTACTGTCCGTCCATCGAAGACAAGATCGTCCGTTTCGCCGACAAGCCGCGCCACCAGATTTTCCTGGAGCCGGAAGGGAAGGACACGGCGGAATATTACGTGCAGGGCATGTCCACGAGCATGCCGGAAGAAATCCAGTTGCGCATGCTGCGTTCGGTTCCCGGTCTGGAACGGGCGCAAATCATGCGCACCGGCTATGCCATCGAGTATGACGTGATCGAACCGACCCAATTGTGGCCGACGCTGGAAGTGAAGGCCATTCCCGGCCTGTTCACCGCGGGGCAGCTGAACGGCACGAGCGGGTACGAAGAAGCCGGCGCCCAGGGCATCATGGCCGGCATCAATGCAGCCCGCAAAGTACAGGGGAAAGCTCCGGTCATTCTCGACCGTTCGCAGGCATACATCGGCGTGCTCATCGACGACCTGGTTACGAAGGGCACGAACGAACCGTATCGGCTGCTTACGTCGCGGGCCGAGTACCGCCTGCTGCTCCGCCACGACAACGCCGATTTGCGTCTGACGCCGATCGGATACGAAATCGGGCTCATTTCCGAGGAACGGTACCGGAAGTTTGTCGACAAGAAAGAGAAGGTGGAACGGGAAATTGCCCGGCTGAACGAAACGAAGCTGCGGCCCGACGAGCGGATGAAGGAATTGTTCGACCGGGTCGGCGCCGTCATGCCGGACAACAGCCTGACCGCTGCCCAATTGCTGCGCCGGCCGGAAATCGGATATGTCCACATCGCGGAACTGTCGCCGGCACCCGAAGAATTGACGGACGAAATGAAGGAACAGGTGGAAATCCAGATCAAATACGCGGGTTACATCGAAAAGCAGCTGCAGCAAGTGGAACGGATGAAAAAGATGGAGCAAAAAACGCTCCCGCCGGATCTGGATTACATGAGCATTCACGGGCTCGCAATGGAAGCCCGCATCAAACTGTCCCAGGTACGGCCGCTCAACATTGGCCAGGCGGCCCGGATCAGCGGCGTGAATCCGGCCGACATCTCCATCCTGCTCGTCCATCTCGAGCAGATGGGGGCAAGCAAAGCGGCGGCGGAAGCATAAGGGGTGGCGGCGGTGAACGACCGGATCGCCGGCCGGTTCGCGGAATGGCTTCGTGAGCGAAGCATCGTGCTGTCTGACAGACAGCTGGCCCAATTCGAAGCGTATTTCCGTGAGCTGGTCGAATGGAACGAAAAAATGAATCTGACCGCCATTACGGAGAGGGAGCAGGTGTACGTGAAACATTTTTACGATTCCGTCTCCCTTTCTTTCTTTGTCCCCATGGCCGAAGTCGGCTCGCTGGCGGACATCGGCACCGGCGCCGGGTTTCCCGGCATTCCGCTCAAAATTGCCTTTCCGCATCTGCGCCTGACCCTCATCGATTCGCTGAACAAAAGAGTCCGCTTTCTCGAACATGTGGCGGGCCGGCTCGGTCTGGAAGGCGTGACGTGCATCCACGCCCGGGCGGAGGACGCCGCCCGAGAGCCGGGATTGCGCGACGCCTTCGATCTGGTGACGGCCAGGGCGGTTGCCCGGCTGCCGCTCCTGAACGAGTTGTGCCTGCCGTTCGCGAAACCCGGCGGGCGGTTCGTCGCGATGAAAGGTTCCGACGTGACGGAGGAAGTGGGCGAATCCGGCCGGAGCCTGCGGGAACTCGGCGGCGAACTCGGGAAGGTGCACCGGTTCCGGTTGCCGCTGGAAGAGGCGGAGCGCCATCTCGTGGAAATCCGCAAAGTCCGGCGGACGCCGAAAGCGTATCCCCGCAAGGCGGGCATTCCGGCAAAACAACCGCTCGTGTGAAGATGCGCCGCCTTTCCGGGCGGAAGGCGGCGCCGTTTCTACGGGGGCTCGCGATCTCCGCACTTTTTTTGTGCAAAAAACGAATGTTCCACGTGAAACATTCCGGCAATTCCCGCCCGTCAAGGCAGGAAATGTGCGGGTGGACGTTGAATGTTAATTAGGCATTATCGGTAAAACGGTTATCGGCATTCGGCATCAAACAGACGGGTGGAGTTGAACCATGAAGGATTCCCTGACGAAATTGTTCGGACTTGGCGACCGGAACTCCGGCGAAGAAGTCAAAATGGTCCGCATCGAAGAAATCGTGCCAAGCCCCCACCAGCCCCGCACCATCTTTGATGATGACCGATTGGACGAATTGTGCCAGTCAATCCGCACCCACGGCGTCATCCAGCCGATCGTCGTGCGCGTGCGCAACAACAAGTACGAAATCGTTGCCGGCGAACGGCGCTACCGCGCCGTATGCAAATTGAAGTTGCCCACGATTCCCGTCATCGTCCGGGAAATGAACGATTCACAAGCGGCTTCCATCGCCCTGATCGAAAATTTGCAGCGGGAAGGGCTGACAGCCATTGAAGAAGCCGTGGCCTATCAGAAACTGATGGAACTCCACGATTTGACCCAGGAAAGTTTGGCGCAGCGCATCGGCAAAAGCCAATCCACCATTGCCAACAAAATTCGCCTGCTCAACCTGTGCGATCCGGTGAAGCAGGCGATGCTGGAGCGCAAAATTTCCGAGCGGCACGCGAGGGCGCTTCTGGCGTTGGACAAGCCGGAAGACCAGGTCAAAGTGTTGGAAGAAATCATTGCCCGGGAACTGAACGTCAAGCAAACGGAAGCCCGGGTTGCTTCCCTCGTCAACAAGCCGGCGGAAACGGCCAGGAAGACAAGGCGGATCGCTTTCTCGCGAGACGTTCGTCTGGCCGTCAACACGATTCGGCAATCGGTGGACATGGTGGCCAATTCCGGATTGAAGATCGAAACCGATGAACGGTTGCTGGAAGACTGCTATGAGTTCGTCATCCGGATTCCCAAACAATAAACGGTCCAAGCCGGGCATGCGACCAGAGGTGAACAGTTTGGCAAAGATCATTGCAATAACGAACCAGAAAGGCGGAGTCGGCAAGACGACCACGACCGTGAATTTGGGCGCGTCCCTGGCCCGTCTCGGGAAGAACGTCCTGCTTGTCGACATCGATCCGCAAGGCAATACCACCAGCGGCATCGGCATCAACAAAGCGGATGTCGAACATTGCATCTATGACGTGCTCATCCACGATGTGGATGCGAAGGAAGCCGTTCTGGCAACCAATGTGGAAAACCTGAGCATCATCCCGGCCACGATCCAACTGGCGGGAGCGGAAGTGGAACTGGTGCCGACCATTTCCCGGGAGGTGCGGCTGAAGCGTTCCCTGCACCCGCTGCGGAACGATTTTGACTACATTCTCATCGATTGCCCGCCTTCCCTGGGGCTGCTCACCGTCAACTCCCTGACGGCATCCGATTCCGTCATCATTCCGATCCAATGCGAATACTATGCGCTGGAAGGTTTGAGCCAGCTGCTCAACTCGATTCGGCTCGTGCAGAAACATTTGAACACGTCGCTCAAAATCGAAGGCGTGCTGCTCACCATGTTCGATGCGCGGACGAACCTGGGGATGCAGGTCATCGAGGAAGTGAAGAAGTACTTCCAGGACAAGGTGTACCAGACGATCATTCCCCGCAACGTGCGGCTGAGCGAAGCGCCCAGCCACGGCCAGTCGATTGTCACCTACGATCCGCGATCCAAGGGAGCCGAAGTTTACATGGAATTGGCGAAAGAGGTGGTTATGAGTGGCCGTTAAAAAAGGACTCGGCAGAGGGCTTGACGCGCTCATCCCGGCGCTGGACATCCACGAAGATGACAAGGTCGTGGAAATCCCGCTCAGCAAGCTGCGTCCGAACCCTTACCAGCCGCGCAAGACGTTCGATGAGAAGGGCATCTCCGAACTGGCCGCCTCGATCAAGGAACACGGCGTCATCACGCCGATCATCGTCCGCGAGGTGCTGAAGGGGTACGAAATCATCGCCGGCGAACGCCGCTGGCGGGCGTCGCAGATGAACAACCTGGCCACCATCCCGGCGGTCATCCGGAAGTTTACGGACCAGCAGGTCATGGAAATCGCCCTAATCGAAAATCTCCAGCGGGAAGATCTCAACGCGATGGAAATCGCCATGGCCTATCAGAGCCTGATCGAAACGTTCTCGCTGACCCAGGAGGAACTGTCCGCCAAAGTCGGCAAATCGCGTTCCCATATTGCCAATTTCCTGCGCCTGTTGCAGCTGCCGGAAGAAGTGAAGCAGTATGTTTCACGTGGAACATTGTCCATGGGCCACGCCCGCGCCATCGTCGGCCTGAAAAGCCACGCCTTGATGAAAGAAGTGGCGGCGCAGACGATCAAAAACGAATGGAGCGTGCGGGAACTCGAGGATTACATCCAGAAACTCGAGCAGCCGGAAAAGAAAGCCAGGAAAGCGAAACCGCAGAAAACCGACCCTTACATCCGCCAACTGGAAGAAACGCTGCGCGAACAGTTTCGCACCAAGGTCAGCATCAAACACAACAAGAATAAAGGAAAGATTGAGCTGCTATACTACTCCAGGGAAGATCTCGAGCGATTGCTTGAGCTGCTTCGGGTGAAAATCGGTTGATCCGCTGCAACAAGCATACGCAGGCGGGGGGCGACATCCCGCGGTCGTATGCTTTGTTGTTGCCCGTTGGCCGAAACCGATCGATCGGACGGTGAACCGTGAATTGGACATCATCTATCTGGACAACGCCGCTTCCACCTGGCCGAAACCGAAAGGCGTGGCGGAAGCGACGGCACGCATGATCGCGGAGTGCGCCGCCGGTCCGGGCAGGGGAACCCACCGCATGGCGCTCGCCGCCGGCCGCGTGCTGCTCGAAACGCGAAGCCGTCTGGCGACGCTCCTGGGCATTCGCAATCCGGCGGACATCGCCTTCACCGCCAACTGCTCCGAAGCCCTCAATTTGGCAATCAAAGGTTTTCTGCGGCCAGGAGATCACGTGGTCAGCACCACGCTCGAGCACAATTCGGTTCGCCGGCCGCTGGCGGAATTGGAGCGAAAGTACGGAATCAGGACGACCTATGTGAAAACCGACCGGGAAGGGAATTTGGACCTGAAGGCGTTCGAAGCGGCGTTTCTTCCGAATACGACGCTGGCCGTCTGCACCCACGCTTCCAATCTGCTCGGTACCGTGCTGCCGGTTGCGGACATGGCGGCCATCGCCCGCCGGCGCGGCGCCCGGTTGCTCGTGGATGCGGCACAGACCGCAGGTGCCCGTCCGATCGATGTGGAGGCCGCCGGCATCGACATGCTGGCCTTTGCCGGCCACAAGGGGCTGTTCGGTCCGCAGGGGACGGGCGGGCTGTACGTGCATCCGGATCTCGTGCTGGATCCGCTCGTGCACGGGGGCACCGGAAGCCAATCGGAAAACAGCGACATGCCCGATGTCCGGCCGGACCGCTATGAAGGCGGAACGCCGAACGTTCCCGGCATCGCAGGCCTCGGTGAAGGCGTCCGCTATGTGCTCGAACAGACGCCGGAAGCGATCCGGGACAAGGAATACGGGCTTGCCGTCATGATGATGGACGGACTCGCGAACATTCCCGGCATCCGGTTGCTCGGGCCGGGACCCGGCCAAGACCGGGTCGGTCTCGTCAGCTTCGTTGCGGAAGGCATCGACAGTGCCGAACTGGCGTTCCTGTTGGACCGGCATTACGGCATCGCCGTCCGGGCCGGTTACCATTGCACGCCCCTCGCCCATGAAACCGCCGGGACGGCGGAGACGGGCGCCGTGCGCGCCAGCGTAAGCTGCATGAACACGCCGGATGACGTGAAAGCGCTGATCGGAGCAGTCGGCGAAATCGTAACAAGCAAACGACGCGCGTAACCCGCGCGCCGGTCGGCGAGATCGTGACGAGCAAGCAGCGCGGCGCGCAATACCCGCGCGCCGGTCGGCAAGATCGTGACGAGCAGCAGCGCGGCGCGCAACACCCGCGCGCCGGTCGGCAAGATCGTGACGAGCAAGCAACGCGGCGCGCAACACCCGCGCGCCGGTCGGCAAGATCGTGACGAGCAAGCAACGCGGCGCGCAACACCCGCGCGATTCAAATGCTTTCTTTGACTTTGCATGCAATGCCGCAAACCGACAAGGAGGGGCATAGTGTCGTGAATCCGTTGTCTGCCGAAGGATGGATTTCCGTCATTTCACTTTCGGCTGCCGTCATTTTGTTCATCATGGTCATTGCCCTTTGGGCCAAAACGAACAAACTGCGGCGGACGCTGGCCAACATGACCGCCGGAGCCGCCGGCGACTCGCTGGAGAAGGTGTTGACCGACATTCAGGAGAATTTGCGCCGATTGAACGGGGAAAGCGCAAGGCACGACGAACGGCTGACCGCTCTGGAGAAGCGGATGACCGTCATGAAAGGAAGGGTTGCGCTTCACCGATACAACGCCTTTGGGGGGAACGGCAACGGTGGCAGCGACCTGAGCTTTTCCCTCGCCATCGTGGATGACGAACGGAACGGCGCGGTGGTCACGGCCATCCACGGCCGGGATGAGACGTTCGTCTACGGCAAACCGGTGACCGGCGGCCGGTCGGATTACAAACTGACGCCGGAGGAGCTGGAAGCGATCGGGAAGGCGATGGGCGACAAGCAAGCGTAACCGCCGCTTCCGGCCGTTCCGCGCGCGGGAGCGGAGCAAGCCGCAACGAAACCGCATCCGCCGGCAACCACGCGGCCGTCCCGCCATGCCGTGTTGCGGAAACGGCGATCCCGCGGGATGATGCAGCGGCGGGTTCAAGGGTTCATGAAAGCCGGCTTGCCGGCCGGGACATGGCGCCAGACGGGACGTTCCCGCAGAAGAAGGGCGCGGCACATGGCATCCGCAATCACTTCAGCCATGCCCATGACGACGCTGAGGCGGGTGTTTTGCAGGACGAGATATTCCATGAATCCGCCGACGTTGACGATGCCGGTCAGATGGATGTCGCCGACGGGCGGCAACGATTTGTTGACGCCGGCTCCCGGTTTCACCGGCCCGTCGCACAGCTGGACGGATCCGACGCTGGCCAGCTGCCCGAGACAGGCGTCCACGGCGATGATGTACGGATTGCGGAAACGGCGCCCGATTTCGTCCAGCGTGTCCTGAAGATTGACGGCGTGGACCGGTTGGTCGAGCGTTCCGTAGATTTCCGTGTCGGCCGGTTTTTTTCGCTCCAGCAGCATGCCGACCAGCGGCCCGAGCGAATCGCCGGTCGACCGGTCGGTGCCGATGCAGACGGCAACGACGGGCCTGGACGGCCCGACGTCGGACAAATAGCGTTGCAAACCGGCGGCGAGCACGATGGCGGCGCCGGGATCGCGGGCATTCACTTTCAAGGGGGCTTTGGGCCGATTCATGGGCGTTCCTCCCGAAGGCATCCTTCCACGACCGGAAACCCGGATCCGAATATGCGCGCGCCGGGTTGTCCGAAGTGTTACTAGTATATGGATGGCCGGCGGAGGATATACCTTGCAGAAGGGAAAGAAGAAGATTGAAAGAACACTTTCTGATTGCCTTTGACTCGACCCAGCAGGCGCTCCGGGCCGAGTTGTTGCTGGATTACGCGGGGGTCGAAATCGACATCCGGCCGACGCCGAAGGACATCACGGCGGGATGCGCCATGTCCATCGCCTTTCCTGCGGTGTTTCTGGATAAGGTCCTGGGCATTTTTTCGGCGGAACGGGTGGAATATGAAGGCATCTACCGCGATTGCGAAGGAAAGCATGTCAGGATGGAGTTTCCGGACGACCGGTGACGGGAGGGGAACATCGGAGCATGGAAATGAAAACGTATCAGCTCGGCGACGTCGTTCAAATGAAGAAACCGCATCCGTGCGGCGCCAATGAAATGGAAATCATCCGCATGGGGATGGACATCCGGATCAAGTGCGTGAAATGCCGGCACAGCGTCCTGATTCCGCGGAGCAAATTCGAGAAGAAAATGAAAAAAGTCTTGTACTCGACGCTGGAACGCAAACTGGCGCTGACGGATGACGGAGAAGGGAACGGCTGACGGAGGCGCGGAAGGCCGCGGAAAGCCTGCGCGGCCCCGGCCATCCCCGGCGTGCAACCGGCGGACGAACATCGTCCCGTGCCGGAGCGGGACAGCGCACGGGGAAGAGACATGCGGTTCGGCAAGCAGACAGGCCGGATGCCGGCCAAGATACAAGGACCGGTTCCGAAACAGGCTGCCGAACCAGGCGAACCGGGTTCGACGCTCGCCAAAATCCGCCCCGGAATGCTCATGCCGGGTCAAGCCACTGCCGGCAATTCTCGTGCAGACAGTCCAAGGCTCGTTTGGAAAAAGCAGCCGTTGCCAACCGGCCTCCGTCTGTGGTAAAATCAATTTCGTTGCGTGGAAAGGTACCCAAGTGGTCCAAGGGGGCTGACTCGAAATCAGCTAGGCGTCGCAAGGCGTGCGTGGGTTCGAATCCCACCCTTTCCGTTCATACCCCAATCAAACGAAGCGGTTCCGACAAGGAACCGCTTTTTTGCATTCCCGCAAAACGAAGGTTTTTGCGGGCAACCGGCAGCCCGAAACCGCAAACGGCTTGTCCGGGACAGCCAAAAATAGTGGAACTTTTCCCAATGGCTCCTCCCTTACGGATTTTTCCATTCGACACTATACTACGAATTGATAACGGTTACATCATGGGTTGTAACCGGATTCAAAATCACCAAATAATCACAGGGGAGGAACAAAATGAAACGCATTCTTTCGGTTGCCCTTGCCATCGTGATGGTGTTGTCCATCCTCGCGGCATGCGGCGGAAACAATTCCGGCAGCAGCAGCTCCGGCGGAGGCTCGAGCAGCAGCGGCGGCGGCTCCAGCAGCTCCGGCGGCAGCTCCAGCGGCGGCAGCAGCGGCGGGGGGAAAGTCGTCATCAATCTTTGGAGCTTCACGGATGAAATTCCGAACATGACGACCAAGTATCTGGAACTGTTCCCGGACAAAAACGTCGAATTCAACACGACGATTATTCCGACCACAGAAGGCGCTTACCAACCGGCCCTTGACCAGGCGCTGGCGGCAGGCGGCAGCGACGCTCCGGACATTTATGCCGCAGAAGCTGCTTTCATTCTGAAATACTCGCAGGGCGACGCTTCCGACTTTGCTGCGAATTATGCGGATCTGGGCCTGACGGACGACATGGTGAAAGAAGCCGGCATCGCCCAATACACGATTGACATCGCCACGAAAGACGGCCAGCTGAAAGCGCTCGGCTATCAAGCTACCGGTTCCGCCATCATCTATCGCCGTTCGATCGCGAAGGACGTGTTCGGCACGGACGATCCGAATGTCATCAAAAATGAAGTCGGCCCGGGTTGGGACAAATTCTTCGAAGCTGCCGAAAAGCTGAAAGCCAAAGGCTACGGCATCGTGTCCGGCGACGGCGACGTGTGGCACCCGATCGAAAACAGCTCCGACAAAGGCTGGATCGTGGACGACAAGCTGTACATCGATCCGAAACGCGAAGCATTCCTCGACATCTCCAAACGCCTGAAAGACAACGACTACCACAACGACACGCAAGACTGGCAAGAAGCCTGGTTCGCCGACATGGCCGGCACGGGTCCGAAGCAAATCTTCTCCTTCATGGGTCCGGCATGGCTCATCAACTACGTCATGGGCGGCAACGCCGGCGACACCTACGGCGACTGGGCGATCACCGAAGCACCGACCGGCTTCTTCTGGGGCGGCACCTGGCTCCTGGCCAACAAGAACGTGCTCAATGATGACGCGAAGAAGAAAGAAGTTGCCGACTTCATCAAGTGGGTCACGCTGGATACGTCCAACGAAGGTCTGCAATACCTGTGGGCGAACGGCCTGATGAACGACAACGGAACGAAAGACTCCGTCGCTTCTTCGGTCGTCATGGAAAAATCCGACGGCACGCTCGATTTCCTTGGCGGTCAAAACATGTTCGACGTGTTCGTTCCGGCCAACGCCCATGCTTCGGGCAAAAACCTGACGCAATACGACGAAACGATCAACCGGCTGTGGCGCGACCAGGTCCGGGAGTACTCCGCCGGCAACAAGAGCCGCGATCAGGCGCTGGCTGACTTCAAGCAAGCCGTGAAGGATACGCTCGGCATCGACAGCCACTAATCGGTTAGGGCGCTAAAGGGGCGGGTCATTTATCCTGCCCCTTTATTTCACTGTACAGAGAGGGGTGTGGGCCTTGCGCCGCAAGGGAGTCAGCTACGCCAAATACGGCTATTTGTTCAGCCTTCCCTTTATGCTCGCGTTTTTGGTGTTTTCCCTTTATCCGACGCTGTATACCGCATTGATCGGTTTCACCAACATGAAGGGCGTCATTCCGCCCCCGCTTGAAATTCTGGACAATCCGTTCCAAAACTTCAGAGACCTTCTGTTTGACAACCCGACGTTCAGAACATCCATGTTGAACACCGGGTTGATCTGGATTTGCAACTTCATTCCGCAGCTCGTCATGGCGCTGTTGCTCGCGGCCTGGTTTACGAGCCTCCGGCTGAAAATTCGCGGCCAAAGCGTGTTCAAAACGATGCTGTACATGCCCAACATCATTACGGCGGGTTCCGTCGCCGTGTTGTTCAGCGCGTTGTTTGCCTATCCGATGGGACCGGTGAACAGCTTCTTCCAGCTCATGGGCTGGTCCGACGCGCCGATCAACTTCCTGCAGGACAAAACCACCGCCCGCGGCATCGTGGCGTTCATCCAGTTCTGGATGTGGTACGGCAACACGATGATCGTGTTCATCGCCGGCATTGCGGGCATCAACCCGCAAATTTTTGAACAGGCGCAAATCGACGGGGCGAACGGCATCCAGACGTTCTTCCGGATTACGCTGCCGAGCTTGCGTACGATCATTCTGTTCGTGCTGGTGACGTCCATGGTCGGCGGCCTGCAAATGTTCGACATTCCGCGCTTGTTCCTCAACGGCGGACCGGACGGCGCAACGCGGACCGCTGCGGTGTTCATTTACGAACAGGCGTTTACGGGCAGTTACATGTACAACCGTGCGGCTGCAGCCAGCATGATCCTGTTTGTCATTGCCGCCATTTTGTCCGCATTCCTGTTCTACATTTTGCGCGACCGCGATGCGGCTGCCCGTCGGAAAGCGGAACGGCAAATGCAACGTGCGGCAAAGCTTGAAGCGAAGAGGGGTGTGGCACAATGAGCGCAATCAGGGAAACGTCGCCAGCAAAGCTTGCCCTCAACCGTACCGTGATTTACGTGGTCTGCATTTTCCTGGCGTTTCTCAGCATCATCCCCTTCTGGATCATGTTCGTCAACGCCACGCGCTCGACGCCGGAAATTCAGCAAGGTTTGTCGCTCCTTCCCTCGAGCCACTTTGCGACAAACTGGAACGTGCTGATCAACAAATCGTTCGATCCGGCCGTCGGTTTCATGAACTCGCTCATCGTTTCCGCGGGAACGACGATTCTCGCCGTCTACTTCTCCGCCCTTACGGCATACGGCCTCGTCGCCTACAACTGGAAATGGCGGCAACCGTTCTTTACGCTCGTCATCGCCATCATGCTGATTCCCGCGCAGGCGAGCGTCATCGGGTTTTACCAATTCATGTACAAAATCGGGTTGACCAACAGCTTCCTGCCGCTCATTTTGCCGGCCATTGCTTCTCCGACCGTCGTCTTCTTCATGCGCCAGTATTTGCTGGGCACGCTGTCCATCGAACTGGTCGAGGCGGCGCGCATTGACGGTTCCGGGGAGTTCAAGACGTTCAACCGGATCATCGTGCCGATCATGTTGCCCGCCATTGCGGTGCAGGCGATTTTCGTCTTTGTCGGCAGCTGGAACAACCTGTTCATGCCGCTCATTCTGCTGACCCAGAAAGAGAAATACACATTGCCCATCATGGTCAGTTTGCTGCGGGGAGACATGTATCGAACCGAGTACGGTTCGATCTATCTGGGCCTGTCTCTCACCGTGTTGCCGCTCATTGTTTTCTATTTCGTGCTGTCCCGTTACATCATCGCCGGGGTGGCGCTTGGCGGTATCAAGGAGTAAGGAGGAACGAACCAAAAAAAGCCGGTTTTGCGCGATCGGGCGAAACCGGCTTTTGCACGTTATGAGGACGGGTGAACGTTGTTCCTATTTCATGCGCACCCATTTCCGGTTTTTGTTGGTGGTGGGAGGGAACCGTTCGCCTTTTTCCAGCTCAATGATACGCGGGTTTTCGATGCCCATGATGTGGTCGTTCTCTCCCACTTCCCGGTACTTGCCGCTGTTCGGAGCCCGGTGTCCCGGTTCGAATTCGGTCCATTCGCCCATGTGTGCGTCACCTCCCGCTCGTTCGGCGTGATGTCCATGAAGTCCGTTGGCGCCGGCCGGCGGCCGCCGCATTTCCCAGTGTTCCCCGCCATCTGCAAAATGTATGTATGCCCTTGTTCTGAAACGCGGATTTTGATATAGTATTTAGGCGCACGAAAGTGCGCGGCAATGGCATGCGCGTTTTTACGCGCGCGCTCCTTGCTTCCCGGCCCGACGGACGGGCCTTGAATCCGCGGGAAGCCGCAGTCCACGAGGAGGTGAATCGAATCATGCGCAAATACGAATTGATGTTCATTCTGCGACCCGATCTCGAACAGGACGCCGTCAACGCGCAAGTCGAGAAGTTCGCGGGCATCATTCAGAACGGCGGAGAAATCGTCAAGCAGGAAGTGCTTGGCAAACGGCGCCTTGCGTATGAGATCCAGAAACAGCGTGAAGGCATCTACGTGTTGTATGTGTTCCATGCAACGCCGGACGTTGTGAAAGAACTGGATCGCGTGCTCAGGATTTCGGATGAAGTCATCCGTCACCTGATTGTCAAGGACGTCGCCTGAATCGGGAAAGCCGAAATTCCGGGAGGAATGAAACCATGTTGAACCGCGTCATTCTGATCGGCCGCCTGACGAGAGATCCCGAATTGCGTTACACGCCTTCCGGCGTGGCGGTCACCCAGTTTACGCTCGCGTGCGACCGCCCGTTCACGAACGCCAGCGGCGAGCGTGAGGCGGACTTCATCCCCGTGGTCACCTGGCGGCAGTTGGCGGAAACGTGCGCCAACTATTTGCGCAAAGGCCGGCTCACGGCGGTGGAAGGGCGCATCCAGGTGCGCCATTACGAAAACAATGAAGGCCGGCGCGTGTACGTGACGGAAGTGGTGGCGGACAATGTGCGGTTTCTGGAATCGGCGGGTTCCCAGTCGAGGGAGCCGTCGGGAGACTACCCGGAACGCCAGGGCGGCTATTCCGGACCGTCCCGCGGCAACGCCGGGCCGGTCAACGATCCGTTCCTGGATGACGGCAAACCGATCGACATTTCCGATGATGATTTGCCATTCTGAATGAGAAAGGAATGAAACGAAGCGATGAGCGAGCAACAACTGGAACAGCAAGCCGCCGAGCAGCAACAACCGGCTGCCGAACCGGCGAAGCGCCAGCCCCGCGAAGGCGGTGAAGAGCGCGGCCCCCGTCCGGAGCGCCAGGAGCGCACGGAACGGAAATATCGCCGCGGACGCAACAAGCGTCGCAAAGTGTGCTATTTCACGGTGAACAAAATTGAGTACATCGACTACAAAGACGTCGAAACGCTCAAAAAGTTCATCAGCGAGCGCGGCAAAATCCTGCCCCGCCGCGTGACCGGCACGAGCGCGAAATACCAGCGCATGCTGACGACGGCCATCAAACGCGCCCGTCAAATCGCGCTGCTTCCGTATACGACGGAATAATCCCGAACGAGCAAAGCGGACCGTTCCCGACGAACGGTCCGCTTTTTTTGCCCGGACGCCCGCAAGAAGCTGCACGGTCCAAAACCGGCATGTTGAGGCGCAAGGCATGTCCTTCTCCGCAAACGGAGGACTTGCCTTGCGCCTCGTTTTGGTTTGTACGGCGGGGGCCCGCCCGGAACAAAGAAAACCGGGACAGGGAAGGGGCGGCCGCCGAGGCATTCCGCATATTCGACAAGCCGGCGGTCATAAAATGCCGATAAGGAGGTGGAACTTGCCGGCGCCGCGTCCCGGAGCCGGCAGGGCCGGATTGAATTCCCTACCGCTGGTTTTGTTGGATGTCATCGGCGTCGTTCTCGCGTGCCTTGCGGCCGTTATCCTTTTCGTGACGGCGGGAACGGCTCTTGTTGTCGTACCCCTTTGCGCCGTTGTCCGCCTGGCCGCTTTGATCGGCAAACGGACGTCCGGCGGGACGGGACAGGCGTCAGGAAGGCGGCAATCGTTCGCCGCCCTTCGCAGGCGCTGCCGGCCGCGTTGGGTTTCAGAACCCGGCCGCAAATCCGGCTCCGGGAAATCGGGCGCGCCTACCGCCGATTCCGCCGATCCCGGCTGCGCCGGGCTTGGCCAAACGGAGCTGGCCATGATGGACAACATCCGCGGCTTTGCCGCAACGAGCGCCCGGGAAATCATGATTCCGCGCACGGAAGTCGCCTGCCTGTACGCGGATTTGCCCATCGCCGAGAACCGGACCATCGCGGTGTTCGGCAGACATACCCGCTATCCGGTGTGCGAACGGGACAAAGACCATATCATCGGGTACGTGCATATCAAAGATTTGCTTTGTGCCGGCAATGATGAGCGGGACATCCGCGCCATCGTCCGGCCCATCCTGCGTTTTCCGGAGTCGGTGCCGATCAGCCGACTGCTTGGCCATCTGCAGCAAAACGGGGCACAGATCGCGCTCCTGGTCGACGAGTACGGCGGAACGGCGGGCATCGTCACGGCGGAGGACATCGTGGAAGAAATCGTGGGCGAGATGCGGGATGAATTCGACGCGTTCCGGCCGGCCATCGTGGAACGGGAGGACATGACCTTTTCCGTGGACGGAATGCTGCACATTGACGAGTTCAACGCGTATTTCGGCACGCAAATCGATCCGGGAGAACTGGATACGATCGGCGGGTGGATGTACGCGCGTCTCGATTTGCCGCCCCGGAAGGGACAAAGCGTCCCCCTCGGCGATTTCCGGCTGGTGGTGGAGGAAGTGGACCATCTGCGCATTTCCCGCCTGATCGTGTGCCGTGCGGGGGAAGAGGACGGTTGGCAGGACGTGTCCTGAGGAGACAGCCGGAAGGGGGTTGATCCACCGGGACTGCCGTCGGGTGGGAGGGGGCTGCTTATTTCTCAAATTGTTGCGCGCGTTTTTGTGGTATAATGAGCAGCAAAGCGCTTCAATTTGACTGAGGTGAACGTTGTTGGCAGCCGCAATCCGAAATTCGCTCATCCTGTGCGGCATCCATGCCCTCGCCCTTTTCACCGTGCTGACCCCGTTCGGATTGGTGAGCTGGCAATTCCAGATGGTTCCGTTGATCGCATGGATGGTTCTTGCACCGGTCAGAGTGTTCGTTCCGGTGTATGTTGCCCTTTTGCTTCTGATGCTGCTTTTGCCGGGAGGCCTCGGCATTGTGCTCGGGGTCGTTTCGCTGTTGTTCCTGCCGGCTTCCGCCGTGATGGCGTGGCAATACCGCAAGCGTGCCGAACCGTTTGCGACGGCGGCCGCCGGTGCCCTGACCTGGATCGGGGTGCTGGTCGCGCTGGTCGTGTGGATGTTCACCGTGCAGACGGATTTCGTATCCGCGCTCGAACAAGCCATGCTTGGCGATCCGTTCCTTGGATCGTTCATGACCACCCTGTTCGGATCGCAGGATCAGGTGTATCAGGCGATCCGGCTTATCATCGACGCGATTCCGATGGCCATCATGCTGTTTGCCGTCTGGCAGGCGGTGCTGTCCCACTGGCTGGCGCGCAAAATCCTGAGCCGGTTCTGGCAACCGGTTCCCCGCATGAAGCCGATGAAAGAATGGCGGCTGCCGCGGTCGCTGATCTGGTATTATCTGATCGTCCTGATTCTCGACATGTTTCTTTCCTTCGAAGCGGGTTCGCTGCCCAGCGTGATTTTGCTCAACGCGCTGCCGCTGCTGACGTATGCGATGGCCGTCCAGGGAATCGGGTTTCTGTTTTTCCTCGCCGATGCCAAAGGGTGGAGCCGGGCATTGCCGATCGCGGCCGCCGTGATCTGCGTCCTGTTTTCTCCCCTCTTGCCGCTGGCGGCGCTGGTTGGCGTGTTTGATCTGGCGTTTCCCTTCAGGGAGCGGCTGAAGACGAATCGATAGCCCGGAGGCGTTTCCTGCATGCTCAAAAAGCTGCTTGGCCGCCGGCACAAACACCAACTTGTTTTCGCATACGTGCCGGCGCTTTTGATGATCGCCGCCCTCGCCGTCATGGACTGGCGAATCGGCGTTGTTTTTCTCATCGCGACCGCCGGAAGCCTGGTGCTTGTCCTCCGGACGGAGAAGGCGTTCCGCAAGCAACTCGGCGAATACATGGAGACGTTGTCCCACCGGGTGAAGAAAGCGAGCCACGATGTCATTTCCGTGCTGCCCATCGGCATCTTGCTGTACGACGAGGACAAGAAGGTGGAATGGCACAATCCGTTCGTGGCCCGCATGTTCGGTCGGGAAACGGCGGTCGGCGAATCGCTCACCCAGCTGTTGCCCGGGCTGAAGCTTCCACGGGACAAGGCTGCAAGGCTGGAGGCGACGATCGGCTCCCGCCATTACCAGATCCAGTCCGAGCCGGAGGAACGCCTGCTGTACTTCACGGACACGACGGACATGCATGCGCTGCGGCAGGCCCATGAAGAAGAGCAGCCGGTGCTCGGCACCATCCAGTTGGACAACCTGGACGAAGCGACCCAGGGGATGGACGACCAGGCGCGAGCCGTGCTGCTCGGCAAGGTGACCTCGGAACTTTCGGAGTGGGCGGCGCGTTACGGCATTTACCTGAGGCGGACGGCGTCCGACAAATATGTCTTTTTCTCCAATGTGAAGGTGTTGCGGCAGCTGGAACAGAACCGGTTTGAAATTTTGGACGAGGCAAGGGAGCACACGATCGATCACAAGCTGCCGATCACCCTCAGCATGGGGGTGGCCGCCGGCACGAGCGATCTGGTGGAGCTGGGCGCCATGGCCCAGTCCAGCCTCGACATCGCCCTCGGTCGGGGCGGCGACCAGGCGGCCGTCAAGGACGGGGACCGGCTGACGTTCTACGGCGGCAAATCCAATGCGGTGGAGAAGCGCACGCGGGTGCGGGCGCGGGTCATCTCCCACGCGCTGCGCGATCTGATCCGCGAGTCGGACAACGTGCTCATTGTCGGCCACCGCGTCCCGGACATGGATGCCATCGGCGCCGCCATCGGGATGATGAAGGCGGTGCATGTCGCCGGCAAGGAAGGATGCATCGTCCACGAAGGAACGAATCCGTCCATCCAGCGGTTGATGGAAGCCATCGTTGAACACGAAACGATGCGGGAATGGTTTGTGTCGCCCGGCGAAGCGATGACCCGGATCGGGCCCCGCACGCTGCTGATCGTCGTCGACACGCATCGGGCGTCCATGACCATCGAACCGAAACTGCTCCAACTGTGCAAACGCGTGGTTGTCATCGACCATCACCGCCGCAGCGAAGAATTCATCGGCGACGCGCTTCTGGTGTACATGGAACCGTACGCGTCTTCCACCTGTGAGCTGGTGACGGAACTGCTGCAGTATTTCGACGAACGGATCCGGATGGACGTGCTGGAAGCGACGGCGCTTCTGGCCGGCATCGTGGTGGACACGAACCGGTTTACCGTCCGCACCGGGTCGCGAACGTTCGAGGCCGCCGGATTTCTGCGCAGAAGCGGCGCCGATTCCTCGCTGATCCAGGAAATGTTGAAGGAAAACCTGGACGAGTATTTGAGCAAGGCGGACATCATCAAAAATGCCAAAATCCTGTTCGGCAGCGTGGCGATCGCTTCCGCCGAGCCGGGCCGAAAAGTTTCGCCGCTCCTGATCGCGCGGACCGCCGACGCGCTGCTGGAGATGAACGGCATCACGGCGTCCTTCGTGCTCGCCGAACGGCCCGACGGGCTCATCGGCATCAGCGCCCGTTCCCTCGGCGACTTGAACGTCCAGGTCGTCATGGAGCGGCTGGGCGGCGGCGGCCATTTGACCAACGCGGCGGCGCAGATGGAAGGCACGATCGGGGAAGCGGAAGAACGGCTGATGGGCGTTTTGCACGATATGGAAAATGAAGAGGGGCTGATCACATGAAAGTGATTTTTCTGCAGGATGTCAAAGGACAAGGCAAAAAAGGCGAAATCAAACAGGTGTCCGACGGGTACGCCGCCAACTTCCTCATTCCGCGCGGATTGGCCAAACCGGCCAACGAGTCGAACGTGAAAATGCTGGAGCACCAAAAGCAAGCGGAAGCCCGGCAGAAGGAAAAGGAGAAGGAGCAGGCCCAGGCGCTGGCCGAAAAGCTGAAGTCGACGCCGGTCGTGCTGCGGGCGAAAGCGGGAGACGGCGGCAGGCTGTTCGGCGCGATCACGACGAAACACATCGCCGAAGAGCTGAAAAACATGAAGCTGGACATCGACAAGCGGAAAATCGTGCTGGATGAACCGATCCGCACCCTCGGCGTGACCGAAGTGCCGGTCAAGCTTCACCCGGACGTGAAGGCGACGCTCAGGGTGCAGGTGGTGGAGGAGTAACGCGATGGACGAAAGGGATACCGGCTTGTTCCTGGATCGGATTCCGCCCCACAACATGGAGGCCGAACAAGCCGTGCTCGGCGCCATCCTGCTGGACAACGACGCGATTGTGGCGGCGATGGAACACATCGGTCCGGAAGATTTTTACCGGGCGGCGCACCAGCGCATTTACGAGGCGATGGTGGAGCTGTTCGACGAGGCGGAACCGGTGGACCTGGTCACCCTCTCCACCCGGCTGAAAGACCGGGGGCTTCTGGAGGAAGTCGGCGGCATCGGGTATTTGACCGAACTGGCCAACGGCGTGCCGACGGCGGCGAACGTGGCGTATTATGCCCAGATCATCGAGGAAAAGTCGATGCTTCGCCGGCTCATCCGCACCGCCACGCAAATCGTGAGCAGCGGATATGCCGGCGCCGACGACGTGCACGAGCTGATCAGTGACGCGGAACGGCGAATCCTGGAAATTTCCGGCCGCCGCGGGGAAGGATTCGTTCCGATCCGCGACGTGCTGATGGACGTGTTCGAACGGGTCGAGTTCCTGTACAACCACAAGGGAGGCATTACCGGCATTCCGTCCGGGTTTCCCGATCTGGACAGGCTCACCTCCGGGTTCCAGCGGAGCGACCTGATCATCGTCGCTGCCCGTCCCTCCGTGGGGAAGACGGCCTTCGCCCTGAACGTGGCGCAGAACGTCGGGGTGCGCGCGAAGGAAACGGTGGCCATCTTCAGCCTCGAAATGTCCGCCGCCCAGCTGGTGCAGCGGATGATTTGCGCGGAGGCGAACGTGGACGCGAGCCGGATGCGGTCCGGCCACCTGGAAGGGGACGACTGGGAGAAACTGACGATGGCCATCGGCACGCTGTCGGAAGCGGCCATCTACATCGACGATTCGCCGGCCATCACGACGGCGGACATCCGCGCCAAATGCCGCCGCCTCAAGCAGGAGCGGGGCCTCGGCCTCATTGTCATCGATTATCTCCAGCTCATCCACGGCCGCGGGCGGTCGGGCGACAACCGCCAGCAGGAAGTGTCGGAAATATCCCGGTCGCTGAAACAGATCGCGCGGGAACTCGAAGTGCCGGTCATCGCCTTGTCCCAGCTTTCCCGGAGCGTGGAGCAACGGCAGGACAAGCGGCCGCTCATGAGCGACCTGCGGGAATCCGGCTCCATCGAGCAGGACGCCGACATCGTGGCGTTCCTGTACCGCGACGATTATTACAACCAGGAATCCGAAAAGAAAAACATCATCGAAGTGATCATCGCCAAGCAGCGGAACGGCCCGGTCGGCACGGTGGAACTGGTGTTTTTGAAAAATTTCAACAAGTTCGTCAGCCTCGACCGCGGGCATCAGGACCTCGCTGCGGGCGCGTGATTCGATGCCGTTTGTTGTGTAATTTCCGAACGTTGCCGGAAATCTGACCGGCAACGTTCGTTTTTTCTGTTTGACTTACCCTTTTTCCATTTGTTAAGCTGGGAATGCCGGCTTCATGATGTTTCATCCAATCATTTTTCTCGCGCAAGGCGAATCTTGTGGGGAGGTTTTTGCCATGTCCACCGTCGTTGTCGTCGGCACCCAATGGGGCGATGAAGGCAAGGGGAAAATTACCGATTATCTGGCGGAATCCGCCGACGTTGTGGCCCGGTACCAGGGCGGCAACAACGCCGGGCACACGATCATGATCGGGAGCAAGAAGTACAAGGTGCACCTGATTCCGTCCGGCATTTTTTACAAAGAAAAGGTCTGCGTCATTGGCAACGGCATGGTCATCGATCCGGCTGCCCTCATTGAAGAAATCCGCTACATTGAAGAAAACGGCTTTTCCACCGAGAACTTGCGGGTCAGCAACCGGGCCCATCTCATCATGCCCTACCATATTCGGCAGGACGCGCTGGAAGAAGAAGTGAAAGGCGCCAACAAAATCGGCACGACCCTCAAGGGGATCGGCCCCTGCTACATGGACAAGGCGGCCAGGAACGGCATCCGGATGGCCGATCTGCTGGATCCCGCGGTGTTCGAAGAGAAGCTGCGCCGGATGGTGGAGTCCAAAAACCGGCTGTTCGAGCAGGTGTACGGGGCGCCCGGACTCCATGCCGATGAGATACTGGAAAACTATTTGGGCTATGCGGAAACGCTGGCCAAATACATTACGGATACGTCGGTGGTGCTCAACGACGCCATCGACGCCGGCAAGAACGTCCTGTTCGAAGGGGCGCAGGGCATCATGCTGGATATCGATCACGGCACCTACCCGTTCGTTACCAGTTCCAATCCGTCGGCGGGCGGCGTCTGCATCGGTTCCGGCGTCGGGCCGACGAAGATCAATCAGGTGATCGGTGTCGCCAAAGCCTACACAAGCCGGGTCGGCGACGGGCCGTTCCCGACCGAACTGAAGGATGCCGTCGGCGACCGCATCCGGGAAGTCGGGAACGAATACGGCACGACCACCGGGCGGCCCCGCCGCGTCGGCTGGTTTGACAGCGTGGTGGTGCGCCATGCCCGCCGGGTGAGCGGCATCACCGGCCTGTCCCTCAACTCCATTGATGTGCTGACCGGGTTGCCCGTGGTGAAGATTTGTACGGCCTACCGGTACAAGGGCGAGCTGATCGACGAATATCCGGCCAGCCTGGAAGTGCTGAACAAATGCGAAGCCGTGTACGAAGAGTTGCCGGGATGGGATGAGGATATCTCGGGCGCGAAGACGCTGTCCGATTTGCCGGTCAATGCCCGCCGGTACGTGGAACGCGTGTCTGAACTGACGGGCATTCCGATCGCCATTTTCTCCGTGGGTCGCCGCCGGGAACAAACGAACCAGGTGCTGCCCATTTATTGAAAAAACCGCTGATGACGCAAGGCCGAACCGGCCTTTCGGATGTCGACGCCGGAGGCGGCGGAAAACCACATCGCGATGGTTTCCGCCGGCCCCGGCGTTTTTTGTCGTCCGGGGATGGGACAGGTCGTGCGCAGGCCCCTCTGTGCCGGATTTGAATGAAACGGAGGAAATCGCGTCAATACTAGGAAATGAGTTTTGCTTCAAAGCGGTTGTTTTGGGGCAAGCCGGAAAGGATGGACGCGAACATGAAATGGATCGGCTGGTTGATCCGCTGGGCGGCGGGCGCCCTGTTGGCTGCCGCGCTGTCCGTGATGACGACGTTTTATATGGTGGAGTCTTACATGGAGGCCCTGCTGGACCGGTGGAATCTCGGAAGCGTGCAGTCGCCGGACCTGGATTTGGGTCGCCTGTTTTCCTTGAATCGCATGCCGGATGGGACGGGGGCGGCCGGCGGCGGCCATCCGTCGGCGGATTCGGCGAAGGATGCGGACGCATTGCGGGAAGCCGGGCATGAACGGGTGCCGGGCGGTGCACTCAAGGTGGATGCATCCCCGGGCTCCGGCGATCGCGGCGAACGGTTTCTGGCGACGGAATCCCGTGCCGGTGAACAAACGGGACCGGGCGACGGATCGCGCCTCTCAACGGGTGAAGGAAACGGCGGAACGGGGCAAACCGGCGGATCTTCGGGATCCGTCCTGTCCGGCGAGGCAGGAACGAACACCGCGGGAGCGGGGGACGGCGTGCGCGGCGCCGAAACGGGCAAACGGTCTCAGAACGGGCAAACGCCGTCCGGTGCGTCCGCTGCACCCTCCGGATCGGGCGTCCGGACGGAGAGCGGAAGCGAACCGGAACCGGAAGCCTTGCCGGTGTTCGGCCGGGCGGCCCTGCAGGGCGGCCTGGTCATGTCGGCGGAAGAATTCAACGAAAAACGGAAAAACTTGTCCGAGGAGGACAAGGTCGAAATTTTTACCATCTTGCTCAACCATGTCCCGCAGGAAGAATTGCAGCGGCTGTCGGTACTCGTTGAAGACGGCATTACGGCCGAAGAAGCGGTCGTCATCACGGAGGTGATGGAGGATTATCTGGGGCCGGCAGAGATGGAACGGCTGATCGCCATACTCGGCAGTGAATGAAAGTGTCGGAGATCCGTGGTTGAAAACGAACCTGAACGTGTGCTAAAGTAAAAAATACGTGAGAGGTTTCTTCGAAATATCCAGTTTTTTCATCAAATTCTAACAATTTGCAGCGAGAACAAGGAGACGAACATGACAGTTTCTAAGATCAAGGAGCAGGCCCGCCAGATGTGGGCGAAGCTCCGGAGCTGGACTGGCAAAGTCGAGAAACCGAAAACCGCACCGGCATGGCTTTCCCGGATGGGCAACTGGTTGGTCAGACACAAAGGGATTCTTGCCAAAGGGTTCGCTGCTTCCATCATTCTGGTCGGGATCAGTTACGGCGGAAATCAGTATATCGAAAAAAATACATATGAAATCTACCACGTTTATCTGGACGGACAAATCATCGGAAGCGTTGACGACACCTCGCTCGTGGAGCTGGCCGTGAAGGAACGGCAGGCGGAATTGGAGTCGGCAAACCCCGACGTGCAGATGAAGGTGTTCTCTCCCGAAATTGCCTACGAGAGAGAGGTCAAGTTCAAGGGAGAGTTTGACAACGACCGCGTCGTCGACATCGTCAAGGATTCGATTGCGGCCAAAGCGGTGGGCGTGGCGCTGGTGATCGACGGGAAAGAAATCGCCCGCTTCAAAACCCGGGAAGAGGCGGAAGCCCTCCTCGAGCTGTACAAAGAAAAATACATGGAACCCCGCATCAAACTGGACTCGGACAAGGAAGTGGCCGTCCTGTCCGCGGATGCGTCCCTCACGCTGCCGAAGGACGAGAATGCCGTGGTGAAGGCGGTCGAATTCACGAAGCCGGTCGAGTTGGAAGAAGTGTTCACGGAGCCGGACGATTTTGACGAGCCGGACATCGTTCTGGCGATGCTGGAATCGACCGGAACGGAACCGGTCATCTACGAAGTGCAGGAAGGCGACTGCGTCAGCTGCGTCGCCGTCAAGTTCGGATACGGGTACGAGGATCTCGATCTCCTCTATGCCATGAATCCGTGGATCGTGAACGACATGATTCGTCCCGGCGACAAGATGGTCATCAAGCCTTTCACCCCGGATCTCGGCGTGAAAACCGTCAAAGTCGCCGTCGAAGAAGTGGAAATTGCCCACGACACCATCTACGAGACTGACGACACGCTTCGCATGGGCAAAACCCGGGTCATCAGCCCCGGGAAGAACGGGCTCAAGAAGCAAACCTACGAGCTGACCTACATCAATGGCTTCCCGGTGAGCGAAACCCTCGTCGGAGAAGAAGTGCTGGTCGAACCCGTTACGGCCGTCGTGGCCAAGGGAACGTTGCGCCTGGCCGGGGAAGGGACCGGGAAATTTGCATGGCCGGTCAAGAAAGCGACGCTCACAAGCAAATACGGCAAACGATGGGGCCGGAACCACAACGGCATCGACCTGTCTTCCAGTGACCGGACGATTTTGGCGGCGGACACCGGCAAGGTGGTCTTCGCCGGCACGAAGAACGGATACGGAAAGACGGTCATCATCGACCACAAGAACGGCTACGAAACATTATATGCCCACCTGAGCAAAATTAGCGTGTCCGTCGGCGACGTTGTCGAGAAAGGCGACAAAATCGGCGTCATGGGCAGCACGGGCAATTCCACCGGCGTGCACCTGCACTTCGAGGTGCATGAGGACGGAAAAGTGCAAAACCCGCTGAAATATTTGAGCAAGTGATTGAAGAAGGGATCAAACCCGACGAATTTCATCGAAGGCATCGGCTGCCGGCGACATCGCCGGCAGTTTTTGTTTGCGGCCGATGCCGTTGCCGGGCGCGGCGAATCCCCCGTCCTCCCGCGCCTTCCATTCATGATCGGTGACCCCTGCCGCCGCAAGTATGATAATATAAAGGATGATGACCAAAGGACGGTGGGGAAACGCATGGCGGCAAAAATACTGGTTGTCGACGACGAACAGCCGATTGCCGATATCATCAAGTTCAATCTGGAGAAGGAAGGCTATCAGGTCGTATGCGCCTTCGACGGGGAAGAGGCGGTGCGGCTTGCTTTTGACGAAAATCCGGATCTGATCCTGCTGGACCTCATGCTTCCCGTCAAGGACGGCATGGACGTCTGCCGGGAAGTGCGGGCCGCCGGCCTCAACGTGCCGATCATCATGCTGACGGCCCGGGATTCGGAAATCGACAAGGTGCTCGGGCTCGAAATGGGCGCGGACGATTACGTCACGAAGCCGTTCAGCACGCGGGAAATTTTGGCCAGGGTGAAGGCGCACCTCAGGCGGCAGGCGAAGGCGGCGAGCCAGGCCGACCAACCCCCGTCGCAGTCGAACGCTTTGCGCATCCATGAATTGACCGTGGACGGCGACATGTATGTCGTGTACAAGAACGGCGTTCCGCTCGACCTGACCCATCGCGAGTTTGAACTGGTTCAATACATGGCGAAAAACTGCGGCCGGGTGATGACGCGGGAGCATTTGTTGCAGGCGGTTTGGGGTTACGAATACCTGGGGGACATGCGTACGGTGAACGTGACGATCCGCCGGCTGCGCGAAAAGCTGGAAGACGATCCGAGCCGCCCCGAATACATCATTACCCGCAGGGGGCTCGGCTATCTGTTGCGCAATCCGAAATCGGGGGGATAACCCGCCATGAAAGAAGTCCGGTTTTTCCAGACGATCCAGGTGCGTTTGGCCATCATCTACATGCTCTTGATCCTGGTTGCCGTCCAGGTGATCGGGGTCTATTTTGTGCGCACGCTGGAATCGATGTTCATCGGGACTTCTTCGGAAAACATGTCCAAACAGGTCCAACTGCTGGCCACCTTCGTGGAACCGTATTTGCTGGCGATCCAGAACGGCGACGAAGAAGAGGCGGAGCAGATGTACGGCGAATTGGACAAGGCGGTCAAAAACCTGAATACGATCAGCCGTGCGGAAATCCAGATCATCGACGCGACGGGGAAGATCGTTTCGACCACCTCCCAGCGCAACCAGTCCATTGTCGGCAAACGCAACACGGAAACGGTCGTCACCCGCGCCTTGCAAGGCATTCCCCATCATTCCAACACGCTGGTGGACGAGTCGGGCTCCCGCAACCAGGTGATCGCCATGCCCGTCGGCAGCGGCGGCAAGGTGATCGGCGCCGTGTACATGATCGCATCCCTGGATGACATGTACGAAAACATCAACCGGATCAACCGGATTCTGTTTTCCGGCACGGCGATTGCGCTTGCGCTCACCGCGCTGATCGGCACGCTGCTGGCCCATACGATCACCGGGCCGATCAAGGAAATCACCACCCAGGCGAAGGCGATTGCGCGGGGCAATTTCAACCGGCAGGTGAAGGTGCGCAGCGGGGACGAAATCGGCCAGCTCGGATCGGCGTTCAACGAGATGACGGAACGGCTCAAGGAGGCGCTGTCGCAAAACGAGGAAGAGAAGGAAAAGTTGGCGTCGATCCTGATCAACATGAGCGACGGCGTCATCGCCACCGACGATACGGGCCGCATCATTCTGATGAACGTGCGGGCGCGTGAAATGTTGGCACTCGGCGAAGAAACGTTGTACGGCAACAAGGACATCGCGGAGGTATTGCGCATCCCGAAGCAATCGGTCGATCATTACGTGTTCGGGGAACAGCACTCCCTGATGATCGAAATTGACCGCAAGGACAGCGGCGACCCGATCAGCGTACGGGTGACGTTCACCCCGATCCACCGCCGGGGCAAAGGCATTACCGGCACCATCGTCGTGCTGCAGGACGTCACCGAGCAGGAGGCGCTGGAGCGGTCGCGGCGCGAGTTCGTGGCCAACGTTTCCCACGAGCTGCGGACGCCGCTGACAACGATCAAGAGCTACATGGAGGCGCTGGAAGACGGGGCGTTGCAGGATCCGGCCCTTTCCCGCAAGTTCATCCACGTCGTCCGGGGCGAAACCGAGCGGATGATCCGGCTGGTCGGCGATTTGCTGCATCTGTCCAAATTCGATTCCAAGGGCGCCAGCCTGACCAAGGAATGGACGAACATCCGCGGCATGCTGGAGGAAGTGGCGGACCGGTTCGCCTTCCAGTTGCAGCAGAAGTCGATATCCATTTCCCTCGGCATCGACGACGGCGTCGGCGAGGCGCTGGTGGATCCCGACCAACTGGATCAGGTGCTGGACAATCTGGTGTCGAACGCGATCAAATACACGGGCGACGGCGGCCACATCGAACTGAACGCCCGCCGGGGCGAAGCCGGCTACCTGGAAATCACCGTCAAGGACACCGGCATCGGCATTCCGAAGAAAGACATCGACAAAATTTTCGACCGGTTCTACCGGGTGGACAAGGCGCGCTCCCGCAGCATGGGCGGCACCGGCCTCGGCTTGTCTATTGCCCGGGAAATAGTCCGGGCGCACGGCGGGCAAATCCACATCGATTCCGTCGTCAACCAGGGGACCGTGGTGACGGTCGTGCTGCCCGCGGATGAAAAGAGGGAAGCGTCATGATCGAGAGGGGAAAATCCATTTTGCTCACGCTTCTGGTCATGACCAGCCTGCTGCAAAGCTACCTGCTCGCCTTTCAATCCGGGGACTATGAATCGATCCGCGAAGGCGAATACATCTCCACCGAAATCGTCGGGACGCAGGAGAAGGCGGAACAGCTCGTCTATCCGTCCCGCATCGCGATCCACCGGGCAGACGACCGGCATACGGTGTTGTATCCCGGCCACTACTTCTACAAAGTAATCATGGAAGAATTGCAGCACCGCCAGTTTGACGGGCTTCGCGTTTCCGCCCGCGGAGCGGGGCAACTGAAACGGATGATCAACGTGTCGGACGGCATTGAAATCCGCTTCACCGACGAACTGCCGCTCAGCCTCATTCGCCATTCGCTGCCCGTCAATCCGGGCATCATGACCGAGCTCGACCGGATCGGCACGATCTGGATCACGGAAATCGACGGCAGGCCGGGCATTTACCTGATCGGCGAAGATTTCAATGACGCCTATGAAGTGCTGCGGACGGACCTGGACACCGAAACGGTGGCCCAACTGGTCGGGCTGGGCGATTACCAGAAACCGTATCTCGTCTCGACCACCGGTTTTCTGTATCCGGCGGAACCGGTCAAAATGTACCGGTACGTGTATCCTTTGGATCGGTTGTCCGTCGGCAACATGGAAAACATGCTGTTTCCCGATCCTGGCATTACCCGCAATTGGGAATCCGGCGACGGGACGCAAATCTACTCCGACGGCAAGCGGGGCATGGAAGTGGAAAGCCGCACCCAGTGGATGCGGTTTTCCGACCCGCTTGCTTCCACCGGCCAACCTTTCGATCCCGAGACGGACATGGCCGGTGCGGTCCAGTACGTCAACCGACACGGCGGTTGGAACGGCCTGTTTTCGCTGGAACGGGTCCGGCTCCGCAACGAGTCGTCGGCGCCGCACTTTACGTTCCGTCAATGGCTGCCGTCGCATCCGGAAAACTTTCCGATCCTCCATCCGGGCGATGAACCGTTCGGCACGATCGATGTGCTGATGGAAGGCGACACGGTGACCGAATACGAGCGGTCGCTGCTCATCGTCCGAAACAAACTGGCGGACCGGTCGGAAGTGATGTTGCCGGGCGGAGAAGAGCTGAAACAGATCATCAACGCATCCGGTTTGATCCTGCGGCTTGAGGCGGTCATTCCGGCCTACCGGCCGCGCATTTTGACCGACGCGATCGAGTTTGATCCGATCTGGGCCGCCGTATTGAACGACGGCACGATGGTGGAGTTGAATTGATCGAGCGGATCCCGCAACGCAACAACGGGGAGGGGGAGGAAACATGGACTGGAGCCGGGCAAAAACGATTTTGATCATCGTCTTCGCGCTGCTCAACATCCTGCTTGCGTATCAGCTGTGGTCGGAACGCCTCTGGTTTTCCTCCGCCCAGCCGGAGTTGACGGATGAAGACCGCGCGCTGGATCAAATTTTGACGCTGAAAGAAATCCGGCTGTTGACCGATCTGCCGGAAGAGACGCCGGAATTGGGGGAACTGACCCTGAACGTCCATCCGAAGAACGGTGTGCCGGAAACGATCGCATTGGATGAACCGCTGCCTTTTGATGACCTTGATATCGGGAAAATGACAACGGAAGAATTGTCCGAAGCGCTGCAGCAGGAGCTGAGCTACGTGTACAGCGCGGCCGACTCGCGGGAGGGCGTGCACGTGCTGTTTCAGCAATACGAGGGTTACCCGCTGTTTGACGTCAAGGTGGAGTTGATCGTTGACGGCGGCATGGTGACGTCGCTTCGCCGCCTGCGCGCCTTGGAACTGGCGGACACCGGCAACAAGGGACAGCAGGTGCTGTCCGCCCGGCAGGCGCTCACCATTTTGGCAGACAAATACCTGGAACCCGGGGAGCACATTTACGACGTTCGCCTCGGCTACCACGGGCAGGCCTTCAACTCGGAAACCCGCGTGCTGGCGCCGTACTGGCGCATTTTGACGGCGGGCGGCGGACGGTATTACGTGCACGCGATTACCGGCGCCGTGGAATGATGCACCAACAGACGCACCACACCATTTTGACGGGACGGGATTGTGAGCAATGGGGATGCGGTTTACGATTCTGGCCAGCGGCTCCACCGGCAATGCCTCGATCATCGATGCGGGCGAAGCGAAACTGATGGTGGACGCCGGCCTGAGCGCCAAAAAACTGGAACAGTTGATGGAGACGCGGGAGTTTGATCCGCGGAAACTGGACGGCATTTTGGTCACGCACGAACACAACGACCATATCAAAGGATTGAGCGTGCTGGCGCGAAAATACGAACTGCCCGTTTACGCCAACGAAAAAACGTGGCGGGCGATGGAAAAACACGTCGCGGACATTCCCGACAACAAACGGCATATCGTGGAAACGGGGGGAACGTTTTCGTTCGGCGGCCTCCGGGTGGAAAGCTTCCCCATTTCCCACGACGCTGCGGATCCGGTCGGCTATTGTTTCGTGCATGGCGGCCTGAAACTGAGTTTCGCCACCGATCTCGGGTATGTCAGCGAGAAGGTGATGGAGAAAATTCGCGATTCCGACGTGCTCATTCTCGAATCGAACCACGATGTCGAGATGCTGCGCGTCGGCGCCTACCCGTGGAACATCAAGCGGCGCATCCTGAGCGACATCGGCCACCTGTCCAACGAGACGGCGGGGGAAGCGCTGGTCAACGTCATCCGGACCGGCAACGTACGCCGCGTGTATTTGGCCCATCTGAGCCGGGATTGCAACCTGATGGATTTGGCGAGGATGACCGTCGAAAGCGTCGTGGAGGAGAACGGCTACAGCCTGGCGGAACGGAAAGTCCGGCTGATGGACACGTTTTATGACCGCCCGACCTTGTGGGATGCGGTCGGGATGGATTGAACCGCAGCCTCTGCGTCACGGGAACGGCGGCTGCCGGGACATCCCGCTGGCGGCAAACCGGCTTGCCTAACGCTTGGCGGGACCGAAATCACCGCCGGACGTGTCCGTCACTCCGGACCGGCCGTCAGCTTCGGCTTTGCCGGGAAATCCCCGCTGGCCGGCACCGACGGGATGGCCCGGTCCCAGGGAAGCTTCCCGGCGGCCCCGCAGGAAAGCCGGCACCGATTGGAACGGGGGAAGCGGCTTGCGGGCTTTGGCGGCCTCACGCCATGCGGCGGACCGTCTGCCCAGTTGCCAGGCCTTCTCCTGCAATTGTTCGGCATCGAGCACGCCCTTGTCTTCGAGCAGCGCGATCAGCGCATCGAGCGTGCGGATTTGCCGCTCGAGCTCCAGTTTCAGATCGGCCACTTTGGCGACCAGGTTAACCTCTTCGATCGGGGAAAGCCGTCCGGACACGGGAACAACCTCTCTTTCTGCGGGACCCCTTTTTTTCCATGAAATTGCTGGTATTATTTTTGGTGAAAAAAGGTTTCTTTATTCCTATCGTTGTGCAACGGGAAAGCGGGTAATCGGCATGAGTTTCTGGGGAGACGGATTCACGGAATACAACCGGCCTTCGGCGGATGTTCGGCGCCGGCGGCCGAAGATCTCGACCGTCCTGACCGCGCTTCTGCTCGGCACGCTGCTTGTCGGCATGGTGTTGCCGTTTTTTCTGGAACCGGAACCGATTGCAGGGGGCGCGGACGTGGCCGCATTCGCCGCGAAAGAAACGGACTTGGCTGAAGCGGCGCGCGCCTTCAACCGGCTGTTCGTCCAGGCCAGGGAGCGGGTGCAGCCCGCCGTTGTCAGCGTGATCAACCATCCCGAGGGGCAGGGCGACGGGATGCCTGCGGGTTTCGGGCTCGGTTCGGGGATCATTTTCGACCGGATCGGCGACACGGCCTACGTGGCCACCAACCATCATGTCATTGAAGGAAGCGCCAGCCTCGAAGTCGTCCTGACGGACGGCACCCGGCGGCCGGCGCAGTTGGTCGGATCGGACCTGTTCAGCGATTTGGCGGTGCTGACCATGGACGGCAAGGGCGTGGAGCGGGTGGCCATTTTCGGCGATTCCGACCGGCTGGAAGTCAGCGAGTTCGTCATCGCCATCGGCAATCCGCTCGGCCTCAGTTACTCCCATACGACGACGTTCGGCATCATCAGTTCGCTCAGGACGCCGGTGCCCGTCTCCCTCAGTTTCGGCCAGGTCGATTGGGAAATGGAATTGATCCAGATCGATGCGGCCATCAACCGCGGCAACAGCGGAGGCGCGCTCGTCAATCTCGACGGCGAAGTCATCGGCATCAACAACATGAAGGTGTCGGACTTCGGCGTGGAAGGGCTCGGGTTTGCCATTCCGAGCAACGAAGCGGTGGACATCATCAATGACTTGCTCGCCTACGGCAAAGTGCCCCGCCCGTTCCTCGGCATTTCGATGCGGGATTTGGGGTTGGTGGACAGGAAGCGCAACGCCCTGGAATTGCCGGACAGCGTGACGGAAGGGGTATATGTCATGTCCGCAGAAGGCCCTGCGGCGGAAGCGGGGCTCGCCGAAGGGGACGTCATCGTACAGTTTGACGATACCCTCATCGGAAGCAGCCTGGCGCTCCGGAAGTACCTGTACGGCGAGAAAAAAATCGGCGACCGGGTGACGATCGTCTTTTTCCGGGACGGAAAGCGGCACGCAACGGAAGCGGTGCTGGGCGAGCGGGAGTAAGGGCGGCGGATCAGACTCGCTGGGAGGGCCTGGTCCTTGCATCCGTCGCCACGGCCGATACACCGACGGCCATGCCACTTCCAGCGGGGCAGTCCATGTGTAACGGAACGACAGGGCGTTATTTTGGAAAATAAGCGGCGTTATAAAATGTAACGGAACGACAGGACGCTATTTTGCGTTTTTTGCCCCAAAACAGCCCCTTCATTGCGACATAGCGGCCTGACGTTCCGTTAGCGCGAAAAGACGTTCATTTTTGCCCAAATAACGCCCTGTCGTTCCGTTAGATTTTGATGCCTGCCCGGACAACCAAAGCCGCTCGTTGCATGTTCCGTTGGCACCAAGAGATGGGACGGGCTCTCTTGCGGGTTGGCCGGCTATCGTTTGGTACAAAATGAAAACAGGGAATACAGGCCCGGAAATCCATCGTTATCGATCAAAACAGAGGAGTGGACGACATGCTGTTGTGTCTGGAACACGCGGAACAGGAAATGGAGCGGATCGCGGAGGAAGAAGAGCGGCCGCCCGAACTGTTGACCCTGGAACAGGCGGGGGCCCCGGGCGGATCCGCCTGCCAGGTGTGCGGCCAGCCGGCCGAATACAGCGTCACGTGAGCCAAATGCCGATCCATCCATTCCGACGGGAGGCGCCATGAACATCCAACTGGTCGTTGTCGGCAAAGTGAAAGAATCGTATCTGGAGCAGGGCATCCGGGAATATTTGAAAAGGCTCGGCCCCTATGCCAACGTCCAAATCCGCGAAGTGCCCGACGAGAAAGCGCCGGAACAATTGAGTGAAGCGGAAGCGCTCCGGGTGAAAGGCAAGGAAGGGGAGCGGGTGCTGGCGCACATCAAGCCGGATGCCTTCGTGATCGCGCTGGCCATCGACGGGGAACCGTGGACGAGCGAGCAGCTGGCCGGAAAACTGGAACACCTGGCCACCTACGGGAGGAGCCAGGTGTGTTTTGTCATCGGCGGCAGCCTCGGTTTGTCCGACGCCGTTCTTCGCCGCGCCGACGCGAAACTGTCTTTCGGCCGCATCACCCTGCCCCACCAATTGATCCGTCTCGTGCTGGTGGAGCAAATCTATCGGGCGTTCAAGATCATGCGCGGGGAACCGTATCACAAGTGAGGCCAAGGTGAACCGGGAAGCGCACCGATCGATCCATGCCGCACGTGCAGAAGCGTTGCAGATGGTCCTGAATGTATTGAAACTGGATCCGCAGTTGAAGACGTGGTTGGAATCACTTGACTGACAACCGCGAAGGGCGCCTTGCAGGGCGCCCTTATCGTTTATCTATCTCATGTCACATGTTGATTGGCTCAAACAGGCCAACTTGTCTTTTGCCCACTTTAAAATGTTGAACTCTTCTAAATTTATCATGTTGCAATTTATGGCTTTTGTCAGCAACTACCGCTACTACGGAAGATTCCATATCCAACGATCCATAAATATTGTCAAAAAAATCTTCTGCAGGATTTAAGCTGCTGCCAGTCCAACTGACAAGATTTCCGTAGGGAAAATCCGTAATCACGACATGAACATCTTTTATTCTCATTTTGCCGTTTTCGGTCTCAGGCATCGTAATATCGCGGTGAAAACACAAAATTTCTTCGATGTTTGACTGATTAACCAGACTGGATAACCGTTCGATGCTTTCCAGGGATTGCAAATGGGAAGGCTTGCGATATAAAGCAAACAATTCTTGAATCTGTTCCTCGCGCCTTCTCATTCCGTTTCGTGTCAGCAACGAAAGGTTCTTCTCGGCAATCTTGAGGATCTCCGGATTGGAATCCGATGCCAATATCCTTTTCATGCGATGTCCGTGCATCAATCCGATTACAGTAAGCAAATACGCTCCGCCACAACAGGGGTCATAGATCGTATATCGATCATGCTTCCCTTTCTTTTTTAAAATTTCAAAACATCGTTGAATGATCTCGCTTGCAAGCCTGACAGGAAATGCGGTTGTTCCGTGTGCATTGTAAAGCACCCTGCCGCTTGCAAAATCTTCGAAATTTTTGGCGACGGGTTCAAATACATATTCCATTTCAAGATTTCCTTTCATAATGAAACGAACTTTGGTGTCACTTGAAACTTCCACAAATTTCAATGAATCGTGATAAGATTATTATACACTGATCATGATACTGACCATAACAAAGCACGCATAAAGGCTGCCGACTTTCAGGGTTTGCATTTGCACAGAATCGTGATCAGGCTTATCGCGACCGATAATGAACCGCCGGAGATCATGAGATTCACGTGAGCAAGATCGCGGGATTGTATCCATGGCGAAGACAGGAGCGGATGCAGTTGAATGCTGCGGTTTCGGGGTTTCTGTTCATTACGATTGCCGGCGTGCTGCTGCACTTTGTTTATGAATGGAGCGGCCAAAGCAAGTGGGTTGCCCTCATCGGTGCGGTGAATGAAAGCACATGGGAACATATGAAGATCGCTTTGATTCCCGCCTGCCTCTGGTCGATCCTTGAATGGCTGCTCTTCAGGTACCAGCCCAATTTTATTGCCGCCAGGTTTGTTGCCGCCGCCACGATCCTGTTCTTCATTCCGCTTGTCTACTATGGGTACAGGTTGTTTGTCCGCCGAAGCATTTTGGCTTTGGACATCGGGCTGTTCGTGGCAAGCATCGGGCTTGGCCAATGGTTATCCGCACTGGTTCTGAAAAGCGCCCCGGTACCTGTCACGATCACGTATATTTGCTTTGGTTTGCTGGTCGCCTTATTCGCAGCTTGTTTGCTGCTGACGGTCATGCCGATACGCATGTTTCTGTTTCGGGATCCGATCAACGGGAAATACGGAATGGAAGCATTTGAAAAGCACGAAAGCCATCGTAAATGAGGAGACTCCCCGTGTTCCCGTTCAGCCCGATGCTGCCGAGGTCACGGACGTTGTCTGAAAGGCAAATCCAATCACCTTTTTCCGAATGTGTTGAAGGAAATGCCCGGAGCATCTGTCCATCCGTTTTGCTTTGAAACCTATGACCCCAATGCACATATGCACGCACGGCATTTTTCTTCTCCGTTCTCCGGCACCATTGAGGACCCGGTCACGGGCACAGCCTCCGGGGTGATGGGTGCTTACTGGGAACGATCGAGGCGAATGCACGAAGCGGTTCAAATCGATTTTGACACAAGTGTCGGTTATGTGGTCTAATAGGTGGAGATAATGGTAATGCGTTTGTCCTCCATGACAAATGGGATTTACCGGGATGAAAACGAATCAAAGGGAGTGAAACAATTGACAAATTACGCGAAATGGTTGATTCGTATTGCGGCAGTGTATTCCTTGATCGGTGCGATGATCGGATCGGATTTGGCAGGGAGAAAAGATTACTCCATGGTGCCCGGTCACGCCCACATTCTGGTGGTCGGTTGGTTGACCCTTTTTGCTTACGGCATCTTTTATTACGTGTTCAAAGAGATCAGCATGAAGAGAACGGCCAAGCTGCAAGCATGGACCAGTCTGCTCGGCGGCGGACTGATGCCGCTCAGCATGCTGATTTACTACAAAACCGAGAACACGTTCACCACGCTTTTCTTTATTTCGACTGCATCCATTTTGCTTCTGGCCATCATTCTGTTCACGGTCATCGTGTTTTTCGATAAAAAAGTGTTTGCCCGCAACTGAAACACGGACGCCAAAGCAAGGGCCATCCCCCAAGGGTGGCCCCAAAACTTGCCGTTACGGACGGCGAGGAGAACCGTAACCACTTTCATACACCGACGATGGGGCTTCTTGCGGAGAGTGAGCGATGCAAAGAAGCCCTTATTTTTTATCGAATGGTATAAGGGAGTCAAGTTTCACCAGAAAGCGGGGTGGCCCAACATGGACGAAAGCGCGCTTGATCATGAGATGTTTGAAAAGTTAAAGCCCGAATTGACGTCGTTTTGCTACAGGATGCTGGGATCCGTTGCAGATGCGGATGATGCGGTCCAGGAAACGTACATACGCGTTTGGCGGGGCTGGGATTCATTCCGGCAGCAATCTTCGCGCAAAACGTGGATTTACCGCATCGCGTCAAACGTATGCATCGACAAGCTGAGGCAAGCCAAACGACGCGCCCTTCCCGTTGACCTTTTTGATCCGGCTGTTTCGATCGTTGAACCTCGCGAGACGCTGCCCGAATCGTCGTGGGTATGGCCTGCGCCGGATTTTGCGTTCGACCCGGAACAAGCCGCGGTGCGGAAGGATACGCTTCAACTTTGCTTCGTAGCCCTTTTGCAAACTTTGCCGATCCGCCAACGCGCCGTATTGATCTTGAAGGACGTGTTCGAGTGGCCGTCCAGGCAGATTGCGGAGACGCTCGGCATGACGCAGGCCGCCGTCAACAGCGCCTTGCAACGAGCGAGAGCGACTTTGGGGCGGGCCGAACTTCGCTCCGAAGAGCTTTGCATGACAGAAGCCGAGCCGGATCATGAGCTGCTCTCACGGTATGTCGAAGCATTTGAGCGGTTTGACATTCCGGCGCTTGTGGCGTTGTTTCATGAAGAGGGCTGCATGTCCATGCCGCCTTTCGCGATGTGGGTCCGCGGCAAAGACAATCTGTCCCGGTTTTTTGCATTGACCCGTTGGCATTGTGAAGGTTCCCGTTTTTTGCCGACGACGGCCAATGGCGGTTATCCCGCATTTGCGCAATATGTGCCGGGTGAAGATCCATCCGTACTGGTCCCCTGGGGCATACATGTCGTTGTAACGAAAAAGGGGAAAATTTGGCATGTCCAAAATTTCATTCATGCCAAATTGTTTTCCCGGTTCGGGCTGCCCGAACAACTGGAGCGATGAATTTCCTCCTTCGATTTCGTCAAATGTGTTGAGGAAACAAAATCATGTGGACGAAAGAGGTGTCCCAGCCAAATGGAAAAGCGCAATCCCGAAAGAGTGACCGTACAGGCCGTCATTCAGGCACCGGTGGAGAAAGTGTGGAAGTACTGGTCGGAACCGGAACACATCACGAAGTGGAACCAAGCCACGGAACAATGGCACGCCCCGTGGGCGGAAAACGATCTGCGGGCCGGCGGCCGCTTTGTGACCAGGATGGAAGCGAAAGACGGCAGCATGGGGTTTGATTTTTCCGGCACTTACGATGTTGTCAACATGCACGAAGAAATCGCATATACGCTGGATGACGGACGAACCGTCAACATCCGTTTCATTGCGCGCGGAAACGAAACGGAGGTCATCGAAACGTTCGACGCGGAAGGCACGAACCCCGTTGAATTGCAGCGGGCAGGGTGGCAAGCGATCATGGACAATTTCAAAACCTATACGGAAACCCATTAAGGTCGACCGGCGTAAGCGGGGCGGATTGGAAGGAAACGCCGTCATTCGGCGAACGCAAAACATGAAGGGCCGCGGAATCGCGGCCCTTCATCGTTCGCAGGGATACGGGGAACGGGACGATGGACAAAGCGAGTTTTCTCGCATGAACCGCCGGCCGGCCGAGGATTTTCACGCACGGTTGTCCTCCGGCGCCAACCGCCTCCGTTGATCAGGCGCGGCCGGGGCGGGCTCCGCGGCATAACCCGGCTTGATCATCAACACTTCTTCGTAAGCGTCAAACCCTACCCACCTTCAATAACCTTGGTCAAAGTGAGAAAATGGGATCAACCGAATTAAACAGGAGGTTATCCCATGGCTGCCAAAGAACAACGACGACTGGACTGGGCTGATCGTATCGCAAAATTCAGGGCAAGCGGAATGACGATGGCTGCTTGGTGCGCGGCAAACCAATGCACCATCGATCAACTGAAGTATTGGCTTTACAAAGCGAAGCCTGTTCGGGCCGGCTCCACCTCTCCCCCTTCCACTCCGTTCGTGCGCCTTTCGGTTGCCGATCCGATCGAAGCCCCTCATCCCGCACCTCCGCTTGTTGTTCATATCGGATCGGCCCGCATCGAATTGCGAAGCGGATTCGACCCGCAACTGCTCCGCGAAGTCGTACATGCGCTGGGTGAAGCGTCATGCTCACGCTAGCCGGAGTCCAAAGCGTTTATCTTGCTTGCGGTCCCACCGATCTGCGTAAGTCCATCGACTCTCTGGCCGCTCTCGTTCAAGAAAGCTTCGGTCTTGACCCGTTCTCGCCGTGCCTTTTCGT
>Ga0310828_1000351_pt1 | contig 52881 bp, 45 predicted proteins | sample WT_ome_3_FD_202242 | JGI IMG/M metagenome (GOLD analysis project Ga0310828, IMG submission 202242) | Sorghum-adapted microbial communities enriched on wild type (WT) sorghum from Joint BioEnergy Institute, Emeryville, California, United... ... | reverse complement strand
TCAGCCTGACGATGTCGTGGCCGTTCTCCTTGAGGATCAGGAACAGATCCTTCGGATTGCCGTCCCGGTCATAGAACACGCCGCCGCGCGACTCCACATGCGTCAGCTCAGAAACGTCTCCGCCCTTCAGCAAGCGATATGGTTGATCCTCCTTCACCAGCTCCACCCGGTCGATCTTCGCCCACGCTCCGGCAGCAGCCTTGGAATGAAGGACGATGACAGCCGTGCCGTCCGTTACCTCGATGCCTCGCACATGTACTTTCGTCCATCCGTCCTTGATCGGAATCGCTGTCCGCGCTTCTGACCTGCCTGTCCCTCCGCCGAACAGGTAGATCGCCTCTTGTCCGCCGCCGGTTTGCGCCCATGCCGTAAGCGTGTAGTACCCGTTCTCCAGATCGTTCAGCTGCTGGTATGTTCGCACCTCATAGTCATGATCCGCCCAATGCGTCAGGGCATAGTTGCTGTTATAACCGGGACCGCCCGCGAAAGAAGCGCTTGTGTCGCCCAGTTCATCCCAGCCGGTGATGGTGTCGGTTTGCCCGCCATCTTCCTCGAAGTCACTGTTCATGATCTGCACCTTGTCCGAGTCCTCTTCCTGGCTCAATGTAAGTTCCACCAGATCGATGTTGGCCCATGCGCCACCCTTGGCGGATGCATAGAAACCGATCTTCAGGCTGCCGCTTGTCACCTTGATTGTCAGTGAGAACTGCGTCCAGTTTCCATTGTTCGGGATGGGGACAATCTCCGGTTCCTCATCTCCATCCTGGGCATACATATGAATGTCGTTAAATTCTCCTCCCCTTGCCGCCCAGGCGGACAACGTGTATTCCCCCTCCTCAAGGCCGGTTATCGTCTGGTAGGTATCGGCCTCATAGTCCTCCTCGCTCCAGTAATTGAGATTGACGTTCCCTCCGCCGGGAGGACTCCAGCCTGTTCCGTTCCGGATCGCACTGCTGCCGTTCGTTTCCCAGAAATTCAGGTATTCCTCGAAGCTGTGATTCGGGACGGGTATGCTCTGTGCTGCTGCCAGGGGCTGTTTCCATTGCGGCCATATCATCGCGGATTGCATCATGACCAGCAACGCTGACAGAAATACTTTACCGATCTTCCCTCGCATTTGCCTCTTCTCCCCTTTACACGTGATTTCGATACTTCCGCACATTTAATGTAAAAGTTTTGAAGCGGCAATTGTACGGCACAAAACCAAGATTTTCGCTCATATTGCAACCAGTTGCTGGCCTCCCCGCCCCTCGGCGCAATATCCCCATCGTTCAGGTCTATCTCCCTTTCAGCACCCTTTGATCTTTACCCCATTCATTCAGGTTACACTGACTATCCCGCTCCCTCTGCGCATTATCCCCTTTACTCAGGTCTCCATCGGGATTGATTTGGCAACATCCGTCTGGCCGTGGAACCGTTCTTCGGTCTGAAAAATAGCAACTCTATCCACTCCCCCTGAGCTATTGGGATAATGATCAGATGCTGTGCGGACCCAACTGTTCCTCTGTTCGCCACCTGAAATATTGGGATCATCATCGGATGATGTGCTGCTCCTCTGCACGCCGACTGAAGCATTGGGATAATCATCGGATGACGGTGCACGACCCAAACTCTTCTTTCCGCCTGAAATTTTGGGATTATGCACCGAGCGCCTGAACAGTCACAACCATGCACACCGAGATCATCAAGTAATAAAAAAACGCCATCACCAACAGGTGACAGCGCAGGTATGGGCAATTGTAATAACGCGGGGGACAACTGGCTAAAACGTCAGATAAAACGCAAATGACCATGATCTGATCGTATCTACAGAATCGGGGACAGGAGCCTCGCGATCGATTCCCGGAAACGCAAGGATAACGGACGCTTCTTGTACTCCTCCAGAGTCAGCTGGTCGCAATGCTCGAGGTCGTCCAGGAAGATGCGCGCCAGCCTGGCCGCAGTGGCGCTGTCGTAGATGATCGCATTGCTCTCAAAGTTCAGACGGAAGCTGCGAATGTCCATGTTCGCCGTGCCGACAGAGGCGACCTCGCCATCGACGACGAGCGTCTTGGCGTGCAGGAAGCCCTTCTTGTAGACGTAGCAAGACACGCCCGCTTCCAGCATATGCTCGAAATACGAGATGGAAGCCCAGTAGACGAATTTGTGATCGGGCTTGCCCGGCATCATCAGGCGCACGTCCACGCCGGACATGGCGGCGATGCGAAGCGCTGCATACATGCTCTCATCCGGGATGAAGTAAGGCGTCTGGATATAGACATACCGCTGCGCGGAAGAGATCATGCGGATATAGGCATTCTTGATCTGCTCCTCAGCATTGTTCGGACCGCTCGACAGGATCTGGATGCCAGCCTTGCCGCGTCCCGGCACATCGGGGAAATAGGTCATGTCCACCCGATTGAAATGGTCCTTCACCTTCAGCTTCCAGGAGACATGCCAATCCATCAGAAACTGGGCCTGCATCTGCTTCACGGCGCTTCCCTCGATCCTCAGATGTGTATCCCGCCAATAGCCGAATCGCGGATTGAGTCCGAGATACTCGTCTCCCACGTTAAATCCGCCGATGTAACCGATGGTCCCGTCGATGATCACCAGCTTGCGATGGTTGCGATAATTCAACCTCAGGCTCAAAGTCGGCAGCTTGAGTGGGAAGAAATACTCCACCATACCGCCTGCTTTCCGCAGCTCATCGAAGAAATTGCCCGGGGTGTTGATGGAGCCCAGATGGTCGACGAGCAATCTGACCTCGACTCCTTCCCTGGCTTTCCTCACCAGAGCCTGGAGCATATCCTGGCCCAATTGGTCGCCGCGGAAGATATAATACTGGATATGGATGTGATGCCTGGCCCCTTCAATGGCTCGCAGCACATCGGCAAACTTGTCCTTCCCGTCGGTGAAGATGGTAACCTCATTGTCCTGCGTATACACGGAATTCCCGCTTACAAGATTCATCTGAATGAGGCGCCTGTGATGTTCGGCTGCCGGATCATGAAAGCTCATGGACTCCAGCTCGGAATGCTGCTTGGCCACTATCTGATTCAGCGTGCTGACCTGCTCGCTGGCCAGGCGATAAACCTTGCGCCTGTTCAGATTCTGACCGAGGAATATGTACACGACAAATCCAACGACCGGCAGGAACATCAGGACCAGAAGCCATGCCCAGGTTACGGCCACATTGCGCCGTTCCAGGAAGATAACCGTACCGGCAAAGATCATATTCATCACGAGGACAATAAGGGATATGATTGCACCGGAACTGATCTGCATAATATTTCCTTCCCCACTGCATCTGGATCGTATTGTTCGTCCAACTCTTTCCTATCTTAATTATTATATAATAGAACATCAAGTCTGCCATCGACGCTTTCTGGCTCATCAAAAAAAGCCGCGAGCATCCCTCCGATGTCCACGGCTATCCCATCAACTCACAACTATACGGATTCCCGACTCCCGTTCATCCTGGCACAACCGTTCATTCTGTCGGCAGGTTGCCTTGCGGCCCATCCTTATGGCAACCGATCCTGTGTTACTCGATCTGATACAACGGAAGCGTAAAAGTGATCATTGTCCCCTGGCCGACGATGCTGTCCGCGCGGATCGTGCCGTCATGATATTGCACGATCTCCTGGGCGATCGCCAGACCGATGCCGCTGCCGCCTGGATCCTTGTGCGTGCCGGGCGCCTTCTTCCCGCGGTAGAACCGGTCAAATACATAAGGCAGCGACTCCGGATCGATGCCGCTTCCCGTATCCACGACATGAATGATCAGATGCCCGACAGGACCTCCTTCCTGGTCTGCGCCGGCAAGTTCCGCTTCGCAGATGAGGCTGATCCGCCCACCTTCGGGCGTATATTTGATCGAATTGAACACCAGATTCGTAAGCACCTGGCAGATGCGATCCATATCCACAACGACCTGGTAGGTATCCATGATGGCTGGATCAATGGACAGCTCGAATCGATAGTCGAGGCCGGCCTGGGCGACATCCAGCGCATACCTGTCCTTGATCTGCATGATCAGCCGGGACAACGGCGTGATCTCGAAGATCATCTCCGAGCGGCGAGATTCGAGCCGCGACAGTTCGAACAGATCCTGGATGAGCCGGTTCAGGGAGCGTGTCTTTGCTGAGCACCATCTCCAGGTAGCGCTTCTGCTCCGCAGGATCGTCGACGATGCCGGATACGATCGCCTCGACATATCCCTGGATCGCTGTCATTGGCGTCCGCAGCTCATGCGATACATCGTTGAGCAGCCGCCTTCTCACGTTCTCCAGCCTGCTCAGCTCCTGATTGCGTTCCTGGAGCAGCTCGTTCGCCCGGGCCAGCTCGACGGTGCGTTGCTCGATGCGCGCTTCCAGGCTGACATTGAGCTCCGTCAGCTCCCTGTTCAGCTTCGACAATTGCTCGGAGCTGCGCCGCACCTCCTCTGCCGCCCGCTTCATCAGGATGAGCGTATGCGCCCTGCTCACCAGCTCATTGCGGTCCACCGGCTTGGAAATATAATCATTGGCCCCCGCATCGAAGGCCGCCACGATCGTTTCCTGGCGTATGGTGGCGGTCATGATCAGAATCGGCAATTCATCGAGGGTATATCTTCTGCGTATGATTCGGCAGAGATCGTAACCCGACAGCCCGCCTGGCAGCATCAGATCGAGGATGACCAGATCATAACGGCTTAACGCCTAGATATTGTCCGCGATCCACTTCCCGCTTATCGCGACATCCACGTCAGCCCCCAGCGGCGCGAGCAGTTGGATGGCGACCTGCTGATTAACCGGCTCGTCATCGACGATCAGCACCCTCCATTGGGCCTGCCCATGCGTCTTCATGCCCTCCACGTTCGCATCCGCATGTTGCTCCCTGGCCCGTGCGGCAACGGGGTGAGCGGATTCGCCATCACTGCCCCCCGCCCATCGGTTTCCCGGCGACAGCCGTTCCTGATGTTGCGGAGCCGATCCCATGGCGGCGGAGGTGGCAAGCTCGCCAAGTGTGGGCTCATGCGGCTTGTGCGGCTGATCCCTGCGATGGGCCCGCATCCTCTCCGCATACGGAATCGTGAAGCTGAAGCGCGATCCCTGCCCCAGTCTGGATTCCACCTTGATGCTGCCCCGGTGCAATTCCACGAGCTGTTTCGTGATTTTAAGGCCAAGTCCCGCGCCCATCTCGTCCAGCTTGTCCAATTGCTCGAAGGGGCGGAAGATGCTCTCGAACTTGTCCTCCGGAATGCCGATACCCGTGTCCGAGACATAGATCTCCACATGCTCCGCATGCTCGATGGCCCCAACCGTTATCTGGCCTTGCGACGTGTATTTGACCGCATTGCCCAGGAGGTTGAACAGGATCTGCTCCAGCCTGTTCTCATCAGCGAGAACACCCGGCATGTCCTCCCTGACCTCGTTCAGCAGGACCAGATTGCGCCCTGCAGCCAGCGGCTTGAGAATCGTCAGCACCACCTGCGCCAGTTGATGAAGATTGACGCTCGCAAGTTGCAGTCGGATATCGTTGTTGCTCAGACGCGAGTAATCAAGGATGTCATTGATCAGATAAGAGAGTCGCTTGCCGCTCGAGACGATCATGTTCAGATGCAATTCCTGATGGACATCCAGCTTGCCCTGCAGGGAATGGAGGAGCGACTGGGCCAGCCCGATCATCCCGTTAAGCGGCGTGCGCAATTCATGCGACGTGTTGGCGAGGAACTCGTCCTTCAACCTGTCCAGATCGAGCAGGCGCCCGGACAGCCGCTCGATCATCCGATAGGCATTGGCGAACCTCATGGAAAGGATGATATCCATGCAGACGATCATGAAAATCAGACCAAACGGAAAGAAGGTCCCGGTCTTGACAACCGATCCGTTGCTGATCAGGATATCGATCAGGATCGTGACAAAAAATACCGTCGCCCCGAACAACAGCAGTCTGGCGCCTTCCAGCTTCCGGATGGCTGACAGCAGCACATAGTGGATGAGCAGCAAGGCAACCAGCACCGCATAGATCTGCATGGGAACCGCCATCTGCGTATAGATATGCACCGGCGCGAACAGGACAATGAACAGAAAACATGCTCCCGGTATCAGCAGCACATCGCGTACCCGGCGCGACATCATACCCGGGAACGCGTGGTATATAAACAGCGTAAACAGCGGCGGAGCCGCCATAAAGCCGATGTATTCGATGGTCACGTACACGTTGTTGGACAGTTCCGGGACGAACAGCGCCAGGCTGTATTGGCCCTGGGCGGTATTCTTGATCCCGAGAAACATGCAGATGAATCCGAAAAAAAGCGAATCCTTCTTCTGCGACATGAGAGCGAATCGAAGAAGATGGTTAAATCCGATGATCAGGATGATGCCGATCAGGACGCTCTCCACGACCAGCTTGCGCGTCAACAGTTGACTCAGGGCATCATATTCCCCAAGCTCAGGCGGGCTGAATAATCCGGCCTTGCGCTGGGAGAAGTTCGCCACCTGAATGACGATCTCCGCCTGTCCGTCTGCCGGATGGAGCCGAACGACTCTCGGTGCGATGAACGGCTTCACTTCCGCCCTGCTGGTTCCGATCTTGCCAGCCTCGGCCACGAGCTCACCATTGATCCACAGCCTGTAGGATGAGTAGATCGGTCTGAGCAGGATGCCCAGTTGCTTGCCGGTGTCCGGCACACGCAGCACCAGCCGATAAGTCGCGTACCCCATGCTCGTCAGCGTCTGACCCTGCACGACATGCCCGTGCCAGGAGCCAGGCACACGGATATATTGATCCTCGCGCAACCCACCTGCTGTCTGCCGGAATTGCCCGGGCAGGAGCAACTCATTCGCGTAGAACTCCCACTCGCCATCCAGCCATATCGAATCCAAGTTCAACAGATCATCTTCTGTGAGTGTCAGCTCACCGCGAACGGCAGCATGTTCCATCTGTCCCGCCTCGCGGTCCGTGATCATGATGATCAATGATCCGCCAACAAGCAACAGACACAAGCATACATAAACCGCATACAGCCATCTGTTCCTGGTCATATTCGCCACCATCCCGAAAGCACGTTCACTTCCACAGTACCATATCCTGACATTGCGTAACAGATGCGTGGCTATTTCAATTTCACAAAACAAACTGCGCATAATGTCATCTGATGAACCGCAACCCTCTGATGACAGTTCTTGCACAGCGGAATGGACACCGTCGTCAGGCCGCCCACCACCTCCTCCAGCTCGTCCACTGACAACTCATCCTTACTGGCCTCCTGTCCATGATCCGACGCTTGCTCATGGCTCTTGACGGTTTCAGCAACATCATCGTTGCCGCCGACAGACGGTTGTTTGGCGGCGGGTTCCATTGGTTGGGCGAGCGAATCGGGCGATTCAGGAAGCCCGGATGGACGATGTTTATGATCATCAGGATGGTGAGCCATTATTTCCACTCCTTTTCCCATGAAAGCGGTGTTCCTGTCCGATGCCTTTCAAGCACCACGCAGGCAATCGCGACTTGCTTCGTATGCACGATGGTCAGATGACTGACGATCTCGCCTCCGAGCATGGCCACCATGGCAGGCGGAAGCTTCAGACTGTGCCGCTGACCATCTCCGAGCGTGCATATGGAGCTTGGCGGGATCCGGCCGTCGATGCCCGTTCCGCATGCCTTGAGAACAGCTTCCTTGGCCGCGAACACACCGGCCAGCCACTCTGCCCTGGCGCGCTCGGTTCTGATCCGGGCGAATGCCCGCATCTCCTCATCACTCAAGAGCATCTCATAGTATCTTGCGGTCGCGCGCCGTACGATCCTGACGAAACGATCAACCTCACATATATCTGATCCGATGCCTGCGATCATCCAACCACCGCTTCGAAGTATTGTCATGTAACCAGGATTCATATCGTTGATGACGGTATGCCGATTCCCAGACGAACCGTCTGCCCGCTCATGGCATGACCGTAATCCAGCAGCAATCCGATGCCTTGAGCTGCCTCCCGAAATTCCGGCACATGCGGCCGCAGCGCAAAGATGTCAAACTGCTTGCGCCATTGGCGGGAAGACGGGGAATCGCTGTCCCGACAATAGCCAAATTCCAGCGCATTGACGGTTACGCTGAATGGCGACAACTCCTTGGCAAGACTCCTGACGAAGGCGATCGCCGCCTGATTGTACACCGGTGAGGAAGGGAATCCGGATGCATGCAACACATCAGACAGGAGCGGTATGATCATCTGCCCCTTGCGAAGCCGTACCATGATCTGTCCCGCAGCCCGGCAATAGAGAAACAGCTTCCGCAACCTCCGTTCGATGTGCATGCCGAATCCCTCAGGATCCTTGTTCATCAGGGAAGCCTCATCCTCCCAGCTGGCGGCATGGATGTAAACATCCAGACCCTGCAGGGATTCCGAGGCACGCTCCACGATCTCACCGATATTGTCGATGCTGTCCGGGTGATCCGCTGCGATGACCGGCATGCATGACCTGCCCAGTTCCTCCGGAAGTTCTGCCAGAAGTCGATCGGCCTGCGCCGGATCGCCCAGCTGCACCGCCACTGTCATGCCGCGCTCCAGCAATGGCCGGCTCAGTCCCGACGCCAGGGCAACATCCTCTGCGTAGAGATAAGCGCTCTTCAACATCTCATCCATCCTCCGTTTATCGCAGGAAACCTCCATCCAGTTTCAGCACCTGACCCGTTGCGTATGCCGATCGCCCATCGGCCAGATACAGGATCGCATCCGCAACCTCCTCGGCAGTGCCCAGGCGTTTCACAAGCGTATGTTGCAGAAAGTCCTCCAGCTTCGACTCACTCAGCCCGGTCAGCATGTCCGTGTCGATCATCCCCGGAGCAACTGCGCAGACCCTTATGCCGTCAGCGGCATGGAGACGGGCGAACAGCTTGGTCAATCCGATGAGCGCTCCCTTGGATGCGGCGTAGTTGGTCTGCGCTTCCCGCCCGTACAACCCGCTGACGGATGTGACATTGACGATGCTGCCCGACCGCTGTCTCGCCATGTACGGGATGGCGGCCTGCGAAGCATGGATGACGCCTTTCACATTGGCGGCGATCACCGCATCCCATTGTTCCTCCGTCATGAGCAGCGCCATCTGGTCCTGGGTCCTGCCGGCATTGTTGACCAGCACGTCGATGCGGCCAAAGGTGGTGTAAACATCCTCCATCATCGAGCGGACAAAGGCAGGATCATCGACCGATCCCTTGTACAGGCGAACTCGCCCGCCGATGCTCTCCGCCGCTTCACGAAGGCTCATGGCCGCCTCATCGTTGGACACATAGATGCCGGCCACAGCCGCCCCTTGCGCGATCAGCTTCATCGCCGTGGCCCGTCCGATGCCGCGCGTGATGCCGGTCACGACCGCCACCTGTCCGGCGAACGCTGGAGCGTATCCGCCCATATCAGACCTCCGTTCCTGCCCGCTTCGCCCGAATGAGGGCCGCTATCGCATTCACCGTCTCCAGATGATGGCGAACCTCTTTCGCCGGAACGTCCTTGAGCGTAACCCCGTACAGTTCCTCCAGACCGACCATCACCTCGAACGCTTCGACTGAATCCAGCCCGAGTCCCTCTTCGAACAGGATCATATCATCCGCGATTTCTTCCTCCGTCACATCCTCCAGCTCCAGCCGTTCGATCAGCAGCTTGCGCTTGATCTCCGACTTGAGCGCTCGCTCATCCGCCAAAGTTCCTGTGATCATCTTCATTTCCTCCATTCTTCATCATGTGGTTGCCTCCTTGCATTGGCCCCTCTGGTCCGTGGCCTTACACAGGCGGTCAGACCGCCGCGGCGATCCGGCCGACGACCGCCGCGCAACAACCGCCGTTCACCGTCAGACTGATGACCAGCGCCCGGTGGATGGTGTTCGGCAGATCGGCTCCCGGGAGCAGATGGCCGGCATCACCGCCTGCGACAAGCTCGGCAGCCGCTGCCAGGTGCAGCATGGAGCTGAAGGATTCGCCGTAGCCGAATCGCTCGTTCAGGCACAGGATCGGGGCCGGTCCCGCGGATGTCGGGCTGCCTCTGTCCGCAAGCCTGGCGATCGCACGCTGCTCCAGCTCCTCCTCTCTGCCCGGCGAACACAGCAGCACGACATCGATCTCGCCCATGCTGATCCCCGCATCCTGCAGCGCGCTGCCGATCGCTCCTGCCTGTGCCGCCTCCCTGTCCGGCGCGGACGATGCGCCGAACCCGCACAGCTCGGCGATGACAGGTGCGTTCGCCTCCGCCTCCCCCCCAGCTCCATGAGCGTCATAGCGATGCAGCCCTCTTCCGGCCGATAGCGGCTCTGGTCCAGGCCCTTGGCCCGATCGATGGCATCGGTCAGCGGCGATCGCTCGTCCCCCGCGCCCACCACACAGATGTCAAGCTCGCCGTCGCGAATCTTGCCCGCGGCATACATCGCCGCTGCCAGCCCTTCGCTGCCACCGGTGCTGAGCGAGCTGCCGAAGCCGGTGAGGCGGAGCTTCTCCGACGTCTTGCCCGCCACCTGATTGATGACGGTGTAAGGGAAGTGGATGCTGCTGGCATAGGCGGGTCCCTTCTCGAACACCGAGCCGAGAAATTTGCCGATGGAATGGGTGCTCCCCCGCGATGTGCCGTAGATGAAGCCGATCTCCACGCAGGCTGCGGTTTCCTCCGCGATCCCGGCGCTTCTGAGCGCCCTCACCACAGCGCCAATCGTGTACTGGACGAGCGGCTCCATCCGGCGCTCGTACAGCGATGGCGCATATTGCTTCAGGGAGAATGCCGCATGCTCCGGTCGTACGGCCAAAGTTCCCCCCGCTGCCATATCCGCCAGCGCCCTTGCTCTCTGTCCGCTTTCCTCTCCTCCGCTGGCGGCCAGTATGCTTCCCTCGCATACGCCCCATCGGAAGGCGGCGCCGATGCCGGCTATCGCCACCCGCTTCTTCCGATCCCGCGAACTGACGGCCGTTGCTTCCTTCGCTTCGCCTGACCATGACTCTTCGATCCGCACGATCAGCGACACGTTGTGTCCGCCAAAGGCGGCATTGTTGCTCATGAGATATGCAGGCTTGAGCTTCCGCATCCCGGGTCCGATCACATCGACATCCTCACAGCCTTCACGAGGCATGTCAAAGCGCAACGTCCCCGGCACGTATCCTCGCTGAACCGCATACAGGGCGGTCACCAGCTCGATCGCCGCTGCCGCGCCAAGATTGTGCCCGAAGTAGGCCTTGCTGGAGCTGATCGGCGGGCACCGGTCGCCGAACACCTGCTTGAGGCCGGCCACCTCCGCGCGGTCATTGGCCGGAGTGCCCGTGCCATGCGCATTGATATAATCGATCTGTTCGCCCGAGATGCCGCCGGCATCCATCGCCATTCTGACAGCCCTGGCCAGGCCGGAGCCTTCGGGATGAGGGGCGGTCTCATGATGTGCGTCATTGCTCAGCCCATAGGCGACCAGCTCGCCATAGATGCGGGCACCCCGAGCCAGCGCCCGCTCCAGGGTCTCCAGCACGACGAAGGCCGCGCCTTCCCCGAGGTTCAGGCCATAACGGGGCGCAAAGGGCGACGTCGGCTCGGGACTGAGCGCCCGGAGCACATTGAAACCGGCGTAGACGCTGTGCGACAGCGGGTCCGAGCCGCCCGCCAGCATGGCGTCGGCATAGCCCCATCGGATCAGGTCGGCGGCATATCCGATAGCGTTGCCGCTGGCGGAGCATGCGGTGTTGATCGTGGCGACCGGTCCGCCCAGCCCGAGGGCGCGCGCGGCATCGTCCCCCTGCTGATAGAACGGGTAGTTCGCCGTATGCTCGCGGTCGAGCGCCTGGACCGTCCACTGCTTCTCCAGCGACAGGATCCCGCCATTGCAGGTGCCCAGCACGAGTCCGATGCGGTCGGCGGTCACCGCTTGCCACTCGCCCGCTTCCTTCGCCTCGAACCGGTCGGCCGTTCTGCCTCCTGCGCCGCGAATCGTCAGCCCGCTGTCCTCCAGCGCCTGCCTTGCCGCATATGCGGCATACCTCGCGCACCAGTCCATGCCCGCCGTTGACTCATCCTCCAGCACCGTCTGGAGATGCCCGGCATCCAGCTCGCCGGCGATCGAGCTGACCAGATCATCCGTCCTGAACCTCGTCACCGGCTTGATGCCGGACTCGCCGCGTTGCATCCGTTCATACACCACCTCAGGGCGATCCCCGAGGGCGCACAATACGCCAAGGCCCGTGATCACGATCCGCTCTGTCCTGGATCTGCCAGCCATCCTCATCCCTCCATCGTTCCTCTTCATCCACTGTGCCACCGCCTGAGACAGACCGGTCCCTGCAGGTTGGCCCAACTGTCATCCATCCCGCAGATGCAGCTCACAGCGCCGCTTGTCGCTCATCCTGGCCGCATAGGGCGCCAGCCACCTGGCTGCCAGCCGGAACATGCCCGGTGTGGATCGATTGACCACGCACATGCCGCAAGGGATGCGATCCACATGCTCGAGATGCAGGGAGATGCCCCTGGCCAGCAGCGCAATCGCCAGACCGGTGTGCTGATAATCGGGATGAACATAGATCGCATCATACAGGATGGTATCCTGCCGCAAACGATAGGCGATCGACCAGCCGACGATCCCTGATTCGGCCATCAGACCGAGACTGTTCATCGGCTCGAGGGCGGCGAACGTCTTGTACGGAGACAGGAAATCCGGAACCTGCCGAAGCGCACCTGCGGCCAACCTGCGATGCTCCTCCTCCGGAATGTCCGTCCAGCGGATGAGGCGGACACCCGTCGGCAGCGCTCGCTCCCGCAGCCAGGGGGCTTCCCCGATGCGACGATCGATATGATAGACGACCGCCTCGGTGCGAGGCGCCGTCCAGCCTTGCTTCATGAGCCATGACTCGAGCGCTGCGGTTCCCGGCTTGCCGCTGTAATAGACCAGCTGAAGCCGGTGAATGGAGCGCTGACCGCACATCTCGCGGATCATGTACATGAGACCCGACGCCAGGCCGCGGCGCCGATACGGCGCTGCGACGAACAGGCTGTGCACGATCGCCCGCTCCACGCCGCTCCGCCACTCGACCACGGCCAGGGCGGCCGGGTTGCCCGCTTCCTCCGCTCCGACCGCGAAGACCGCATCGTCCTTCAGCTTCACGCGAATGGCCGCGCGCAGCGAGGGAAATGTCAGATGCTCGTAATCCGGCCAGTCTTCTATCGTCAATCGCCTGATTATCGCCATGATTCCGCATCCTCCCGACGTCTTCCTGCACCGGTGATCCCGTCCATTGGCCATGCGCGTCCTGGCTGCGCCGCACCCAACCACTGAACAAATACGGATACGGAGCAACCATCTGCGGGTGGCCGCATCTTGTTACTCCGTACCTGTTCCTTTACTGGCTAATTCAACCTGCGGCTAAGACCGAATCGTAGATCAGATTGCCTACGCCCTCGAAGAAGTCTTTCGCGCCATCCTTGCTGCCGCCCGATACCATCTCCAGATCGGTATCCGTCAGCTCGTCCTCTGCGCCGCGCGCCTCAGGCAGCACGACCGTCGCGTGGTAGCCCGACCCGTCCACCACCTGAAGCTTGAACTCCCGCGGCACCTCCAGTCCGGTCACTTCCTTGATGGCTGCGTACGGATCAGCCAGCACCAGCTTGCGGAATTCCTCGTCCCGGGAGGCTCTCTCCACGATTTTCCCTGCAGCTTCCTGCACTTTTTCATTGGTCCAGCTCATCACACATTCCCTCCTGATAATGATTGGATTCATTTGATCATGAACACGGGAGCGCCTTACTCCTCCTGAACCTTCTCAGGTGTCCAGCATCCCTCTTCACCTCCTGATGATGGGATTATGTGAGTCACGAGCGCGAAGCCCCGCCGCAGCGGCCTTGTGCCCATGCCATCACCAGATCAGCTGTAGAACTTTGCCATGGCCTCCTCGAGCAAACGTTCAATGTCGGATTTGGGCCGCGGCGGGAACCAGACTGGCCGGGGGGACTTGAAGTCTTCGAGCCGAATGCTGATCCCTCCTGCGACCGTCTCCAGATCCTCGTCGCTCAGTTCATCCGATGCGCCGCGCATCTCCGGCAACACGATCGTGGCGTGATAGCCGGCACCGTCCACCACCTGCAGCTTGAACTCGCTCGGCAGCTCCAGACCGGTGACCTCCTTCAAGGCTGCGCGCGGGTCTGACACCGCCAGCCTGCGGAACTCCGCATCCTGAGAGGCCCTCTCCGCGACTTTCGCCATCTCCTCCTGAAACCTGGCTGTCCAGCTCACCTTCCATCACCTCCCCTTGAATCGATCTATGTTCACAGCTTAACATCCTGGTTTCAAATACCCATGAAATGAACCTCAAGTTTACTTCAAAAATGTTCAAATCTGGCGCAAGGCTTCCTGACCTGTCAGGCCAACTGCCGCTTCGCCTGCTCCGCGAATGGCCCGGGCGCCGACAAGAGCTCCTCGCAGGTTCCGCTCTGCACGATCGTCCCTTTGTCGAACACATAGATCCGGTCGGCCCTGGTGATCGTGCTCAGGCGATGGGCGATGACGATGCGCGTGACCTGCAGGCGCTCCAGGCTCTCGCTGACGATCGCCTGCGTTCGGTTATCGAGCGCGCTGGTCGCTTCATCGAAGAACAGGATCTTCGGTCGTCTGGCGATCGCCCTGGCGATCATGAGACGTTGCCTCTGCCCGCCGGACAGCGTGCCCCCGCCCTCCGACAGGACGGTATGCATGCCCATCGGCATATTGCGGATATCCTCATCCAGCCCGGCCATCGCCGCCACCTCCCACGCTTCCTGAATCGTGAGCTGCGACGACCCGGCGATGTTCGTATAGATATCACCGGACATGATCTTGCTGTTCTGCAGCACGACGCCGAAATGCCTCCGCAGCGTATGCGCATCCAGCGTGCGAATATCCTGCCCGTCATAATAGATCGACCCGCTCTCGGGCTGCTCAAATCCAAGCAGCAGGCGCATCATCGTCGATTTGCCGCTGCCCGATGCGCCGACGAATGCGACGAACTCTCCCTGCCGGATCGTCAGCGATACATCCCGCAGCACATGGGGCTGATCGGGATGATAGCGGAAGTAGACATGCTTCACCTCGATCGCGCCGCTGATCTCCCCGGGATCCTCCAGCTGCTCATGCGTCTCCGGCAGCGTCTCCAGGATCGGACGGGCCCGCTCGTACAGGGGCACGATCTTGACCAGGGAGAGCGCCGCATTGGCCATCGACAGCATGGCGGTCAGGAAAGTGCCGAACGCGGCCATGAAGGCGGTGAAATCGCCGGCCGTCATCGCTCCCCGGGTGCGAGCCACCATATAGAAGATGATCATCGAGGTGACCAGCGGAAAGAACGACTGGAAGACCGCCATGGAGATGTCCACCAGCCTCGCGCGGTAGGAGATGCGCTTCTGCTCGGCGAAGGCCTTCGCCCAGATGAAGAACGCCCTGCTCTCCGCCGCCGCCATCCTGAACTTGCTGATGCCATTGAACAGCTGCAGCACGGTCCCTGCGATTCGCCCCTGCACGCCCAGCATCTCCCGCTGGTATCGGATCTCCAGCAGGCCGAACAGGACCGTGGCGACCAGGAAGATGAGGACGAGCACTCCCGCGATCAGCGCCAGCATGACGTCATAGCGAAACAGCAGGAAGAAGTTGAAGCTCGAGAAGACGCTGCCCAGCAGGGACGTCATGACTGCTCCGGACAACATCCGCTGATCATATGCTCATAACCGCCGCTCCGCTCGGCGATATGGTCATGGATCAACGCATCCCTGGCGGCCTGAACCACATCGGTCTCCGGTATCGTGGCATCCCAGAACGAGATATTGTCGCGGATCGTTCCCTCCAGCATGACGATATCCTGATCGACAACGGCCAGAGAAGAGGCGAGCTGCGCCCGCGGGATCTCGCTGCGCGGCTTGCCGTCGAACAGGATTTGCCCCGACCACGGCTCATAGATGCCCGCGATCAGCTTGGCGATCGTGGACTTGCCGCTGCCGGAGCCGCCGACGAGCGCCACGCGCATGCCCGGCTTGATCGACAGCGAGAAGTTCTCGATCAGCGGGCGCTCCAGCCTGCTGTAGCCAAAGGTCAGATCCCTGATCTCGATATGTCCGGACAGCTTCGTATAGGATGGAGAGCTGCCGGACGTCGCCGCCTCAGCCTGTGCGCTGCGGTCCACATGGGGCTCCCGGATGTCCCCTTCCCCCGGGGCAACGGGCGTCTCCATGGCCGATTCATTCAGCACCTGCCGGTCAAGCGGGTAGCTCATGACATCGTCGAGCCGCTTCATGCCGCCTCCCGCCTCCTGGACGGTTCCCGCGAGGGACACCAGCTCGCTGACCGGACCGCTGTAGCTGGCGGCCAGACTCTGGAAGGCGACCAGCATGCCGATGGTCATCTGGCCATCCATGACCCTGAGACCGCCGATCATCAGGATGGCCACGGTCGTCATGCTCGTCAGAAGCGAGGGCAGGGTGGACAGGAGCATGTTGGACACCGCAAACTGCTGCAGGGAATTGGTCAGATTCGCCTGGTATCCGGCCCATTTCATGAAGAAGTCCGATTCCGAGCTGTTGGACTTGAACGTCTCGATCACCTGCAGGCCGTTCATCGATACTCCCTGCAGCTTGCCGTTGTCCTGCAGCAGCCGTTGGTTCTGGTCATTGCGGCGGCGCGTGATGAGGCGCATCCAGAGGATGTTGATGAGCGATGCGCCGACGACGATCGCGGCGAGCAGCACGCTGTACTGAATCATCAGGAACAGATAGAAGACGATCATCACGCAGTTCAGCGCGGCAACGGCCAGCTGCCCCGACAGAAGCGCGGCGACGCGGTCATTGATCGCCACCCGGGTGGCGATATCTCCGCTGTGCCGCTGGGTGAAGAATTCAATCGGCAGCCTGAGCACATGCCAGAAAAATTGGCTGGATGAGCTGAGCGCCATCTTGACCTCGAGCCGCAGCAGATAATATCGCTGCAACCAGGTCAATCCCGCGCGAAGAACCGCGGTCAGCGCCATCCCGACAAGCAGCGGCATGAGCCAGTCGTAGTTGTCACCGAGCAGCACCTGATCGATGAAGACCTTGCTGAAGATCGGGATGACGAGCCCCGGGATGACGAGGAACAACCCTGCCAGGATCGCATAGGCCAGCGCCGTCTCCGAGCCCTTCAGCCGCTTCGCAAGAGCGTGGATCAAGCTGGGCGGCTTGCCGCGCCGGACATAATCCGGACCAGGCCTGACGGCCAGCACGACGCCGGTGAACGATTGGTCGAATTCCTCGAACGTCACCACCCTCGGCCCCGTTGCCGGATCGTTCAGGTAGACCTTATCCTTGTGAATGCCCTCCAGCACGAGGAAATGATTGAAATTCCAGTGAATGATCAGGGGCCATTCCATGTTCCGCAGATCCTCGGGATTCTTGCGATAACCTTTGGCTTCCATCCCGTATCCGCGGGCCGCCTTGAGCAGGTTGCTGGCCTTGCTCCCGTCACGTGACACGCCGCAAGTGATACGCAATTCCTCAAGCGGCACGAAGCTCTTGTAGTAACCGAGCACGATCGCCAGTGCAGCGGCGCCGCATTCGACCGCCTCCATCTGCAGGACGGTCGGAGTTCTCTTTCTGCGCTGAGCCACCAGGCGCGCACCTCCTCCTCATTGAAGCTGTGGAATGACCATGCCAATCGGTCTCATCGTCTGGGTCGTGATCGCCGAATAGACGATCGTCCCGCTGCTGAGCTGGATCGGCGGTCCGTGTTCCGTTGACCATCTGTAACCGCTTTCCGTTGTGGCATCAGGAACCAGGCTGACCCGAACCTCCAGCGACACTCCCTGACTCGCCATCTGTTGCACCAGCCCTTCGTTGCCCAGGGTCGTCATCATCCCCTGCATCGTCACCGGAAACTCCGAGATGGAGACGATGCTGCCGATGAGCGACCCGTATTCCTCACGGTTCACGGAGGCCGGAGTCAACCGCACGTCCATGCCTGGACGCAGCTGTTTGCCGAGCTGGACAGGAACATACAGGACGGCCGTCAATTCATCGTTGCCCTCATCATGCGTTTCCAGACGGATGATCGACGAACCGCTGCCCACATATTGCCCCTTGGCCGCCATAATCTCCACAACCTTGCCCGTATAGGGGCTGGTCACCTTCGCGGCATATTCGTATTCGGCGAGCAAGGCCTGCAGACGCTGCTCATAGGATGCGCGCATCGCCGCAGATTCCGGCGTCCTCTCGCCCGAATCGAGCTGCGAGAGCGCCCTCCTCAGCTCCTTGATCTGCTCCAGCCAGGCGATCGTATCCCCCTTCGTCACCGTGTCATTCAGCTTGACCCGAATATCCGACACGGTGCCGTCGAAGGAAGCGTGAACCGTCTTGAGCCCTCCGGGATGGATCAGCACGCCCTGGGCGCTGATCTTGTTGGACAATGTGCCGAAGAGGCCCCAGTACACCACGGCCGCAAGCAGCAGTCCGATGCCGCAGAGGGCAAGCCAGGCGCGCGGAGAGGTGACCCTGACGAGATTATCCAGCTGTTCCGGTGATGATAACCGCTCGATCGCAACTTTGCGAAACACTTGATTATTCACATGCCATCCCCCTCACTGACCAATGGTCGCATCTGGAACAACCCGCTTCTATCGAACCCGATCCTTCAGGATAAACGAACCGCCTGCCATCTGCTTGACGACGATCTCCATATCGTACACATCCCCGTTCGCAGCGAATGAACGCTTGCCTCCCGCGCCATCCCAATCCTTCATCTGCTGCAGGGCATTCGCCAGATCCCGCGGCAGCCAGGAACCGGCCTGTCTGGCCGCATCGGCCAGCAGCAGGAGAGAGTCATATGCCTGCGCCGCCCATTTGTCCGGCTCGGTTCCGTACCTGTCGAGGAACAGCTGTCTGAAGCGGTTGTTGTCCTCATGCGGCATGTCGCCATGATAGACCGTTACGACGAGGGAGCCTTCCACGATCGATCCGGCTGATGCAAACGCCAGGTCATCCAGACCATCGCCGCCGATGATCAGCTTGTCGAAGCCCGCCGCGCGCAGATGCCGAATGAACGGCAGCACCTCGCTCCCCTCGGCTGCGATGACGGCCGCCTCACTGCCGAGAGCCTGCCATTTGTCGGCGATCCTCCTCGCATCAGCGGCATCCTTGTAATCCGACAGGCGATCGATGATGGTAACTCCCAGTTCCCTGGCCCGGTCCTCCACCGCATTGGCCAGGCCTCTGCCATATTCGTCATCCGCATAGTAGATAACGACCCGCCTGTATCCCGATTGGAACAAATATTCGGCGATCTCTCCGCCGATATGAATGTCGCTCGGGATATTGCGATAGATGAGCGACGAATTCTGTTCCGTCAGCCTCGGAGAGGTGGATGACGGAGCGAGCAGCAGGATGCCGGCTTGATCATAGATTTCGGAGACCGGCAGGGTCACCGCCGAACTGCGATGCCCGATGACCGCCGCGACGGACCTGTCCCCGGCAAGCTCCTGGGCGACAGCCATGCCTCTGACGACGGTGTCGCCGTCGTCCTTCTTGACCAGATTCACGCGCTTCCCGGCCAACGGACCATCGAGCCGGATCTGTTCGAGGGCAAGGTCGAGCCCTTCCTCGAACAGGTTGTCGTCTCTGGCGAACGGCCATACCGCCGCGATCGTGACCTCGTCTGCCGAACGCAGCGCTGCCTCCCGCATCTGTTCCGGGCTTGCGACGCTGCCGCAGCCTGCTGCCAGCATGAGCACCAGGACCGTCACAGACCAGACCGCAAGCCTCCATACCCGCAACCCGTTCATCTTACGCAACCTCCCAGACTATGCGTTTCGTGTCGAATCCTTGCAGAAGTTCATTTGGCAGATCATGTTGTTGATACCGATCCTTTACATGAACCCAAGCCCATTATAAGAGAGGCATTTTCCGAAAGACCATCAAATGGACATTAAGATTAGTTCAAATCTAGTTCAAATTTCACAATCTCATGATGACAGGATCCTGGATGTATGACATAATCTGGTTATATCGATATAATGCGATACCCATGACCAATGAAGGAGAGCATCTGCGATGACGAACAGACCGATACTCGTCGCTGATGACGACAATGAGATCAATGAGCTGATCACCATGTCCCTGAGGCGGGAAGGTTATGAGGTCATTGCCGCATACGACGGACTTGAAGCCCTGAATCTCGCCCGCACCCATGCGCCTGCACTGGTCATCCTCGATGTGCTGATGCCCGGAATGGACGGTTTTGAGATCTGCAGCGAGATCCGCAAGACAAGCAACGTCCCGATCCTCTTCGTCAGCTGCAAGGATGAAGACATCGACAAGGTGCTCGGTCTGCGCCTCGGCGGTGACGACTTCATCTCCAAGCCGTTCAGCCCGATCGAGCTGGTCGCCCGGGTCAAGGCGCACATCAGGCGGAACTACATGCTTCAGCAGTCGAACCAGGAGCAGGATACCGCGCTCCGCTACGGCAAGCTGGTCATTGACCCGGCGAAGCATGAGGTCATGCTCGATGGCCAACGGATCGATCTGTCGGCCAAGGAATTTCAGCTGTTGTACCACCTGGCCAGGAATCCGAACCGCGTCTACAAGAACGATCAGCTGTTCGCCATGCTGTGGGATGACGCACATATCGGGGATACGCACACCGTCATGGTGCACATCTACAATCTGCGCAAGAAACTGGAGAAGAATCCCGCCAAGCCGAGATATATCCAGACGATTCGCGGGGTCGGATACAAGTTCAACGACAAGTTCCAGGACGACGATTGAGCTTTGCATCTGCGTGTGGTGGCTGAGATCCCATTCAATAGAACAAGAGCCTGCGCCAGACGCAGACTCTTCTTCGTTCACTCTATTCTGTTTCTCTATTTCATCTGATCAGGCTTGCTGACACCCGCCATGACCTGTTACATATCGATTTCCTTCCTGCCTGTCAGCTTGAAGAAGATCAGAAGCGCGATGACTGTCGTCGCCGTCAGGATCGTGGCAAGCGCTGCAGCCACGCCATAGTTGCCGCGGATGACCTCCGTATAGATGGAGATGGTCAGCGTTTTGGTGGTGCCAACATACAGGATGATCGAAGCGCTTAATTCACTGATGACGGACATCCAACTCATCAACGCTCCGGACATGACCCCCGGCACCATCATCGGTAGCGTCACCTTGCGAAATGTCTTGAGCGGAGTGGCACCCAAACTCTGGGCAGCCTCTTCGACGCTGGGACTGATCTGGTGAAGGATCGCGGCGCTGGATCGGATCGTATACGGCAAACGCCTGATCACGAACACGGCGATGATGATGAAAGCGGTTCCGCTGAGCAGAAGCGGTCTCTGGTTAAACGCCGTGAGCAAGGCAATCCCCAGCACCGAACCGGGAATGATATACGGAATCATCGTGAGCGTATCGAGCGTGCCCGTCAGCACATTTCTCTTGCGCTCAGCCACATACGCGACCAGGGTGCCGATCACAACGATGATCAGAATCGCGGCGATGGAGTAAAGATATGTATTGGTGATGGAACTGCCCATCTTGGAAAATGCGCTTATATAGCTGTCAAACGAGAATCCCTGGACGAAGATCCGGCCATTTGTCTTAAGGAACGATGTATAGATGACGACAAATTGCGGCAAGGCAGCCAGAAACACGATGAGGTACACGAACAGATGAGCGAGCACATTCTTCAAGCCCTTCGCCGGTTTCGGCTCCATCGGACGAAGCGAGCTCATCTCGATCGTCTTGCGGCTGGCCACATATTTCTGCGACAGGAAGATGATCGTCGTTATGACGACGACGATGACGCTGATCGCGGAGGCAAACGCCGCATCTCCGCCCATCTCGGAAATAAACGAGGTGTAAATGAGCACGGGCAGTGTCCGATATCCTTCACCGATCAGCATCGGCGTGCCGAAGTCAGCCAACGCCCGCATGAACACAAGCAGCGATCCGGCCAAAATCGTGGGCAGGATGAGCGGAATGACTACTTTGAATATTTTCCTGATGCCGACGGTTCCAAGATTCTCCGCTGCTTCATTCAGGGAGTTGTCCATATTCTTCAAGGCCCCGGATACATACAGATAGATCAACGGAAACAGCTTCAAGGTGAGCACCAGCAAGATCCCCGAAAATCCGTATATGCCGTTGAACTGGATGCCAAACAGCTTGTCGATCACTTCGGTCACGACGCCGCTGCGGCCAAGCAGCAGGATCCAGGAGTAGGCGCCGATGAATGGAGGTGACAGAACGGTGATGATGATGAAGATCTCGAGGATACCCCTGCCGCGAATCCGAATCGAACGCATCACATAAGCCATCGCTGTCCCCAGCGTGGCCGCAAGCAGCGTAACCAGCGTCGTTACCTTCAAGCTGTTCCAAACGGTGGACGTATAATACTTGCGGGAGAAAAATTTTTGGAACGCTTCCAACGTAAACCGTTTCGTCTCCGGATCAATGACGCTGTTGGCGAAGATCTTCACGATCGGATAGATGAAGAACAATGCGAACAAGGCCAACGCGCAAATTGTGATGGCAAGCCATACGTCCCATTTGATTCGGTGGCCCTTATTCACCCCGGGTCACTCCTCTCACGATCGATACCTCCGTCTTCCTGTCAAACACATTGCACAGTTGCGCGTTGATCTTCAGTTTGACATGAGCCCCTTTTGGCGCAATGCTTTTGGTCATGTCCTGATCCAGCACTTCTACCGTCTGATCGTTGACGAGACGAATTCGATATTGAATATGCATGCCCAGGAAGGTGCTGTCGATGACTTGTCCTTCCAGACCGATGTCCTGGTTCAGCTCGAAATGGTTCGGACGTACCAGCAGCTTGACCTCCTGACCTTCAAACACATCCGCATTCAGTTCAGGAGCAGCCACACGATACCCGTTCACAAGCTCGATCCCGAGTTCATCGCCCATTTGCACAATCCGGCCATCCAACAGATTGGATTGTCCGATGAAGGTGGCGACGAATGTGTTGTATGGACGCTGATAGATATCCACCGGCGAACCGATCTGCTGGATGATGCCGTCCTTCATGACCGCGATCCTGTCGGAGATCGCCAGAGCCTCTTCCTGGTCATGCGTCACATAGACGGTGGTGATCCTAAAGCGATTCTGGATCTCCTTGATCGCCGATCGCATCTCCAATCTCAGTTTCGCATCCAGATTGGAGAGAGGTTCGTCCATCAAAAGCACATCAGGCTGGATGACGATCGCGCGAGCGAGGGCGATCCGCTGCTGCTGTCCTCCGGACATCTTGCTGGGCAAGCGATCCTTCAGATCGTCAATCTTGACCACCTTCAGCATCTCCATCACTTTCGCATCGATCTCCGACCTATTCATCTTCCGGTTCTTCAGGCCAAAGGCGACGTTCTCGGCTGTTGTGAGATGCGGGAAGATGGCGTAGTTCTGGAACACCATCCCGATATTCCGCTTATGGGGAGGGATGTTGTTGATTATGGTATCATTGAAATGGATCGTCCCTTCTTCAATTGTATTAAACCCGGCGATCATCCGGAGCAAGGTCGTTTTCCCGCAGCCTGAGGAGCCGAGCAGGGTGAAGAACTCACCCTCGCGAATCTTGACGCTGAGGCCAGGGATGATCGTACGTTCTCCGAATCGCTTGACGACTTGATTGATCGATATGGACACGCTCATTTCTATTCCTCCTTGCTCTCGAAAGAAAAAAGGAAGAGGAAGCACTCCCCTCTTCCTGATGAACACTATCTGGTCAGCAGATCCATATACATCTCGACGATCTTGTCCTTGTTTTCAATGCCCCATTCGACGTCGTATTCGATGGTCTTGATATCCGAAAGCGGAGTCTTGTAATCAGCCAGTTTGGCGTCAGCGCGCACAGGGCGATTGGTTGTTTCAGTTCCCAGCAGACCTTGTACATAATCGCTGAGCAGGAAATCGGAGAACAGCTTCGCATTTTCCATGTTCTTGGCATTCTTGACGATATAGTTGCCGGATTCCTTGAAGATGGTACCTTCTTCCATATAGACCACCTTCACCGGAGCTCCGTTCTGCAGATAAGTCACAGCCGGCTCCTCATAGGTCAGACCCACCACATATTCGCCGTCTGCTACCCCTTTATGCACGTTGCCGGAGCTGGAAGCAATCTTGCCATCAAGATTTTCAAGGAACCTGGCCACGAAATCCCAGGCTTCTTCGGAGAATGGATCATTGTCCTTGCCCATCGCAAACAACATGTTTTCCAGATGGTTGTAGGAGGAGCTGGACGTAGCGGAGTCACCATGTGCAATCTTGCCTTTCAGCGCCGGGTTCAACAGGTCTGCGTAGCCATTGATTTCGATATCGCCAGCCAGTTCCGTGTTGATCAGGAGTACAGGTGCCGTCATGCTGTATCTGGTCACATAGCCTTCCTTGTTTTTGAACTGATCCGGCACATATTGGTCGTTAACCGACACATAGTCCTCGAAGTATTCCTTCATCGGCATGATCAGCGACGGGGACCCGCCCCACATGACGTCAGCGATCGGATTCGCAGCCTCCGTCTTGATGCGAGTCAGCAATTCGCCTGTCGATGCGGCTACCAATTCTACCTTGACGTCGTATTGCTCTTCAAATGCCGGTATGATCAGATTGATCAGGTCCTCACTCGCAGGCGTATAAATCACCAGCTTGTCGGTTCGCTTGACCTCGGGACTGCTGTTGCCAGACTCGCTCCCCTGATTGGAAGTGGATTCATGGTTGCTCGATGAATTGCCGGCAGAATTGTTGGATGAATTGCCCGATGAATCGGAATTGCCGGAGCAAGCAGCCAGCATGATAAACAGACTCAGACACAACAGGATACTCATGAATAATCTTTTCTTCATCTTAGACCCTCCCGCAGAATGTGATCTCTTCATATGGTTTGTTGTCAGCTTGAGTGGCGCAGGCTTGTTGATCAATGACTCACCTCCCCGTCCCGGATCTGTATTGCCTTGCGTATATGCCCATCTACGGAATCCAGAATCTTCGACGCCGTAGCAGCATCCTTGTCGAGCAGGATCATGACGATCGCCAGTTTCACGCTTCCATTGGCAGCCTGCAGCATCTTGTCCGCAGTCTCCCGATCTGCGCCGGTTGCGCTCATGATAATATTCTCAGCCCGCGAGCGCAGCTTCTGATTCGTGAGCTGGACATCGACCATCAGATTCTTGTACACCTTGCCGATGCCGACCATCGACAGGGTGGAGATCATGTTCAGCACCATCTTCTGGGCGGTGCCAGCCTTGAGGCGCGTGGATCCCGTCAGCACTTCCGGCCCAACCACAACCTCGATCGCGATATCGGCCACCTCTCCGATCAGCGAAGGCTTCGTACAAGCGATCGCCGCGGTCTTGCAGCCGAGCTCGGAGGCATACTTTAAAGCACTTACCACATACGGAGTGCGACCGCTTGCCGCGATGCCGATCACCATGTCATCAGCCGTCAGGCCGATGCTTCTCAGGTCCTCCACTCCAAGCGTCGTGCTGTCCTCTGCGTACTCGACCGCTTGCGCGAATGCGCCTACTCCGCCTGCGAGCAGCCCGACCACCATGCTGGGAGGTGTTCCGAAGGTTGGAGGACATTCCACCGCATCCAGCAATCCGAGCCGACCGCTCGTGCCTGCGCCGATGTAGATCAGCCTGCCCCCCTTCCTGAAAGACTCGATCACAGCCACAATCGCTTTCTCGATATTCGGCAATTGCTCTCTTACCGCCTCTGTCACCTTGGAGTCCTCATCATTCATCACTTCCAAAGCCTTGAGGATCGGCATGGCATCCAAATCCACCGTCCTGCTGTTCACTTGCTCTGTTGTCAGATTATTAAGAATATTCATAGTATTCTCCTTCTACGCAAGTATGCACATATGAATAATAGGATTAATTCTCGGTATCTTCCTTCGGTTCCCGCTTCCGGATATGCGTCTTGGATATCTGTTCGATCGATTTCTCATATTGGGTATTCACATACCCGGTATACAGAATGTCGATAATATTGAGTTGCGATATTCTGGAAGACATCGCACCGCTGCGGATGATGCCTTCGTTGGCGGCCACATAGATGACATAGTCGGACAATTCCGAGATTGGCGTGGTGCCATATCTGGTGATCGAGATGATCTTGGCTCCGGATTGCTTCATCGCCTTGGCGCATTCGATCATCTCAATCGTCTCTCCGGAGTAGGAGATGATGATGCCCAGATCCTCCTCCGACATATAGCGGGCCGTCAGAAGCTGGATATGCCAGTCGTCATTCACCGTGCATCTCTTGTTTAACCGGGTAAATTTCTGATGCGCGTCCTTCGCCACGAGCAGAGAGGACCCCATGCCAAACAAACAGATATTCCGGCTTTTCTGCAGCAGCTCGATGCATTTGGCGATGATCTCATGATCGATCAGAGACTTCGTGTCTTCCAATGTCACGATATTCTTGTAAGTCACCTTGTCGATGATGTCCTCGATTTTGTCCGCCCGCGTGATCTCGTCTTTGTTGACGGCCTGGCTGTTCTCACGTATTCCAAGCTCATAGATCAATGTCTTGGCGAGATCCTTGTAGCCCGTGAAACCGTTTTTCTTGCACAGCCTGATGATCGAAGCCGGGGAAGAGAACGTGGCTTCTGCCAGCTCATAGACGGACATGGTGGAGGTTTTCTTCGGATTGTTCAAGATGTATGCGATGATCATCTTTTCCGTGGAGCTCGCTTTATTCTGGTATTCTCTCAATCGCACCAATACGCTTTTCATAGGCTCCTCAGCTTCGCATTTCGATGTGTGACTTATTCGTTTATCGTATGTAATGAATTCTAATCAGCGCGAATCATTATGTCAATTATTGTCGAAATACGCGTAACTTTGTTTCATAACTGGAAACTTTATTTTGCCTAAACGCGTTTTTGATGAAACATTATAATCAAATAGACTGGAGGCAAAAAAAACCGCGAGCATCGGTCATGCGATGCCCACGGCTCTCTCTCAGTCATCCGCCAGCCCGTGCTTGAACGCGTAGATCGCCGCCTGGGTGCGGTCCTCAACGCCGAGCTTCGCCAGGATGTTGGTGACGTGGAACTTCACTGTCTTCACGCCGATCACCAGCTCATCCGCCACCTCCTGGTTGGACTTGCCCTTGGCGATCAGCCTCAGCACCTCCATCTCCCGCTCCGTCAACTCCTCATGCGGCATATGTTCGACAGGCTTGCGGAAGCGGTTCATCATCTTCGACGCGACCTGCGCCTCCAGCACCGGCTGTCCCTTGACCGCCGAGCGGATGGCCTGGGCGATCTCGCTGGCCCGCGACGTTTTCAGCAGATAGCTGAACGCCCCCGCTTCAAGCACCGGATAGATCTTCGCGTCATCGATATAGCTCGTCAGCACGATGACCTTGCAATCCGGCAACTCCTTCAGGATGCGGCGCGTCGTCTCGATGCCGTCCATGCCTTCCATGACGAGATCCATCAGCACGACATCCGGTTTGTACTGCTGTGCAAGCCGGATGCCCTCCTCACCGCTCGCCGCCTCGCCCACCAGATCGATGTCGTCCTCGGTGCCCAGCACGGCGGACAGGCCGATGCGCACCATCTCATGATCATCGACCAGCAGCACTTTAATCTTGTCTCTGTTCATCCGCTATATTCACCCCTTCTATCAGGATCGGCACGCGAATATCAATCCTGGTACCCTTGCCCGGTGCGGACAGGATATGGATCGAACCGCCGATTTCATTGACCCGTTCCTGCATGGAGACGATGCCGTAGGACGCTGTTTTCCTGACGTTCATATCGAAGCCGATGCCGTTGTCTCGGATCAGCAGCCTGACGTATTCCGGCTTGCGCTGCAGGCGCACCTCCAGCTTATCCGCCTTGGAGTGGCGGAGCGTGTTCGACAGCGCTTCCTGCACGATGCGGAACAGATGGTCCTCGATGCCGCGCGGCAGCTGCACCTCATCGTCCATCTCCAGCTGGATGTCGATCGGCACCTTGGCGCGCAGCTCCTGAACGAGCTCGTACATGCCCTGCGCCAGACGCTTGCCCTCGAGATGGATCGGACGCAGGTGCAGGAGCAGGGCGCGCATCTCCGACTGGGCGACCGCGGCCATCTCCTCGATGAGCGATACCTGCCGCTGCGCCTTGGCGAAGTCCTTGTCCATCGTGCGCGCCAGCGCCGTCGCCGTCATCGAGATGGCGAACAGCTGCTGGCTGACCGCATCGTGCAGCTCGCGGGCAAGCCGTTGCCGCTCCTCCGTCACCGCGGAGAAGCGGACCCGCTCCGCCAGCTCGGCGTTGTTGGCCGACAGCCGCTGCAGCGAGGTCACCTGCTCCTCCCACTTCTTGCTGATGCGGCCCAGCTGCTCGCCGAGCCGGCCGATCTCATCCTCGCCAAGATCGGGAACGGCGCGCGAGAGCTGTCCCTTCTCCAGCATCAGCATCGCCTCCGACAGCACCTCCAGGCGCCGTTTCACCTTGCCGCTTCGCCAGTAGCCGAAGATCGCGCCAAGCCCCAGCACGATGATCAGGATGGTGGCGACATTGCGCAGGATGCTGGTCCAATGTCCGGCAAAATCGACATAGCCGTACACATACAGGAAGTACACGATCAATGCCGCCAGGAGGACGCTGAACATGATCGACTCTCCCATGCTTCGCCATATCATGTTTTTTAACTTGCGTTCACGGTTCATCGTCTGCTCTCCTCCCGTCCGGCGGCTACAACAGCTTCACGTTGATGTCGCCGACCATATACGACAGCGTGATGTTCACCCGGTGCTGAGCCGTATCGAAGTTCAGCGATTGCCAGCTCATCTTCGTGCCGAGCCCATCCTGCTGGTCGTATCCGATCTTCGTCTGGCCGATGATCAACGTCGAATCGATGCGGACGCCGATATCGTCCGGGACGATAATATCAATATCGCCCACGATGCCCTGGAAGACGAGCGTCGTCTCCGGCTCATCGATGATGGCGAGCGACAGATCGATGTTCATCTCTCCCACGATCGACCAGACGCTCATATTGCTCAGCACCCATGGCTCCCGATTCCAGCGTATGCTGGCCATGATATTGTGCCTCTGCTGATAGTCGGGGTCCCGGTGAAGTTGTCTCGAACGAATGAGGAAATAGCCAAAGGAGATGAGCAACACGGCGAAGATGATCGCGAGATGGTTCAACGCGAGGAACAGCAGGCCAACGCCGATCAGTATGTAGCCGGAACGGGGTTCACCGGAACGCAGCTGGTGAATGCCCAGAGCGACGATCAACAGGGCGGTGACGGTTAGAAAACCGATCGCATTGCCGATGATCAGATACAGGCCCGTTCCGATCATGAGCAGTGCCGTATTGCGGCTGCGTTGATTCATACCGTCACCCCTCCCGTGGTTGGTTCGTCATCCAAGGCATCGCGTGAATGTACATTAATATAGAAAAGAAACGGAGCTTTCGCCGGGGGTACTCCATGCCGGCGAAAGCCTGGTTTCTGATGCAGCTAAGGGATCAACCATTAGCATATCATATCTGATTGTCGCTTGAAACGGTTCATTCCGCAGAGCCGACGTTCAGCTTCTCCTTCAGGGCTTTCATCTCCGCCTCCAGCTTCTCGTTCAGCACCGCATCTGCCGGCTTGCCGTAGCTGGTGGGCACATAAGGCCGCCGGCTGATCTCCGCCTCGATCTCCATCTGCATGATCTTCTCCTCCATGCGCTGGAACCCGATCGACGCGTTGCCTGCGCCGATGTGGGCAGCGGAGGTGACCTGCGCCATCTGCTTCTTCGCCTTGGCGATCTGTGCCCGGCTTACGAGCTCGTTGCGCTTGTTGCGCATCTGATAGAACTCATTCTTCATCTCATGCAGCTGCTGCATGAGCTCATCCGCCTGCGCCTTCGCCTCGGCGTGCATCGCCTGATACTCCGCGGCTCTTTCTGAGGCCTGCAGCTTGTCTGCCAGCGCCTGCTTGGCGACGGCCTCCTGGCCATCGCGCAGGGCAGCGATCGCTGCCTGCTCGCGCTCCTGGACGACGCGGTTCATCTCATCCAGGCGCTGCTTCAGCCTGCGCTCGTTCGCCATCTGCTTGGCGACCGTTACCTCCGCCTGCGCGATTTCTTCCTCCATGTCGCGGATGTACTGATTCAGCATCTTGATCGGATCCTCAACCTTGTCCAGCAGCTCATTCACCGACGCCTTCGTCATGTCCTTGATTCTTTGAAATACTCCCATGTTCATGATTCTCCCTTCTCTTGTTCATATTTGGCCAAACGTTGTTTCAGTTCTTCAATCTCCTTGCGAAGTGCCTTCGTCTCCAGATCCCGCATCAGCGAGTCGAGATCGTCGCTGGCGGCCGGCTCCGGATTCGAAGCTTGCGACGGGCCGCCATAGCCCATCGGATCGTGCATCGTCGGTCCGCCGCCATGTCCGGCTTGCGGCCCATAGCTTCCCTTGCCGTGCTTGCCGCTCCAGCCGCTGTTCCAGCAGGACTGGTGCTTGCCGGCCCCGTAAGGCCCGCCGGCCGGGTCGAACCCGTAGCCCTGGTGATGCGGGGACCAGCCCGCCGGCTCTTCCGGGATGATCAGCCCGGCCAACAGGTACAACAGGCCGGCTGTTCCGCCCGAGAAGATCGTGGCGATGACGACGACGAAGCGAAGCAGGGTGGAGTCGATATTCAGAGCCTGCCCCAGGCCTCCGCATACGCCGAAGATTTTCCTGTCTGTCGCGGAACGGTACAGTTTCGTGGTCAAAGCTTGGTTCCCTCCTTCTCCAGCTTCTCCCTGAGCCGGGAGAGCTCCCGCTCCAGTTCATCCCTGATCGCGGTCCCGGCGCGATACAGCGTCTCCTCCGTGATCTGCCTGAGCTCGCGCAGCGTCTTCGTCTCCAGCTCCATATCGGCGACGCGATCCTCCAGCCTGCGGAAGGCGCTCTCCGTACCGCGCCAGCCCGTAGCCCGGGCCCGCTCATTCATCCGCTGCCGCAGGCGGATCGACTCCATGCGCGCCACGTAATATTGCCGCTTCGACTGGACCTCGTCATATTCGGCCTTGAGCTGCACCAGCTCCTGATCGAGCTCGGCCGTGCTGCTTAGAGCCTGCTCATACAGCTCCTTGTACCGCTTCGACTGCTCCTCGCTCTGCAGCTTATCCTGCAGCGCGATGCGGGCGATGTCCTCCTCACCGGCCTTGAGCGCGATGCTCGCCTGCTGCTCCCTCTTCTCGGCGCGCAGCGCGGCTTGCAGGTATTGCTCGCGCATCGCCTCCATGTGCTTCCTGCACTGGATGAGCAGCTGCTCGGTCTGCCAGATGTGGTTCCGCCGCTCCGCAAGGAACTCATCGATCATCTTGACCGGATCCTCCGACTGCTCCAGCAGGTCGTTCAGATTCGCCATCGTGATGTCCCTTACCCGCTTCATAACACCCATCGTATCTTCCTCCTTCTGCCTCGATTACTCCTATATGGTTCGCTCACGATTTCTGAGCAGGTACACTCCGTAGATGATCAGTACGATCGCGATCAGCCAGCCGATGGCGCCCATCAGCTTGCCGAACAGGATGAGTCCACCGAGGATGGCGAGCGGCCAGCCGATAAACCCGCCCCGATGCTTGATGAGGTTCCAGCCGATCAGGAGGAGCGCGATCGGGAAGATCCAGCTCATCAGAGAGCCGAGCCCGAAGCCCAGCTTGTCGAGCAGGATCAGACCGCCGAGCAGGATGAGGATGACAGCCAAAGCGATTTTGCGATTCATGGTCAAGGTCAATCACCGCCTTTCAGGTGCTTCGTCGTTCTTGATGTCTCTATTGTAGGCGATCCGCCGGACGCTCAAAACGGACCGGGGTTGGTTTTTGAACCCCGACCTGAGTCGGGGATGCCCCCCTTCCGGTGCAGGGGAGAACCCCCGCCCTCGGACCGCTGTTCCTCTCTCCTCCTGTCCCGAGGCGAACCCGATCCATCCTGGAGCCAGCCTGGCCGCATCAAGCAAAAAAGGGGATCCGCTTCGCCAGATGCGAAACGGATCCCCTGTTCGTGTTACGCCTTCGCCTGCATGGCTGGATCAGTCCTGCCAGGATCAGTCCTGTTCCTCCTGCTTCCCTTCAGCCTGCTGCTTCCTGGAGATCGTTTCAAGAACGGCCGCCAGGAACGCCAGCGCGAGGCCTTGCCCCCAGCCCTGCGCCCACTTGCGGTCGATGCTCAGATAGCCCTGGACATCTCTCATCACCGCCGTGCCGCCGGAGACGTTCAGCACGCGGCCGTTCGGCGCGATGTTGTCCAGGATGCCCTTGAGCGCCCTGCGCACGTACTTGCCATGCAATGGGCTCGCGTTGGTCACCATCGCCGCAGCGATGCCGGCGGATGCCGACACCTCGCCGTAAGCCTCCGGATGGTCCAGCACCGTGCCCCACAGGCCGTCCTCCCGCTGCAGGCCCTTCAGAGCGGCAAGCTGGTCGCGCGATGAACCCCAGATATCCATGATCGGCGGATACAGGTAGGCCTCCGGCAAGATCTTCGCCGTCCTCGTCATCGTATAGGCCGCCCAGGCGTTGCCGCGCGCCCAGAAGATGCCCGACATATGATCCTTGGTCATATTATTGTAGCCATGATACCAGAGTGCGGTATCCTCATCCTGCAGATAATGAATATGCCAGACGAACTGATTCAGCGCATCATCGATCAGCCTCCGCTCATTCAGCATGATGCCGACGCGCAGCATGAAATAGGCGGCCATAAACAGCGTATCCGCCCAGCATTGCTCAGGGAAATCGTTCTTGGCAGATACGGTGTGCTGCAGCACCCGGTCGCCGAATCTGAGGGCGCGATGCTCCAGATAGTCGATCTTGCTCATGATCAGGTCCAGGTATCTGGGATCCTTCGTATACTCATAGAGCGTGATCAGCATATGCCCCATCGCGCACGTATTCACGGTCCAGACCTCGGGCAACCCTTCTTCGATGTATTCGTCGACCCAGGCGATCATGCGCTGCAGATAGGACTCGTTGCCGGTCGCCTCATACGCCCGGCTGACGCCGTAATAGGCCACGCCGCATGGCCAGTCCCAGGTCAGGTCCATCTTGAGCGTATAATCCACCACGCGGTCGATGGTCTCTGTCAATCGGTCCCTGTCGATATCAATCTTCAGCATCGTACCCCTCCAAATCCCAGCAAATCTTATCCAACACCTACCATTATACTTGCATGTCCGGCCCATGAACATGTCAAAAACAAGCGCCTTCGTGCATTTTTCCGACAAACCGGTCACTTGATGTCATCAGCCCACCTGGAACCTAAAGCTGAGAGCCCCCGCGTGCTGCAGGGGCTTCAGCTTAGCTTCCTTATCAGGTGACGGATCGGCTTCAGTTGATGATGTTGCCTGCGTCGTAGGCCGCCTTCTTCTCGTCAAGGATCTTCTGATAGCCGGCGTCGAGGAACTTCTTCTTCGCCGCTTCATACTTCGCGTCGAACTGATCCGGCGACGACATGACGATGTCCAGATACAGCTCCTGGAACAGGTTGTTCAGGTCGGCCTTGTACTTGGCCACGGACTCGATCGGCACCGTGAACAGCGGGTCCGGATACAGATACGGCATCTGCTGCTCTCTGTACTTCAGCATGTCTTCGACGATATATTCATATCCTGGCGGCGACCAGAAGCTCTTGAGCGCCTCGATCGTCTCTTCCTCCGAACCGTATACCGGCGATTCCACCACCAGGCACCAGTAGTCCTTGTTGTTGTTCGGCGACAGCTTCGCTTCACCGTCGTAGTCGGCGTTCTTGATCGGCAGGCCGCTTTCGTCCACGCCGCTATAGTTCATGCCTTCGAAGCCGTTCTGCAGGGTGAACAGGTTCTCCGGCTGGCTCATCCATTCGAGGTACAGCCAGACGGCGATGCGCTCCTCTGCAGTGGATTCGTGATTGATGCCCATGATCATGCCAAACGGCCAATCCAGGCGACCTTGCGGCACGCCGCCTTCCGGAACCGATGCGCCAGGAGGCAACACGGCAAACTCCGCTTCCGGATTGTTCTTCAGCACCGCTTCGAAGAGATCGGTGTTGCTGGCGATGTATTCGCCGTAGGTACCCGTTCTGCCCGCGACGAACTCCGCCTTCACCTTGTTGGCGTCATCGCGCAGATAGAACTCCTGGTCGATCAGCTTGTTGTTGTATTGATAGTTCAGGTTGCGCAGCCACTTCTCGGTTGCTTCCGTCGTGAAGTCCGCCACAGACAGGTCCGTGTAGAGCGCATGCGTCTCCGGATCAAGCGGCCAGTCGCGGAACGGGTAGCTGTAGTTGAACGTGTTGCGTTGCAGGGAACCGCCGGCGGTGCCGAGTCCTGCGTCTCTCCACTTGACCAGCATCTCGTTGAACTTCTCGAGCGAAGTCAGGTCTTCCACCTTCATGCCAACCGCTTCCACCCAGTCCTTGCGGATGATCGTCACCCAGTTGCTGACGTTCGGACGCTCGGCGAAGAAGAAGATCTGCTGACCGTCAACCTTGCCATAACGCTCGATCGTATCCTTCATCTTGGTCCAGTAAGTCGGCGCATAGTGAGCGATCTCCTCCACATCCAGCGGCTGCATCACCTCGGAGGAGTAATAGTTCAACGCTTGCGGCATGTCATAGTGCATGATGATGTCAGGCGCCTTGTGCGATGCCAGCAGCTGCTGGTAGTCCTGCACCTCCGTGGAGCGGCCGATCGGCGTGAACTTCACGTCGACGTTGTACTTCTCGCCGAATTCCTGCTGGATCCAGCGGGTGTAGTAGTTGTCGGCGACATTCCAGCCCTCGAAGGCGCGGTCATAGACCGGGATCTCCAGCGTGACCCGCTCCGGGAAGCCGTTGCGGTAATCGACAGGTTCACCCGTATTCTGGTTGCCTGTACCTGCGTTCGAATCGGGCTTCGAATTGCCGTTGCCGGAGCAGGCGGCGAGTACGCCAACCACCAGCATCACAATCGCGAGCATTGAGATGAGCTTCTTCTTCATTTTCCTATTCCCCCTGATCATGGTTGTTTATTCTTTGACTGCACCGATCATGACGCCCTGTACGAAATACTTCTGGATGAACGGATAGACGAGCAGGATCGGCACAGTTGCAAACACAACGACAGATGCTTTGAGCACTTCCGGGTTGCTCAGGTTGACATTGGACACCTCGAGCTGGAAGCTCTCGCTGGCCTGTACGACCAGGTAGTACAGCTTCAGCTGCAGCGGCCTGAGCTCAGTGGCGTGCTTGATATAGAACAGCGCGTCCTGGTAGGCATTCCACCTGCCCACCGCGTAGAACAGCGACAGCGTGGCGATGATCGGCTTGGAAAGCGGCAGCACGATCGACCAGAGGATGCGGAAATGTCCGGCCCCGTCGATCCTCGCCGCCTCCTCCAGGCTGTCCGGGATGTTGCTCCGGAGCGAGGTTCTCATGATCAACAGATTATAGGCGCTGAAGGCTCCGGGCAGGATCAACGCCCATAGTGTATCCAATAATCCGAGATTGCTGATGTTGATGTATTCCGGGATGATACCGCCGCCAAAATAAAGCGTGAACATGAAGATAAAGGTAAGTACGGTTCCGCCCTTCAGGTTCCTGCGGGAGAGCGGATAGGCGGCGCATGTCGTCACGATCATGCCGAGCACCGTAAAGGTAACGGTTACGAAGACCGACACATACAGCGATCTCAGGATGCTGGCGTCGGCGAAAATCTTCTGGTAAGCCTCCATGGTGAACCCTTTCGGCCAGAGGAAGACCTTGTTCGCGATGACATACGCATCGGTGCTCAGCGACTTCGCCACCACATGCACGAAGGGCAACAGACAGACCAGCGAGATGAGCGCGATCACCGTGTAGATCACCACGTCCCATGCATCAAAGCGCTTGCTGCTGGCCGGTCGAACGGTTCCTGATACTGCCATGCTTCGCCACCTCCATTCTATAGCAATCCGTCTTCGCCAAGCTTCTTGGCGATGCGGTCAGCGATCAGGATCAGGATCAGACCAACGACGGACTGGAACAGGCCCACAGCGGTTGCCCGGCTGAAGTCGCCGCTCTCGATCCCCCAGCGGTAGACGAGAACCGGAATCGTCGTGGTGAATTCATTGGTTGCCTTGTTCTGCAAGGCGAAGATCTGCTCGAAGGAGCCGCCCATGATGCGACCCAGGTTCAGGATCAGCAAGGTGATGATCGTCGGCCGGATCGACGGCAGCGTCACATTCCACATCTTGCGCCAGCGTCCCGCGCCATCCACCGTCGCCGCTTCATACAGTTCCGGATTGACGCCGCTGATCGCGGCCAGATAGATGATCGTCCCCCAGCCCATGCTCGCCCACACGCCGATACCGACGTAGCTGGCCAGCCAATGATAGTCGCTTTGCAGGAACGGGACCCGGTCTCCACCCAGCATCTCGATCACATTGTTGACGAGACCGCTTCCAAGACCCAGCAACTGGTAGGCCAATGCGCCGATGATCGGCCAGGACAGGAAGTGCGGCAGATAGAGCAGGGATTGATTGACCCGCTTGTACGTCGAATGCCTGATCTCGTTCAGCAGGAGCGCCAGGAAGATCGGAGCCGTGAAGCTGAAGACCAGATCAAGTCCGTTCAGCAGCAGGGTGTTGCGCAAGGCCCGGATAAAATCGCGATGCGCGAAGACATCCTGGAACACCTGAAAGCCTACCCACTCACTTCCCCAGATGCCCCTGGCGATCTTGTAATCCTTGAAGGCCAGCACCAGTCCGGACAGTGGAGCATATTTGAACGTGAGTGCAAATGCGAGCGGAATAAGCAGAAGCACATACAGCTGCCAGTTCTGCCGGAAGTAATTCTTCAGCTCTCTGCGCTGCGTCTTTTTCAACTTCCCTTGATGTTCTTTTTTCGACACTTCGAGTTTGACCGAAGCGCTTTCAACGTTCATAAACTCACCTCCCAATTAATGTTTCTCATTCTAGGCTGCTCATTCAGGAAGTGATTCCCGAACTTGTTGTTGACGCTTTCAGCATAGCCCCGAATTCGACAAATCGTAAATGGTCTTGTTTGATACGAGGGGTCATTTTTGATTGAACGGAGCCGCGGCATTCAGGCGGGACAAGGCTTTGGCAAGCGCTCGCACGATCAAATCTGATCGGTGGTAGCAAAAATGAAAAGCCAGATCTGCCGCACCGCTCGGGTGCAGCAAACCTGGCTTGGATGCAGGATATGGAAATGCGGTTAATCGTTGGGTACCGGCGTCTCCCGATTATTCGAGGATATAACCGGCTTCATATGCCGCCCTCTTCTCGTCGATGATCTCCTGATAGCCCGCTTCGAGGAAGCGCTTCTTCGCCGCTTCATACTTCGCGTCAAATTGATCCGGCGGCGACATGACGATGTCCAGATACAGCTCCTGGAACAGGTTGTTCAGGTCGGCCTTGTACTTGGCCACGGACTCGATCGGCACCGTGAACAGCGGGTCCGGATATTGATACGGCAGGACTTGCTCTCTGTACTTCAGCATGTCTTCGACGATGTATTCATATCCTGGCGGCGACCAGAAGCTCTTGAGGGCGCGGATCGTCTGCTCCTCCGTACCGTAGCTCGGAGCTTCGATGACGAGGCACCAGTAGTCCTTGTTGTTGTTCGGCGACAGCTTCGCTTCCCCGTCGTAATCGACGTTCTTGATCGGCACGCCGAACTCGTCCAGACCGTTGTAGTTCAGACCATCGAAGCCGTTCTGCAGGGCGAACAGGTTCTCCGGCTGGCTCATCCATTCGAGGTACAGCCAGACGGCGATGCGCTCCAGATCGGAAGATTCATAGTTGATCCCCATGATCATGCCGAACGGCCAATCGGCGCGTCCTTGCGGTACGCCGCCTTGCGGAATTCCCGCATACGGAGGAATGACGGCAAACTCCGCTTCCGGATTGTTCTTCTTCACCGCTTCGAAGAGGTCGGTGTTGCTGGCGATGTACTCACCGTAGGTACCCGTTCTGCCCGCGACGAACTCCGCCTTCACCTTGCTGGCGTCATCGCGCAGATAGAACTCCTGGTCGATCAGCTTGTTGTTGTATTGATAGTTCAGGTTGCGCAGCCACTTCTCGGTCGCTTCTGTCGTGAAGTCCGCCACGGACAGGTCCGTGTAGATCGCATGCGTCTCCGGATCGACCGGCCAGTCGCGGAAGGCGTAGCTGTAGTTGAAGACGTTGCGCTGCAGGGAACCGCCGGCGGTACCGAGTCCTGCATCTCTCCACTTGACCAGCATCTCGTTGAATTTCTCGAGCGAAGTCAGGTCCTCCACCTTCATGCCAACCGCTTCCACCCAGTCCTTGCGGATGATCGTCACCCAGTTGCTGACGTTCGGACGCTTCGCGAAGAAGAACATCTGCTTGCCTTCGATGATCCCGTACCTCAGGATCGTGTCCTTCATGTTGTTCCAGTAAGTCGGCGCGTAGTGGGCGATCTCCTCCACATCCAGCGGCTGCATCACCTCGGAAGCATAGTAATTCAGCGCCTGCGGCATGTCATAGTGAAAGATGATATCCGGCGCCCGGTGCGATGCCAGCAGCTGCTGGAAGTCCTGCACCTCCGTGGAGCGGCCGATCGGCGTGAACTTCACTTCCACATTGTACTTCTCGCCGAATTCCTGCTGGATCCAGCGGGTGTAGTAGTTGTCGGCGACGTTCCAGCCCTCGAAGGCGCGGTCATAGACCGGGATCTCCAGCGTGACGCGCTCCGGGAAACCGTTGCGATAATCGACCTCGCCGCCGGCATTCCCATCTCCTCCGCCGCCGGACGACTGGGAGCCTCCTCCCGTAGTGGTCGTGGTTCCGCCCGTGGTGGACGTATTGTTGGCGGGCTGATTATTCTTGTTGCCCGAGCACGCTGCCAGTACGCCAAGCACCAGTACGATGACAGCAAGCACCACAGCTATTTTCCTCATCAAACCTTCCCCCTAATCGCATAATCGCTTCATTCATTCCTTGATGGCGCCTATCAGGACGCCTTGCACGAAATACTTCTGGATAAACGGGTATACGAGCAAGATCGGTACAGTCGCAAACACGACCACAGACGCCTTCAATACCTCGGGATTGCTCAGGTTGACGTTGGTCATCTCGAGCTGGAAGCTCTCGCTGGCTTGCACGACAAGGTAATACAGCTTCAGCTGGAGCGGCCTGAGTTCGGTTGCGTACTTGATGTAGAACAGGGCATCCTGATAAGCATTCCATCGCCCGACCGCATAGAACAGAGACAGCGTGGCGATGATCGGCTTGGACAGCGGCAGCACGATCGTGAGCAACACTCTGAAGTGCCCGGCGCCGTCGATCCTGGCTGCTTCCTCCAGGCTGTCCGGGATATTGCTGCGAATCGCGGTCCGCATGATCAGCAGGTTGAAGGCGCTGAACGCGGGCGGCAGGATGAGCGACCAGACCGTATCCAGCAACCCCAGATTGCTGATGTTGATGTATTCCGGGATGATGCCGCCGCCAAAATACAGTGTGAACATGAAGATGAAGGTCAGCACGGCATTGCCCTTCAGATTCCTGCGCGACAGCGGATAGGCGGCGCAGGTCGTGATGATCATGCCCAGCAGCGTGAACGTCGCCGTGATGAAAACGGTAACATAAAGGGATCGAATAATGCTCGCATCGGCGAAGATCTTCTGATACGCCTCGATCGTAAAGCCCTTGGGCCAGAGGAAGACCTTGTTAGCGATGACGAAGGCATCGGTGCTGAGCGACTTGGCGACCACATGCACGAAAGGCAACAGACATGCCAGCGAAGTCAGGGCGATCGCCGTGTAGATGAGCACATCCCACAGGTCGAAGCGTCTCCTGTGATGTGCAACGCGAATGATACCTGAACCTTGCATGGTTCACCTCCCTTCTATAGCAAGCCGTCTTCGCCAAGCTTCTTGGCGATCCGGTCGGCTATGAGTATCAGAAGAAGACCCACCACGGATTGGAAGAGGCCGACGGCAGTCGCGCGGCTGAAGTTGCCGCCCTCGATGCCCCAGCGGTAGACCAATACCGGGATCGTGGTTGTGAACTCAGTCGTCGCCTTGTTCTGCAACGCATAGATCTGTTCAAACGAACCTCCCATGATCCTGCCCAGATTCAGAATCAGCAGGGTGACGATCGTTGCCCGTATGCATGGCAACGTCACATGCCACATCCTCCGCCAGCGTCCCGCGCCGTCCACGGTAGCCGCCTCATACAGCTCCGGATTGACGCCGCTGATCGCCGCGAGATAGATGATCGTCCCCCAGCCCATGCTTGCCCATACGCCGATCCCGACATAGCTGGCCAACCAATGATAGTCGCTCTGCAGGAAGGGAATCCTCTCTCCTCCCAGCATCTCGATCAGATTGTTGACGAGGCCGTTGCCCAGTCCCAGGAGCTGGTATGCCAGCGCGCCGATGATCGGCCAGGACAGGAAGTGCGGCAGATAGAGCAGGGATTGGTTGACGCGCTTGTATGCGGAATGTCTGATCTCATTCAGCAGAAGCGCAAGCAGGATCGGCGCCGTGAAGCTGAACATCAGGTCCAGGGTGTTGAGCAGCAGTGTATTGCGAAGCGCGCGCAGAAACTCGCGATGACGGAATATCTCCTCGAAGATCTGAAAGCCTACCCACTCGCTGCCCCAGAAACCCCTGGCGATCTTGTAGTCCTTGAACGCCAGGATCAATCCGGAGAGCGGCATGTATTTGAATGTAATGGCAAATGCCAGCGGAACGATCAACAGGACGTACAACTGCCAGTTTTGCGCCATGTAGCTGCGAATCTGCTTCCTTCTGAGCGCTTTCGGATTGACCGCGAACGCACTCTTCTTGTTGCCCGGTTCTACGGAAGCGCCTTCCATGTTCATATCTCTGATCTCACCTCCTCATGGCGCCTTTCATGCCATGGAAACCATTGGATGTTGTTCCATCCCATTGTTTACGCTTTCATATTATCTTGTGGTGGTTTTGGCGTAAACGATAGGAATTGATCATACCTGTTATTTTTGATCGAAAAGTCACGAACGAACGGAGAAATGCGGGTTTCGGCCCTGTCGACAGAAGCAAATCTGATCAAAATGAGCAAAAATGAACAGCCAGCCTCGCTCGCTGATCGCGAACAAGGCTGGCTGCAACGTCGGACCTGTGAGGGGCAAGGCTTATGCTTTGCCCGATGCCAGCTTGATATTTCGGTATTGGCTTGGTGACATGCCTTCGTATTTGCGGAAGAACCGGTTGAAGCTCTGCACATTGTGATATCCGATCATCTCGGCGATCTGGGAGATGGTCAGCTCCATATTGAGGAGCAGCTCCTTGGATCGCTCGATGCGCAGCAGGTTGAGGTAGTCAATCAGGCTCTTGCCCGTCTGTTCAGAAACGATCTTCCGCATATAGGAGTAGCTGATGCCGATTTCCTTCGCCATATCTTCGAAGATGATGTCTTCATTGTAATGGTTCTGCAGATATTGCACGATGCGATCCAGATGATTGATCTTGTTCGTGCTCTGGTCGAGGCTCCGCGTGATCTCCTCGAAGAACTCGATCATATATTCCTCGATCTCTTCCAGCGTGTCGAAGGATGCGAGGGTCGAGTAGATGTTGCTCTGGCCGGCGAAGACACGGGACGTCAGGGCATTCTCCCGCATGTACCGGATCGTGACTCCCGCCAGCTGATAGTAGATGAACAGAATGTTGTCATAAGAGATATAGGGCACCGAGCGAATCTCCTGCCGGATATGCTCCAGCTCCTTGTAGATGTTCTCGATATCCTTCGTCTCCAGATAGTTCAGGATGCGACGCTCGCTCGTCGTCGGATAGATGTATTTGTGGCTTCCGCCCGCATCCTCCTGCCAGTACATGATGTGCCCGCCGCCCTTGATGATGCGCTGCTTGATCAGCTCGACCGCTTCCGTCATCAGGTCCGGCAGCGACAGGACGTCCGTCGTCACATCGCTGACGCCGATCGTCACCGTATGCTCGAACAGGCGTTTCGCTTCCCCGCTGATCTTGAGCAGCGCAGCCTTGAGCGATTCATGGACGTTATCCAGCCCGGCGCCGTTCAGCACGATCGCGAAGTAGCCGTCTCCCTGGTAGACGATCTGGGCATGCACATCCTCTGGGAACAGATCCGCGCACTTCTGGACGAACAGATAGCGGTGGTAGCTGCGCGTCTCACGGCTGTTCTTGCTCACATAGTGTCGATATCGGTCGATGGAGAGCACGGCGATGCGGTAGTGAGGCTCCGGGAACACCTCCGCATACTGCTCGGCCAGCTCGCCGCGCAGCAGCCTCTGCGCCGTCAGGTTGCGCGCATCCTGCTCGCGCTCCTGCAGCAGCTGGTGAAGCGCCTGCTCTTCCTCCTGCATCCGTCTGAAGGCATCGTCCAGGAAGGCCAGCTCATTGTGTCTGGTCAGCGTGCCCAGGGACGGATGGGAACGGATCGTGGTCACCAGCTTGCGCAGCGGCTGGGACAGCCACCTGGCGAGAATGACCGACACGACGGTCGTCAGGATGATCATGAAGATTGTCGTCAGGAAGATGTTGCGCTGCATCGACGTGGTTCGCGCCAGCAGCTCGTCCATCGAGTAGATCTTGACGAGCGTCCAGTCGCGGCGCGAGGTGCTCGTCCAGACGATGAGCTGCCTCTCCCCCTCCGATTCGCGGATCTGATAACCCTGCCTCAGCGATCTCGTCAGGATGTCCTGGATGTAGGGAAGATCCGCCTGGGCGAGCAGCCTGGTCTTGTCGTTGCTGGAGACGATCAGACCATCCTTGTTCAGCAGGAAGTAACCCCGCTCCCCCTCATCGGACGAACGAAGGTAGGAGCTGATCTGCGTCTCGCGAAGATTGATGACGAGCGTGCCCCGCGTCGCCGTCGTCAGATTGCTCGTGGGCAACACATAGGACAGCACCGGGATGCCGTTGATGAGCCTTCTGGGATACCATTTGCCTCCGATCCCCCTGCTCTGGTCCTTGGCTGCGCTCAGCCAATCGATCGGTTCATATCGGTCCAGCCTGGTGATCCCCTTGTCGGTGGAGATGACATAATCGGAATCCTCCAGGTAGAAGAAGGTGGAGTACACGCCATCCACGATATTGCTCAGATTGCGGAGCTCGCGGAAGATGGTCAGGGCGCGGTTCACATTGACGTAATTGTCATTGAGCTCATCAAAGGTGGTGATGTATCGGATCGAGTCGATGAAATTGCTCGGTGCCGTCAGACGCACCGCATGGCTGGCGAGGTTGCTCAGCGCGCTCTCAAAGAAATTGCGGCTGGTCGTCAGCCCGGCCAGCGAGGTCTCGGCGATCGTCTCCTCCGAATATTCCATCAGGCTCGAACCGCTGTACGAAGTCAGTATCGTGGTCGGAATTACCATGACGATGAACATGATGATGACCAGTTGCAGCATCACGGGTATCCGTCTCATAATAGTCCCCCTATCTATCTCATTCCAACAGGACGCCACACTGTCAGAGACCGATTAGCTCCTGCAACATGTCGGACTGATAAAGCCATAGGTTATATTGTTTGCTTTCATATTAGATTAATACATTCGTTCATTTTATTTCAATATGAATCGGGGGAGTCGCAGAATCTCTCAATACTGGCTTGAAAATTAATAGGAATCCCTGTAAATGGATTGACAATCGTCGAAATGACCCATATAATCACTTTGATAAATTAATCCTATATGCTAACTATGAATTGGGGGAGGAAGGTAAATCATGGTGATCTATCCATCAAAAACTCGCAAACTGACCCTTCTGCTGGGCATCCTGATGCTGGCATTGCTGATCAGCGCCTGCGGCAGCAACGATGCCAAAACCGCTTCCGGGGGCGGTAACAGCGGAAGCCAGTCCACCGCTTCGAACGCGGGCAGCGAGGCAGGCAATGGCACAGGTGGCAACAGCCCATCGGCTGAGGAGAGCAACAGCGGGGAGGAGCGCTACAGCCTCGTCGTAGGCGTAACGGCTGGCGTGCACGAGCAGATCGTGGAGAAGGTTCGTGAAGTGGCAGCGGGCAACGGGCTGGACATCGAGATCAAGGTTTTCAGCGATTTCATCATCCCGAATGTGGCGCTGGTTGAAGGGGAGCTCGACGCGAACATCTATCAGCACCGTCCGTTCCTCAATTCCTACAAGGAGGAGAAAGGCGCGACCGAGCTCGTCGATGTCGCCGAGACCGTGCTCAATCCGATGGGATTCTACTCGAAGAAGCTGAAGAGCATCGACGAGATCAAGGCGGGTGATCGCATCGGCTTGCCGAACGACCCGACCAACAGCGCGCGGGCCCTGCTCATGTTCGAATCCGCGGGCCTGATCAAGATCCGCGAAGGCGTGCGTGAGGAAGCAACGGTCCTCGACGTGGTGGACAATCCGCTCAACCTGGAGCTGATCGAGCTTGAAGCTGCGCAGATCCCGAATCTGCTGGACGAGCTGGCCGCCGCTGCGATCAACACGAGCTTCGCGACCAATGCGGGCCTGACGCTGGCGGACGATGCGATCTTCGTGGAGACGCACACCTCTCCATGGGTCAACGTCATCGTCACGACGGAAGATCGCAAGGATGATCCGGCGATCCAGAAACTGATCGAGTCCTATCGTTCTGACGAGACGAAGAAATTTATCGAAGAGACGTTCAAGGGAGCGGTGGTACCGCTGTGGTAATGCGATGATCAGACTTGAGCATATAACCAAGACGTTCACCACGAAGAAGGGCAAGGTCGAAGCGCTGCGCGACGTCTCCCTGGAGGTAAGGCAAGGAGAAATCTTCGGCATCATCGGCTACAGTGGGGCCGGCAAGAGCACGCTCATCCGCTGCGTCAACCTGCTCGAGAAGCCGACGAGCGGCAAGGTCATCATCCATGACCAGGATTGCACCTCCTACACGGAGAAGCAGCTCAGCGTGGTGCGGAAGAAGATCGGGATGATCTTCCAGAGCTTTCATCTGCTCAAGACCGCTACCGTGTATGACAACATCGCGATCCCGCTCAGGCTGACGGGATATAGCAAGGAAGAGATCAGGCGGCGCATCGACAAATACGTGCGGATCGTGGGCCTCGAGGACAAGCTGGACGCATATCCGCGCCAGCTGTCCGGCGGCCAGCAGCAACGGGTGGCGATCGCAAGAGCCCTCGTGCACGAGCCGGAGCTGCTCCTGTGCGACGAAGCGACCAGCTCGCTCGATCCCGAGACGACTGACTCGATCCTGGAGCTGCTCATGGAGATCAACCGCGAGCTGGGCATCACGATCCTGCTGATCACCCACGAGATGCATGTCATCCAGAAAATTTGCGATCGGGTTGCGGTGATGGAATCGGGGCAGATCGTGGAACAGGGCCAGGTGGTGGACCTGTTCACCCGGCCTCAGCACCCGACCACGAAGAAGTTTGTCAGGAGCTTGTATCGTGACGATCTCCAGGAGGAGTTCCTCACCAGCTTGCGGCGGACCGGCGACGTGTTCCGCCTTACGTTCGTTGGGGATTGCGCCAACGAGCCATTGCTCGCCGAACTGAGCGTTCAGCTGAACGTCAGACCGAACATTCTCGCGGGTCAGATCGTGCAGCTCAAGAACGCCTCATTCGGCATCCTGGTCATCCATCTGCCGGGCGATCAGGTGCAACTGAACGAAGCCCGTGAGTTCCTGGCCAGCCGAGGCGTTATGGTAGAAAGGATGGGGATAGCTTGAGCTTCTTCGAGACGAGAATGCCGTACATATGGAAAGCGCTTGTCGAGACCTTGCAGATGCTGGGCACTTCCCTGCTGTTCTCGATCCTGATCGGGCTACCGCTCGGCATCCTGCTGATCCTGACCAACAAAGGCGGCCCGCTGAGCAATCGATTCATATATGAGACGCTCAACGTGATCATCAATATCATTCGTTCCATACCTTTTATCATCCTGTTGTTCTTTATCCTGCCATTTACGAAACTGATCGTCGGCACGACGATTGGCGTCAAGGGCGTCATCGTGCCTCTGGTCGTCTATGCCTCCCCTTATGTGGCGCGCATCATGGAGACCGCGCTGCTCGAGGTGGACCGGGGAGTGGTGGAAGCGTACAGGGCGATGGGCATCAGCATGAGACAGATCATCTGGAACGTGATGCTGCGCGAGGCGCGGCCCTCGATCATCTCCGGTCTGACGATCGCCACGGTCAGCCTGCTCGGCGCCACCGCCATGGCCGGGCTGGTCGGTGCGGGCGGCCTCGGCGATCTCGCCTACCGATTCGGCCATCTCCGGTACGAGGTCGATGTCATGTACGTGACCGTCGGCATCCTGATCCTGCTCGTGCAAGGCATCCAGACGCTTGGCAACCGCCTCGTCGCCCGATTCAAGAAATAGCGCGCCAGCAGCCGCGGGAAGCTGCGAACCAGTAACCGGATCCGCGCTCTGTCGAGTCTGGCGCGCTCTGTCGAGTCTGGCGCGCTCTGTCGCGTCCCATCGCATCATTTTCGCCCCTATGGAAAGGAGTAATGGTCTGCCATGAACGAGCTGCTGGTGCATCATCAGGACCATGTCGCCACGATTGTCTTTAACCGGCCGCAGAAGAAGAATGCGCTCACCCTGGACATGTTTGTCAGGCTCGCGCATATATTGGACGAACTGGAGCAAGACCCGGAGGTGTTCGTGCTGGTGATCAGGGGCACGGACGGAGTCGCCTTCTCCACCGGTGCGGATATCTCCGAATTTATGAGCAACCGCGCCTCAAGAGATGCGGCCAAAGCCTACAACGACCGTGCGCTGGAAGCCGTGGACAGGCTGCAACGCTTCAGCAAGCCGACGATCGCCCTGATCCACACCTATGCCATCGGCGGCGGGCTGGATATCGCGCTCGCCTGCGACTTCCGCTTCAGCACCGACGATGCCCGCTTCGCGATCACCCCGTCCAGGCTCGGTATCGTCTACAACCTGGCCAGCGTGAAGCGGCTGACCGACCTGGTCGGCCCTTCCAAGGCCAAGGACATCCTGTATACCGGGCGGCTGCTCGGGGCAGAAGAAGCGCTGCGCATCGGGCTCATCGATCGGCTGTATCCTTCTGACCAGATCGAGCGTGAGACCTATGCATACGCGGCCCTGATCGCGCAGCGCTCGCAGGTGTCGGTGCGCGGCACGAAGGCGATCATCCGCGAGCTGTCTCTGGGAGCCGTGGAGGAGTCGGAGGCCATCGCCGAGATGATCCTGAACTCCTACGAATCCGACGACTATCGGGAAGGCGTGCAAGCCTTCCTGGAGAAGAGACAGCCCGACTTCGCCCGAAACATCAGAGGAAAGGATGCATCATCCCATGAGTCGCCATGACGAACGGATCGAACAAGATTCCAGATTTACGGCTGTTGGCAGCACGCCGTCCGAGTTCCCGTTCCGCATCGAGGAATGGGAAGAGCTGGCCCGAAGCAAGGCGCCCCGCGAGGCATTCGACTACGCCGCCGGAGGCTCGGGCGCTGAGCAGACGATGCGCCGCAATGTGGAAGCCTTCGCCCGCTGGGCGATCCTGCCGCGCACGCTGCGCGATGTGAGCGATAGCAGCACGCAGATAACGCTGCTCGGGCAGAGGTACGCCGCACCGATCATGCTGGCGCCGATCGGCATGCAGAGGATCATTCATCCGGAGGGCGAACTGGCCTCAGCCAGAGCTGCTGCGAAGCATGGCATTCCCTTCGTGACCAGCACGGTGTCCTCTTATACCCTGGAGGAGATCGCCGGGCAGATGGGCGACAGCCCGCGCTGGTTCCAGCTGTACTGGTCCAATGATCGGGAGATCTCGGCCAGCATGGTGCGTCGTGCGGAACGCGCAGGCTATGCCGCGATCGTGCTGACCGTCGATACGATCATGCTCGGCTGGAAGGTGCGAGACCTGCGCAACGGCTATTCCCCGCTCAAGCTGGGCATGGGCATGGCCAATTACGCGGCCGATCCCGTCTTCAGCGCGAAGTATGGCCGTTATCCGGAGATCTCCAGGGAGCAAGTGGTCGCCGGCATCCTGGAGAACGTCTATCACCCGAGCCTGAACTTCGACGATATCCGCTTCCTGCGCGAGCAGACGAAGCTGCCAATCATGATCAAGGGCATCCTCCATCCCGATGATGCCGTCGCCTGCATCGAGGCGGGCGCCGATGCGATCATCGTATCAAACCACGGCGGACGGCAGCTCGACGGCGCGGCAGCCAGCATCGAAGCACTGCCTGGCGTCGTCCGGGCCGTGCAAGGTCGGGTGCCGGTCATTCTCGACAGCGGCGTGCGCACCGGCTCCGATGTGATCAAGGCGCTCGCGCTTGGCGCATCCGCCGTATTCTACGGCAGGCCGTATCTGTACGGGCTCGCCGCTGCGGGAGAACGCGGCGTCGAGGCGGTCATCCGCAACCTGCTGGCCGAGTTTGACATCTCTCTCGCGCTCTGCGGCTGCCGCACGCCTGCGGAGCTGGATGCTTCCCTATTGCATGAAGTCAGATGAAACTAGACAAGGGCGGCAGTCTTGCGCCTCTGTACATGCGGCAAGACACTGTCCGTACGATACGGAAGGAAACCGGCTGTTCGCCGCCCTTCACATTCGATATCGCTGGCCTGCACCACATGGACGGATCAAGAGAATTCACCCGATATTCGTGGGACAGGAACGCTGTCACACAACACAGGGGCATATAAACTCTCCCCCGATATTTGTGAACGGCTGCCACATACATCACAGGAGGATAAACATGCAAGAAGTATTGAGCAAGATGAAGGTCATCGACCTGACGCAGATCCTGGCCGGGCCCTACTGCACGATGGTGCTGGCGGACATGGGCGCGGATGTGATCAAGGTGGAGAAATATCCGCAAGGGGACGATACCCGCGCGATGGGACCCTTCATCAACGAAGAGAGCAGTCTGTATATGATGGTCAATCGCAACAAGCGCGGCATCCGTCTGAACCTGAAGCACGACAAGGGACGGGAAGCCCTGTATCGCCTGGTCGAGCGGGCTGACGTCTTCATCGAGAACTTCCGCCCTGGCGTGGCCGATCAGCTGGGCATCGGCTATGAGCAGCTCAGGAAGCTCAATCCCGGCATCATCTACTGCTCCATCTCCGGCTATGGCCAGACGGGACCGTATCGCAACAAGGGCGGATTCGACATCATGGTGCAAGGGATGTCGGGCATGATGAGCATGACGGGGGAACGCGGCGGTCGCCCGGTCAAGACCGGCATCGCCATCCACGACATCTCGGCTGCGATGACCGCCCTGTACTCCATCCTGCTCGCTTACATCCACAAGCTGAATACCGGCCAGGGCCAATACATCGATGTCTCGCTGCTCGATTCCGGCCTGGCCTGGACGGTCTGGGAAGCAGCGGCGTACTTCGCTGCCGGCATTATCCCGCATGCGAACGGCTCCGCCCATCGCGCAGCCGCGCCATACCAGGGCTTCCGCACGCGCGACGGTTACGTGCTGATCGGCGCAGCCAATCAGAAGCTGTGGGAGTTGTTCTGCCGCAACGTCATCGAGCAGGAGCACTGGATCGAGGATCCGCGCTACCTCACCAACGCCGATCGGGTGCGGAACGTCGATGAACTGGAGCGTGAGATCGAAGCGATCCTCACCACCCGGGAAGCGGCATACTGGCTGGAGAAGCTGGAGAGCGCCGGCATCCCCTGCAGTCCGATCAACCGCTACGACGAACTGTTTGCTGATACGGAGCTGATCGAGAGCAGGCAGATGAAACTGCCGCTCGAGCATCCGGTGGCCGGGCTGACCCATACGCTCGGTTTCGCGGCAAAGATGTCGGAGACGCCTGGCCAGCTCAAGCGGCCCGCTCCGACGCTCGGCCAGCACACGGCCGAGGTGCTGCGGGAGCTCGGCTACAGCGAAGAGGAGATCGCTGAACTGGCCGCCAGCCAGACGATCTGACAGATGCTGATAAACAAGGGGCTGAACCTCGTGCCAAATGACACGGTTCAGCCCCTTCTGTTGTATCCGATCAGGCCGGTCAACCGGCGATTGCCTTGTACTGTTCATCGGTCAGGACGCGGCGCGCGGTAATGTACCGCTTCGAGAAATACTCGTCATCCAGATCGTTGATCTGCACCTTCGTGGACAGCGCATTGGCGATCTTGCCGTTCCCCATGTAGATGGCGACGTGGGTGATCGTTCCCGCAGGTCCGTAAGTGTTGAAGAAGACCAGATCTCCCTTGCGCAGGTCCTTCTTCGCCACCGGCGTGCCGACTTCCGCCTGCTCCTTGGACGAACGCGGCAGTTCGACGCCGTACTTGGCCAATACGTACTTCGTGAAGCCGGAGCAGTCGAATCCTTTGGTCGTGGTGCCTCCCCAGACGTAGGGAATGCCCAGCAGCTTCTGCACCACCTGATCCAGCCCAGATACGGCCTTCGTGCCTCTCAGATACTTCGCCGCCTCCGGCTCCCTGGTCACCTTCGAGGCGATCTCCCGCGAGCTGACGAGCACGCCGTTGACCGTCGTCTCCTCCAGCGTCACGAGCCGCTCGCCAGCGACCCCGTGCTTGATCACCTTCACCTGACCCTCCGGCATGGTCGGATCGGATTCGTACTCGATCGGGAACGGAATCTCTTCCTTCTGTTCGACCGTCTGGGTCACCTGGACGGATACAAGCGGTTGCCATACGGTCAGATTCAGCTCGTCACCCGGATGAATCAGGTCATTCCTGATCCAGGTATTGTTGCGATAGATCACTTCGCTGGAGATATGAAAGCTCCTCGCGATCTCATAGATCGTGTCGCCCTTCTGCACGATATAGGTGATCGGCTCGATGCCGCCGGTCCGGATGCGCTCCAGCAGTTCCTCAGGATCGGACAGCTCATCCGGCTGGATGGCTACCGTCTGCTGCTCGACCTCTTCCACGAAGGCGATCTGCTTGTCTAGCACGGTGCGAGCTTCCGACTCTGCGCGGACGGATGCGATCCTGACTTCACCGCCCTCATCTGCAGGCTGCTGTTCCGGATCGTAGGTCTGCTTGATTCGATTCAGCAGCTCCTCTGCCTCACGCTGGTCCTTCACATACCCGATCAGCTCGCCGTCGATGCGGATCGCCACAGCGAGCGACCGAATCCGGAGCCGGTCGGCCAGCTTCGCAAGCACCTCGCGGTCCTCGGCCGCATAGTCGCTCATCGTTCGCTCGACATAGGCGATCTCGCCATAATCCAGCTGCAGCTGCACATCCGGATATTGGGCCTGCTTCCTCCTGTACCGATCGACGATATATTCCTCAACGACCTGCGGATCGCTGACCAGACCCAGCGACTCGCCGGCTGCCTTGACTTCATATAAGGTATATACAGCTTCCGCTGCCTGGTAGACCTCCACCTGTTCCGCATCCCGGCGCTCCTGACCGGTTCCGCCAAACACGACTATCCCCGCAGCCACCGTGATCGCGCCGCCTGCCAGGATGAGCAGAGGCTTCAGTCCGACGCCTCTCGATAACGCGCGTCGGTTTGCCCGCAGTTGCATCCGCTTCGCATGGGGGAGTTTGTGAACCAGGCTGTTGCCTGCGCTCCTGATCACCCGACCGCATCTTTGTAAAGCGCTTGCAATGCGCCTTGCAAACTTGGGTCGGTCGTGCGGAACGACCGCACCGGCATGCGGAGGCTGGTCAGCCGCTTGCTTCCTGCTGCGCTGACGCCCACCGGTTGCGGAAGCCGCTGCTTCGCGGACCGCTGCGGCCGTCTTCCGTAGTGCCAGGCTGATCTTGGACATGCAATTCATAAGCAGTTCTCCTGTTATCGAAGAATATCAAGCCAGGACTTGCCGGGTTGCCTAACTATACGCCACCATGCTTATTCGACAGCAACCTGATAAATTCCTGCCTTTTCCTCCAATCATACCAAAAAAAACGAATTCGTCTGTGGACAAGAGTCGAAAATGCCGCAAAACAAGCGAATGACCAAGCCTGCTCACACTGGCCAATGCGCTGTGGCAGCAGAAGATCCCAGGTGGATTCGGCGGAACCGACAACCAGTTCACAGCCTTCCTCAAATCGTCTCCAGTCTGTACAGCGTTTGGAGCATGTGCGACACGAGTTCGGGGATATCTTCAATCTGTGCCTCGCCTATCTTGCGGTCGAAACGCACATCCGCGATGATCTGATTGGACGCGATGACACCCATAACCGGATCGTAGGTGCCGATCACCGTCAGCTCAAGCTCCACCTCGCTGCCCCAGATACCTCTGAGCAGCTGCGAGATACGCTCGCAGCTCTGCTCATTCGCCGGCATGAACAGCCGGAAGCGAAGCTGCAGGCTGCATAGATGCAGATCGTCGGTTTGCTCCAGTATCTCGTCGGCCAGATCCTTGAGGGAAGCGCTGAGCTGTAACTCGGCAGTAATGTAAGGCTGATCGATCAGGGCAAACTGCAGCTCCAGGCGACGGGACATCACAGCCATATCCAGAAGATCTGCACGATGGGTGACCGTGATCCCTTCCCCCTGATTGTCCAGATCATAGATGTAATTTTCAATCGCAACTTTCAGATTCTCGTATACTGTCGGATGAGCCATCATAATGAAGCCGTACTCCTTCCTAATGCCCATCTGGCACTCTGCCAGCGGATCAATTGTCGTATGTGACCGACGCATTAACCCCATGGTACATGGGAGTCGGAGTCTAACCTATTTTACCATCACGCCTCCTCCTCAACAATCGCCACACCCCCGAACACCAGCATGCCCGGACAACACCTGCGGCAAAATGGCCAGTATTGGACTCGGCCACGGAAGCAATCTCAGAGGGGCGCCTTCCAGCCTTTCATAGCCTCGTTCTTCCACTCTGAAACTTTCTCCGACCGTAAGCAGATTTTTTCTGCTTACAGGCTTCCCTCGACCGCATTATTCAGCTGTAAGAAGATTTTTTCTGCTTACAGGCTTCCCTCGACCGCATTATTCAGCTGTAAGAAGATTTTTTCTGCTTACAGGCTTCCCTCGACCTCTGTTCTCCCGCTGTAAGCAGATTTTTTCTGCTTACAGGCTTCCCTCGACCTCTGTTCTCCCGCTG
>Ga0310828_1000346_pt1 | contig 53808 bp, 55 predicted proteins | sample WT_ome_3_FD_202242 | JGI IMG/M metagenome (GOLD analysis project Ga0310828, IMG submission 202242) | Sorghum-adapted microbial communities enriched on wild type (WT) sorghum from Joint BioEnergy Institute, Emeryville, California, United... ... | reverse complement strand
CTGTCAGGAAGGCTTCTCCTTTCACACAAAAGTGAAGAAGAAGGTCCATATATTTGTTGGCAAGACGACCGCTCCTGCTCGTGCTTCGTTTAGCCGCCAAAAGGATATCAAACACTAGGTCTTCACAAGAATCGGTTAGGCGCCTGTTCGGTAAGATGGGAGAGAATCGGCGGCTTCAGCTCTGCTATTTTTGTGCGCTGTAGGATACATTAATAAGTACTGAAGCGACGCACAGGAGGGGAAGGCATGGTCGTTATTGCTGTGATTGCCATTATATTCGTACTCATTTATCTCGATGACAAGCTTGGTCAGCTCTCCTTCCGGAACGGACGCAAAAAAGTCGTCTATCCAGAACGGAGAAGCGATATAGCGCTCTATGTCAATGGCAGGCATTTATTTGCCGACTATTTTGCCGAGCTGCACCGTGCTCGCGACCATATTCACATTCTGTTTTACATTATCAAAAGTGACGAAACGACCACGCCGTTTTTCCAAATTTTAAAAGAAAAAGCAGCCGAAGGAGTGAAAGTACGGGTGTTGGTCGACTGGGTGGGTAGCCTCGGGTTGCCGAAAGCGCTCATTCGTTCACTAAGGGCAAGCGGGGTGGAGTTCGCCTATACCCGCCCGCCGTGCTTTCCGTTTTTGATTTACCGCCTCAATCGCCGCAATCATCGAAAAATTACGGTCATCGATGGGCGGATCGGCTACATCGGCGGCTATAACATCGGCCGCGAATATAATGGGAAAGACGCCAATTTCGGGGAATGGCGGGACTATCACCTAAAAATCAGCGGCGAAGGAGTATATGACTTGCAAGAACAGTTTTTGCATGATTGGGAAGAAGCGACAAGCAAGACGGTGGCGGACAAACACCGGTATTTCCCGGAGCTTCCCGCTGGCGCCATTCGCCATCAATTGGTCGCTACCGATGGCTCCGCCCTTGAGGAACAATATATCCATGCCATCCGCCATGCCAAAAAAGAAATTATGATCGGTACCCCATACTTTATCCCGAGCCGGCCGCTGTTTAACGAACTGATGCGTGCACTCAAGCGCGGGGTGCGCGTCACCGTGCTTGTGCCGCTGAAAGCGGATCATTTATTTGTGAGAGAAGCCGCCTATCCGTATTTTTATCGCATGCTGAAAGCCGGGGCGCGCGTTTACCGCTTTTACCAAGGGTTTTACCATGCTAAAACCATTGTGATCGACGAAGAATGGTGTGATGTCGGCACAGCGAATTTTGACCGACGTAGTTTGTTCTTAAATGGTGAAATCAACTGCTACGTGTTTGATCGCGCATTTACACGGCTCGTCAAACAGGCGATCGAACGCGATTTGACGCGCTCGGAGCCGCTGACGCTCGATTTTTGGCGGAACCGTTCGCTCCTTGACCGCGGCAAAGAGTCGATTTCCCAGCTCATTTCCGCTTGGCTATAGCACGTATGTTTTCGGCAGGGAGCAGATGGAAGAAACACCAAAGCAAAGGAAGAAACAAAAAATCGGCCGGCGCCCATGGCGACCTCATATCGCCAAAACTGCACCAGCCGGGGACGATTGAACCATTTTGATCAGCTTGCCATTAAGCCATCGTTCACTTCCATAACAACGACAGCCATTGAAACAGCCGCATGCCGAGATACACGCCAACGATGCCAGCAACGCCGGCCAACGCTGGGGGAGCGGGAATCGGCAAACGAAACAGCGTAAACAAAAAACCGACAACCATACCGGTGATAAGTGCGAGTACGACTTCTTTCACTTGTTGATCCTCCACCGTTGTTTTCCTTTAGCATGCCCAAACAAAAGAGGGAGCAATCGCTCCCTCATTCGTTTACATTTGTTCCGGCGCTGAGACGCCGATTAACGCTAGAGCGTTTTGCAGCGTGATTTGCACCGCCTTGACAAGCGCGAGACGAGCTTTCGTTTTTTCGATCTGGTCTAGGTCAAGCACTTTTTCCGCATTGTAAAAGCTGTGGAGCGCCGACGCCAAATCAAACGCATAGGCGGTGACGCGATGTGGCATCCGTTTCAAGGCCGCCTCAGCGACAACGTCCGGGAAGTCACCAAGCGCTTTGAGCAGCTCGATTTCTTTTTCTGTTTCCACGAGATGATGAAGATCGACGTCGCCTTCATACGACAGTTGATGCTCTTTTGCTTGACGGAGAATGCTTGAGACGCGGGCATGTGCATATTGGACATAGTAGACCGGGTTTTCATTCGACTGGGCAACAGCCAAGTCCATATCAAAATCGAGATGCGTATCGCCCGAACGCATAGCGAAGAAGTAGCGGACAGCATCGACGCCAACTTCTTCCATCAGCTCGCGCATCGTCACCGCTTTACCAGTACGTTTGCTCATTTTGACGCGCTCGCCGTTTTGGTATAAGTTCACCATTTGGATAATTTCGACCTCGAGCGCTTCTGGATCGTAGCCGAGCGCAGCGATCGCTGCTTTCATGCGCGGGATGTAGCCATGATGATCCGCTCCCCAGACGTTGATTAGCTTCGTGAACCCGCGCCGCAGCTTATCTTGATGGTAAGCGATGTCCGGAAGCAAATACGTATACGTTCCGTCTTGCTTGATTAACACACGGTCTTTGTCATCGCCAAACGCCGTCGAACGAAACCATGTGGCTCCGTCCTGTTCGTAAATGTAACCGCGCTCACGCAGCGTTGAGAGCGCCTCATCGATTTTGCCGCTCTCATAAAGCGATGTTTCCGAATACCAAACGTCAAATGGAACGCGGAAGGCAGCCAAATCGTTTTTAATTTTGTCGAGCTCATAACGGAGGCCGTATTCGCGGAAAAAGGCGAGTCGTTCTTCTTCGTCCACATGGACGAACCGATCGCCATATTCATCGGCGAGCTTTTTGCCGATTTCCACGATGTCGTCACCGTAATAGCCGTCCTCCGGCAGCGGCATATCGGTACCGAGCGCTTGGAAATAGCGGGCTTCGACTGATTTCGCCAAGTTATAAATTTGTTTGCCGGCATCATTAATGTAATATTCACGCGTCACATCGAATCCGGCTTTCGCCAAAATATTGCTAAGTGAATCGCCGACCGCCGCACCGCGAGCATGACCTAAGTGCAAGTTGCCGGTCGGGTTAGCCGAGACGAACTCGACTTGCACTTTTTCCCCTTTGCCGACATTCGACTCGCCATACGCTTGGCCCGCTTGCAAAATCGCCGGCACAACCGCTGTCAAATAGCGATTGTCCATGTAAAAGTTAATAAACCCTGGGCCGGCTACCTCGATGCGCGCCACCGAAACACGCTCGGCGTCAAACTTTTCAACGATGGCTTCGGCGATTGCCCGCGGTGGCTTTTTCGCGATGCGGGCGAGCTGCATGGCGATATTCGTCGAATAATCGCCATGAGCCTTTTCGCGCGGCACCTCAAGCAATACTTCTGGCAGCTCCTCAGCCGCCACCAGCCCGGCTTTTCCCACCGCCTGGCGAATTTCCTCTTTCAGCTGTTCTTTCATTTGTCCGACAATGTTCATCGGCTTATACCCCCTTAAATGTTAACGTCAACGTACGGCGCCCGCTCCGCTCATGCTCTAGCATCAGTTCATACGAGAGAAAGAGCTGTCCTTGTTTCCGTCTCTCGTCATACCGGAACTCGATCACATCCGTTTTGGTCGCTAGCGACCACCGCCCGAACATCGTTTTGTAATGGCCCGGCATTTCTTGCTGACATCGGAACGTTTGCCGCATCTCAACCGCCCCGGAGCGAAGAACGGTCACCTCATCAGGTGCGATTTTCACCACGTTGTTCACCCGCCCGAGTTCGTTTTCCTCGGCAAACCGCAAATACATCGTTTCTCCTTTTATGTAATAGATGCCGTCCAATTCAAGCGCGATCGTCTCTTCGTGCGCACCGTCGCGGATAACAGCCACTTGACGGAGCCGCACCGGAATGCCGTTTGTTTCGTTCATGTTTTACGAACACACCTTTGCGAACACAGTCATAACAATAAGTATAAAGAACTGTTCCGCCTGATTCAAGGGGTCGAGAAAAAGAGAAGGCCCAAAGCAAACGCTTTGAGCCTGGTTCTCTTAGGTTAACGATGAGACGCGAACATTTTGCAGCACAGCAATAGCGAAGGAAATGACACCAAGGGTGACAAGTACTCCGCCAATGGCTGTTGCTAGCACGAACGCTTCATAGCCGTACACGACAAAAATCACACCGACCATCATGAGCGGCAAGCCAATATTGTGCAGCCAAAAATGGAGTTTCGCCCATTTTGTCGCTGCTGCCTGCGGGAATAAATGGTAGATAATGCCCGCGAGCGTCAAAGCTGTCCAACCTAGCAAGTTAATATGGGCGTGAACCGGTGTGAGCACAAACGAATGGGTCATCGACATACCAAGCCCAATACAGACGCCGATGACGAAGTACACAACGGAAATTTTGATCAGTTTGACGCCCACTTCTGTCTCCTCCCCCTTTGAATGATAAATACATTGCATATTATTCCATAAGGTGTGTATATATTCCCGCAACCTTTCTCCTACTACATAAAAAAAGCGCCCTCTCGCGTTCGCGATTTAGGCGCTTTTCCCTATGTTCACTTTGCCACCCAGCCAAGCAACATTTCGCGAACAAGCTTGCTCGCTGTGTTCGCGGTCTGTTCCGAATGGTCGTAAACCGGCGCGACTTCGACCAGATCGGCACCAACGACGCGGACATCGGAACGGGCGATTTCATGGATCGCCGCTAACAACTCTTTCGACGTAATGCCGCCGGCGTCGACCGTCCCCGTACCAGGGGCATGAGCCGGGTCAAGCACATCGATGTCAATCGTCACATACACTGGACGACCAGCGAGCTTCGGCAGCACGGAGCGAAGCGGCTCAAGTACGTCAAACTTGGCGATGTACATGCCGTTTTGTTTCGCCCATTCGAACTCTTCTTTCATGCCGGAACGGATGCCGAATGAAAAGACGTTTGTCGGGCCGATGAGATCGGCAACTTTGCGAATCGGCGTCGCATGCGACAACGGCTCACCTTCATAATGTTCACGCAAGTCGGTATGGGCATCCATATGAATGACGGCCAAGTCCGGATAATATTCGTGCACCGCTTTAATGACCGGCCAAGAGACGAGATGTTCGCCGCCAAGGCCTAGCGGAAACTTACCGGCGTCCAGCACTTTTTTCACAAACTGTTCAATCAGCTCCAAGCTGCGAGCAGCGTTGCCGAACGGCAGCGGAATATCACCGGCGTCAAAATAACGAATGTCACCGAGCTCCCGATCTAAATACGGGCTATATTCTTCAAGCCCAATCGACACTTCACGGATGCGGGCCGGGCCGAATCGCGAACCGGGCCGGTAGCTAACCGTCCAATCCATCGGCATCCCGTAAATGACTGCCTCGCTTTCTTCAAAGTTCGGGTGGCTACCAATAAACACGTTGCCAGAATAGGCCTCATCAAACCGCATCAATTTGCCCCTCCCCTTATTTCACCAAGTCCGCGACAAATTTCGGTAATACGAAGCATGCTTTATGCAGTTCTTTTGTGTAATATTTTGTATCGATGTCGTGGAACCGGTCATCGCTTACCGCGAGCGGATCGTATTTTTTCGAGCCGAGCGTAAACGTCCACAGCCCGCTTGGGTAGGTTGGAATGTTCGCCATATATAGGCGCGTGACCGGGAAAATTTCCTTCACATCGCGGTAAACATTGCGAATCAGATCCGCTTTAAACCAAGGGTTGTCCGTTTGGGCGACGAAAATACCGTCTTCTTTCAACGCTTTCGCAATGCCGGCGTAAAACCCTTTTGTAAACAAGTTCACCGCCGGTCCGACCGGTTCGGTCGAGTCAACCATAATGACGTCATACTCGTTTTCACTTTGGGCGATATGCATAAACCCGTCATCGACTTTCACTTCGACGCGCGGATCGTCAAGTTGGCCAGCGATTTCCGGCAAATACTTTTTCGAGCACTCGATCACTTTGCCGTCAATTTCGACAAGCGTCGCTTTTTTGACGCTCGGGTGTTTCAACACTTCGCGGATTACGCCGCCGTCGCCACCGCCAACGACAAGCACGTTTTCCGGATTTGGATGGGTAAACAACGGCACATGAGCAACCATCTCATGGTAGACAAATTCATCTTTTTGCGTCGTCATCACCATGCCGTCTAAAATGAGCATATTACCGAACTCTGCCGTTTCGACCATATCAAGTTTTTGAAACGGCGTTTGTTCTGTATGTAAAGTGCGGATAATACGTGCAGTGATGCCAAAATGTTCTGTCTGCTTTTCAGTAAACCATAGTTCCATGTCGGTAACATCCTTTCTCCGAGCGTTGCTTACTATCAAAGTTTCCCTCACCAACGAAAAACTAAACATGAAAAAGTATAGAGCAATCTAGCAAAAATGCAAGGGGAACAAGTTTAAAATAAAAAAATTTTTTTCATACTAGTAAGAAAGCAGAAATCGCCTAACTGAGATATGGGGACGGAGGCAACATAAGGCGATTTTGGGGCAGTCATCCGTCCTAATTACCGCTAAAACCATTGGGGGGATGCGCAATGGAACCGATCCCGGGCAGTCGTTTTCGCGGCACGTGGAAATATGTGCGCGCCGCCGTCTTTATTGGCTGTTTTCTCACAATCTTTGCTTTCGCTGCCCTCGGGAGTTTTATTTTGTTTGCGAAAATCGGAGGCGCCCCACCGGTCGCTGTGCCGCAAACGACGGTTTTTTATGCAGATGATGGCAGCAAAATCGGGGAAAGCAATTATGGACAGAAGCGCTACTGGGTTCGTCTTGATGACATTTCCCCGCACGTCATTGAAGCGACGATCGCCGTCGAAGACCGAAAGTTTTACGAACACCATGGATTTGATTTGAAACGAATTGCCGGCGCCGTCGTCGCCAATGTGCAGGCGATGGCCAAAGTCGAAGGAGCAAGCACGATCACCCAGCAATATGCGCGCAACTTATTTTTGACGCACGAGAAAACATGGTCGCGAAAAATTCAAGAGGCGCTCTATACCATCCGACTTGAAGCCAACTACAGCAAAGAACAAATTTTGGAAGGCTATTTAAACACGATTTACTATGGACATGGGGTTTACGGTATCGAGGCAGCGGCGCGCTATTATTTCGGCAAGCACGCCGATGAGCTGACGATCAGCGAAGCAGCGATGCTAGCCGGCATCCCAAAAGGACCGCACTATTATTCGCCGCTCATCAACGAAGAGCGGGCGAAAACGCGGCAAAAAATCGTCCTCCTCTCGATGGTGGAAGCGGGCTACATCAGCCGCCAGGAGGCGGAACAGGCGTACCGCGACAAGCTCGTCTACGTGCAGCACCGCGAGAAAGAGCGGCCTATCGCTCCATATTTTCAAGACGTCGTCAAACAGCAGTTGCGCACGAAACTCGGCCTTGACGAGCGCACGATCGAGCTCGGCGGACTGCGCGTCTACACGACGCTCGACCGGCGCATGCAGCAAATCGCCGAAGAGCAACTTGAACAGGTGATCCGTCCCTCTTCCGCCATCCAAGCAGCGTTATTGGCCATGGATCCACGCACCGGGGAAGTAAAAGCGCTCATCGGCGGGCGCGACTACAACGAGAGCCCATTCAATCGCGCCGTACAGGCGGAACGCCAGCCAGGCTCGACGTTCAAACCTTTTTTGTACTACGCGGCCATCGAACATGGATTCACCCCGTCGACCCCATTGCGCAGCGAACTGACGACGTTTACGTTTGACGACGGCCGGGCGACGTATACGCCTCATAACTACAATGATTACTACGCAAACGGCCCGATTACGCTCGCCCAAGCGCTTGCCGTATCGGACAACGTCTTTGCGGTAAAAACACTGAAGTTTATCGGCGCCGACAAACTGATCGAAACGGCGAAAACGCTCGGCATTACAAGCAAATTAAAAGCCGTGCCATCGCTAGCCCTCGGCACATCGCCAGTGAAAATGATCGATATGGTCGCGGCGTACAGCACGATCGCCAACTACGGCAAAAAAACGGAGCCGGTGTTTATTAAAAAAGTCATCGATGCGAACGGAAACGTGTTATACGAGCATCAGCCGTCAACCCAACAAGTGATCGACCGCGATGCCGCGTTTGTGACGGCGCATTTAATGACCGGGATGTTCGACCCGAAGCTGAACGGCTATACGACCGTCACTGGACAATCAATCATCGATGAAATAACGCGTCCTTATGCCGGAAAATCCGGAACGACGAAAACGGACAGCTGGATGATTGGCTTTACCCCGCAGTTGGTTGCTGGCGTCTGGACCGGTTACGACCGTGGGGAAACGATCAGCCGTTTTGATGAAAAACAGTATGCGAAGCAAATATGGGTCCGCTTTATGGAACAAAGTCTCGCTGACAAGCCGAAAAAATCGTTTAAACCGACAAAAGGTGTCATCGGCGTCTACATCGATCCGCAAAACGGAAAGCTGGCCACCGATGCTTGTCCGGTGAAACGAAAAACGTATTATCTCATTGGCACAGAACCGACCGACTATTGCACGGATCATTTGGAGAAGAAAACGAAGAAAAAAGAGGACGAAAAAAGCTGGTTTGAGAAATGGTTCCCATGGTTTTAAAGAAAACCCCCCGCACATATGTGCGGGGGATTTTCTTGTCCTAGTTTTCCTGTGTTATACATGTAGGTTTAGTTTATCCCTTTTTCTAGGCAATAACAAGTCCTTCCGCTAACATGTTCACAAAACCGTCACAATTCGCCTTCGAGCCCTTTTTTCAGTTCATCACTCGAACGGTTCCACATGTCGATGTCATGCCCTTTCAAAAAGTCAGCGAGCACTTGCTTCGATTTGTCGTCCATATGGTCGACGATGATGTGCCGCTTTAGTGATTTATCCAAACGGTTGACATGCTCGGGCAACAACTTATAGCCGCGGCGCGCCTCACGGTCGACCGTCATTTCACACGCCGTTACCCCAGCATAATACGGGCCGTCCTCGCCACGCTCAACCGTTACCCAAACGATCCAGTACGGCTTGCCGTTCGGCACGGCGGAACGGTCGGGCAAAAATTTAATGCCCCGCTCGACAGCGCTGCGTGCGTGCATCGCTCCCATATCAACGAATGCTTCACCCGCTTCGACATCAATGATGACGGGCGAGACGTTTTCCAAGCTGATCGCCCCGGCACCAAAACCGCGATGTCCATCGGTCGGATCGTCTTTAATAATGTTAAAGCCGATATTTTTCTTCTTTTTTTGCTCCATTCGCTTCTTCCTCCTTCCTACATAAACAAGTTGGCAGCAAACGCCTGCAAATGTTCAAGCACGAACGGCAACGCCACTTGAAACACCGGCTCAATCGTGTACCGATCAAGCGGTGTCAGCACGAGAATGAGAAAAATGAGCGCCCCGTAGTTTTCCCATTGCGTCATTTTCGCTCGCAGCCCATCCGGAGCGATGTCTTCAATGATACGATACCCATCAAGCGGCGGAAACGGCAATAAATTAAACACAAACAAGACGGTGTTCAAGCCGATAAAAATTTGGAAAAACATATCAAACCCGGCCGCAAACCAATTAGGCAGCGCCCTCATAATGCCGAAATCGATCATCGCATACCAAACGATAAACCCAAGTCCAGCAAGCAAAAGGTTGCTTAGCGGCCCGGCGACCGACACGAGAATGCCAGCTAGACGCGGGTTTTTAAAATGGAAACGGTTGACCGGCACCGGCCGCGCCCAGCCGAAACCGGCTAAGAAAATAAGCAGCGTGCCAAATAAATCCAAATGAGCAAACGGCGATAATGTCAACCGCCCTTGATTTTTGGCGGTCGGATCGCCGAACTTGTAGGCGACGTACGCATGGGCAAACTCATGCACGGAAAACGCTAGCGCCAGCGTTAACAATACGTACGGAATTTCACTTAACGAATACGGCAAAATACGTTCCACTTGATTAACTCCTTTTCCCCTGTATTCACTATCCTTAGTATACATGATTTACCGCTAAAAGTGGATTGAACTTTACTGTTCCATGGTATAATAAGCGCGACAGCACTCGACAATGAAATGGGGGAATCACGATGCCGTATGTAACGATCAAAATGCTCGCCGGCCGCACAGACGAGCAAAAGAAAGCGCTCGTTGAAAAAGTGACTGACGCGGTTGTGGAAACAACAGGGGCGAAAAAAGAGAACGTCGTCGTTTTCATTGAAGAAATGACGAAAGATCATTACGCCGTCGCCGGAAAACGGCTGAGCGACGCGGAGTAAAGGAGAGACGGGGGCGCTTAGGGCGCTCCCGTTGCTTTTTGAAGAAAAAACGAATATTATTATATTTGTTTGTAATATTGTTCGTTTTTAGGAGGTTGCCAATGATTCGTTTTCCGAACAACACTACCGATCGTAAAACGGAATTTTTCGCTGGTTTGACGACGTTTTTAACGATGGTATACATCATTGTGGTCAATCCGGTTATCTTGTCGGACGCCGGTGTCCCGTTTGAACAGGCGTTCACTGCGACCGTCATCGCCACCGTGGTTGGCACGCTTTGGATGGCCATTTTTGCCAACTATCCGATCGCTATCGCTCCCGGCATGGGACTCAACGCCTATTTCGCCTATTCGGTCGTCGGTTCACACGGCAACATTTCGTACGAAACCGCGTTTTCCGCTGTGTTTGTCGCGGGGTTACTGTTTTTGCTGCTGTCACTCACCCCATTGCGCAGCAAGCTAATCGAAGTGATCCCTGACAGCTTAAAACATGGCATCACCGCCGGCATTGGCCTGTTTATCGCCTTTATCGGCTTGCGGCTAACTGGGATCATCCAATCCCACCCACAAAACTTAGTAGCGCTCGGCGACTTGCATGCTCCATCAGCTATGTTGACGCTGATTGGCCTCGCCGTAACGCTCGTTCTTATGATACGTCGCGTCAACGGCGCGCTCTTTTACGGCATGATTATCACCGGGGTGATTGCCTACGCGACCGGTCAATTGAAATTTGACGAAGGAATCATGTCGTTGCCGTCGTTGCCGGATGGGGTTGTCGTTGCCAATCCGTTTGCGGCCGTTGGTGACGTCATCAGCCATCATTTGTATGCCGTCGTCTTTTCCTTTTTGCTTGTCACGCTGTTTGACACGACTGGCACAATGATCGGCGTCGCCCAACAAGCAGGACTGATGAAAGGGAACACGCTGCCGCGCGCCCGCGAAGCGCTCTTAGCTGACTCAGTCGCGACTACGGTCGGAGCCATGTTTGGGACAAGCCCAACATCAGCGTACATCGAGTCGTCCACCGGTGTCGCTGCCGGCGGACGGACCGGATGGACAGCGCTCACTGTCGCCGTACTGTTTATCATCGCCGCCTTTTTCAGCCCGCTAGTGGGCGCGGTCGCTGGGTTATCCGCCATCACTGCTCCGGCGCTCATTATCGTCGGCAGCTTGATGATCAGCAACATCGCCCATATTTCATGGCATGAACTCGACGAGGCGTTCCCGGCATTTCTCATCATCTTAAGCATGCCGCTCACTTCCAGCATCGCGACCGGCATCGCGCTCGGCTTCATTTCGTACCCGCTCTTAAAAATTGCCCGCGGCCGCTGGCGCGACGTGCCTCCGCTGTTGTATGTGCTTGCCGTGCTGTTCTTTTTGCAGCTGGCGTTTTTGCCACACTGATGGGAGGTCACACGACCATTGGCCACATCGGTTTTCAACCGTAAAAAAGCCCGCTTATACGCGGGCTTTTTTATTGCATTGGCTGCGGAGCATCTCAATGTATTCGTACGCTTCCTCAATTTCCTCATCCGTATAGCGTTGTTTGCTTTTTAACAGAGCGATTTTTTCTTTCACTTCGTCTTTTGGTAAATGTTCAAAATAGAGCACCGTGGCGACAAGCTCCAAAAAGCGCGCGTTTTGTTCATTCATCACTTGCATGCATTCGTCAAGGCCCGGCATGCCCCAGTCGTAATGGCGCAAAAACTGCTCACCCGCTTCGGTGAGCGTATAGCGATATTGCACATAGCCGCTTTTTTTCTCTTTTGTCTCATGCAAAAAACCGAGCGCGCATAACTCCTCGACACGGCATGTCAATTCTTCAGAATACGGGCCGTAAAAATGGAAGTCGAACTTCTCGTAAAACGGAAAGTCGAGCTTTTTTGCGATGTAAATCATTTTTTGCAGCTTTTTACGACCGGTAATTTCCCCGGCGGCCGCCAATGCCTTCATCACTTTCGCATGCTCCGTGAGCACTCTCCGTCATCTCCTAACCCTTTAAAATTTCCATAATCTTTTTCTTCACTGTCCGCTTCGTTGATAAGTCATAGAGAAAGTCAGCCGGAAAATATAACTTATGGTCGGTGCGCCGCTTGCCGGAAATGGCGTCGACCAACACCGATTCGCGCGACAGCTCGCGCAATTCCCCATTTGGCATCAACAAATAAATCGGCAGGCGCTCGCCTTCCTCACCCGGCCGGTAAAAATCGTACGGCAAGTCGGACGATGAATCGACGACTAAATAATAGTCCGGGTCGATGCCTGCTTTTTTAAATAAGTTAGTCAGCTCGATCAGCTTTGTCATCTGCTCGTTCGTTGGATGAAATTCGGTATATTTAAACAGACGTCGGTGGACAAATCGTTGACATAAATCGCTTAAAATCGGGTCCCGTTCGTGTTGCCATTGCTGGAAGTAAAACAATATGACCGCCTCATCGAGCGCCAAGTAATCGTCAAGCGTTACGTTCCCCTCAAAAAACGACAAAAAATGAACGGGTTTCGTTTGAAACGAGTAGCCGTCTTCGTACAGCTTTTTCGCCCGATGCAAAATTTTTGTTAAAATGACTTCAGCGCTGCGTGTCACCGGATGGAAATACACTTGCCAATACATTTGATAGCGGCTCATAATGTAATCCTCAACCGCGTGCATGCCGCTCCGCTTAATGACGACTTGGTCTTCACGCGGGCGCATAACACGCAAAATGCGCTCCATGTCAAAATAGCCGTAGCTGACGCCGGTGTAGTATGCGTCGCGCAATAAATAGTCCATCCGATCGGCGTCAATTTGACTCGAAATCAAGCTGACAACGAGTTTATTTGGATATGTTTTGGCGATCACTTCGGCTACCTTTTGCGGAAAATCGCTATCGATGGCACGTAAGGCAGCGTTCACTTCCGTATCGCCTACAATAATAGCTCGAGTGAAATCTTCATGGTCTAAATGAAACACTTTTTCAAACGAATGGGAAAACGGGCCGTGCCCTAAATCGTGCAAGAGCGCCGCACATAGACAAAGGAGGCGTTCGCTATGATCCCAATGCTCGCGGCCGACAAAGACGTCATCAAGAATGCGGCGGATGATTTCATAAACGCCGAGCGAGTGGTTGAATCGGCTATGTTCGGCGCCGTGAAACGTCAAATAGGTCGTGCCGAGCTGTTTAATGCGGCGCAGGCGCTGAAACTCTTTTGTGCCGATTAAATCCCAAATCACCTTGTCACGAACGTGTATGTATCGATGCACCGGATCTTTAAACACTTTTTCTTCATGAAGCTGCCCGCCGGGATACATAGTGCCCTCCTCTTCCGTTTCCAACATACATCTATTATACGCCGTTTCGAGATGCAAAGAAATAGTTGACTTTTTTCTCCGTCTATCTCCATTATTGACGGAAAAAACAAAAAATCACCTTCTTTCGGCAAAGAAGGTGATCAATTAGCGGCTTTTCAGTCTTTCGGCAATTTTATCGATCAGTTCGTCTTCCGTCAGCGCCGCTACTGGGCGATTATTGACGAAGGCGAACGTTTTTTTCCGCCCCGGACCGCAATATGACTGGCAACCGATTTTAATGACCGCATCCGGATCGAGCTTTTTCAGGCGCGGAAGCAACGTCTTTAAGTTCGGTGCCTTGCAGTCGTCGCAAACGCGAAACTCATTTGCCATCACTTGTCATCCCTTTCCACAGCGTTTGCTTTGTGTATTCTACCGCTTTCGCAGGAAAATTGCAAGCGGGCGGCTTTCATTCTTGCAATTTGCCAATCCTGTAAACTTGCAACGTATAAATTTGTTTCTTTTTGCCCATCCTTTTACTAGAAACGAAAAAGGAGTGGGGAATGATGAAGCAACGACAAGATGCTTGGACGGAAGAAGACGATTTGTTGTTAGCGGAAACCGTGCTTCGCCATGTACGCGAAGGAAGCACCCAGCTGAACGCATTTGAAGAAGTTGGTGACAAATTAAACCGGACGTCGGCCGCCTGCGGGTTCCGTTGGAACGCGGTCGTCCGCCATCGGTATGAAGAAGCACTCCAGCTAGCGAAAAAGCAACGAAAAGAACGACAGCGTCTGCTTGCCAAACAAGGCGGTGCTAGAAAGCGCCGTCTGTATGAACCACCGATGCCGTCATTAGAGGAGCTCGGCGACATCATGCAGTTGCCGGCCGTCATTCCAGCACCGCAGCCTCAATCAGTCACACTTGATCAAGTAATCGCCTTTTTGAAAACGTTCCAATCGCACGAACAGAAACGGGAAACACTGATCAAAGAAAATGAACGGCTGCGCCGCGAAATTGAAGAATTAAAGCAAAAAAATAAGGAACTAGAGGAACAGGTTGCGAAATTAGAAGAAAACTCGTCGACTGTCCAAGAAGATTTTGAGACACTTGTCAAAATCATTAATCGAGCACGCAAAATGGTGTTAAAAGAGGAAGAGGAGCGAGGTCTGACCTTCCGCATGGACCCCAATGGAAACTTAGAGAAAATCGCCGAGTAACGAAACAGGATGCCGATGGAGAACTGCGGCATCCTTTTCTTTCGTCGGAAAACGGCGATCTTCTCGATAGCTGGCAAGTCGGCCTCATTCATCCGAAGCAAAATGAATGTTACCGTTTGATGCCTTCGCTCGGTTCTGTGATGGATACGTTGGCGTTCCGTTCGACGATGCGTGCCCAATATTGTTCATACCATTCCCATTCCTCACCATCGAGGGCGGACGAATACAAAGCACCGCCAAACGATTGAAGCGTGCGCCAAAGGGCAACCAACAGCTCGTCAACCGACAACTCGCGGCCGATGAGTTCAGAAAGCGATGCCATCACTCCTGGGACGACATCAGGATAGGTAAATTTCGTTTCTTTCCCTTGCCGACCGAGCTCGTAAAAGCAGCGGATGAGCTCAGCTCGTTCAGCTCCGCTGCCGGTGACGCAAAGATAAATTTGTACCGCGACTCCACCGCGCACGCGCCGCTGTGAAATGCCAGCGAATTTTTTCCCGCCGATGCTTAAGTCATAGCTGCCTGGGCAGTACGAGCCAACAACTTCTCCCGCTTCGATGTTGGCGCCGTAGGGGGCAAGCATGGCTGCAATGAGCGCGTACATCGCTTCATATCCCTGTTCGATGGCAATCGTGTGTTTTTTCGTTTCTGGAAAAATAAGTGATATGTTCAGCACCCCGCTGTCAAGAACGACAGCCAATCCACCGGAATTACGCACGACGACACGGTACCCTCGCTGGCGCAAAAACGCAACGGCCTCATCAATATACGGAAGTTTTGTATCCGCGGCGCCTAAAACGACGGTATTCTCATGCACCCATGTGCGGACGACGGCATCAGACCGCCCGGTACCGACCGCGGTGCATAGCGTATCATCAGTCGCAAACGACTGTTTTGCGTCAAATAACGAGCCGAAATGCGATTGATCAATCACTCGCCATTTTCGTTGCTGCAACAATTCGTTCATCATTAGCTGCTAGCTCCTTATTCTTCATCCGTTTTTTGATTATGATTATAACATAACCAAAGCGGATGCCTCTTATCTCGTCCCCGTTCACTGCGGCATAACGAAAAATGATGGAGTAAAAATGACTGGGAATGGAACGCACAATGCGAGAAAACGTGGAGAATACTTCACCGCCGAACATCGAAAAAAGGTGCCCCGCGTTGTCGGGACACCTTTTTGGCTTGCTTTTCTCGCATGCGTGAAACCGTGCGCTCCAATAACCACTGTTTTTAAAGGGCTGGACGCACCGATGCATAGCTGTTCACGAAAGCATCGTCCTATAATGATTGAGCTGCCGTAATCAAGGCGAGCTTATAGGCATCTTCTGCGCTGCAGCCGCGTGATAAGTCGTTTACTGGCTTGTTCAGCCCTTGCAAAATCGGGCCGACCGCTTCAAAGCCGCCGAGGCGTTGGGCGATTTTGTAGCCGATGTTGCCTGCCTCGAGGCTCGGGAAAATAAAGACGTTTGCATCGCCTTGAATGACCGAATCCGGCGCTTTCTTTTTCGCTACTTCTGGCACGAACGCCGCGTCAAATTGAAACTCGCCGTCAAGGACGAGGTCAGGAGCCATTTCCTTCGCCAATCGCACAGCCTCTGCGACTTTTTCCGTTTCCGGCGACGAAGCCGAGCCTTTCGTCGAAAAGCTAAGCATGGCCACGCGCGGATGGAGGCCGAACATAGCAGCCGTCCGGGCGCTCTCGATCGCAATTTCGGCCAAATCTTGGCTGTCAGGGGCAATGTTGATGGCGCAGTCGGCAAACACATACTTCTCCTCGCCGCGCACCATAATGAAAACGCCGGACGTTTTGCGGACTCCCGGTTTCGTCTTAATAATTTGCAAAGCCGGGCGCACCGTATCGGCTGTCGAGTGAGCCGCCCCGCTTACGAGACCGTCCGCTGCGCCTGTATAGACAAGCATCGTACCGAAATAGTTTTCATCCAACAACAGTTTGCGTGCTGCTTCTTCCGTCACTTTCCCTTTACGGCGCTCAACGAAAGCGGAAACGAGCTGATCAAACTCCTCATAGTCGCGTGGATTGATGATGTCCACTCCGTCAAAAGGTAAGCCAAGCTCCGCTGCTCTCGCTTTGATCGCTTGTTCATCGCCAAGAACGATCGGCAGAAGCACTTGTTCTGCCACCAATCGGCTTGCCGCCGTCAAAATGCGGTCATCCGTTCCTTCCGGAAATACAATTTTCCGTCCGGTGCCAACCACTTTCTCCTTTAATGCTGTAAATAAATCGTTTGCCACGATTCATGCCTCCTTTATGATCGGTTGACGTTTTCCCTGCGGGACACACCAACCTTCCTCTACCATTAAGCATACCTCTTTATATGCGAAACGCAATCATAGTAAGCCCTTCCAACAAATAATTCACCTTTTGGCACAATTCAGTCTACTTTTGCCCTGTGCACCGATGTCCGCTTTTTTGGGCAAACTATGGTATAGTAATACTGTACTATTGACCGATAAGGAGTGACGATGATGAGTGAAGCGGCCCAAACGTTAGACGGTTGGTATTGTTTGCATGATTTCCGTACGATCGACTGGAGCGCGTGGAAAATGTTGCCGAACGAAGAACGTCAAGCAGCGATTGACGAGTTTTTGGCGCTCGTCGACAAATGGGAAACGACCGAAAGCGAACAGCAAGGCAGCCATGCGATTTACACGATCGTCGGGCAGAAAGCGGACATTTTGTTTATGATTTTGCGCCCGACGCTCGATGAGCTTCATGAGATTGAAACGGCGCTCAATAAAACGAAACTTGCCGAGTATTTGCTGCCGGCGTATTCGTACGTCTCGGTCGTCGAATTGAGCAACTATCTAGCGTCCGGCAACGAAGATCCGTATCAAATTCCGGAAGTGCGCCGCCGCTTGTACCCGATTTTGCCGAAAACGAACTACATTTGCTTCTACCCGATGGATAAGCGGCGCCAAGGCGATGACAACTGGTACATGTTGTCGATGGAACAGCGGCGCGAGCTCATGCGCGCTCACGGCATGACCGGTCGAAAATACGCCGGCAAAGTGACGCAAATCATTACCGGCTCTGTCGGTTTGGACGATTTTGAATGGGGTGTCACCTTGTTTTCCGATGATGCCCTCCAGTTCAAAAAACTTGTTTATGAAATGCGCTTCGATGAAGTGAGCGCTCGCTTTGGCGAGTTTGGTTCGTTTTTCGTCGGCAACCGCCTAGCGGCTGAAAACGTACCGACCTTCTTCCATATTTAACAGCAATGAGGGTGTCTCAAAAGCATGAGACACCTTTTTATTACCACATCCAACGGATTCTTCGCTCTATATCTTGTACACACAACGAAGGATCGACGGCTTTTTCCGTCAGTCCCTGCCTTGCTTCCCCGCTGTTTTGGACAACCATATGGTTTTCTGTCATATGAGGCTTGGTTTCCCCATACATATAAAATCAGAAATTCCCTTTGGAAACAGTCTGTCCGTCTGTCACCATTTTCTTTCTCCATCAATAGCCTATTACTGTCGAAATTGATAACGACCGAGGTGACGATATGGCTGTTGTAGCCCATACAGAAGAAGACGTGAAGCTGTTAGCCCGGCTGATGCGGGCCGAAGCGGAAGGAGACGGGCGGCTTGGGATGCTGATGGTCGGCAATGTCGGCATTAACCGCGTTATTGCCGATTGTCTCGATTTCCGCGGTCTCCGTTCAATCCGGCAAATGGTATTTCAGAGCCCAGGCGGTTTTGAAGCGGTACAAAAGGGATATTTTTACCAACGGGCACGCGAAGTAGATATCGGCTTGGCCCGTCAAGTCATCCGCGGTTGGCGCTACCATCCGGCGACAAATTCACTTTGGTTTTTTAGACCACCTGAAGGCCAATCGTGCCCGCCACAATGGTTTAACCAATGGAACTCCGGCCGCTACAAATCGCACTGCTTTTTTGCACCGAGCCAATCCGACTGCCCACGTGTTTATTAACATTTTTATAGAGGAGGTTTTTTTATGTCTAACCATACAGAAAACAACTTCTATCCGCTTGACGAGGAGCAACAACCGTTTTATTATGCGCCGTTCGATCAAGAACGGCAACAACCGTATGCATCCTATCCTTACGGTTACCCGTACTCACAGCCGTATTATCCTACAACGTATCCGTATTATTATCCACAAGCGGCCGCTCCAACGATGATGCCGATGACTACTGCACCAACGTCAATGCCGACACCGACAACCGCCGCCGCCCCTGCCACCGCAGGCCCCTCGATTCCGGGGATGTTGCCGATTGAAGAGTCGTACATTGAAAACATTTTGCGGCTAAACAGAGGAAAAACCGCCACGGTTTATGCGACGTTCGAAAACAACCGCGAATGGAATGCGAAAGTGTTCCGCGGCGTCATTGAGGCGGCTGGGCGTGACCATGTCATTTTAAGCGACCAGCAAACGGGCACGCGCTATTTAATTCCGATGATTTATGTCGACTACGTCACGTTTGAAGGAGAAATCGCCTACGAATATCCATTCGCGGGAAGTACAGCCGCGACCACAACGCCGCTTGCTACGTATTCTCCACGCTAAATTGAAAAACAGTCTTTTGACAAGAAGGTTGCCAAAGGCAACCTTCTTTATTTTGGCTGACGTGATGGCCATCACAAGTTGTCGCCACCTAGCTGTATATAATGGTGGTAAACAACACAAAAAGAGGGGTCTGTTTATGGCTTGGACGTCGCGTGATTTTCTGCTCGGGGTACATCTTGTCGCGGCGATCATGTGGGTAGGAGGCGTGGCATTCATCGGCTGGGCGGTGTATCCCGCCTCCCGATTCATGCGGCCGCTTCAGCGCCAGCAATTTTTCCGATCGCTTATGCAGTGGTCGCACCGGCCGCTCGCCGCAGCAGGCGCCGTCGTCATCACCACCGGCATATGGCTTGGCACAGCTGCTGGGCCGATTCACAGTTGGGCGGATGTATGGCTGACCGCCTATGGCCGTGTATGGCTGACCGCCCTCCTCACAGGAACCGCCACGCTCGCTTGGGGGATGTTTGTCGGTTACCGCAAAGCGATGACCGTGTTTGCCGATGAAGAACTTTGGCAACAAGCCGAACATGGCAATGACGCACCGTTAAAAAACGCGATGACTTCGATCATTGCCATTCAGTCGGTCGAAGCGGCCGGGTTTGTCGTACTCATCCTATGCATGCTTTTACTTTCCTGATGGAAACGAGGGGTTGGCATTGCGATATGAACATTGCGAAGAAGATCAGCGTTGGTTTTATCGTTTTTCATGGTTTCACTTAATGCGTCCGTTGACATGGAGCGGGACGATCAGCCCTGTGCTGGCCGCTACCGCGCTGGCGGCAAAAAAAGGAGCTGTTCGGATCGACGTGTTGTTGGCAATGCTGGCCGCCTCTGTGCTGATCCAGTCGGCAGTCAACATGCTGAATGACTATTTCGATCGATTGCGTGGCCAAGACGTTGATAAATGGACAAACAAGCATGACGACGGTCCCGCCCATCGCTCGATCCCTGCCGTTGCGAGCGCCATGCTGACCGCCGCGGTTGCGTTAGGCGCGTACTTGGCATGGCAAAGCTATGCAGCTATCGCGTGGATCGGCACCGTAGCGATCATATGCGGGATTGCGTATTCAGCCGGGCCACGCCCGCTCGCCTCGCTCGGCTTAGGCGAGTTGACTGCCGCTACTTGTATGGGGCCGGTAGTGACCGTACTCGCTTATGCCGTACAAAGACATGCGCCAAACGCCGCTCCGTTTGCCTTGTCCATCCCGTTCGCCTTGCTCATTGCCTCGATGATTTTGACGAACAACATCCGCGACATCGAAAAAGACCGACCGTTTCGCCGCACGTTAGCCATTCGGCTTGGGCGGAAAAACGCAGCACGGCTTCTCGCTGTTTTGCTCGCTTCCACCTACTTGTCGATCGCCGTCTTAATTTTTTGGCATGTCGTCCCTTTGCTTGCTGCGATCACAGTGCTCGCACTGCCGCTTGCTATCCGGCTTTGTCTTTGTTTCCGTCCCAGCGCTAGCCGAGCTGAGGAAATCAGCGGCATGAAATGGGCCGCTCGGCATCATTGGGCGGTTGGTCTGCTACTGACGTTAAGTCTATGGCTTTCACCATAAGATGAATATAGACGCCAGCCAAAAAAACGGAGCGCTCGGCTCCTGCGCTCCGTTTACAACCATTTTAACGCCGCATAACCAATCATCACCCAGGCGATTAAAAAAGCGACACCGCCAAACGGGGTGATGGCACCAAGCGGCTTGATTTGCGTGACACTTAATATGTATAAACTGCCGGAAAACAGCACAATCCCCGCCAACATCACCCAGCCGGCCACACCGATCAACCCAGCATTCGGTGCTTTGCCAAGCAACAGACCGACCACAAGCAATCCGGTCGTATGAAACATTTGGTATTGCACTGCCGTTTTCCAAGTTTCTAAATAACGGTCCGGAATTTTCCCCTCGAGGCCGTGCGCACCAAATGCTCCCAATGCGACGGCCAAAAACGCGTTCAACGCGCCAAGAAAGATGAATGTTTTCATCGTGACACCGCCTCTTTCTAATCTAAGATTCCTTCTTTATTTATAAAATAGTGACATGCTACAACAACACGCATCCCCAATCAGAATCAACAAGGAGCCGCCTTCTTTTTATTTTATCAGGATAAGACCATGTTTGTTAGAACCATTCTTGACGCATACGTTTTAAAAAGCTGCGGGCAATCGGAAAGCCGGAGCCTTCGCCGATAACAGAATCAATTCCACAGTACGGGCAAAGTGCTGTATCTCCCTGATCAACCCACTCTGTAATCTCCCCCGGGCTAAAAATGGCCAAACAATGAAAACAGCCGCATAGCGCATCGTTTTGTAGATATTTTCGATTGTGAGCGCTGAAACGATGTGCAGCTCTGACATCTTGCTGCATCCATGTGCCCCCTTGTTTCTACGTTTTTTGACGACTCATCCCACCCGGCTTTTTTATAACGAAACGAGCCGCTTCGGAGCATGGCTGGTTGGACTCATGCCCAAGCCGGAGAGCCGCTCGTTATTCTCCGGCGCAAACAAAAGTAGACAGCCTAATAGAGGAAAAACCTTTCACTCTAGTAGCGAAAAACCTGCGGAAAAGAGCAAATGACAAACTTTCTTTGCGGCTGTTGCAAGTATGTCATCAAAAATCCAACAACGACTCCCCGTTCGCATCATCATCAATGTCAGGAGATTTCCCGCCAGTAGACATGCCGCCAACCGAAAAACCAACCGCAGCGGGGAACGATCCGCCGGCGACAAGCGGCTCTGTCGAGACAGACGGAACGGACGGCTGCGGCTGATCTGTCGTTTCCAGCATTAAGTCGCATAAAGCACGAACAGCGGCGATGTGTTCGCGCATCCGCTGCGGGTCGTTCGTAACTTTCGCTTTCCGAAGCTCGTCTTCCATTTTGGCGACAACAGCAGCAAAAGAAATGGACATGGTGTTTCCTCCTTGTTCATTCGGCGCGGGCGCCGATGTTTTCGATTTGCCAGTCGATCGGTTCGCGTCCGCACTTTGTCAAAAATGCGTTCGTCCGCGAAAACGGGCGGTGACCGAAAAAGCCGCGCGCGGCAGAAAACGGGCTCGGGTGCGGCGCCTCGATGATATGATGACGCGGGTTCGTGATGCGTTCTTTTTTCTCTTGCGCGTTCCGCCCCCAAAGCAAAAAGACGACTGGATCGTCTTTTTCGTTGACGAGCTCAATGACGCGGTCGGTGAAATGTTCCCACCCTTTGCCGCGGTGGGAATTTGCCTGGCCGCGCCGAACCGTCAGCACGGTGTTTAGCAACAGCACCCCTTGCTTTGCCCATTTCACGAGGTAGCCGTTATCCGGTATGTAACAGCCAAGGTCATCATGCAGTTCTTTAAAAATGTTGACCAAAGACGGCGGCACCGGAACGCCCGGCTTAACGGAGAAACTCAACCCGTGCGCCTGCCCTGGGCCGTGGTACGGATCTTGCCCGAGCAACACGACTTTGACGTTCGCGTACGGCGTATAATGAAGGGCGTTGAAAATATCGTACATATCAGGATAAATCGTTCGCGTCCGGTACTCTTCTTTTAAAAACTCGCGCAGCTTTAAGTAATATGGCTTTTGAAACTCCTCTTCTAGAAGCGGAGCCCAATCGTTTTTTAAAATCGGCATTGCAGCCACTCCTTTGGCATTGGCTTTTTTCTTTTCTGTTTCAAATAGTATAAAATATGGGTATATCCATTGTAAACGTCTTAGGGGTGGACAACCTTATTATACGATGACGAAGCCAAACCATCGAGCATTTGGGGTGAACCAACATGGACAGGAAACGATTTCATATCGTTCATGACGAACAGCCAGATCGGCACATGGTATACATAAAAGGAGAGCTTGATTTAGCGGCGGCCGAACAGTTTCAGCGCGCTGTCGAACCGCTTGCCAATGACGCAACGAAACTGCTTGTCATCCATTTAGACGAATTGACGTACATTGACAGCACCGGCATTGGCATGCTGGTCGCACTGTTGAAAACGAGAAAAAAGCAAGGAGCGCGGTTTGCCATTGAAAACGTGCCGCCCAAGGTGCAGCGTTTGTTTGATTTAACGGGAGTATCTTACTTTTTTTCCGAAGCGAACGATACGACAGAAAGGATCGGAGGCCAATCATGAAAGAGCATGAAACCGTCGTACAACTATCGATTCCAGCTGATGCGCAGTTTATCGATATCGCGCGTTTGACGTTGTACGGGCTGGCCGCTAAGATGGGATTTTCGTATGAAGAGATTGAGGATATGAAAGTCGCTGTTTCAGAAGCATGCAATAACGCCGTTTTGCATGCGTACAACGGAAGAAGGGGAATGATTCATCTCCGCTTTGAAATGAGCGCCGATGCCTTAGCGATTGTTATTAAAGATGAAGGCAAAGGATTTGATTACAAACAAGTAGCGAAACAGGCAGCACCACTGTCCGCTAAGCCGATTGAGGACGTCAAAATCGGCGGTCTCGGCCTCTTTTTAATGGAAGCGCTCATGGACGATGTAAGTGTCACAACAGCGGACGGAACAGAAGTCCGCCTCACGAAATTCCGCCATCGCGGCGAAGGAGAGCATGCCCATGAATGTATATCCCCCTCCTCTGTCCAAGAGCAAGCTTGACGCCCTCATTTCCGCCTATCAACAAACAAAGACGGAAGAAGCGGCGACAGCACTGCTCGTTCGCTTCGAGCCGCTCATTGCGGCCGCAGCAAAAAAAATGGCGCGCAGCCGTCCTGATTTTTATGAGGACTTATTTCAAGTCGGACGGTTATCGTTTTTGCGCCTCCTTGAGCATTACGACCCGAACCAAGGAACAAGCTTTGAATCGTATGCAATGAAAAGCTTGATCGGCTATATGAAAAACTATTTGCGCGACAAAGCGTGGTATATTCAAGTACCGCGCAGAGTGAAAGAAAACGGAAGCAAAGTGCAGAAGGCGATCGATGAGCTGACTGTCACACTTGAGCGATCACCGAACATCGAGGAAATAGCCAACCATTTAGGTTTATCGGTCGAAGAAACGATTGAAATTTTGGCTGGCCGCGACCATTATCAGGCGATTTCCATCGATGCCCCCGTGCAAGACGGGGAAAAGGACGCGACGACCATCGGCGAATTTCTTGCCGATGACACGAATGAGGTCGAGGCGCTGATCGAGCGGCTTGACTTGCAAGAAGCCATCGGCAAGCTGAGCGAGCAGGAGCGGATCGTCATCGAGGCGGTGTTTCGCCGCGGAGAAACACAGCGCTCGCTCGCTAAACGGCTCGGCGTCTCCCAAATGACGATCAGCCGCATCCAAAAGCGGGCGATTGAAAAACTGAAGCGGCAGCTTGCCGCCTATTCGTCATAATGGCAGAAGAAAGCGCCGCCTTCACCATCAAGCAGTATAAACGCTGATGTCAACGGCGGCGCAATAGCAACAACGTCTGATCGTCTTTTTGTTCGTATTGGTGATACGCTTTCACCTGCTCGTACAAATCGTGAACAACTTGTGAGGCAGGCTGGTCGAGGTTGGTGCGGGTGACCATTGAGGCGAGGACAGAAAAGCCATCAGCCACTTCTTCCCCGCGCTTTTCCGTCACTCCGTCCGTGTACAACAACACAAAATCTCCTGGTTCCAGTACAACCGATTTGGTCTCAAACGAAAATTGCGGGAACAAGCCGAGCGCGCATCCTTTGGCGTGAAGCGGCACGCATTGTTTCGTTTTCGCTCGGTATAGAAGCGCCGGCTCATGCCCGGCGCACGCATACGAAAATACGTGCGTTTTTTCATTGTAATTGCCGACAAACATCGTTACAAACATTGACGGTTCGGTGTAGTCATAGGCGAACCTATTCAACAAGTCAAGATACACATGCGGCTGCGTCCCATAATGGACCGTGCGGTCTAAAATAAATTTCATTAGTGTCATAAGCATTGCGGCTGGAATGCCTTTTCCCGACACATCAGCAATGCCGACAGACACGGATGTTTGGTGAACAGAAAAGCGGTAAAAATCGCCGCTTAATACCCGAGCGGGAACGCTGAGGACACCGATGTCGACATAGGATGGCAAATTCGCTTCGGAAGACGTCTGCAAGAGCGCACGCTGCATATTCGCTGCAAGCGACAATTCAAAATCAAGCTGTTCACGCTCTCGTTCAAGCCGCTCTTTCTCTTTTTTCTCCGTCATGTCGCGCAACACAGCGACAAGCCCCGTCAGCGCACCGTTTTCGATTACTGGCGCCAGCGTGTAGCTCACCGGCAAACAAACACCGTCGTATCGGCAAAATGACTCTTCCTCAACGCGGATCACTTCGCCGCTTTTCAACCGTTTGACGACGTAGCGCAGCTGCTTCCAATCCCATGCGTCACCGTTCGGCCCAGCAAGCGAAACAAAAGAAAATAACGGCTTTCCTTTCGCTTCGTCAGGGACGACACCGAGCAGTCGACCGGCTTCTGGGTTCATCCAAACAATTTGCCCGTCTCGGTCTAACATCATCAGTCCTTCGCCAAGGGCGTTCGCCATCATTTCCAGCTGCTGTTCGTGTTGCTTGAGTTCTACATACGGCTTTTCAATCGTCTCCACATACATAGCCCGCAAGACATACAAAAATCCGGCCACTTCGTACAGCTGCCCCCATAGCACATGCCCAGGGCCCAACATCAGCAACACTTGGCCAAAAGCGAACAACAGTAAAGCCATCAACCAGTACAAGGGGGAAGAAGAGCCGCCTTGCCGATAGCGACGCCATACGATCGCGGCGGCTGCTGCATCAAGCAATCCAACCGTCCCTTCTCCCGCCTGCCACCAAAGCGGCCAGCGGCTCGTCCCATCTCCCAGCCAAAGCGACGCTGTAAAATGGAGCAATAGACCGATAGCAGCTGTATAAACCAAGGCCATCAAAAACGCCTGCCAACGCTGTCCGCTGTGCCGTTCCATCACCTCGTCCGGACGTGAAAATAAAAAGAGCAACCCCCAAGCGATCGTAAAGCGAGCAGCAAGCGAAAACAGCGACGCTTCACCCGCGTCCGCGAATGAAAGGAGAAAATGAAAGGAAAACAGCGATCCTGAGGAAAAAAATAACGCCCCCATCACGAGCCGCTCCATCGACAGCGTATGGGGAAACACCGCCCATCCTTGCATGGCGACAAGCCAGCAGACGACAACGGCGGCAAGCCCTAAAGCAAGATGAATAGAATGATAGAAACTAGGGGGAAAAGAGAGCCGCCCTGCAGCGAACAAAAGCACGCCAAATAACGTGGTTGCCAACACTGCCGCTATGCTGTGCAGGCGCATTCGCCGATTTTGTCTATGTTCGTTCACAAATGGTGAACCCCCACTCTTTGTTTATATGGTTTATTATACCATACGTCATCTAACTGACGTATAGGAACGTCAAAGCGCTTTTCTGTTTTCTTTGGCTCCCACAACAAAAAAGAGGCTCTCCCAAACAGAGAACCTCCCCAGATGAATAGTTGGCCATTTCCCGCGCAATATTTACTATCATAACAGAATCGAGAAACACAGCCTGCCTGTCTCGATCAAAATGTATGAGCCAATTCTTTTGCCCGAGCAATGGCGTTCGCTTTAATTTCTTCCGCTTTTTCCGGCACGGCCGCATGTCCCTCGACAAACAGGCCTTCAAATGATGGTACGCCAAAAAATTGCATGATAATTTCTAAATAACGGTGTCCCATTTCCATTTGTGCTGCTGGGCCTTCCGAATAAAAGCCACCACGCGCCTGAATGTGGAGCGCTTTTTTATCGGTGAGCAACCCGATCGGTCCTTGTGCCGTGTATTTGAACGTTTTTCCAGCTACAGCCACCGCATCAATGTATGCTTTCAATACCGGTGGGAAGGAAAAGTTCCACATCGGCGTGACGAACACGTATTTATCAGCGGTGATGAATTGATCGCACAGCTCATTCATCCGTCCAACTTTCGTTTTTTCTTCGTCGGACAGCTGTTCAAACGACTGACCGGAGCGAAGCTTGCCCCAACCGCTGAACACATCGACATCGATTTCCGGAATATACTCTTTATATAAGTCAAGATGAATGACCTCATGGTCCGGATGCACTTGTTTATATGTCTCAATAAATGCCTTCCCGACCGCCATGCTGTATGATTGTGTATCGTCGTGAGGATGGGCGGTGATGTACAATACTTTCGCCATGATGCATACTCCCTTTCTTAATGGTCTCATCATTTTAGTGTTTACTGTTGTTGAACACAGCATGCACTTATCTCTAAATCAAATATCTCGAATACCAGGTAATTATATAAGGATGGTGGAAGCTTGGCAAGTCATTTGCTCAAAAAAAAATTGCCCTTGAGGCAATTTACATACGGATCAGCTATTCACCTTGTTCAACAGCAAATGGGTTGCCGCTAATTTGTTTTCGTATTTCGTCCGTGAGCGTAAACGGTTCGTTGTTCACCATATTTTCATCCGCGTCACCAGGATAATGACCACTACCATCGTAATAGATCGGTTTCCCTTCCATAGTGGTTCCCCCTCGATTCATGTAGGATACAGGAACTATTATGTATTTCTATTTTACCATTTATTCGATAAAATTTCGATGTTATTTTGAAATTTTTTCTATGAAATCAATTCCGTTTCCACACATCTTCCGATCACCCGCCTACTGGTTGGGCCAAAAAAAGAGGGCATCTCAAAAACAATGAGATACCCTTTCTCCATGACTGTATATGCGCATTGACAGATTCACCATTCTATATCTTTTGAGTCAACCCCGCCCATTTCATTAAAAGGCAATTTTTTTATCCAAAAAGGCTTTGAGCTCCCCAATCGGCAACCGCACTTGTTCCATCGTGTCACGGTCACGAACGGTTACTTGGCCATCTTGCTCGGACTCAAAGTCGTACGTGATACAAAACGGCGTGCCGATTTCATCTTGACGACGATACCGCTTGCCAATCGAACCTGTTTCATCGTAGTCGACCATGAAATGCTTCGCGAGCTCTTCATAAATTCGGCGCGCTCCGTCACCCAGCTTTTTCGATAACGGCAAGACAGCTGCTTTGTACGGCGCAAGCGCTGGATGCAAATGCATAACTGTCCGGGTCGTGCCGTCTTCGAGCTCTTCCTCGTCATAGGCGTCAATCATAAACGCGAGCGTGACACGGTCGGCACCGAGCGACGGCTCAATGCAGTACGGGATGTAGCGCTCATTCGTTTCTTGGTCAAGATAATGGAAATCCTCACCGGAGTGTTCCATATGCTGTTTTAAGTCGTAATCGGTGCGCGACGCAATGCCCCAGAGCTCGCCCCAGCCGAACGGGAACTGATACTCGATATCAGTCGTCGCATTACTATAGTGGGATAATTCTTCTTTCGTATGGTCGCGCAGGCGGATATGTTCTTCGTTCATGCCGAGCGACAACAGCCATTCCTTGCAAAATTGTTTCCAGTAGTCGAACCATTTCAGCTCTTCGCCCGGTTTGCAGAAAAACTCAAGCTCCATTTGTTCAAATTCACGTGTGCGGAACGTAAAGTTCCCTGGCGTAATTTCGTTGCGGAAGCTTTTTCCGATTTGCGCGATGCCAAACGGTAATTTTTTGCGCATCGTGCGCTGGACGTTTTTAAAGTTGACAAAAATACCTTGGGCCGTCTCCGGGCGCAAATAAATTTCGTTAGCGCTTGATTCGGTGACACCTTGGTATGTTTTGAACATTAGATTAAACTGACGCACGTTCGTAAAGTCACGACTGCCGCATTCTGGACAAGCGATGTCGTATTCACGGATAAGCTCTTCCATCTTGGCAAGCGGCAAACCGTCAACGACCATCTCAATTCCTTTTTCTTCAAGTGCCTGCTCAATCAGCTTGTCGGCGCGATGACGCGCTTTACACTGTTTGCAGTCGACCATCGGATCGTTGAAGTTGCCTAAATGGCCGGATGCTTCCCACGTTTTTGGGTTCATTAAAATGGCAGCGTCCAAACCGACATTGTATGGCGATTCTTGGACGAACTTTTTCCACCACGCCCGTTTAATGTTATTTTTCAGCTCGACACCGAGCGGACCGTAATCCCATGTGTTCGCCAGCCCACCGTAAATTTCCGACCCCGGAAACACGAAGCCGCGATGCTTGGCGTGGGCAACGATTTCTTCCATTGTTGCAGCCATGTCATCATCCTCCTCCATATTCGATTTCCAACAATCAAAAACGCCCTCGCCCCTAGGCTTACTGCCTAGGGACGAGAGCGTAGCTCCCGCGGTTCCACCCTAGTTGATGCGCCAATGGCACATCCACTTTTCCATGTTTCCGCTCCGGACTGCCGTTTCATTAACCGTCTTCACCGGGCTTCCACCGCCCCCGGCTCGCTTTAGAAGAGAGGGTTAACTACTATTGATCCGTCATCGCGATTCGTTATACGATTTTGTTCACTATCATAGCAAACCCAAAAAACTCCTGTCAATAGTTGCCCTCTTTTTTTGCGTCCAAAATCGCGACACCATCGGCTGACCGTCCCAGATGACTTCGCTTTCAGTTCGGCGACGCGCGACTTCCGGCTCGTCAAGCAACAGCCAAAAGTTTTTCACCGGCAAGTCGCCAAGCCCATGCTTCTCGCAAAGCCGCCGCAAGTAATGTCGCCGCTTGTCTCCCATTTGTCGCGACATATTGTCGCCGTCCGGGCTGAACGCATACAAAACAGTCGCCGCCGCGACACGAGTGACGCGACAAGCGGACGCGGCACGCAAAAAGAAGTCCCAATCCCAATAATGATGAACCGACACATCAAAGTAACCGATTTCGTCATGAAGCGCTTTCCGATACACACTTCCGGACGGGACGTACGTTGAGAACGTCCGCATCGCTTCCAAATCATACTCATAGGCAAATAAAAAGCGGGCCATCGGCAAGCGTTGGTCATTTTCTACCCGATATTGGACAATCTCCGCATCGGAATAAGCGAAATCCGCATGCTCGAGCGCCGGTACCATCCGCTCTAAGTGGCATGGTAAAAGCAAGTCATCGTCATCGCAAAGCATAATGTATTCACCGCGCGCCGCTTGGACGCCTACGTTGCGAGCCGTCACATGTCCTTCGTTGCAGCGGTCGATGAGTCGGATCTCAAGCTCTGGGTACAAAGCGACAACATCATGAACCGGGACGCCGCCATCATTGACCACAATCACTTCAAATGAACGATACGTCTGCCGGCTGAGTGACTCGAGCAACTCGGCTAACGGATAGGGACGATTGTACGTCGGGATGACGACCGATACGAACGAATCCACCGAAAATCCACCGCCTCTCTCCATGTTCCCAAACAAAAAGGGGCTTACCCTTAAGGTATCGCCCCTGTTTTTTGGTTGTCAACTTAGAAGGTTGGTCATGTGAATGGAGAACGTGATGCAAAACATGCATCTTCTTAAATAAAGAAATCTTGCAAACGTTAACCTTTTCCCTCATCCGAAGACCGCTGCACGATGGAAAAACCATCGTTTTTCTCCATCCTGTTAGACGAGTTCTTGCTGCTTCGTTTCTTTGCCAAGAACGGCGACCGCGAGGACAGCAACAAGGACCGACAGGCAGAACAACGTAAAAATCGCTGTCACTGACACGCCTTGAGTAACAAGGGAGCCGACCAACAGCGGCCCAAAAATGCCACCGATGCGGCCAAACGCCGCCGCCATACCGGCCCCGGTCGCACGGATTGACGTCGGGTATTGCTCCGGCGTGTAGGCGTACAGCGCCCCCCAGGCGCCAAGGTTGAAAAACGAGAGGAAGATGCCAGCTGCCATCAATCCAACAAGCGACTCGGCCGTACCGAAAAAGTAAGCACTCGCCGCTGTACCAAGCAAATAGGTGGTCAAAACAAACTTCCGCCCCGCCCGCTCGATCAGCCATGCGGCGCTGAAATAGCCAGGCAGTTGCGCCAAGGTCATGATGAGCACATATTCAAAGCTTTGGATTAAACTAAATCCCTTCATCACCATAACACTTGGCAGCCATAAAAACATGCCGTAGTACGAAAAGACGACACAAAACCAAAGGAGCCAAAGCATCGTCGTTTCCTTCCGATACGGAGCCGACCATACTTTCGCAATGTTGCTCCATACCGTTTCTTCTTTTTTTGTCGCTACAAACCGCGGTGAATCCGGCAATTGGAGGCGCAAATAAATGGCGTACAGCGCCGGTACGGCCGCCAACCATAACGCCACTCGCCAACCGTAAGTCGGAATGACAAAATACGAAATGAGCGCCGCCAGCAACCAGCCGCCGGCCCAAAAGCTTTCAAGCAGCACGACGACCCGGCCGCGGTCAGCCGCCGGCACCGCTTCGGAGACTAATGTCGAGGCAACCGGCAACTCACCGCCAAGCCCCATGCCAATCAAAAAACGAAGCACCAAAAATGCGGCCAACGTTGTCGTCAACGCTGACAGCCCGCTGCCGACCGAAAACAATAACAATGTGATAATAAAGACGTTTTTCCGGCCGATCCGGTCAGCCAGCAACCCGAACAAGAGCGCCCCGACCGCCATGCCGATCGAGTTGATACTGCCGATCCAGCCGACCTGCCCTGCATTTAAGTTCCAATCTTTTTGCAAGGCGGCCATCAAAAACGACAACATACCGACATCCATCGCATCAAACAGCCAGCCAAGGCCGGCGATACCTAACAGCTTGCGCTGGGAAATCGTCTGTTGATTCATGTATATCCTCCTGTCATTATTGATGTCAAGACAGAACCTATATCCATTATAGAAGCGGTTCAGCGCAAATTCAATCATATATTGATCATTTTCTCACAAAACGAACCGTCACATACAATGACCGCTCCCCTTCACTCACGCTTGGAAGTGAGGGTTTCTCGGTTCGAAATGATAAAAAAAAGCCGCCAAACAATTCCCCCTCGTTTGACAGCTTTGTAGATGCAAGCATATTTTAGCGTTCCCATTTCTCGATATCCATATGAAGATACCCGTGAGTGCCAATTCCAACCGGCTGGTTATCCTGATGTGAGGAAAACCGGGCGGTGAATGTTATTTCATTTTTACATGAAATAAGACGGTCTCCCCTTTTGTCGCCGAGCCTTCAGCCTTTTTCTCAAGGGTAGCAAGCGCGTCGCCGTTCGTAATGATGATCGGCGTAATGGCGCTTTTCGCCTTTTCACGAACGAGCGAGAAGTCAACAGAAAGGAGCCGCTCGCCTCGTTTCACCCGGTCGCCGGCCTGTACATGGGCGGTAAACCCTTCTCCGTTCATCGCCACCGTATCGATGCCGACATGAATAAGCAGCTCAACCCCTGCTTCCGAGCGCAAGCCAACGGCATGTTTCGTCGGAAAAAGCTGAATGACTTCGCCATCCACTGGAGCGACAACGTCCCCGTCCGTTGGATCAATGGCGATACCGTCGCCCATCATTTTTTGCGCAAACACCGGATCAGGCACGTCCTCAAGTGGCACGACCGTCCCACTCAGCGGCGCAACAATCGTTTCTTCCTCTGACTGTTTTTTGCCAAACCATTTTTTGAACAACGTATGTCATCCTTTCTTTGTCAGTTCTTCCGACAACAAGTATACCCGAATGGAAGGAAACTGCAAACCGCGCCGCTTGCTGCTCTGACGGGTCAAGCATGCTCGCGCAAGCGTCGGCAAATTTCCGCGGCTACTTCCTTCGTCGTCGCCGTGCCGCCGATATCCGGCGTTTTGACGCCGTCGGCCGTAACCTCCTCGACTACGTTTAACAACAGAGCGCCGAGTTCTTCTTCACCGAAATGGTCAAGCATTAATTTGGCCGTCCAAATTTGCCCGATCGGGTTGGCAATGCCTTTGCCGTAAATGTCGGGCGCTGAACCGTGCACGGGCTCAAACATTGACGGGTACTTGCCGTTGACGTTTATGTTCGCCGCCGGAGCGATGCCGATGCTTCCCATAATGGCGCCGCCGAGGTCAGTCAAAATGTCGCCGAACAAGTTGCTTGCGACAACAACGTCAAACATGTGTGGCCGTGTGACAAAAAAGGCCGCCAACGCGTCGATATGGTACGACGCGGTCGCGACATCCGGATAGTCGCGCTTGACGTCGGCGAACACTTCGTCCCAAAACGGCATCGTATGGAAAATACCGTTTGATTTCGTTGCGCTCGTCACATGCCTTTTCCGCTTTTGGGCCAGCTCGAACGCGTAGCGCATCGCCCGCTCCGTTCCTTTGCGGGTAAATACGGCGTTTTGGATGGCGATTTCATCTTCACCGCGATGAATGCGCCCACCGACTTCGCTATATTCACCTTCGCTGTTTTCACGGACGACGATGAAATCAAATTCGTGCGGCTCCGCAAGCGGGGAGGACAAGCCGCGGAAATATTTCGCCGGACGGATATTGATCACTTGTTCAAATTCGCGGCGGATTTTCAAGAGCAAGCCCCATAATGAAATATGATCGGGAACAAGCGCTGGATTGCCGACCGCTCCAAGAAAAATGGCATCAAAATTTCGCAAAATCGATAACCCGTCATCCGGCATCATTTTGCCGTGTTCAACATAGTAGTCACAGCTCCACGGAAATTCGGTGAACGAAAACGTCATCCCCCCATGGACATCGGCGACGGCCCGCAGCACATCCAACGCTGCTGGCACGACTTCCTTACCGATGCCGTCGCCCGGAATAACAGCGATTTCCCACTTTTTCACAACCATCTCCTCCTTGTCCACTCTCTCTTTGCCATTCATTCAACAAAAAGTGCACTCACTCCTCTTTCTTTGTAGAATGCATGAACAATCCTCATTTATGGTAAAATCAAACTAAAATCCTATGGACAATGCGAGGGAAACAAATATGTCTCATTACAATGACCCGTTCCGCGGCGAGTTTGACAGCCTTGAAGAGTTTGCCGACCGCGTCAGCGACGTGCTGCGATGTCCGGTGACCATCGAAGACGCGAACCATCGGCTCATCGCCTACAGCGCCCATGATGATTACACCGACCCGGCACGGACGGCGACAATCATCAGCCGACGCGTTCCAGAAAAAGTGATTAACAGCTTATGGAAACAAGGTGCCATTCCAGCGTTGCTGAAAAGCCGTGAACCGGTGCGCGTTCCACCAATTGAAGGTGTTGGCCTCGGCAGCCGCGTCGCCGTCTCCATTTGGAAAAACGATGAAGTGATCGGCTTTATCTGGGTGCTCGAAACGAACCGGACGCTCTCGCCTGAGGAGATGGAATGGCTGAAGCTGGCGGCCAAAGCGGCGAAAAATAAAGTGTTGCAACTGTATATGCGCAAAAACAAAAAAGAAGAACGAGTGCAAGAGCTGTTTTGGAAACTACTCACCAGTCATATCGCGACCGAAGATGAAATCCGTGCGCACCTTGCCGCGATGCAAATTACGGCAGCGCCGCAGTTTGCTGTCGTCGTCTTCCGTTTTGCGGCCGATTTGACCACCGAAATGGAACGGCAAATTTCCTACTTATTACAAACAACTCAGCAACTCCCGCTCCTTCTCTATACAACCGACAGACGTAACGTCATTTTGCTAGCAGCGCCGAAAACAGATCAGCCGCTAAAAGAGCTGAACGAATTCATCGAGTCGTTTTCTGCGAAGATGAAAGAGCGATTTCACATTCATGATGTGCAAAGCGGATTCGGTGGCGTATACGAGTCATATCGTCTGATCGAAAAAAGCTACCGTGAAGCGCTCGCCGTACTAGCGCTGAAAGAAAAATTCGGCAATGAAATAAAGACGGTTTACGGCTACGCCCAGCTCGGCATTTACCAGTTTTTTGACTTTTTGCTTGAGAAAAAGCGGCAAGGGGAATGGGCCAACCCAGCTTTAGCCAAGCTGCACATATACGATAAAAAACATCATAGCGATTTAGTGAAAACGTTCGAAACATTCTTTGATCATAATGAAAACGTGCAAGAAACCGCCGACGCCCTCAACATTCACCCGAACACGCTTGCTTACCGGTTAAAAAGAATCGCTGACATTGCTGAGCTTGATCTCAATGATATGAATCAAAAAATCAAATTATATATCGATATTAAATTAGCAAAATATGAAGCGCACAGTTAATTTGTGAAAATCCACAAAAACTGTGTGCTTCTTTTCTCTTTTTTGAACAATGTCCGACCTGCTCCTTTTCTTTTATACTATAGGTGCAGCCACTTCTTACGAGGAGGAACGATATTGATGATTATTGGAGTACCAAAGGAAATCAAAAATAACGAAAACCGTGTCGCGATTACGCCAGCAGGCGTTTTGTCATTCGTTCAAGCAGGACATAAAGTGCTCATCGAAAAAGAGGCAGGAGTTGGAAGCGGTTTCAGCGACGACGATTACATCCGCGCTGGAGCGCAAATCATTGAACGTGCCGAAGACGTTTGGGCACAGGCTGATATGGTAATGAAGGTAAAAGAGCCGCTGCCAAGTGAATACGGCTATTTCCGTCCAGGTCTCATTTTGTTCACGTATTTGCATTTGGCGGCAGAGCCGGAATTGACTCGCGCCTTAAAAGAAAGCGGTGTCATCGCCATCGCTTATGAGACAGTGCAAGTCGGCCGCACGCTGCCGTTGTTGACGCCGATGAGTGAAGTCGCTGGACGGATGGCGGCGCAAATCGGGGCGCAATTCTTAGAAAAACCGTACGGAGGAAAAGGCATTTTGCTTAGCGGCGTTCCTGGCGTTGCCCGCGGTAAAGTAACGATCATCGGCGGTGGGGTCGTCGGTACGAACGCAGCAAAAGTCGCGGTCGGTCTTGGTGCAGACGTGACGATCATCGACTTGAACGCTGACCGTCTCCGTGAGCTCGACGACATTTTCGGCCACCAAATTACAACGCTCATGTCCAACCCGATGAACATCGCTGAAGCAGTTGCTGAAGCTGACCTTGTCATCGGTGCGGTTCTCATCCCAGGCGCACGGGCACCGAAACTCGTCACGGAAGATATGGTAAAAGCAATGAAACCGGGTTCGGTCATTGTCGATGTCGCCATCGACCAAGGCGGTATCGTTGAAACGAGCGACCACGTCACGACACATGACAACCCGACCTACGTCAAACACGGTGTCGTCCACTATGCAGTCGCTAACATGCCGGGTGCCGTCCCGCGCACTTCGACGATCGCCTTGACGAACGTCACGATCCCATACGCTTTACAAATCGCTAATAAAGGCGTTATCCAAGCCATTGCTGACAACCCGGCGCTCGAGCTTGGCCTCAACGTCGCCAACGGCGAAATCACGTACGAAGCGGTTGCCCGCGACCTCGGTTACCGCTACGTACCGGCCCGCGAAGCGCTCGGCAAAACGTTGGCGGCCAACTAAACGCTAACGAATGCGGCCGGCAAAGCGCGTTGTCGGCCGCATGTTCATCGCTGCCCATTCACTGCCATAAATTGCCGTCCCATACGGACGGCTTTTTTTATTTGTTCGTCATGCAAAATCGTTTTCTTCCATCAAGACAGGCGTTGTATAATGATAATGCTTGGGAAAGAAGGACGTTTTGTGAACTGTCTAGAAAAACAGATTGTTTCGCGGCGCGTTCGCTTGTTCTCGAGATCTTTTCTGCCGATGTGGAACGACTGTTTTATCCTTGAGACAGATTCATGATATGATTTTCATTAAAAAGGAGAGTGAATCACGATGACGATGCCCAAAGCATTAACGATCGCCGGCTCAGACAGCAGTGGCGGCGCTGGACTGCAAGCGGATATAAAAACCTTTCAAGAGCTTGGCGTGTATGGAATGACGGCGATTACGACAATCGTCGCCATGGATCCGCACAATCGTTGGGCGCATCAAGTGTTTCCTGTTGACTTGGCAACGATCGAAGCTCAGCTTGAGACGATCATCGTCGGTGTCGGCGTTGACGCCTTAAAAACAGGGATGTTACCGACGACTGACATCATTGAGTTGGCCGCACGAACGATTGAAAAACACGGCTTAACAAACGCCGTCATCGACCCAGTCATGGTGTGCAAAGGGGCGGACGAGCCGCTTCACCCAGAAAATACAGTGTGCTACCGTGAAACGCTCGTGCCAAAAGCGACGGTTGTGACGCCGAATTTGTTTGAGGCAGCTCAATTATCCGGTCTGCCGCGCATTGAAACGGTGGAAGATATGAAAGAGGCAGCCGGGCGCATTCATGAGCTCGGCGCGCAATATGTCATCGTCAAAGGTGGACGGAAAATCCCGCATGACTACGCAGTCGATGTCCTCTATGACGGCAAAACGTTCGAGCTGCTTGAATCAGAACGAATTGAAACGACGTATACACATGGAGCCGGCTGTACGTTCTCGGCGGCCATCGCTGCCGAACTGGCAAAAGGCCGCCCGGTCAAAGACGCCATTGCGACCGCCAAGGCGTTCATCACCGCTGCCATTCGCCATTCATTCCCATTAAACGAATACGTAGGACCGACACACCACGGCGCTTACCGCCGCTATATGGAACAATAGACAAGGCTTCAGCCTTGTCTTTTTTTATCAAGCAGCAGGTGGCCGCATCGGGACATCTAACTGCCGTCTCGCCGTCAAAAACAGATTTCATGATGAGGTTTCCATGTGCAGGAGCGAAAAAAGGAGGCGCAATGATATCGAAAAGGTCTAGGATAAGGGATTCCTTCCACCTAAGCATGAAAATGGCGTGCGCATTTTCAGAAAAAAAGGGCGGTCGCGACATAGCGCAACCGCCACACCGACTTGTACTCGGATGGGGACGGGACGACATCATGCCGCGACAAACGCCCGCATCCGGACTAGAATCGGGTGACATGGTGTCGCGACAACACCTGTACTTGAGTCGGGACATACAAAATATCTCATTGATAACAGGGTGTCCCTACGACAAAGGACACCCTGTTTGTCTTGCTTATGACAGCGACTGTTTAAACCGGTCAAATTGCTCGGCCACTTTCCCTTCCGGTGCCTTCGTCAGCAAGCTCACCACGACAATGGCAAGCAAGCTTGCGGCAAATCCCGGGATCATTTCATACAGCAGCCCTTTTAAGTAGTCTGATTGCGTCCAGAGGATGACTGTCATCGCTCCGGCGACCATGCCGGCGAACGCTCCCCATTTCGTCATTCGCCGCCAAAACAAGCTTAGCAAAATAACTGGACCAAATGACGCGCCAAACCCAGCCCACGCATAGCCGACCAAGTTTAAAATGGTGTCGTTTTTCGTGTATGCCAACGCGGTCGCGACAATGGCGACAACGAGCACCGACAGGCGGCCGACAAGGACAAGCTCCTTGTCTGAAGCCGAGCGGCGGAACAGCACTTTATACAAATCTTCAGTCAGCGAGCTGGACGTGACAAGCAGCTGTGAGGAAATCGTGCTCATGATCGCTGCCAAAATCGCCGCCAGCAAAAATCCCGTGATGATTGGATGGAACAAAATTTCACCAAGTTGGATAAACACCGTTTCCGGGTCATCGAGCTTCATGCCGCGTTGCGAAAAGTAAGCGATTCCAAAAAGACCTGTCAGCATCGCCCCAACGATTGAAAAAATCATCCAGCCCATGCCAATGCGACGGGCGCTTTTCATTTCTTTGACCGATTTAATGGCCATAAAACGGACGATAATGTGCGGTTGGCCAAAATAACCAAGCCCCCAGGCGAATAATGAAATAATCCCGAGAAAACTCGTTCCTTTCCACAGATCTAACAAAGCTGGATCAATATCGCGAATCGTCTCGATCGTATCAACCGGCCCACCTGTGTGAAACAGTGTCACAGCCGGGACAAGAATGAGAGCGATAAACATGATGGTCCCTTGTACAAAGTCCGTCCAGCTGACCGCCAAAAAGCCGCCGAACAACGTATAAGCAACGACAACACCGCCGACGATCCATAACCCCGTATGGTAGCTGACCCCAAACGAGTTCTCAAACAACACACCACCTGAGACAAGACCGGATGAAACGTAAAACGTGAAAAAGATCATAATGACAATCCCAGACACCATCCGCAACAATTTCGTCGTATCGCTGAAGCGATTTTCTAAAAATTCCGGAATCGTAATCGAGTCGTTCGCTACTTCTGTATAAACACGCAGCCGCGGCGCAACATACAGCCAGTTCGCATAAGCGCCTAGCGTCAGCCCGATGGCAATCCAAGCGGCGCTCACCCCGTCAAGATACATCGCTCCTGGCAACCCCATCAACAGCCAGCCACTCATATCGGAAGCCCCAGCGCTCAACGCGGTGACCGCTGGTCCGAGCGTCCGACCGCCGAGCACATAATCGGACAAGTTGGACGTCCGTTTATACGCCCAATAACCGATCCAAAGCATGCCAACTAAATAAACAATGACGGAAAATAAAACCATGAAGACTCTCCTTCCTTTGCTGTCTTGTCATCACTTTCATCATAACGAAATCGATAGTATTTACACAATAGTATTTATTTTTTTCCATATCGCTATAGTAAACGAATTCACAAAACCTTTGCCAATCCCTATCCCTTTCTGCTATAATATTTTGTAAATTCAAATAAATCATTTGTACTTTTCTCTATTACAAAAACTATTTCATAAAAATGCATGTAAAATTATATTCCCCATATAAATTCCAGTTAATGCAGAGAAAAACATTGGAAAAATGCGCATTTTCCCTTTTTGTAACCAAGTACCAAAATGTTCAAACAATTATTTTTATAAAACCTATTGCATAATCACAAAAATATTGATAGTATGATAATCGTTCATCGACAATGATTCCAAAGGGGGATTTTCTAGGATGTTAAGATTGAAGAAAGGATTCATCGTGGCTGTCGTTGCTGCGTTGTTTATGGCGCTCGCCGCTTGCGGCAAGTCGACAGAAACAACCTCTTCGTCAGGCAGTGAGAAAGAAACGAAACAAAAAATCACTGTCGGAACAGACGCTGCGTTTGCTCCGTTTGAGTATATGGAAAAAGGGAAAGTCGTTGGTTTTGATGCTGACCTTCTCGATGCGGTCATGAAAGAAGCCGGCTTGGACTATGAGTTGAAAAACATCGGCTGGGATCCGCTGTTCGCTTCGCTGCAAAGCAAAGAAATCGACATGGGCATTTCCGGTATTACTATCACGGATAAGCGGAAACAATCGTATGATTTCTCAGCTCCGTACTTTGAAGCAACCCAAGTGATCTTAGTGAAAGAAGGCAGCCCAGTGAAAAACGCCCTCGACTTAAAAGGGAAAACGATCGGTGTCCAAAACGCGACCACTGGTCAAGAAGCTGCTGAAAAGCTGTTTGGCAAAGGTGAGCATATTAAAAAGTTCGAAACAAGTGTTGTTGCCATTATGGAGATGTTAAACGGCGGTGTTGATGCCGTGATCACCGATAACGCAGTAGCGAACGAATATGTGAAAAACAATCCGGACAAAAAATTGCAAGTCATTGAAGATCCGGACAACTTCACTTCGGAATATTACGGTATCATCTTCCCGAAAGATAGCGACTTGAAAGCAAAAGTGGATGAAGCGTTAAAGAACATCATTGAAAACGGTAAATATACAGAAGTTTACAAAAAATGGTTTGGCATAGAACCGAATATTGAAAATTTAAAGCAACAACAATAAGCGCACGAACAAAGGAAAATGCGTAACTGCTAGCAAGTTACGCATTTTTCTTAAGAGAAAGGTGAGATTGATGGATTTTCGTTTTGATATTATTGTTGAATACGCTCCTTACTTTTGGAAAGGGCTGCTCGTAACGATCGGCGTATCATTAGCCGGCATCGTGTTCGGCCTCATCCTCGGCCTGTTCATCGGCCTTGGGAAAATGTCCAGGCACCCACTCATCCGCCTGCCGTTCACATGGTACATTAACTTTTTCCGCGGCACGCCACTTGTCGTGCAAATTTTGCTCGTCCATTTTGGTGCCATGCCGCTTTTGCTTGCAGAACCGAACGCCCTCGTTTCCTTAGTCGTCTCACTGTCACTGAACTCCGCCGCCTATGTCGCGGAAATTTTCCGCGCCGGTATCCAATCCATCGACAAAGGGCAAATGGAAGCGGCTCGCTCGCTTGGGATGACGCACGCGCAAGCGATGCGATACATTATTTTGCCGCAGGCGTTAAAGCGGATGATTCCGCCGTTTGCGAACGAGTTTATCGTCTTGATTAAAGATTCGTCGCTCGGGATGATTATCGCCGCCCCGGAAATTATGTACTGGGGAAAAGCGGCCGCTGGTGAGTATTACCGCGTCTGGGAGCCGTATTTAACCGTTGCATTTATCTATTTAATTTTGACGCTCTCCTTAAGCAAACTGTCACATTATCTTGAAAGGAAGTATTCGACCCAATGATCGATGTACGCCAATTAAAAAAATCGTTCGGTTCACTCCAAGTGTTAAAAGGAATCGACGCGCATATTCACGAAGGGGAAGTTGTCGTCGTCATCGGCCCATCGGGATCGGGGAAATCGACGTTTTTGCGTTGTTTAAACTTGCTTGAGGATTTCGATGAAGGTGAGATTATCATTGACGGCATCAATTTGAAGGCGAAAGACACCAATTTAAATAAAGTGCGCGAGGAAGTCGGCATGGTGTTTCAACGCTTTAACTTGTTCCCTCACATGACGGTGCTCAACAACATTACACTCGCGCCGATGAAAGTGCGCAAATGGCCGCGCGAAAAAGCGGAAGCAAAAGCGATGGAACTGCTCGCCAAAGTCGGTTTGCAAGACAAAGCCAATGTCTATCCGGATTCCCTCTCCGGTGGGCAGGCGCAGCGCGTTGCCATCGCCCGGGCATTGGCCATGGAACCGAAAATCATGCTCTTTGACGAACCGACGTCAGCCCTTGACCCAGAAATGGTCGGCGAAGTGCTTTCCGTCATGAAGCAGCTCGCCAATGAGGGGATGACGATGGTCATTGTCACCCATGAGATGGGCTTTGCCCGCGAGGTCGGTGACCGCGTCTTATTTATGGACGGCGGCTACATCGTCGAAGAAGGAAAACCGGGAGACTTGTTCGACCGCCCGCAGCACGAGCGGACAAAAGCGTTTTTGTCAAAAGTATTGTAAAAGGCGTCTTGCCATTTGGGGCAAGACGCCTTTTCTATGGTGAAATTTCTCCCTTTCACACCGCCTTCCTGGAAGGTTAAGCAAAAATGATTGTTTCTCCCTTTTGGGGCGGTTTTTGAGGCTAAGGTTTGCAAGATTTTTTAAGCTGGCCGCATTGACGATGACACCACCGGGTCTCTAGGCCAATCTTGCTTTACAATACAAATTGCATGACCCAAACCGAACCGGCCACAACAACGACAGCGATGAAAAAGCTGTACACCATGTTGAACGTTTGCACTTTGCCGCTGTCGCTTTCCGCTACATGCATGAACATAAATAGTTGCAAGCTTGCTTGAATCATCGCAAACAAAACAATGACGACGATGACTGCCTTAAGCGGCAGCCCGGACGAGAGCGCCACCCACAGTGCCGCAAACGTTAAGAGGAGCGAAAGAACAAAACCGATTAGATGTTTCCATGGAAATGATTCATGATGGCCGTTCGTACCCATGTTACACCACCATCCCTAACAAATAAACGAGCGTGAAAATAAAAATCCAAACAACGTCTAAAAAGTGCCAATACAAGCTGACGATAAACACTTTTCTTGCTGTTTTTACTGTCAACCCGCGCTGGAGTAACTGGATGATGATGAAAATCATCCAGCCGATCCCTAAACTGACGTGAGCGCCGTGCGTGCCGACAAGGACGAAAAAGCTTGATAAAAAGGCGCTTGTCTGCATCGTCGCCCCTTCATGGACATAATGAATAAACTCGCGAACTTCAAATGTAATAAACCCAATCCCAAGCAAAAGCGTAACAAGCAGCCAAGCGAGAAGCCCAGCAAGCCGGCCGCGGCGCATTTCAAAAATGGCCAACCCGCACGTGAAACTACTCGTCAACAATAACAACGTTTCAATCAATACGTCTTTTACTTGGAACAATTCCTGCGCTGTCGGTCCGGAGCCGGTTCGCTGGAATAAGACAAGGTAAGTCGCAAACAAGGTCGCAAATAAGACGACTTCTGCCCCTAAAAAAATCCAAAATCCTAAAATGTTGAGCCGATTTTCCTCTGTCCGATACTCAAGCGGCATCGTTTCATCATAACGATGTACTGCTTCTCCCATTCGTCACGCCCCCTTTCGCGCCGCTCGCTCAGTCCGTTTAATTTCATCGACGCCAATATGATAGCCGTCATCATTTTCAAACGAGCGGAGAATGAGCCCGAGCACAATGAACAACGCACCGGCAATCGCTAATGCAAACCATTTGAACACAAGACCAAACCCTGCGACAAAGAATGCGACCGAGATCCAAAACGGACGCCCCGAATTGCTTGGCATATGGATCGGCTTCAATTCCTCCTCTTTCACTTGGAAACCGCCTTGTTTTTTCTTCATTACCCAGTACGCATCCAAATCGTCAACAACCGGAGTGACCGGGAAATTGTAGTGCACCGGTGGCGACGCAGTCGCCCACTCAAGCGTCCGTCCATTCCACGGGTCGCCGGTCATGTCACGTTCGCCATAGCGAGCGCTGTAATAAATGTTATAGCAAAGTACAATAAATCCGATTCCCATCAGCACCGCCCCAACGGTCGCAACGACGTTGAGCGGCGTCCAGCCGAGACCGTCCGAATATGTGTACATGCGGCGCGTCATTCCCATAAGTCCGAGGAAATACATCGGGAAGAAACAGACGTTAAAGCCGATCATAAATAGCCAAAACGTCCATTTGCCGAGCCGCTCGTTTAACATATGGCCGAACATCTTCGGATACCAGTAATGCAAGCCGGCAAAGCAGGCAAACACCACACCCGCGATTAACACATAATGGAAGTGGGCAATCAAGAAATAGCTGTTATGATATTGGTAATCAGCCGCTGCCATCGCCAGCATAACGCCCGTCACACCGCCGATGACAAAGTTCGGAATGAATGCCAGCGACCAAAGCATCGCCGTCGTAAAACGGATTTTCCCTTTCCGGAGCGTAAACAACCAGTTGAAAATTTTTACCCCGGTTGGGATGGCAACAGCCATCGTCGTAATCGAGAATACCGAGTTAACCGCTGGTCCGGCGCCCATCGTAAAGAAATGGTGCACCCAAACAATAAAGCTTAAAAAGGCGATACCGACGATCGAGTAAACCATCGCTTTATAGCCAAACAGCCGTTTCTGCGCAAACGTACTGACGATTTCCGAGAAAATGCCGAACGCTGGCAAAATCACAATATATACTTCCGGATGTCCCCAAATCCAGAACAAGTTCGCCCACAGCATCGACATACCGCCATTCGCCATCGTGAAAAACTGTGTATCAAATAAGCGGTCGAACGTCATTAACGCCAACGCAACTGTCAACACTGGGAAAGCGAACACAATCAAAACGCACGTAATGAGAATCGTCCACGTAAACATTGGCATGCGCATCAACGTCATGCCTGGCGCGCGCATTTTCAAAATCGTCACAAGGAAGTTGATTCCGGTCATTAACGTTCCGATCCCGGAAATTTGCAAGGAAACAGCGTAATAGTTGTTGCCGACGCCAGGGCTGAACTCATTGCCAGCGAGCGGAAAGTACGCCGTCCAACCAGCATCCGGCGAACCGCCAATGACAAACGAAATGTTAAACAACATTGCACCGAAGAAAAAGAGCCAAAAACTTAACGCATTCAAGTATGGAAACGCGACATCGCGCGCCCCGATTTGCAGCGGAACGACAATGTTCATCAAACCGATAATAAACGGCATCGCCATAAACAAAATCATAATCGTCCCGTGCGTAGTGAAAATTTCATTATAATGCTGGGCATCAAGAAAATTCATATTAGGAGCTGTCAACTGTGCCCGCATTAAAAGGGCATCGACGCCGCCGCGGAAGAGCATGAGCACCGCGCAAATAATGTACATGACGCCAATTTTTTTATGGTCGACAGTCGTAAGCCATTCATTCCAAATCCATTTCCACTTTTTAAAATACGTCAATACAAACACAATGCCGACCATCGTTAAGACGATCGCGACATCAGCCGCATAAATCAGCGGCTCACCCGTGACGAAAAACTCGCTCCATTTCATCGCCCGTTCCCCCCTTCTTATTCTCCGTGATGATGACTGTCTTTCGCCATGTCATGGTCTGGGTTGCCATGGTTACCTGCTGATTTCCTCTCGACATGATGGCTGTTTTGTTTCGCATGGTCAATCCATTCTAAATGCGTATTTGAGAACGTCATCCGCCCGACAAGTCCCGGTTCTAAAATTTTTGCATACTTGTTCTCATTGAGCTTCGGCGCCGTTTGTTTCACTTCGTTGACCCATTGCTTAAAGTCGTCTCCTTTTTGCGCGACGACTTCAAACTCCATATGGGTGAACTTTTCCCCGGAAAAGTTGGCGCTTCGCCCCATATATGACCCCGGTTTGTCAGCTTGTAAAATCAGCTCTGTCTCCATGCCGTCCATGGCGTATTTTTGTCCGCCTAACTCTGGCACCCAAAATGAGTTCATCGGTCCGACTGAAGTCAGCTTAAACCTGACCGGAACACCCGCTGGAATATGGACATAGTTGACCGTTTCAATGTTCTCTTCCGGATAACTGAAAATCCATTTCCAATTGGCTGCCGTAACATGAATCGTTATTGGTTTGACTTTATCGGTCGGCGGCTTCTCAAAGGCAAACGTCGCCTTCACCGTCGGAACAGCAAGCGCCGCAACAATCAAAACGGGAATCGCTGTCCAGACGATTTCAAGCAGCGTGTTTCCTTCTTCATCCGGCGGCTCGTAATCGGCGTTCTCCGGCTTCTCCCGATAACGAATGAGCACGACCGTAAATAAAGTAAAGACAACGACAATAATCAACAGCATAAAGCCGATTGACCACATAATTAAGTCGTACTGCGTTCGCGCCACCGGTCCTTGTGGGTTGAGCACTGCTGTACGCTCGACGCAACCACTAAGCAAAAAGAGGAGCGGCAAGACCGACAGCGCGCGCCATATCGCCCGTTTCATCACTGTATATCCTCCTTCGTCCGCCCCCACCATGTGAGGCGTGCCTTCTATGCATATTGTCTTAGTTTCTACCATATCAAAGTTAAAAATATTTGAAACTGACGGGTGTAAAAGTTCATAAATCGGCAAAACATTTGTCACGAACTGTTCAACCATTGTTCAAGAAATCGTCATCCATTTTCCTCGATTAGGGAAATATTGATCCGGAAGGGGATTCACACAAAAATATTCCATCAAAAAAAATAACCGGGTTCCCTTCTCAAAAGAACCCGGTTATTTTCCTATTGTTGGTACATATCCTTGCTGTTCCAATTGTTTGCGGATGCGCGGATGCAATGTCTGCCACATCCATTGTTCGTACAGTGTCTTTTTCTCTTCATGTGACAAATAATATCGTCTCCCTACTTGGCGCCGCGCCCGCTCAGTGACATCATACAGCGTCAATGCCGCAGCAACAGAAATGTTAAAACTTTGGACAAAGCCGTACATCGGGATGACGAACGTCCCATCTGCCAAACGGAGCGCCTCTTCCGATACGCCGCTATGTTCGTTGCCGAACAATAACACCGTCGGCTTAGAAACATTTACCTCAGAAAGCGGAATCGTCCCTTCGCCGAGATAGCTCGCATACACTTGATACCCTTGCTGTTTTAAGTCGCTGATGGCTGTTTTGATATCCGGTTGCCGGTGAAGCGTCAGCCATTGGTCGGCATAGCGCGTCACAAGCCGATTCGGCGAAAACGGCGCCCTCCCGGTGACGACATGGACATCTTGAATGCCAAACGCCTCCGCTGTTCGCAACACGGCGGCTTGGTTGTGCGGATCATCCACCGCTTCCATCAAGACAGTGATATAGCGGGTGCGCTCGTTCAACACGTCATACATCCGTTTTAGCCGCTTTGGCAAAATCATTTCCCAAATTAGACGCGTTTGCTCGGTGAGCAATCCTTCTTGCTGCAATTGTTCAAGAAATGCTTTCGCTTCCCGTTCCTCCATCATCATCACCTTCATTCCGTTCCGCTTATTTTGCGTTTCCCATTGTACAAAATATAAGGCAAGGAGGCAATTCCCCCTATTTCAAATAATATTTTGATTATTCAATAAATAATATTTTGGAAATATTGTTCATTTACAAATCGTTGTCATATCGATTACTATTATATTGTAAGCGCTTTATGAAAACTTTTTCGCAAAATATTATTTATTATCAATTGCTAGGAGGAAAAATAGATGGAGCAAAAGCAGCCGCAATTGCATCGAGGATTGGAAGAACGCCACATTTCGCTCATGTCGCTCGGCGCAGCGATTGGCGTTGGCTTGTTCCTTGGTTCGGCATCCGCAATTGAAATGGCTGGGCCGGCGATTTTGCTTGGCTATGCGATCAGCGGTGCCATTATGTTTTTTATCATGCGAGCATTAGGTGAAATGGCGGTCGAACATCCGGTTGCCGGTTCGTTCAGCCGTTATGCGCATAACTATTTAGGGCCGCTCGCCGGTTATTTGACCGGTTGGAACTATTGGTTTTTATGGGTGGTCACATGTATCGCTGAGATTACAGCCGTTGGTATTTATATGCAGTTTTGGTTCCCTGATACACCACGTTGGGCATGGGCGCTCGCTGCCCTTGTACTCATGACGTCCATTAACTTCCTTGCCGTAAAAGCGTATGGGGAGTTTGAGTTTTGGTTTGCTTTGATCAAGATTGTCACGATCATCGCCATGATTGTCGTTGGCTTAGGAATGATTATATTCGGCATCGGCAACGGCGGTATCGCCACCGGTATTAGTAATCTTTGGAAACACGGCGGCTTTTTCCCGAACGGGATTAGCGGTGTGCTCATGTCGCTGCAAATGGTCGTGTTCGCCTATTTAGGCATCGAAATGATCGGTGTCACAGCAGGAGAAGTGAAAAATCCGCAAAAATCGTTGACAAAAGCCATTAATACTGTGTTTTGGCGTATTTTAATTTTCTACGTCGGTGCATTGTTCGTCATTATGTCCATTTACCCTTGGAATGAAATTGGTCAAAAAGGGAGCCCGTTTGTGTTGACATTTGAAAAAGTCGGCATTCATGCCGCCGCGGGTATCATTAACTTTGTCGTCTTGACGGCTGCCCTGTCGTCGTGCAACAGTGGTATTTTCAGCACGAGCCGGATGCTGTTTAACCTGTCCGAACAAAAAGAGGCGCCACAAGCATTTAGCCGTTTAACTAACCGCGGCATCCCTGGCACCGCTTTGATCGTCACCGCCCTTGCCATGCTGGTCGGCGTCTATTTGAACTACGTATCGGAAAAAGTGTTCCAATGGGTGACAAGTATCGCAACGTTCGGCGCTATTTGGACGTGGTCCATTATTTTGCTTTCCCAACTGAAGTTCCGTAAGCAGCTTAGCGCAGAACAAGTGAAACGACTAGCATTCAAAATGCCATTTTATCCGTACAGCTCTTATGTATCGCTTGCCTTCTTAATTGGTGTCATCATCTTAATGGCGTATTTCCCGGATACGCGCATCGCATTGATCGTCGGCCCAACGTGGTTGCTGTTGCTGACAGCGATCTACTTCATTAAAGGAATGCACCGCCGCGAACACCGCGAGCAAGAGAAAAAGCAAGCTGTATAATAAATGCAGTGACCCCTGTCAAGTAGACAGGAAGAAAAAAGCCCATTTAAACACCCTCAGTTCTGTATTCATACGGACTCAGGGTGTTTTATTTTTTGGAAACACTAATGGTTATAAAAATGAATATCGTTGTGTACGACCTCCTTCACCTCTTCGGCTGTGCGAAACGAGCGCAGATGGAAACCATCCGCCTTGAAATGGCGAAAAACGCTTTCCATGCAGGCATTGTCCAGAACAGTTTTCTTTCCTGGACATCCTGACCTTCCGTTTGTCCGTTAAAGATGAGATAAGTGATATCCGTCACCCATTTCTCGTTGGGGTTGGTCGCATGGAAATTTCTGTTCAGATGATTGCCTGAAATGGCATCGGATGCTTTCTTCCCGTAATAAGGCCGTTTCTTCTGAATGACGGCGCGAATGCCCATCTCCCTCATCAGCCTTTGCACCCGTTTATGATTGACACTCAGCTGGTATTTCCGTTTGAGCCAGACTTGGACTCCCCGATCCCCATAGATGTGCCTTTGAGCTCTTTATGACATTCCGCGATGTTTTTCTTCCAATGCTCGCCTTCCCGTTGCTTTCGAGAAGGGTGTTCCTATCGTTTGGCCCACTTGTCGTATCCACTTCGAGACACACCTGCGATCTCACATAACGGTTGAATCAAACCATGACGTCCGTCCATTTCATGAATGATAGCGAATTTCTTGTGAGCAGGTACGACTTCCGGCCCTCCTTTCACTCCTCTAAGAGTTTTTTTACATCTCTACTTCCGCTTCAAGACGCCTCGTTTCAGGATCTTCAAGGTATTTTCCTTCCCTTGTTGTGGGTCTCTTCGCTTTTCCTTTACCCCTTAGATTCCTTCCCATTCATCCATCGACGCACCGTGGAATGAGCGACTCCCAACTCCTTAGCGATGATTTTGTAGCCCATGCCCTTGTTGAAATAGAAATCCACGACTTTCTTTTTAAACGCTAAATCATATGTTTCCCATAGAAAAATCCCCTCCATAGTAAACAGATTCGCGGGCTTTCTTTTTCTGTCTACTATAAGGGGATCATATCACGCTAAGGTACCCTTTTCCTTTTATTGCCGCGCATTGGTCACCAACATGATTATTTACCCGTCCCAATATAGGCTTGGCGAGGATGGTTCGGTTGGTCAGGATATTTCAGACGAATTTTTCCTTCTTCTAATAGTTTTCCTAAATAGTTGTTGCGCAACCCGTCCGGTGTTCGTTCAAGCAGCGCCGCCAGCTCCTTCAGCCGCAGCGGCCGTTCGCAGCACAAGCGGACGATCATCTCTTCCATCACCGCCGGAGCCAACCGTTTTTTTTGACGCGCCAATTCCGCCATCTTCCATAATCGTTCATCGATCTTTCCCTCTTCCTCTCCTCCATCCGTATCATGAACATTCGCTTCGTTACTATCGGAGTTCGGTAGGTTAGTTACGGAGTTGGGTTCGTTATTTATGGACTTCGGCAGTTTATTTACGGAGTTTCCGATGTTTTTTACGGAGTCGCCACCGTTGTTTAAGGAGTTTGAGACATTATTCATGGAGTTTAGCTCGTTATTTATGGAGTTTGAGCTGGTATTTATGGAGTTGGGTTCGTTATTTACGAAGCTCTCCTCAATCCATCGATCATCTTGTTCCGTCCATTCTTGTTCAGTCTGTTGCAATGGTTCGTCTGTTTCTGTTTCAATCGTTGCGCCCGCCTCGGCTGGAAATAACAATGGGCATAACGTAACGATCGTACGATTAGGATTCGTTTGTTGCGAGATATCGACCGGTTGGACAAGCACCCGTTCTTGCATATCATGCATTCGTTTTAGACCGGATCCTGCCCGCTTGCATACGTCAATCAATAAAAACATTTTAAAGACGTTCGGATTGCGCAAATTGCTCATTTGTCCGGCCAACGCAGCCTCAACTGGGATGCGGAATCGACCGGGATTAGCAAAGCGAAATGCCCCGTCTTCTTTTTCGACAGTAATGCCTCCTTCTTCCCCATAATCGGCATGGACGAGCGCATTTACTAATGCCTCACCAAGAATACTGCGCCCTTCATCCGACCAAACGTGACGCTCCAGCTCAGCAAGCACGCGGAAATAAAAATCGTACACATTGCCGGACCATGTCCCGTCCTGCGAAGTGAACCGCTTCGTCCAACCCGTTTCCTTCGCATCGGCATACTCCCGGTACTCTAAAAAGTATTGTGGCAGCACCTCGGTAATGATCCGCTCCTCGCTGAACATCAACAGGCCAGCGAGTGTCAGCCCTTCTTTGCTGCTGTCGCGCAGCTTACCCCATGCACCAATTTTGTATAAAAATTCTTTTGTCTCAAGCCCGTTCCACGGATGGCCCGGCTTGACGCGGGCAAACCGCTCCCGGTAATGGCTGACCGTTTCAAAGTTGAGCTCGCTTAAGCTGTAATGCTCCAAAATCAAACTATCCGCCATCGTATTGGCGCGTTCATGGAACGAATTTGTATATTTATTCATTCCCAATCTTCCTTTAACATTATTTTTGCAAAACAGTCTTGTTTCTCCATTTCTATTGTATCATCTTTCATTCTCCTTGCGGACGATTGCCAAAAAAAGAAAGCGGTTGTGGATATGTGGAATAACAGGCCATGGCAAAGAGCAAACTACAGAAAACAATATTGGCATGCAAGGAGGCCTACGTATGTCATCCCTTCCTTCTATCGTTGAACCGTACTGGCGCGATTCTGTCTCACTTCCGTCTTTTCCGAAGCTTGATGGAGACATTTCCGTCGATGTCGTGGTCGTCGGTGGCGGCATTTCTGGCATTACAACCGCTTATTTGCTGGCGACGCAAGGAGCACGTGTTGCCCTTCTTGAAGCCGATCGGCTGCTCAACGGGACGACGGGCCACACGACGGCGAAAATTACCGCCCAGCATGATCTAGTATACGATGAGTTTCTCAACCATTTCGGCAAGGAGAAAGCGCGTCTTTATTATGACGCCTGCATGGATGCGCTTGGCTTCATTCGCCGCACGGTTGAACAGCATGAGATCGACTGCGACTTTTGCGAACAAGACGCCTACATTTATACGACATCTTCCTCTTCATTTCAAAAGTTAGTGAAAGAGTGGGAGGCATATGAGCGGCTCGGTATCGACGGCGCTTTCGTTGAGTCCATCCCGCTCCCGCTGCCGGTGAAAGCGGCGGTTGTGATGAAGCGACAAGCCCAGTTTCACCCGCTCAAATATTTAGTCAAACTTGTCGATGCCATGACAAAGGCAGGAGTCGCGATTTACGAATACACGCCGGTCGCCGACATCGAGCAAGGGAAGCGGCTGTCCGTCGTGACGCGCGACAAAAAGCGAGTGGAATGTGACCATGTCGCCATCTGTTCCCACTTTCCGTTTTATGACGGCGGGTTTTACTTTTCCCGCATGTATGCTGAGCGGTCATACGTGTTAGGAGTGACGATTACTGAACCTTATCCTGGCGGTATGTATTTAAGCGCCGATAACCCGAAGCGCTCGGTTCGTTCCGCCGCGGCGAACGGTGAGACACTTATTCTCATCGGCGGGGAAAACCATAAAACCGGCCAAGGGGTACCGACGATGCGACATTATGAGGCGCTTTCCTCGTTTGCCTCGCAGCTGTTTACGGTGAAAGACATCCGTTACCGCTGGTCGGCCCAAGACTTGACGACGCTTGATAAAATGCCATATATTGGACCGATGACAGCCGATGCGCCAAACATTTATGTCGCGACAGGATACCGGAAATGGGGGATGACAAACGGGACTACCGCAGGGATGTTGCTGTCTGACCTCATTCTCGGCCGCGACAATCAATATCGCGACTTGTACTCCCCGTCGCGTTTTTACGCTGACCCGAGTGTGAAGCAGTTTTTCACAACAAACCTTGATGTCGCCAAACATTTATTGGCTGGCAAAATCGAGCCGGCCATCCGCCGGCCGCAAGACTTGGCGCGCGGGGAGGGAGCGGTCGTCTCGGTCAATGGGAAACGAGCCGGCGCCTACAAAGACGAGAACGGGACACTTCATGTCGTCGACACGACGTGCACCCATATGGGCTGTGAACTTGAATGGAACAGCGGCGACCGGACGTGGGACTGTCCTTGCCATGGCTCGCGCTTTTCGATCGATGGTGACGTCGTCGAAGGCCCGGCGAAGCAGCCGTTGACACGTATTGAACTCGATGAATCGTCTTGATGTGCTACTTCCTGTGTATCTATACATGGGAGCGAAATGTTCTTTTTTCTTGATGAGGGGGATCGTATGTTCGTTCCCCCTCATCATTTTCGTTTGCCGACGGTGTATTTCATGGTAAGATGAAGACAGGATCACCGTAATTTTTACTGTTTTTGGGGGGGAACGATATGCATCAAGAACCGATTTTTCTCACTCCTGTCTTCCAAGAGCGCATTTGGGGCGGCACGAAGCTCGCCGAACGGTTCGGCTACGATATCCCGTCATCGCAAACAGGGGAATGTTGGGCGGTATCGGCCCATCCGCACGGACAGACGGTTGTCGCCCGCGGGCCGTTTCAAGGGATGACGCTTGGACAGCTATGGGAGGAGCGCCGCGACTTGTTCGGCAATTTTCCATCCGATCGCTTTCCGTTGCTGACGAAAATTTTAGACGCCAACGCCGATTTGTCCGTCCAAGTCCATCCGGATGACGACTATGCAAAAACAAACGAAGGTGGGGAGCTCGGTAAGACAGAATGTTGGTACATTATCGACTGCAAGCCGGGCGCCCAGTTAATTTACGGCCATTATGCCCAAACGAAAGAAGAGCTGCGCGCCATGATGGAGGCGGGAGAATGGGATCGTTTGCTGCGGAAAGTACCGATCCATCCCGGCGACTTCTTCTATGTCCCGAGCGGCACGATTCACGCCCTCTGTGAGGGGACGCTTGTTCTCGAGACGCAGCAAAGCTCTGACACGACTTATCGCGTCTACGATTACGACCGC
>Ga0310828_1000343_pt1 | contig 54501 bp, 54 predicted proteins | sample WT_ome_3_FD_202242 | JGI IMG/M metagenome (GOLD analysis project Ga0310828, IMG submission 202242) | Sorghum-adapted microbial communities enriched on wild type (WT) sorghum from Joint BioEnergy Institute, Emeryville, California, United... ... | reverse complement strand
GACTGGCGGCGTCTACCCCCAACCATGTCCTCATCGCCCCTACGAGGGGTCGCAACCCGGATGACTGGCGTCAGGTCGAGAAGGCGAACCCGTGTCCTCATCGCCCCTACGAGGGGTCGCAACCACAAGTCCTCCTGCAACACGGGCCCGTCGGCAGGAGGGTCCTCATCGCCCCTACGAGGGGTCGCAACAACGCCAAGCACGCGAGCAGTTCCCTGACCTGCCCGAGGTCCTCATCGCCCCTACGAGGGGTCGCAACGTTTTTTTGGGGGTACGCCCGCGACCCCCGCCGGTCCTCATCGCCCCTACGAGGGGTCGCAACCCGTAGTAGCGGACCTCGATCAGTGCGGCGTTCTTGTCCTCATCGCCCCTACGAGGGGTCGCAACACAATCCGCCGCGGAAAGCGGCCCTGACGCGACGGAAGGTCCTCATCGCCCCTACGAGGGGTCGCAACGCGACCTATCCACGCCCGACGACCATTCGGTGCCAGGGTCCTCATCGCCCCTACGAGGGGTCGCAACCATTATCGGTGTCAAAGACACGGTTGATGGTCTCGCCAGTCCTCATCGCCCCTACGAGGGGTCGCAACCCCGGCACATCCTCGACAACGCGCCCGCCGAGCTTTCACGTCCTCATCGCCCCTACGAGGGGTCGCAACGCCAGGGTTGCGCCTGTGGCGGCGGCGAGGGTGGCTCCGGGTCCTCATCGCCCCTACGAGGGGTCGCAACGCCGCTCGCGGGCTTGAGAGGAGGGTGCGCGGGAGGAGTCCTCATCGCCCCTACGAGGGGTCGCAACTTGTAGGGCGACCGCTGACCGGATCATCACCCGGGTCCTCATCGCCCCTACGAGGGGTCGCAACGACAGAGAGTCCTTCATCATCGGCAGCAAGGGCTCGAGCGTCCTCATCGCCCCTACGAGGGGTCGCAACTTGATCCTGACACTCGCCGACGGCGGCCCGCGCGCCAGGTCCTCATCGCCCCTACGAGGGGTCGCAACGCGATCACGAAGGAGGACCCGCTGGTCGACGAGACCGCGTCCTCATCGCCCCTATGAGGGGTCGCAACGTGAATGACGCGTTCGTGGCCGCGATGGTCGCGGCTGGTCGCTCTGCTCGCCGGTCACTGTGCCCGCGTGCCTCGCTATAGAAAGTGCGAGAGCTCTCGACATGAGCTCTGCGAGTGTCAGGGGCCGTATCGTTGCCGGTCGAGGAAGCTGGACTGGTACTCGGCTTCCAGCTCTGTGGTGCACTGTCCGCATGCTACGTTGCGAAGTGGCCAGCAGCGGAGCGGGCTGGCTCGCCAGAGAGGCGGCCATAAGATTAGCCATAGTTCGCTGGTGGAAGCTGCGAGCCAGCATCCACCAGCGAACACGCTCCGGATGTCGACGAAGGCCGGCTTGACGGCTTACGGTTGGCTAGAGCCGTGATCGGGTTGGCTTAGGGCCTTGTCGACGCCTTAGGTTTGGCGGCAGTCGCGGCGGAAACCGCGACGCACGTTCGGGGCGACCATGGGCCTGATTGGGAACCGTGGTCGCCTACGGGTCCGCGCTCGGATCTATCGGCGCCGGAACGCTCGCTCCGGTTGCTTTGCCCGCGTCTTCGTGGCCGACGCCACACTGCTCATGGCCGCTGACGCCGCCCACACTGCTACGCCGGGGCTAGAAGCCGGGTCGTCAATCGGACGGCTCGTCTGAGGTCCAGGGCGTACTCCGCGTGTCCAGGCGAGGCTGCTTTGGCGCAGCCGGGTCGGTCGGCAGAGCTGATCCTCCGGCGGCCAGGCGCATGAGGTCGGAGTCGAGGTCGATCGTCAGCTCGGTTCCTCCAGCGCTGCCGAACTCGTGTTGGTAAGTTCCCCATGCGTACTGCTTGATCTGGTCGGCGAAGCGGCTTTCCATCAACAGTGTCAGTTCAAAGGCGGCGCGCTCGACGCGCTTGTCGAGGTCTGGGCTGCCCCAGTCTTCGGTCGCTGCGAAGACGGAGGTCGGCGCGGTCAGGGTGCGTAGGAACGCAAAGAGCGGGCGCATCTGATCTTCTGCCACCAGGGCGTGGCGGGTTGTTCCGGCCGTGGCGGCGAGCACGACGGGTTTGCCGATGAGCAGGTCGTTGTCGAGGACTTGGAAGAACGACGTGAACAGGCCGCTGGGGCCGGCTTTGTAGACCGGCGTGCTGGCGATGATTCCGTCCGCCTCGAGCAGGGCGGCCGTCGCCTTGCGCAGTTTGGGGCTGATGTGCTGCGACACCAGCGCAGCGGAGATTTCGTTGGAGAGCTCACGCAGATCGAGGGAGCCGACCGTGACGGCACACCCACGTTCGTCGGCGATCTTGACGACGCGCGCCGCGATCCGGTCGGCGAGCATCCTGGTGGACGAAGGGTCGCTAACGCCGGCACTGATCACGGTGAGCCGGTGCTGATTGGCCCTGTGCGGTGCGCTCATGTACCTATGTCCTCCACATTCGCCGGCGGGGCGGTGGGCGCCCCGTGTCGCGCCAGTTTGCGGCAAAGTCTTTCCAGTTGCTCGAGCTCATCGGTGTTGAGCTGCGCGCTCACCGCGCGCGCCACGCTGCGCGCGTGCTTGCGGCCCACCTCCCGTTGTCTTTGCCTGCCGGCGTCGGTGAGCGACAGCAGCACGCTGCGTCCGTCGGAGCGGTCGGCCTGGCGCTCCACTAGTCCGCGTTCGACCAGCCGATCCACCATGCGCGATAGTGCCGGCTGGCTGAGCAGCACGTGACGGTTGAGCTCGTTCAGCCGAATGGGCTCTCGGCATTTCGACAAGGTGTAGAGCACGTCGTACTCGCGCATCGAGACGTCTCGCCAGATGTCTTCGGCGGCGAACGAGCGCATCAGCGCCGCATGGGCAGACAGCAGGGCCTCCCACGCGTCGTTGGCCAGCCGGCTTCGGTTCCGCATCACAGGCTCGGGTAGGTGACCGTAAGCTGCGGATCGCTGTCCTGGTACGGCGAGCCGCCGGTGACGTTGTCGCCGCGGTTCGGGTTCGGCCGGGGCTGGCGCGGCGGCGCGTCGCCGTACTTGGCCTTGACCAGGCGCTCATGAGAAGGCGGCTCGGCCGCCTCGGGGTCGCGCAGGGCGGCGAACTCCTTGCGCAGGGTTGGGATGACCTCTTCGCCAAGCAGATCCAGCTGGTTGAGCACAGTCTTCAGCGGCAGACCGGCGTGGTCGATCAGGAACAGTTGACGCTGGTAGTCACCGAAGTGCTCACGGAAGGTCAGCGTTTTCTCGATGACCTCTTGTGGGCTGCCGACCGCCAGCGGCGTCGTCGCGACGTAGTCCTCCAACGATGGACCATGCCCGTAGACAGGAGCCTCGTTAAAGTACGGGCGGAACTCCTTCCACGCGTCCTGGGACCGCTTGGCGATATATGCCTGGCCGCCCAACCCGACGATCGCCTGCTTCTGTGAGCCGTGGCCGTAGTGGGCAAAGCGCTGCCGGTAGAAGCGGATCAGCCGTTGGAAGTGCTCTTTGGGCCAGAAGATGTTGTTGGCGAAGAACCCGTTTCCGTAGTACGCGGCCTGCTCGGCGATCTCGGGGGTACGGATGGAGCCGTGCCAGACGAACGGCGGTACGTCGTCGAGCGGCCGCGGGGTGGACGTGAAGCCCTGCAGAGGTGTGCGGAACCGGCCCTGCCAGTTCACGACGTCTTCGCGCCACAGCCGGTGCAGCAGGTTGTAGTTCTCCAGCGCCAGCGCCAAGCTCTGGCGGATGTCCTGCCCGAACCACGGATAGACGGGCGCCGTGTTGCCGCGGCCAAGCATGAGATCGACCCGGCCCTTCGCCAAGTGTTGCAGCAGTGCGTACTCCTCCGCGATGCGCACAGGGTCGTTGGTGGTGATCAAGGTTGTCGCGGTCGACAGGATGATGCGCTTGGTCGTCGCGGCGATGTAGCCCAGCAGCGTGGTCGGCGAGGACGAGAAGAAGGGCGGGTTGTGGTGCTCCCCGATGGCGAAGACGTCCATCCCGACTTCCTCCGCCTTCTGCGCGATCCGCACAACGGCGTCGATGCGCTCGGCCTCGCTCGGCGTCTCGCCGGACACGGGGTCGCGGGTGATGTCGCTGACCGAGAAGACTCCGAACTGCACGATGCTTCCCTTCACGCTGGGTAGCTGCCTGCTGCCTCAATGGGCGCTCGTTAGATGTATGCGTTTGCATCTATTAAACCAGCAGCCGGTGCGTGCCTATTCCACGCTCCTGCAAGGCCCAGTTGACCCGCGGCATGCGCCCGGGCCGCGACGCGGCACCCCGGTCGACATCTCGTGCGGACAGGGAGGACCGTAGAGGTTAGCGGGAAGTGACCGAGCTACCTGAAGGGCCGACTGGTGGGCCGCAGCCGCGTGCGGAACGGACGTGAGCGGGTGCCGGGGTTGCCGTCGTTCCCGTCCGGTGAGACCCAGAAGGACCTGGGCGCCTTTGGTCCACCGGGTTCGCTTCCCCTCGCGGTCTGCGCGCCGAGTCCGAGCGAGCCAGCGACTGCAAAGCCGGCGCTGGCACCTGCCCGTTGCAGGAAGTGTCGACGTGTCCGGCGCGGATCGGAGTGGTCCGATGCCATTGACGGCCTCCTCAGCCCTTTGCCTGATCGCCTGCGAAAGTCGGGACAGGTGGTCAGTCGACGGTGAGGGTGGTGCTCCCGGAGAGGTTGCTGCTCCGGCCGCTCACTTCGATCGTGTGATCACCGGTGGTCAGCGGTTCGTCGAGGGTGATCTGGGTGTTGAGCGTCCCGGTCGACGTTGCAGTCAGATCGTCAGGGGAGACCACGATTCCGTCGACACTCACCAACACGGGCTCGTTGTTGGCCAGCAGCTCGGTGGACACGGTGAGTTGATCACCTGCGACCGATGCTGAGGTTCTGCTCGAGGGAACGCAGGCAACATCGTCGGATACTGCCCACGTTGGGTCCACTCAGAACCCGATAGGTCGCAGGTTCCAAGTACGCCCTTGTGCCGAGACTCCGTTCACGTCCTCGGCAAGGGCGGCAAGACCCTGAAGGTCTCCCGCAACGGCAGTGGCGGGTACCGGCCATCGGCGCGCCTCAGCCGCCTGGTTCGGCTAGCTTCATCGCGTGTCGCGAAGTGCGCGCGGGATCGGAGCGGGTCATGTCATGGCTATCTCGGCTGCTCAGACGGGTTGGTGTGTGGGTCACCACAGTGACGGCCGCGTCGCTGGTGGTCGTTCCGGCCTCCGGCGCGGTGGCGTCGACGGCACCGGCACCACCGAGGTCCCTCGTTGGATCCACCGCACTGTCGGCGTCGACGCATGGTCGCATGTCGTTCGTCACGCGTGAGGGCTCACAACTCCTGCTTGACGGTCGGCGGTTCCGGTTCGCCGGGCCCAACATCTACTGGCTTGGGCTGGACGAGAACGTGGGCGGTGTCGACTATCCGACGTACTTCCGCATCCGCGACGCCCTACAGACCGCACGCGGTATGGGCGCGACCGTCGTGCGCGCGCACACCCTCGGGGTGTCGACCGGAGACCCGCACAGCCTCGAACCCTCCCTTGACGAGTTCAACGACCGGGCGTTCGCCACCATCGACTACGCGATCGCGCAGGCAGGCCGGCTGGGTCTCCGGTTGATGGTGCCGCTCACCGACAACTGGGACTACTACCACGGTGGACGAGCCGACTTCACCTCAACCCTGCGACCCTCACCGCGCCGGACGTCGATCTCGTGGACGTCCACTACTACCCGCCGACGGCCGATCGGATCAGCGCGGACGCCGCCACCGTGACCGAGGCCGGCAAGGTCTACGTCGCGGGAGAGTTCGGCTCGACCTCGGCATCCACCTGCTCGCACCGGTCGCGGCCGACCAGAACGTCAGCGGGGCTTTGTTCTGGTCGCTGTTCGCGCACAACGACACCTACGGCTACGTCCCGCACAACGATGGGTTCACGCTGCACTACCCGGGCGACACCGCAGGGATGCGGGCACGGGCGCAGGCGCTCGTCGACTTCGCCGTGGCGATGAACCCGGACGGACTGAGCCGGCCGCCGAAGCCACGGCTCGGCCGGCCACTCCTCACCTCGATCACCAAGCGCGGCGGTGAGAACATCCTCGCCTGGCGCGGGACGGCGATCGCGGCCGGTTACCGCGTCCAACGATCCACCGCCAGCGCGGACGGCCCCTGGACCACGATCTCTGACCACGTGGTGTCCGACAACGACACCCCCTGGATGGACCTCCACTCACCACGGCAGGCGTGGTACCGCGTCGTTCCGGTCGACCTGGCAGGGAAACCCGGCCCCGCGTCCGCCCCGGTCTTCGTCGGCGCCCGGGACGAGGTGCTCGTCGACCCGCTGGAGTCGTGGCTCGGCACGCAGAGCCACAGTGACTCGTTGCGGATCGTCCCGGACGGCGACCGCGCGCTCGTCACAACCTCCCACGCCGACCTCGGCGACGCGCCCCAGGTCACCTGGTCACACATCCGGACAACCGCGTTCGAGGTCGACGTCCGAGCACCCACGAGGCAGGTGGGCCTCCTTCTGGCGACGTCGTACGACGGCACGACCTGGCACACTGTCCGGCCCGATGTCGTGCGGCGCGCACGGAACGAGTACACCCTGCGGCTGTCCCAGCTGCCTGGGGTCAGCTATGTGCGCGTCACGTGGACCTCGGTATCGGTGGCCGTCTCCCGAGCCCTGCTCCGCTCAGACGCGCCGACGTCTGCTGACCCGCTGGACGACTGGTCGAAGGTCGCCGACCATTCGGACGGCCTCGAGTTCGACCATGGCAACGTCGGCCTGTTCGACGGCGACACCTCCCGCGTCAAGCGCACCGGGCCAGGTCCCGAGTACGTCGTGTGGCACGTCGACGACCTCGCCGCGATGACGGTACGGGCGTACTTCTTGCCTTGCCCTGCGAATTCGGCTGCGGGTCACCGGACCACGTGGAGTGACCGATCAGCACACCGCCGTCGGGCGTACGACGAGTCTCGAGGTAGTCACTCGCCCTCCGCGCCGCCACGAGCGCCTGGGGTGCGATGGTGGGCCTGGGCACCCCGAAGAAGTCGGCGATCTCAGCCCTCGTGCGGCCCTCGACAACATACATCCGCCGTGCCTCTCCAACGTGCGCTGGCCGGAGATTGCGGGGTCACCCACCAGTTCTACCGCGGGCGCAGCGGCTAGGCCTTCCTGGGTCCGCTCGACGATCAGCGCGTGCTCAAACTCGGCAGTCGCGCCGAGGATGTGGAAGAACATCCGCCCGGCGGGCGTACTGGTGTCGACACCCTGGTCGAGCACCACTAGGTCGACACCTTCCCTGCGGAGGTGCTCGACGAGCTCGATCAGGTTCCCGAGGGACCGCCCGAGGCGGTCGAGCTTGGTGATGACGAGCTGGTCGCCAGCGCGGCACCTGGCCAGCCCAAGGTCGAGCTGGGGCCGGGTAAGCGAGTTTCCCGCTGGCCTTATCGATGTAGATGACACCACAGCCGGCGGCTTGGAGCGCGGCATCCGGGTGGTGATCTGTCTGCTGCTGGCACTTGTTTGCTTCCCCAGGTCGGGTATGTGGGCGGGTGGCCATTCAGTAGTAAAGTTGGCCCGATCGGCGACCTTCGGAGGGAGCTGCGCGATGGGCGACGGATCGTTGTTCTATCGACCGAAAAACCCGCTGCTGAGCACTGTTGTTGCATTACTGGGCGGCCCTTCGCCGAGTAGGGCGGGTGACCCGGCTGTGCGGTTCGGCCCCAACGGGGTTGAGTATCACCAGTCATTCGGACGTGAGCCGATTACGCGCCTGGGGTGGGAGGAAGTCCGCGCGGTTGCGGTTCTGCCCGGACCGATCGAGGGTCGTCGGGCCTTGTGCGTGTACCCGCTTCGGGAGCTGCCGGAACCCGATATCCCAGTCAGCGAGATATTTTCCGGCACCGGGCCGGGCCTCGCAGTCAATTTCAGGTTGATGTTCGGCACGCCGCTCGCAGTGCATTTGCATCATGTACGAGGGCCCTCCCTGAGGAAACTTGATTACCGACTGGCCACCTGGACCGACGACCGAATCGTTCTAACTTCGACACGCCCAGCCTGACGCTCAGCACTTCTTGCTCAGGCTGCCGCGGGCAGATGCGCTCATGCCGGCGACGTTGAGGTGTTCGATCGCGAGCGCGGCAAACCTCGCTGGTGTCGCCGACCGACTCCATCGCGAAGAGCCGATCCTGGCGCGCTCGTCGAAGAGGTCGACATGCTTGACCGGGTTGACACCGAAGTCGAACGGCTGGGAGAGACCCTCGTCGGTGTCGACCACCAGATCGCGAACGGCTCGCGCGCGGCGTTGAAGCCGTGGAACGACTTCGCGGCGGCCGGTCACGCGGAGGGCAACCTGCTGGTCGCCGCGACGGACCTACGCGGCGACGGACCTCCGCCTGTTTGTGGCGCCATCTCAGCAGTTCACCGAGGTCCGGGCCGTTCGCGACCGTCGCCTTGAACCGCTCGTTCATGACGTAGTGGTGGCTGTCTCCGGCCGGGATGTCGACCCGGGTGCGAACATCCCGAGCTTGGGCGGCACCTGCGAGCGGCCGGCGACCGGCTCGGTGACCTTCGTCAACGACAGGCCCCTTGAGACCTCACCGGTCCTGCCTATCTCCACGGTCGCCGTTGAACCGTCGCCGGGAAGGTAGCCGTGTTTGCTGGTCGTCACGGTGTAGTGGCCTTCCCTCAGCCCGAGCACGTAGCGCCCGTCGGCCTTCGTGCTGGTGGTGGCCACGACCGTGCCGTCCCGGCTGGCGACCACCCGGGCGCCGTCCACCGGCGTGCCGGTCTCCTCGTCTCTGACCTGGCCGGTGAGGGTGGCCCACCGTGGCGCGGCCTGGCCGCCGTCGGTGTAGGCGTAGAGGTTGCCGTCCCAGGCGCCGATGACGACGGTGTTGCCGCTGACCGCGGGACCGGCCGCCACCCAGGTGCCGATCTCGTGCTCCCACAGCACCTGACCGGTGTGCCGGTCCAGCGCGTAGAACCTGCCGTTGTTGGCACCGACGAACAGGGTGTCGCCGGCGACCGCGGGCGAGGAGGCGATGCCGCCGGTGTAGACGTCGCCGGGCAGCAAACGGTCCCAGAGCACCGCGCCGGTGCGGGCGTCGAGCGCGGTGACCGCTCCGCTGGGGAAGCCCATGTAGACCACGTCGCCCGCGACGGCGGGGGCCGAGGGGGTGGAGCCGCTGGAGACCTTGGACGGGTGTGGGCTGCGGTAGGTCCACAGGTCGCCGCCGGTGTCGGCGTCGCGTGCGACGATGCCGTTGTTGGAGCCGATGAACACCCGCCCGTCGGCCGCCGTCGGAATGCCGTCCTGCCAGCCGCCCAGGACGGCGCTGCTGACCCAGGCGCGGGCGCCGGTCTCGATGTCGTAGGCGATCACCCGGTCGGCGGTCTGGTTGCCGACGAACACCTTGCCGTCGGCGATGGCGGGGGTTCCGTCACTCATCGTGGAGCCAGTCATCGGCGCCTCCCACACCGGGGCACCGGTACGGGTGTCGAGCGCGACCAGCAGGCCTTGGCTGGCCTTGCCGAACCGGGTCTGGTACGGCCAGAACACCTTGCCCTCGGCGACAGCTGGGGAGTAGTAGCCGTAGACCCGCTGGTTGTTCGGCTCCGGCGCCTCCTCGGGGTCACGCTGCCAGGCCAGCTCACCGGTGGCGGCGTCGACCGCGTACAGGGTGCCGCGCACGGACGGGACGAACACCATGCCGTCGGCGACGGCGAGGCTGCCGTGCACCGACGAGGGCACCGGGAAGGTCCACAGCTGCCTGCCGGTGGCCAGCTCCACCGCGTGGACGGCGCTGGTGCCGTCACCGTTCTCGTCGCGGGTGCCGGCGTAGACCACGCCGTCGACGATCACCGGGGAACCGGTCAGGAAGGTGCCCGGGGTGCGGTAGCTCCACGCCAGCCTCCGCCCGGGCTCCTGCGCATCCTGGGCCACACCTGAATGACCGGGGTCGCCGTGGTGCTGCGGCCAGTCCGCACCCGCCCTCGGCACGATCGCCGGCTCGTCGGTGAAGGTGAACCTCGACGACGCCCGCCACCGGTTACCCGCCTCGTCGACGGCCGCCACCTCCACGGTGTGCTCCCCCACCGACGGGACAGGTCCGGGCAGCGCGGCGTACCAGGTGAACTCCCCCGTCGACGTCAGCGGACGCCACGGGCCACCATCGATCCGGTACCGCACCCGAACCACCTCATCGGTGGTGTCGTAGGCGTTGACCTGGACACCGGGGAACTTCTCCCGCGGGATCGCGGTGCCAGGTGCGGGGCTGACGATCGTCATCGTCTGGTCCGCCCCGTACATGCGGAACGGGTTCGTGAACGACTCCTCCGTCATGTGCACGTACCGGAAACCGCGGGGGGAGTTGTCGATGGTGTAGGAGCTGGAGTTGGTTTGGATGTGCTTCGCGGTGCGGGCGAGGTCGCTTCGCGGCTCGACGTCGTTGGAATGCTCGTGCCCCACCAGCATCAGCTCCGCGCCGTACTGCTCGAACAGCTCGCCGTACTGGTCGTACTGCGACGGCGAACCGAACGGCACGTTCATCGGCTGGTGCGCCAGCACCACCAGCTTCTTGTCGGACTCCTCGCCCAGGTGCAGCTCCAGGTCCCGACGCACCCACTCCAGCTGCTCCTCGAAGGGTGCCTGACCGTTGTTCTCCAGCACCAGGAAGTGCCCGGTCACCGTAGTCGAAGGAGTACCACTCCGGCCCGACATGCCTGCGGTAGTTGTCGATGCGGGACGCATAGTCGGTGCCGCCACCGAAGTAGTACTCGTGGTTGCCGACCGCCGGCCAGACCGGCAGCTTCGAGCCACCGGTCGCCGCCTTGTAGTACTCGAACTCTGCATCCGTGGCGTTGTCGGTCAGGTCGCCGCTGACCTGGATGAACCCCAGCGGCGAGCCGCTGATTGACAAAACCGTCCTCGGAGCCCACTAGGAGCCCAGCTCCCACTTCGCGTCCAGCGGACTTTCATCTGCGCATTGAGGTCTGGCACCTCGACTCGTCATTGAAGGACAATTCACGATCCTCGCCAGTCGACGCCCAACAGACGCGGTTCGGTGTCGCCGAGTTGGAGGACTTGCACGTCGCCAGAGCCTTGGCCAGATCGATTCGCAGACGCCACATTGTCATGGGAGCCGAGGGGTCACGAGTTCGTGCGGCAGCCACGGAGCTCGAGAGTCGGATGAGGCCTCTTGACAGTTGTATACGTTGTATCCAACACATACGACGTGTACAGATCCGAGAAAGCGTCGATCATGGGCGGAACAAGGGCGGTTTTGCGGAGTGAGGAGGCGTATCAGCGGATCAAGTCGATGATCATGTCCGGAGAGCTGCCCCAAGGTGCCGTGGTGACCGAAGCGGAGTTGGTGAGGCAGCTAGGGATGAGCCGCACGCCCGTCAGGGAAGCATTGCGTCACTTGCGGGCCGAGCAGTTGCTCGAGTCCGTCCCCGGCGTGGGTTATCGGGTCACCGAGCTGGACGAGCGCGACATGGTGAATGTCTACATGGTTCGCGCCGCTCTTGAAGGCCTGGCCGCTGAGCATGCCGCGAGTCTTGCCACCCGAACCGACCTAGCCAGGCTTGAGGATCTTTACGAGGAGATGGAAGAAGCCCTTGCACGTAGGGACGATGCGGCGCTGGCTCGACTGAACAGCAGGTTCCACGACGCGATCGCTCAAGCCAGCGGCAACACGTACCTCCAGGGAATGCTGAACAACATCCGCGAGATCTTCGAGCGGTTCCGACTGACCGCGCTCGGATTGTCCGGTCGCCGGGAAGAAGCGCACGTCGAACACGGCGAGTTGGTTGAGGCTCTGCGGGCACGAGACGGAAAGCGAGCAAGAGCGATTGCCGAGGCACACGTGCATCGGGCGCTCCAGGTGCGCCGTGATCGTGCTCACCGTCCCGCGGACGGCGATGAGGCGAAAGGGGGTGACCGGTGACCGCGGCTGCCCGGCTTCGCCGTCGTCTTGCCGAGCCTGAGATTCTGGTGGTTCCCGGTGCCGCTGACGCAATCACCGCCAGGATCATCGAGGAAGCGGGCTTTGAAGCGGTCTACGTCACCGGCGCCGGTTTCTCCAACGCCAGCCTCGGGCTTCCCGATGTCGGCCTCACCACGCTCACCGAGGTGGTCACGCATGTGCAGCGGGTGGCGGACGCCGTTGACGTTCCGCTCATCGTCGACGCAGACGCCGGGTATGGCGGGGTGCTCAACGTGCACCGTGCGGTACGGCAAATCGAGCATGCCGGTGCCGCTGCGATTCAGCTCGAAGACCAGGCGGCACCTAAGCGCTGCGGCCACTTTGACGGCAACACCGTTGTCAGCGTGGCCGAGATGAAGCAGCGAATCGCCGCGGCCTTTGACGCTCGGCAGGACCCCGATCTGTTGCTGATCGCCCGTACCGACGCGTACCAAAGCGAGGGCTTCGACGGCGTCGTACGTCGGGCGGAGGAGTACGTCGCGGCTGGCGCGGACGCCATTGTCGTGGAAGCACCGACCGAGCTGGAGCATGTGCGGCAGCTGCCACAGCTCATCGATGCTCCGCTGGTCGCCAACATGGTCGAAGGCGGCAAGACACCGCTGTTGGATGCGGCCACCCTGCAGCGCATGGGATACCGGGTGGTGCTGTTCGCCAACACCGCATTGCGTGTGGCGGTCAAGGCAGTGCAGGAAGCGATGGCCGTTCTGCGTGCCCAAGGCTCCACAGCCTCGCTCCTCGACCGGATGGTCACGTGGGAGGAGCGGCAACGGTTGATCGGGTTGCCACACATGCAGGCGTTGGAGGCCCGGTTTCTCGGTCTAGGACCGGAAGGAGTGCCATGAAGAACGCCCGGATGGTCATAGGCGCCATCCTTGAGGCTGGCAAGGAGCAATTCGATTCGATTAATCCGTACACGGGGGAGGCTTGGGCCACCGTACCCGCGGCGACCGCGTCTGACGTGGACGCCGCCGTCGCTGCGGCTCGGGAGGCGTACGAACACCTGGCGCCACATGTCAGGTGTTGAACGAAGTCGGCACCTTCTCGCGCTCGCCGACGCGCTTGATGCCGAAGCCGACGAACTGGCTCGGCTGGAGACCACGGACAACGGCAAGGTCATACGGGAGACCCGTAATCAGATGGGCTTCGCGGCCCGGAACCTGCGCTTCTTCGCCGGGTATGCGGACAAGATCTACGGCAAGGTGATCTCGCTCGACCATCCTCGAGTGTTCGATTTCACCCGTCGCAAGCCGTACGGTGTAGCGGCGCTCATCACGGCGTGGAACTCCCCGATCGCGCTTCTCGCTAGCAAGCTGCCGGCGGCGCTCGCGGCTGGCAACACCGTCGTGGTGAAGCCATCCGAGCACGCATCTGTCACCACCTGCGAATTCGGCAGGATCGCGCTGGAAGCCGGTCTGCCTCCGGGCGTGATCAACGTCGTCACAGGGGCCGGGGAGGTCGGTGACACGCTGACGTCGCACCAGGGCATCGACAAGATCAGCTTCACTGGCGGTACTGCGACGGGTGCGAAAGTGGCTGCGAACGCGAGCCGTCGCTTGGTGCCGCTGACCCTTGAGCTCGGTGGAAAGTCACCGAACATCATCTTCGCAGACGCCGATCTCGACCGCGCGATCGTGGGCGCCATAGCCGGAATCTTTGCCGCCGCCGGGCAGACCTGTATCGCCGGCTCCCGTCTGCTCGTGCAACGTGAGGTGTACGAGCAAGTGGTTCAGGCTGTTGCGGCGCGTGCCAAGGAGATCAGGCTTGGTGACCCGCTCGACCCCACGACGGAGATGGGTCCTGTGGCCAACCGCCCGCAGTTCGACAGGATCTCTGAGTTCATTGAGTCAGCCCGGTCCGAAGGGGCGAAACTCCTCGCCGGAGGAAGGCCAGCCGAAGGCTTCGGCAAGGGTTTGTTCATCGAGCCAACTGTCTTCGGAGACGTCGATCCGAGCATGCGCATCGCGCAGCAGGAGATCTTTGGCCCGGTGCTGTCGGTAATTCCGTTCAGCGACGAGAAAGAAGCGGTGCAGATCGCCAACAGTGTGGAGTACGGTCTCGCCGCAGGGGTCTGGACGAACGACATCAACCGGGCACATCGCATCGTGGACCAGCTGGATACCGGCTCGGTCTGGGTCAACACATATCGCACCAATGCCGCCCAGGCACCGTTCGGGGGCGTAAAGCGCAGTGGTTACGGCAGGGAACGCGGCGAGGACGCGCTGCTCGAGTACACGAACGTGCAGAACGTGATGCTCGACTACTCCGGCGCGGCACGCGACCCGTTCTCAATCCGTACTTGATCCCAACCGTCATCGGGGGCGCGCACATGTCACTCAGAGGTTCCTCATGACTGGAGGGCCCGAGTGGTTGGCGGTTCTCGCGGCGACGTCCGCCGTAGCACCGCTGGTGATGACGGTCGTTGCCGGACGTCTGGTGGACCAGCTGGGTGAGCGCCCCAGCATGGTCGTCGGCGGGCTCGCGCTGGTCGGGTCAGCGGTGTTTGCCTACCTCGGGTCGACCTTCCTGTGGTCGCTGATCACAGCGACGGCATTGCTCGGCATCGGCGTCATCTTCTCGGTCGCAGCTGAACAGTCCGCTGTGGCCGGCCGTGCTCACGGCCAGAGGATGGACGGCGTCTTTGGGGTCTATACCTTCACCTTGTCGCTTGGGCAGGCACTCGGTCCTGCGATGCTGCTGATCCCGGGCGAACCTGGCTCGGACTCGCCTCCGATACGACTCGTTGCGTTGTGTTGTCTCCTTGGAGCCGCTGTGACGCTTGGGGTCTCGTTCGGGTTCGGCAGCGACCATCGTGGGATGCGGGAACGGCTGTCGAACGGCGGTTCCTGGCCAGCCCGTCGCCTACTCGCGATTCCCGGGCTCTACCGGGCACTGCTGGTCAGCGGACTGGTGCTGGCGTCGATCGATCTGACCGTCGCCTACTTGCCGGCGGTCGCGCATGGCAGGGGGATAGTGCCCGGCTGGGTGACGGCGATGTTGACGGCACGGTCATTGATGTCGATGGCATCACGGATCAATCTCGCCTTCCTATCCCGCACCTTGGGTCGCACCCGGCTCACGGTCGGAGCGTGCATGGTGTCGGCGGTCAGCGTGGCCGGATTGGCAGCACCGGTGTCTGCGCCCGTGCTGGTTTGTCTTGCCGCCACTTACGGATTCGCGGCCGGAGTGTGTCAGCCGATGACGATGGCGTGGGTCAGCCAGCTCTCACCGCCGGAGGCACGTGGCAGGGTGATGTCGCTACGTCTTGGCGCCAACCGGCTTGCTCAGTCGGTGCTGCCGGGGGTGGCCGTCGCAGCAGCGGCAGCGGGAGGCGCGGCTGGCGTTCTGGTGCTCACTGGTGCCGCGTTGGCCGTCGCCGCATGGTCGTCGTCAGCGATCCCGAAGCCCGAGACATGACTCACGCCGATTCGCGCAGTCATGGTGTGAGTCATGCAAGAGGCCACCGAGTGTCATGTGAAACCGACGTTGCGCTGATGTGCTGATGCGAGCTCGACGAACACCGGGTCGTCCTGAGGGAAGCTTACGTCGTCCTCGGTAGACGGGCTGTTGTCGTACGTTACGACGACGTGGTGAAGCACTGTCTGTGTGTGCGAGCTTCGTGCGCACCGGCCATTGCCGGACGCTGTTTGATGGCTCGTTGACGGTGTTCGACCGCGTTCGTAGCGTGGCAAGCACGGAACTGAAGCGGTTCAGTTGCGCGGTTTCTTGGCCGAAACTGGCTGGTTCCGTATCCCCACCCAAACGGCTGATCATTCCGTATGTCCGATGCAGCTCGGCCAGCTCACAGGGAGCGCGACGTGACAAGTAATGCTTCGAAACGCATGACGCGGCGACACGTGATGACGCGGGCAGGGGCCATCTCTGCCGCTTTGGCCTTTGCTGGCGCTCACCACTCACGACCGGCGTGGGGGGACGCGGCACCGGACCCGCGTCAGTCAAAATCAAAAATCCCCACTAGCGGTGCTCTGCGGGAGAGCGGCGAGCGGCAGCGGAGGTGGATGAGCTTGCCCGGTAGCCGGTTGGTGGTGAATCCCTTCGACTTCAACACCAATCTGCTGCCGGCGGCATACAGCAACGGGCCGCAGCTACCACTCAATGTGGGCTACTACGCGGCTGGTCGGGCACACCGGCTCCAGGAGATGCTCACGGTGTACCGGAAGCCGGAAGGGCGCACCGGTGGTGTCGAGGTCGCGTGGGCCGACGAGTTCGACAGCTTGAGTGAGGAGTGGGTCGCCGATGAAGGCGTCGAGGCCACAGTGGCGGACGGTCAGCTGCAACTCAACCTACGGTCGGGCTCCAGCAACTGGTGGGGTTCGGTGCAACGATGGGTGGAGATCGACCTTGAGGAAAGCCCTTACATCGAGATCTCGGTGACCGAGCTTGCCGACGCGTGGGCCCTTCGTGTGAACGACGGCGGCGCCGACGTCACGGTCCAGGGTGACACGAACGACAAGGGCACGTTCACCTACGATCTGCGGAAGGCCACCGGATGGACCGGAAGAAAGCGGTTCCGGCTCCGCCTCGTAGTGGCGATCTGGGAGAAGCCGGCTCGCTTCGACTACGTCCGGATCATGGGAGTTCGAAGCGTGCTCGAGAGCGCGGTGTCGTTCGAGACGTCATGGCTGCCGCACGAGTTGCCGACCACGGCGGAGTACGGCAGCGGTACGACTGCGCAGCTGCATGACTACTTCGCCGACAGCGATACGCTGATTCGCTCAGTTTCTTTCCAGCTTGGTGAAGCGGCGGATCGCAGGTGGGTGCTCGGCGGCCGGTACAAGGGCGACGTCTGCTGGGATACGGATACACGGGTTCTCGCTGTGGCGACAGACGCCTACGCGTACGCGATCGCGTTTCCGGCCGAGATCGTCGAGGGTCCCGCTTTCTCCGCCAACCTCGTCCGCTTTCTCGCCGGCCTGGTGGATGCGCCTGGAAAGGAGGGGTACTGGGCCGTCGAGATCGACGTCCGAAGTGGCGTCTCCATGCTCGCCGTGGTGGCCTTTGCGACGGCACAGGAAGGCGTCGAGGCTGCGAGGCAGCGGGCACTCAGGATCTCGCAACGGGGTGATTGGGCGAAGCTGCGTGACAAGCAGGAGCGCTTCTGGACACGCTATTTGCGCGACCAAGTGCCGCATCCGCACAGCTTCGGGCTTGTCGACGCGCCGGTGGGTTGTCTTCGAGAGGGGTGTCCTGAGGTCACGGCCGAGCAGGTCCGGGATACCTACTACAAGGCGTGGGTCTTCGCGGCGGCCAACGTTCTGCCGCCGATGCCGGAGGTTGGCTTTCCGTATCCGCAGCTTGCCGCCGGGAAGCCGTCCATGTGGGCGTTCGGTGCACCGCAGGCGAGTGCCTCGGCGAGCTGGGAGAGCATGCTGCAGATTCAGTTCTACGCGTACGCTGACCCGGAGGTGGCGTGGGCTGCGTTTCGCGGGCTGATGTCGCTTGTCGACGAAGCCGGGGCGCTGCCAGGTGAGGTGTTGCCGACCCGTGCGGCTCAGACGGCGGCAGTGCTCTACCAGCTCACCGGAGACAAGGAGGCCCTCGCGGACATCTATCCGGCGCTCAAGCGGCATCTTCTGTGGAAGAAGGACAACCCGCGATGGATCCACGGTGACCACGACAACCCGTATGAGAAAGATGCCGACTTCGTGGTGTCGGCTCTCATCGACATGAAGTATGCGGCCGGTCTCGCGGAAGTTCTCGGGCTTGTTTCGGACGTGGAGTTCTGGGAGCAGATGCGTCGGGACTACTTCCAGGATTATCTGGTGTGGTTCTGGGAAACCCCCGACAGCGACCCGGTCGAGTACTACTACGCCGACACCGGGCAGCGGAGCCCCTGGTGGCACGCTCTGGATCACGAGTGGTCTTCACCTGGACCTGTGGGACGACGCGAGCAGACGGCAACTCGAGGGACTCAAGCGACGGTTCCTGCGAGAGTTCAGGCCCGACGAGCCGTTCGGAAGCTTCGCGTACCCAAAGTACTCCGACATCAGCTACACGGTCTATGGCCTGCTCGACCAAGGAATGGTCGAAGAGGCCAGGGTGTTGGCCAACATCTCGGTGCGCGACACGACCCGGTCGAACATGTTCGCGGAGGTCTACTACAACTGGGAGTTCCCCGAACCGGGCGGTGTCCGGCCGTCGTTCTTCGGCGCGGGGTACGTCATGGACATGGTGTTGATGAACAACGGTTACCGAATGGACCAGGGCTGGCCGCACCTCGTCCGGCTGCACCCCGGTGACGGTGGAGTCTCCAACATCAGGATTCGCGGCAAGACGTTGAACCTACGGCTCGAGCAGGATTCGGTGCGGTTGGAGGGCAGCTTCGTGCGTGCGAGGCCAGACTGTCGCCGTCTCGCCGTGGCGGTCGGTGAAACCGTGGCGGTCTCCAGTCAGTGCGCTCCGACGGATTCGCACGGGTGATAAGTGGTTTGGCCGGCCCTTGAGCCGCTGAGGCATGACAGCTGGGCATTGTTCGACCTGATGAAGCGCCCGCTTGACCGGAGCCGGGGCGGTTGTGCGCCGGTTAGGAGACGGGTTGGATCTCGAAGTCTCGTGGGCTTGCGGATGCGATCAGTTCGGCGAGTTCGCGGCGGAACAGGATCTGGCGGAACGCGTGCCAGCCGTCTCCGAACCATTCTGGGCTTGCGGCGATGTCGACGTCACCAAGCGGGGGTGTGATCTGCAGGGGTGGGAGCTTGCCGAATGACAGTGGCATCCAGCGGCAAACACCGCAGGTGGCGCATCTGGCGCCGGCTTTTCCATGGCGTGCAGTCGTGCGCCCGCGCAGCTGGTCGTGGTCGAACCACTTCTCACCGACGGTGGGGACGACGATCTGCATCGCCTCGCCGCCAGGTGTCTTGGGCCAGGTGACGGGAAGGAGCTGGACGTTGAACCGGGAGGCCACCTCGTCGGCAAGGCTCTTCTCTAAGCAGTACACGTCGTATTGCCAGTTCGGCACCCACGCGCCCACGACCGTCAGGCCGCTACGCTGCAGCACGATCGACCCCGTCTGGGCGTGTTTGGGCACGCCGCAGGCGTGGCCGGTGGGCGTACGTCAGCGTCGCCGCCGGTGCCACGCGCCACGGACGGGCTCGGCCCTTGCCTTCGCCGGTCTCCTCGACCAGGCCGTATCTACCGAGCAGGTTCAGGTGGTACGAGCACACCTTGGGCGTCAGCCCTAGCCGCTCGGCGCACTGGCTCGCAGTCAACGGACCGTACCTGTCCAGCAGCTCCAGCAGGTCGAGCCGAACCGGGTGGGCGACTGCCCGGAGAGCCCGGGGTTGGTCTGCCGTGTCGCGGTAGTATCGGAACGATCATTCTCGGAAGACATGTTCCGATGTACGACGGGCTGACATCGGCAGCAAGGCGGCTGCTGGAGCCAGCTTGCCGGGGACGCCAGGGCGTGGGAATGTGACGCGCATGACCGAGGGGCACGTCACGAGTGACCGCGTGAGTCCGATGGGGGCCATGGTCGCGGTCATCAGCCACGCACCGGACGGGCCGCGCTACTTGCTGTTACACCGCGTGGAGTTCCACGAGAACGGTGACTGGGAGTGGGGTTCACCGTCAGGCGCTCGAGAACCGGGCGAGGACATGGCGGTGTGTGCGGCTCGTGAGCTGTACGAAGAGACCGGCATTCGTGGCGAGCCACACCCCGGTCGTGACTGACGTTGTCGGATGGGCGATCTTCTTCCTCGAGGTCCCGTGGGGGACGACCGTCCACCTCAGCGACGAGCACGACGCCTTCCTTTGAGCAACGTCCGACGAGGCGTACCGGATGTGTCGGCCGCAGGTGGTCGCCGACAGCCTCCGGATCGCTGTGGAGGCCGCACTCGGCACGTCGGCCTGATCTGTGCTGACACACGCGGCGGCCACCCTTCCGGCAGCCGGTGCGTTGAACGGTCGCCTCCGATCCAGTCGCGTACGACGCGATACCGGATGTGGGTGGCCTCCGGCGTGTCGACGCCCGGCCCGACCAACCCGGAGCAGTACTCATCCAGGACGTCTGACGTGCGGCTCGGTACCCGACGCTTCGTCCGAGCTGCTATGCCGGAGAGCGTGAGTAGGCGGACGTCTGCTAGTCGAACCAGAAGTATCGCCAATGCGGAAGTGGCGAGTCATGGGCGGCGTACCATCCCTGCATTTCGGGATCTGTGAGGTCGGCGTCGGTGAGCCTCCATGCTGCGTGACTGATAGCGGCGTGCTCGTCAAGGGGGTTGTAGACGACAACTTCACGGGTTCCAAAGGGAAGGAACCGGAACTGCTCGAAGGAGAGGTTGTAGGCGTCGCCGGCGGGCTCGTAGTGGTACTGCGGGATGCCGATGACGCCTGTGCTGTAGTCCGGATACAAGGCGATCATCGAGTCGGGGTAGCCGCCATTGACTTCCTTGTACCTCTCCACCTCCTCGATGAGCTCCGAGGCATTGCGCATGGCGGTGTTCCTGCTCGACTCGACGGCGCCCTCACCGACCATGAACTGCGCAAGGGCCACCAGGGCGGGGATGACGATGAGGTAAAGCGGCGCAGCGAGGAGGCAGCGATCTCCCTCCGACGTCCTCAGCCTCCTGAGACGACGGATGCCTGCCAGCAAACCGAACGCCCCTAAGATCAACAGGGCCACTCCGATACCGAGGCTCTCCATCGCCGCACTGAGACACGCGATCGCACCCACAATGGAGGACACGATCAGAGCGGTCAGAGCGAAGGCAGGTCCGCGATCTTTGACTGGTCTGCCGGCACTCAGCGCCGCTCGTCGTCTCAACTCGTAGATGAACCAAGCTGCCCCGATCGGGACGAGCACGAGACCTACGACGCCGAAGGCATGGGCCGCGAACGAGAATGCCAACGCTGCCGGGTCATATTGGCCAGGTAGGAATGGCGCGAACGTGCAGGCGACGATCAAAGCTGCGACGATCCCGATCCGGCCGGTATGTGTTCCGAATACCTTCGCGGACATCTCAATCGCAGCCTTTGATCTGGAGCAGGTCGCAGCGTACTACTTCCTCCCCGAAACCCACCGCGAGCGGTACGAACACGGCGACCAGGAGGGCTGCGACGGTTGTGTTGAGCAACGGGATCTTACGTCTCTCGCGGATGGCGGGCAGTACGGGGGCGAGGGCTATCGCTGCGCCAAACGGGAGCGCGAGGAGAGATACGACCAGGAGAATGTACTCGAGCGGTCCGGTATGCGTACCTCGCCTGATCAGCGAGAAGATCGGCTCGATCCGATGCACGACGACCAGGTTGAGACCGACGAACGGCAGCAACAAGAGTGTGCCGGACACTGCTGCCAGTCTCGGATGATCGGCCGGACGCGCTCTCATCCCGTTCACAATGTGTTCCTTCACGACACCGATCGACGTGTCGAGATAGGTCATCGCAAGAAACGTGCGCATCGAGCGACCTGAGGCCTGGCGATCGGCGTACATATCGGCGAAGGTCTGCTCCATCGCGGACGCGAACTGATCCCTGAACTCCTGCGGATACAGCCGGATCAGCCGTGCGAAACGTGCGCGATGCCGCTCATCACGTCGCATAGGCTTCTCCGTGCAGCCGCGGAGTGCGGTTGGCGAGTGCCACTACCTCTCGGTATCGCTGCAACTCGGCGTCGAGAGCCTTCTGGCCGGCAGCAGTGATCCGGTAGTACACCCGACGCTCATCCTCGGGGTCGCGACGGTCGCTCTCCTGCACAAGCCCTGCCTCCAGCATCCGCTTGAGCGAGCCGTACAGGGTTCCCGGACCCATCTTCACCCGGCCACCAGAGTCGATTTCGACTTGCTTCATGATCGCGTAGCCGTGCCGCTCGCCCTGAGCGAGAACCATCAAGATGTGCAGTACGGCAGGTGTCAAGGGAGCCACAGGACGCAGACTATATCTGCGACGGATATATGACAACCATCGCAACACGCGGAAAGCCGTGCACGGGCTGATGCACTGCATGCGGATCGGTCCGCGCGAGCACGCCATCCCTCGCGCCCGGCAGCCGGCGACGAGCTCTCGTACACGGAGGACATGGCGCACCTCCGTACTCGGAGCTACTGTCAGCTGTCCGGGTCGACCACGGGTTCGGTCTCCGGTGGGCGTGAGAATGGAGCCGGTGTGGGAACACCAGGTTATTGATCGGTGACCGTAGACCTAGGAACCCGGAGAGACAGCCTCCCGTGCCGACAGGTCTCCGTACGCTCACGCAGCTATGAGCCGAGCGGACGCCCGCGTCCGACGACCCTTCGTCCCGCTCACGTCAACAGCCGACGCGTGTGCCGGCGCAACGACTTTTCGTCCGCCGGTCAGCGCATGTCGGCGCCACCGGCATCGAGGTTGCTGTCCCGCCGCGTGTCGACGCCACGCAAGGTCAGGTTGACGGGTGTGGTCGGCGGATCAGGCGGACGTGGCCAACTGGGTGCGCGGTGCGGCTCGCCACGAGAACAGCTCGCGCAGGCCCGCGGAAGGTTCGAGGCCGAGCTCGGAGCGAAGCAGGTCACGGCACCGCTCGTACTGCCGGACCGCCTCCCACCGGTTGCCGGCCGCGAGATGTGCTCGGACGACAGCCCGGTGGGCGCTCTCGCGGAACGGTGCCGCGCAGACCACCACGAGTCCCGCGTCGACAGCCTCGCCGTACCGCCCAAGCCTGGTGAGCCGCTCACACAACGCCTCGAGCGCGTGCAGCCGTAGTTGCTGGAAACGCTCGCGCTCGGGGACGAGCCAATCGTCGTACCAGTCGGGAAGGATGTCGGCGGACAGCAGCGTGCGGGTGGTGACCGTCAGGATGTCGTCGCACGGTTGCGCCATGTCGAGCAGCCGACGGGCCTGCGTCTCGGCCTCGTGGACGTCGACCGCCACCTCCGCCGAGAGGGCGAGCCCTCGGGCGCTCACCTGCAGGAGGTTCCGCGCCACCTTGTGTGCTCGCCAGAGCGTCGACCGGAGGTTGGCCGCGGCCTTCGCCGAGGTGGTCTCGGGCCAGAGCGTGCCGGCGACGTACGACCGGCTGACCGGCCGGCCGTGGAGCGCCAGGAACGCGAGCAGCCGTTGCGCGCTCGAGACCATCGGAACGTTCTGCCTGTCGACAGTGAACGTGAACCCCCGGAGCAGGTTCAGTGCCAACGCATCGGGACCAGCCATGGTCGCCCCTCCACAAAGAAACGTCTGTGGACCCCAGCTGGCGTCACGGCTGTCGCCTCGGCCCCAAAGCCCTCCGGACGAATGACGACGAGAACGGCGCGCTGACGCCATGGCACAGGACACCCGTTGGCTCGAGTGATCCTGCCAGGCTGGACGCTACCCGAAATCTCGCCGGCCCTCAGACGTTTGACGATGGTGGTCTCGGGGAAGCTAGACCGTTCGCCAGCTCGCCGAAGAAGAGACCCGAAGCTGGTTGCCGAAGGCGTCCCGCGCCTCGTCTCCGTCGACCAGCGGGTCGCCGCCCCCCACCTTGAGCTTCCGACTCGCCGGGTTGAGCGTCACCGTCGACGGCGGCGAGGTGAACGCCGCGCCGCTTTGCGTGTTCGTCCCGGTGAAGCCGAACTGGCACGAGGCCGAACGCACGACCCGGCGGCCGTCGGAGCCGGCCACCTGCACGGTGGTCTCGGTCACCGGCCCGAGCGGAGCCCAGGTGCCGGTGGCGGTCGGGGAGGCGTCGTTCGGGTAGTTCGTGGCACTGCTCGCGAGGGCCTGGACGTCGCCGGCCCGCGCCACGGGCTTCACCGTCCGACCTTCCGCATACGGCGCCGCCAGCCGGCCGCACGCCGCACGAGCGGCCTCATCGTTCGGCTCCACGGATGGCGCTCGCCACCCGGGCGCGGGCGACGGCGGTTCGTAGCGACCCCGTCCTCACCTCGACGCCACTCGCGGCGACCGCCCGCGCGAGTTCGGCGGTGGTCGTCCGGGCCAGCGCCCCGATCGTGGTGTCCACGCCCGCGCCCGCGAGCGTCTCGACCGTCGTGGCGTCCACCCCGACACCGGTGGCGGTGGCGCTACGGAACGACGTGAGCCGCTCGGTGCGCAGCCGCGGCTCGATGATCACCTGGTCCCGCGCCGTGGTCAGTGTCTCGGTGGGCAGGGTGCTCACGAGGTGCGCGGTGATCGTGTCGACCGCACCCACGACGCCGGTGAGCGTCGTGTCCGCCGGCATGGTGGCCATGACAGACGCCAACGTCACCCCGTTCGGCAGCGTCAAGCCGCCGGCGTGTGCCCGCACCTCCGCGACGGTCGCGCCGTCCGGACGTTCGAGGAGTGACCTGATCGCGGGCACGGACATCGCGTCCTCGAGGCCGGCGACGATCTCGACCAGCTCGCCCGGACGGACCGTCCGCGCGTCGTACACGACACCTCGTCCGATCTCGAGAGCGTCGACCCTCCTGGTCTCCGCGAGCGTCGACCCCGCGAACTCCACGAGCTTGAAGTCGTTGTCGAAGCTCGTGATGAAGGCGTCCTTCTCGCCGACCTTGACGGCGCCGAGGATGCCGAGCCCACTGCCGAGCGGCTTCTCCGGCAAGGCGTCCTTGCGCAGGTCGAAGATGTCGTTCTGCAAGGCGGTGAGCTTGCTCTCGATCTCGCGGACGACACCGACGAGGTCGGCGCGCAGCTCCAGCGCGCAGTGGCCGAGTCTGCGGAACTGGTCCGCGATGGCGTCGAACTCGTTCTCGATCGCGTGGAACCGTGCGTTGAACCCGAGCTCCTCCGGCGTCGCGCTCGCCTGCACCCGGTCCTCACCGTCCACCCAATCGACATGCGTGAACGTTCGCTCGTAGGTGATCTCGCAGTTGGGGTCGTGGGTCTGGACGTCGGTCTCGAAGCCGAACGGCGGCGGCTGGGTCTTCCCCGTCGCGCCGACGTACCAGAAGCCGAGGATCTCCCCGATCTTCGTCTTGGCGATCCCGGCCTCCTGCAAGGTCCGGGCCACGGTGGCGCTGGAGATGCCGTCGATGAGGATGTCGTTGTCCACGAAGTCGAAGGTGGCCATGGTTACCTCCTGGTCAGGACGGGGTCCGGGTGTCGGTCCGGCCCGACACCGCGCCGACGGCGGAACCTCGGGTAGCTGCGGGAGACCTCGCTGGACAGGAACGTCGGCTCCCCGCCGTCGACGCTGACGTGGCTGCGCCGCAGGTCGAACGTGTTGATCTCGATGCCGAGCGGGCACAGGTGCTCGAGCAGGTTCATTACGTAGCCGTACTGCTCGAGCGTGAGCACCTCGTCGCCGGGCAGCTCGATCCGGACCTCGTACGGGTCGGCCCGGCCACGCCGCACGTACGCCACACACACCAGCAACGAAAGGCCCGCGGTCCTGGCCTGGATCTCGGCACGTCCGCCCGCGCCACGGGTGATCGTCAGCGGCCCGGACCCCTTGCCCGCGGCGGGGAGCTCCGTGACGTACCAGCGGTACGCGGCGGGCGGCGGCTCCCCGGGCCGGTTCGACCCTCCCGGGAGCACCGACAGGGCGGCCAGCAGCAGCACGCCGGTGCCCGTGGCGGCCGGCAGCACCCGGACCGAGTGGAACCCGGCCGCGGTCAGGGCGTCGGAGCGGGCGACCATCCGGTCGCGCAGCTGCTGCCCCTCCGTGGAGTCCGCGTCGAGGCCGGTGGGGTCGTCGGCGACCGGAATGCCGAGAAGCAGGTCGAGGTCGTACGCCTCGAGGATCCGTGCCGCGAACTCGCCGGGCAGCGCGGGCGCGAGCCCCGCTGAGGTGAGCGGGGACAGCACCGGCGGGAGGGCGGCGTTTGCTGTGGCCAGCGCCTCCAGCGCGTTCCGCAGTGCCTCGGGCGTGAGCGGGTCTCCCGCGCCACCGAGCGCGTCGACGCCCGCCTTCGCCCGTTGCCACGCCTCGTCGACGAGGACGTGCCGTCCGATGCTCTCGTCCTGGCGCAGCCGCGCGGTGTACTCGGCACGGTCTCCCCGGGCGATGACCTCCGGCCCCTCGATGACGAGGCCGAACGACGGTAACGGCGACAAGTAGAGGGTGTCGTCGTCCGGGGCCGTCACCGTGGCCATCCCGGCCGCGGTGAACAGCCAGGCACCGAGCGGGTCGTCTCCGGGGTCGCGAGGGTCGCTGCCGAGGATCGTGGCCAGCAGGTCCGCAGGCACGTCCCCGTCGCCGCCCGGCAGCTCGACGGGCTCACCGGCGGCGGAGGCCTCCCGCGCCTTCCGCGCCGCGTCCACGGCGGCCGAAAGCCGGGTGCTGTCGAGCCGCCCGACCGTGACACCGAGACCCAGCTCGTGCCGGGGGTCGGCGTCCTTGGTCCAGGCCCGCAGCAGCGACAGCGAGCTGTCGCCGGTCAGCAGGTCGAGCAGCCGGACGGCCCGCTCCAGGCAGGTCGCGGTCAACGTGGTCAGGTACCGGGAGTCGTCGGTCCCGTCGCGGTCCAACGCGTTGTCGAGCGTCGAGCGAACCCGGCTCAGGCGTTCGCGGGTGGCGTCGGGAAGCTGCGCGGCCGGCGGGCCGTCCAGGTCGAACAGCAGACCGCCGGTGAGCAGCGCCTGGAAGCGTTCCCGGTACGGCGTGTTCCCCTCGACCTCGACCAGCCGGACGGCGACGGCGAGCTGGTCGGCCTGCTCGACGATGCGGAACCTGGACGTCACCCCCGCGAGCGACGGCAGGCCGGTGTTGGGGTCGCCGGCCGCGCCTGGGCCGTTCAGCGCCGCCGCGAAGCCGGCCGGCGTCGCCAGCCGCCAGGACGAGAAGATCGCCAGCCGCGCGCGGTAGTCGTCGTCCGCCTCACCGGCGAGCCGGGGCACGGACAGGTCCCTCCCGAGCGCGTCGAGCGCGGCGGCCCGGGCCAGTCCGACATGCCGCCCGGCCGCGATCTCGCGTCCGACCGCGATCAGCCGTTGCTTCTCTAACGTGGACAGGTAGACCAGACGCGCCAGAACGCCGTCGAGCACCACCGCCTCGACCAAATTCGCTGCCGATCCCGCGGAAAGCGCCGGACCCGTGACCGCCTGGGACACCGCCGCGGCGTCGTGGACGAGTTCCGCCGCTCCCGGGTCGTCAAGGTGCCAGACCTCGACGTCGACGGTGAACGATCCGGTGGCGCTGGAGCCGACCGGTAGCTGGGGAACGTACAACGGCAGGGTCGATCCGGCGGCACTGTACGCGGCGAACACCACGTCCGGCTGGATCTCACCGTCGACCCTCGCCCGGACCACGACGGCGCTCCGGGCGAGGGTGGTCTTCAACCGGACCAGGACGGCGGGATGCCGGCGCGGACCCTCGACGTCGAACCGCCCCTCCACCAGCGGCAGCACATCGCGGGTGGCCGCCGCCGCGAAGGGCGGGGTGAGCAGGTCGAGGGCACCGTCCAGGCCCGATCCGGAAAGCTCACGCGAGGCGACCCGGCGCATCTCACACCACCGTGATCCGGTCGGGGGCGTCGACCAGGACGGCCACCTCGGCGGGCCCGATCTCGATGTCCTCGCCGCACCCGGCCGCGCTCGGCGTGATCGTGCCGGCGGCGGTCAGGTCGAGATCCCCGAGGACGGGCGGGTAGCGCAGCAACGTGAGGTCGCGCGCGTCCACCACGCCGGGCTCGTTCATCACCGCCCACATCACCTCGCTGAACCGGACCGGCTCGCCGATCCGCAGCCGCCCGACGTAGCGGCGTACCCGATCGGTGATCCGGCCGACCAGTGCCGCGAGCTCCGGGCCGGCGCTGCCGCCTGGGCCGGTCGCGAGCGGCAGGCCGTCCACGACGAGGCGCACCTGGAAGCCGACGCCGACCAGGCTGGCCCGCTCGATGTTGGGCGCGATGCCGACGGGTCGTACGGCGTCGACCGCCTCCCGCACACGTTCGGCCAGCTGGCCCGGGCCGTCCCACACCGCAGCCTCCTCCGGCGCGACCAGGACGGTGAAGAAGTACGGGCTGCCCAGGCTGCGCTGCTCGGCGAACAGCCGCTCGGCGAAGGAGAAGTTGCCGAAGATGGACTGGTTGATGTCGAGCCCGCCGTACAGGTCCTTCACCACCACCTGCCGCACGCCCGGCACCAGCGCGACGGCGACCCGCACCGCCTCCGGCGTCCACAGGTTGCGGGGGTAGGCGAGCAGCAGGTCGCGGTACGGCTCGTCGGCCCACTGGTCGGTGCCACCGGACAGCGCCACCTCGTGGGTGATCGAGACAGTGCCGTCGGCCAGCAGTGCGGCAGCCTCCGCCACCCGTGCGTCCACCGGGGAGAACGCGTCGATCAGGCCCGGTGTGTCGCCGTCGACCGTCGTCGTCGGGTCGAGGTCGCCGGCCGGACCGGGCTCGAACGCCATGACCGGTGCGGTCGCGCTCCTGGCTGCCGCGCTGAGCGTGACCGTCTCGGTCAGGAACACCTCGACACCGCCACGCGCCCGCAGCCTGGAGCCGCGCGGCAGCACCAGCTCCGGCAGGTTGGACGGGAGGTCGCCCTCGAGCGCGATCACCACCTGGCCGGTCGCCCGGTGGAACGGCCGGGGGATGCCGAGCTCGGCGCCGAGCCGGGACAGCGCCTCGCCGGTCGCGCTGGAGACGTGCGTGTCGGCGAAGAGGATGCCCAGGTGGGTCCAGGTTCGCGCCTCCTCCACCACCATCAGTTCCAGCAGGGTGCGCAGCGCACTGCCGGACGTCAGGTCGACCGTGGGGCCGAACAGCTCGCGCGCCGCGGCGATCTTCTCCTCCAGCAGTCGCGCCACGGGCTTCGGCACGAACCCTGCCTCGGTGATGCCGTACGCCTTGTCGACGGCGGTGGTCCGGGCGACCCGCTCGAGGTCCGTCCCAGCCAGATCGTGTCCAGCCATCAGATCTCCACCTCTCCCAGGGCGAGCTGTAACGTCTCGTCCAGGACCGTCCGGACCTGCACGGTCACCCGTTGCCGACGGTCCGGGCCGATCGGGTCGAGCGCCACGTCGAGCACCTCACTGATCCGGTTGTCGGCGGTCAAAGTGCGGATCACCGCGAGCCGGATCAGCTCCTGCGTGAGCGTCGGCGGCGTGTCCAGCGTCAGGACCCGCAGACCGTCGAAGCCGAAGTCGACGTCGAACGGATCGGTGCCGGTCGGCGTGAGCAGCGCGACGGTGAGGTCCTGGGCGAGGTTGGCGACGCCCTCGACCACGCCGAGCGCCGGTCCGTCGGGTCCTTCCCTCCAGACCAGGTCGAGGCCGATCGAGTCCGGCCCGATCGGCTCCAGCGCGAGACCATGACCGAGGAGTGCGCGGGCGGTGGCGCCGCTGTCGAGGCTGGGCGTCCTCATGAGACCTCCACGGACGTCTGCACGTCGAACGTGACCTTGTGGGCGGTGAACGTGATGTCGGCGTCGGTGGAGATCTCGATGTTGCCGCTCGCGTCGATCCGGATCTTCGCGTTGCCCTTCTCGCTGGTGATGACCAGTTCGTCGACCGTGGCGTCGGGCGGGCGACTGCCGACGCTCGGCATCTTCTGCTCGCCGATGCCGATGTGCAGGGCACGGACGGCGATGTCGCGGACGCCGCGCGCGTCGATCAGGTCGCTGGACACCTTCCCGCTGGGCGCTGGCTCGGCGGCGGGGTCGTTGCTGGACTCGGTCGCGGTCACGCCGGTCGGCAAGGTGAGCCACCAGTCGCCGGGCTTGCTCTCCGGCTCCTCACCGTCCTTCCAGAGGCACCCTGCGACCACGGCGTTGCGGATGTCGTTGCCGTAGTTGAGGTGCAGGACCCGCACACCGGGGTAGTGCGGGACGACCAGGCCGGTGCCGCCGAACGCGAATGGCGTCAGGTAGGGCTTGTCCACCAGTTGGGTGGGGTTGGCCGAGAGGTCGGCGTGCACCGGAACGTTCGGCGCGGGGGCGTCGGCCAACCCGGAACGGACCTGCACCCGTTGCGGTTGGATGGTCGTCCCGGCGTCGCGCGTCACGCTGGTGCTCTGCCGGTTGACCAGGCCGACGTCCATCGGGCGCCGGGCGCTCGCGAGCCGTCGGGCCCGGGCATCGAGCTCCTCCGCCAGCCGGTGCGCCTCGCTGGTCTGGGCCGCGTCACCGGCCTGGCTCGTGCGCGGCTCCTTGCGCTCGACCCGCAATGTGGTGGTGAACCCGACGCTGCGGCCGAGCTGGTGAGTGACACCGAGGACCCTGAACGGGCGCGGGGTCGGCGGCGTCCCGCCCAGGCCGAGGGCGGTGAACGGCTCCACGAGGACACCGACCGCGCCCAACGCCGACGCGGCCGCGTTGGTGGTGGGGATGACCTCGGGAACCGCCACCTCGACGATGTCGCCGACCTCGATGTCGGCCCGGCCGAGCAGCGTGATGGTGTACGCGTCGGCCACGCCGCGGGCGTAGGGGTCGTCGGGCGTCGGTCTGCCGTGCTCCGCGGGCACCGGCGTGACGTCGACGAGGCCCGTGCCGGCGTCGAGCGCATGCGTCGTCCCGCCCGTCACCGGGCCTTCCCACGCGCCGACGTGCAGCTTGTCGCCGCGGAAGAAGATCGGGACCGCGGCGTCGGACGGACCGCCGCGGGCGGCCCGCACGAGGTACAGGAGGACGCGGTCCAACGGCTCGCCCGGCGGGACGTCGAGCCGTCCGTCGATGCCGGGCTGCTCGCCTTCGGCGACGACCTCGATCGGCGGGTCGGCCTGCGCGCACAGGGCCCGGATGTAGTCGATGAGCGGTCGGCCCGCCGGCACCTCGACCGCCCGCGACCGCGTGGCGCGGAGCCGGGCGTACGCGGCGTTGATCCCGGTGAACGTCGTGCGGTAGCGGAAGTCGCCGGCGGTGCGTTCGACGGCCGTGACCCGGCCGGTGAAGATGTCGGGCAGACCGTCCACGCCCGGAGCGAAGCCGAGCGCGCTCGAGAGGTTGGCCAGGCCCGCGACGAACGAGCCGGGGCTGTCCCGCCAGCCGAGGGCGAGCGTGACGTGCGGGCACGGCGTCCCGGCCACCTTCTGGTAGTCGTCGTCGGTCATCCCGTCGACGGCGAGGCTGAAGGTGGCGGCCCGGAACGACGCGTCGGACTCGATGCGGATCTCGGCGTCGTAGCCGGTACGGCCCACGGACAGGACCGGCTTGGCCTGGAGCCCGGCGGCCCCGTCGGCACGGAAGTCGGCGCGCCATCCCGCGTCGAAACCGACCGTCACCTCAGACGAGCCCGGCATAGGGGTCCTCCTCCACAGTGCTGGTGCCCACGGAAACCACGCCGGGCGTGCCCGTGCTGCCGACGGGCGTCCAGCCTCCGGATGCGGCGGTCGGCGAGGCGATGGTCGCCGCGCCGGACGTCACCTCACCGGCTGGTCGCCAGCCGATGACGATCCGGGAGCCGTGCTGGCCGGGCCGGACCAGGCTGCCGGCGGCGAGCAGGAGCTCGTCGATCCACACCTCACCGAGGAACCGGCCGTCGCCCCTCACCGGCAGCGCGCGGCCCGGCAACGCCGGCCAGCTGCCGTGCACGGTGGACCCACCGAGGACCAGCACCCAGAGGGGCACGGCGGCCGTCGTCAGCGAGTCGGGTGGAGCGGCGGTGAACGCCGTCACCGCCGCGCGGTGGGCGACCACGTGCGCCGCCGTCTCGGCACCAGCGGCGGACCCGCCGGCGTCGGTGGCGCGTCGGGTCAACAGTTCGGTGGCGTCGTGCGCCACGAGGTCGGTAGGCGCGGACATCAGCCGGGCGAGGTCGCCCGTGCCGCCCACCAGCGCGGCCCGCAGCCCTGGTACGGAATCAGGGAGCGGCACCGCCTGCGGCACGCCCCGGGCGGCGTCGAAGAGAAGCGGCGCGAAGCCGTCCGGCAGGCTCATGTCAGGAACTCCAGCGTGCTCATCGCCGCCGTCGCCCCGAGGTCCACCAGGGCGTCGACCGGGCCGGGCCGGGGGACGTGCCGCAACGTCACGTTCACCTCCAACGTCTCCAGCCGCTGCGCGGAGGCGGTGAAGGACAGCTCGCTGATCTGCATGTTGATCCTGGTGACCAGCCGGCTGACGAAGATGAGCCCGCCCGCCTTGCCGCTCGTCCACGCGCCCAGCGAGCCGCCCCGCCGGCTGGACTCGGCCAACAGCTCCAGGTCCTTCTTCCACAACAGCCGTTGTGGTCCCACGAGCAGCGCCGACAGGGACACCGTGTCGGTCGACGACGTGGTGGCGGTGCGGTAGGCCTGGGCGCCGACCGGCGGCAGGGAGTACGACTCGCTGAGCGTCATCCGGCTCACGGCGAACAGCGGTATGAAGAGGGGCAGGTCGACGATGAGGGCGGCGGGCAGCCGCTGGAACTCGTCGACGTGGGACCTCGACGCCATGCCTCACCTCGCTCCGCTCAGCGGCACATCGGCCGGCCAGGTGCCGGACGAAAGGTTGTGGGTGACCCGCCAGCTGCCGTCCGGACCCACCTGGATGTCGATCCGCACGGGAGGTCGCCCACGTCGGGGCAGCTCGTAGCGCACCGAGACCAGCAGGTCGACGTACTCGAAGCCGCCGTTGGCGAGCGGGATCGCGAGCCGCCGGCCGGTCGCGGTGACCGTCGGGGTGATCGCCGGCCCGCCGGTGGAGCGGCTCCCCTCGGCGAGCTGGCGGAGGGTGCGTTCGGCGCCTCGGTTCTGCGCGAGCTGGTTGACGCCCCACGGCGCGAGCATCAGGCCGGCGAACAGCTCACCGCCGAACCCCGGGCCGATGAGGTGGGCGCGTTCCCAGCCGGCGAGCAGGTCGGCCAGCCTGCCCGAAAGCCAGGGCGGGCTCGTGGGCAGGGCTCGGATCTCGCTCGGCCGCAGCAGGTAGCGCTCCAGGCCGATGCCAGGCACGGTGCGGGCGAGCGGCTCGCTCAACGTGCCGGTCGCGCTGACCCGGAGGTCGGAGAAGCGCAGGGCGTCCGACAGCTCCGCAATGGTCGCGGTCGGCGACAAGGTGGCCAACCGGGCTTGGGCCGCCAGCGCGTCCGCCGCGGCCGAGCCCGGCGGGGGAGTCGTGCCTGCCGGCAGTGGGTGGCTCGGCGGCAGCCGGTCGCCGGACGACACCGACTCGAACCGCCGTCCGAAGCTGCGGAGCGTCTCGGTGCCGTCGGCGACCGCGCGCTGCAGGTCGTCGACCGCCCGGGCGGCGGCCGCCGGGTCTGTGAACCCGGGCGCCGCCGAACGGTAGGCGTCGACAGCGTCCTGCATGCGGCGCATCTGCGCGGCCAGCACGGGGTGGTCGGGCCAGGGCACCACCACAGGGGCGACGCCCTGAGGCTCCACGGTCCGGCCCTGCCGCCACGCCTCCACCACCTCGTCGGCCTGCCTGATGATGTGGTTCGCCAGCTCGCGGGACACTCTGACCGGTGGCGGCGTGGCGACCGCCACGTCCGGCCCGCGCCGGCCCGCAGGCGTCGGAGCGGGTGTCGCCGGCACGTCGGGATGCGGGGTCGGTCCGCGCAGGATGTCGCGCATCGTGCTCTGCAGCTCGGTGGCGTTGTGGTCCAGGATGAAACGCACGCGGTCCTCGAACCTCGTCATCTCCGCCAGCGCATCGGCGACGATGTGCAGGTCCGCCTCGCGCAGGGCCGGAGCCCGACCCTCCTCCGCCGCCGTTCGCAGGCTGTCCATGTCGTCCAGCAACCTGGTGAGGGCACCGTCCAGCTGGCTGAGCGAGCTCTCGACGCGACCTTCGTGGCGGTGCGCCACCGCGAGGAGCAACGACGTGGCGAGGTCGTCCAGGGTCCGTGGGCGGGGATGGTCGCGATAGACGATCTCCAACGCGCGCTGGATCGCTTCTAGCGTGCGGGCCTGCTCACGCGCCCATCGCTGCATGCCGGCCCGGACCATCGACGCGGTGATCGCCATCAGGGGCCACCTCCCGTGGTCTCCCTCGCCGGATCCGGCAGGGTCTCCGTCGGCTGGCTCTGGGTGGGGGTCGGAGGTGGCACCACGAGCTGCCGGGCCGTGGACGTCCGCACCTCCGTCGCGGTGGAGGACGCCGGAAGCGTGGGCGGTGGGAGGCCGGCCGCGAGTGGACCGAGCGCGGCGTCGACCTCCGCCAGGGTCCCGTGCTCCAGCGCCTGCTGCCGCATCCAGGGGATCAGCACCGGCGTGATCACGCGCGGCAGCAGCGCGGTCATCACCGCGACGACGGTCGCCTCGAGAACGGCCTGCTTCACGGCGTTCTCCAGGACCTCCCGCGTCATGTTCCGCACGAGCTCGCGGCGGGTGCTTCGAGCGACCGAGCGCACCGCCAAGCCGACTCCCGCCCGCTCCGCGACGCGCAGACCCTGTCGGACGGTGCCGACGATCGCCCGCGCGCCACGACTGACGCCGACGACGTCGAAGACGCTGAACGCGATGCTCAGGCCGGCGAGCAGCTGGGCGAGTTGCACCTCCTGCCAGCGCAGGAACAGTTCCGGGTTCTCAAGGGAGCGGTACAGGTCGGTCTTCCGGTCGGCCTCCAGCACGTCGTGCACCGTCAGCGCGAGGCCGGCGACGCCGGTGACGGCCGCGACCGTAACCGCGCCGAGAGGAGCGCACAGCAGACCGAGCGCGATGATCCCCACGGTCGCGAAGATCGCGAGGAAGTCGTCCCAGTTCGCCTTGATCCCGATCGCCTTGTTGATGCCTTCGGAGTACCTCCAGTCACGGCCGATCCGCGGGGCGATCTGCTCGTCGGCGAGTGCGTGGATGCCGTGCAGCTCGTACTCCAGGCCGCGCCAGTCCTTGCCGCCTTCGCGTTCGACGTACTGCGACGCCTCGAGGGCGAAGAACGAACCGTCGTCGGGGTCGGAGGTCTTCTTGATCATCTCGTCGTTGGCGCGGAACATCTCGCCTAGCAGGTTGGTGAGATACCGGCGGACGTACTCAGGGTCCCGTTGCGCACCGGCGAACACCGTGTCGAGGTTTTCGATCTGAAGGAACAACGGGTCCACCTGGTTCAGCAGGCCGCGCCGCATGCCGATCGAGGAATCGAGGTCGCTCACCGTCCAGGCGCGCCCCTGGTAGACGGCTACGCGATCGGAGCCGCGGCGTTCGATCCGCGCGTCGCCCACGAGGTCGAGGATCCGTGCGGGGACCGAGTCGATCGGCGGGGGGAGCGTGTACGGCTCGTGGCCGTAATACACCGTCTTCGAGAGGGACAGCACCTGGCGCACCGTGCCGGTGACGTACAGGTCGTCGGCGTGCCGGATCGCGCGGCGCAGCGTGGTGAGCTCGACGATCGTCTCGCCGAGGATGTCGAGCGTCGAGCTGAACGCTTCCAGTGTCTGCTCGAAGTTCGTGTCCTTGCGGGCGACGATGCCCTGGCGGGACGAGCGCAGCTGCTGGAGCAGGAGGGTCCGGCAGGTCTCGGCGTACAGGTGCATGTAACCGTCGACCATGGCGTCGTTGAACTCGCCGAAGAACTCCGACCCCCACCTCGCCGCGTTGGGGTCCCAGTCCTGGTCGACCCGCACCAGGTGCGCGTTTCGTCGGTCGAGGTAGCAGCTCACGAGGTCGTCGCCGAACTGGCTCACCTCCTTGGCGAGCCCCGCAAGCAGACGCAGGTAGTCGAACTCCGGCGAGGCGCCGGGCCGGACGTCGAGGAAGCCGTTGTTGCCGCGCCCGTCCGTGCGCACCGTGACGTCGGTGGTGGACGTCGCGCGCACCGACGCCAGGCCGACGCCGCGGGCGTGGCCACCGACGACGAGCGCCGCGTTGATCGCGAACTTCCCCAAGTAGAGGCACTCCGGGACCTCGAGCTGGGCGGCGATGCGGCGCATCCTCGCGACCAAGCCGTAGTCGTGGACGAGCTGGTCGCCTCTGGGTTCGGCGAGGTACGGCTCGCAGACGAGCGTCTCGCCCGCGAGGCCGGCCTTCGGCCAGAGCCGCGTCCCCGCGTCGGACGCGCCGAGCGGGCCACCGATCGCCCCCCGGCCCCGGCCGTCCTTCTCGCCACCCTCCTGGCCGCCGGTCCTCTTCCCGTCGCGGCTGCCCTGGCTCCCGGTACCGTCGCCCGTGCCCGAGCCGGACCCGGTGCCCGAGCCGGACCCGGTGCCCGAGCGCCCGCCTTCGCCCTCGCCGTCGGTCCGGGTGCCTCGGGTAGGGGTCGCGGTGACGAACTGGATGGGCCCGCTGAGGGGGGTGCCGCCGATCGTGGGCGGGAGGACGCAGATGGAGCCGTACGGGCCGCCGTAGAGGTTCCAGATCAGGTGGTCCTCGACCAGCCGTCCTTCAGGGCCACGCAGCAGCGCTTCGGCGTAGGCGTGGCGCCGGTCAGGGTTGCGGAGCGGGAAGTCGGGCGGGTAGCCCGTGCGCTCGATGGCCGCCTTGATCTTCGCCTCGACCGCCGCCACCGTGGCCGGCTCACCGGTTTCGACCAGCTCGTAGTACCCGAACGTCGGGTCGAGCGAACGCGACCGGATGATTGGCGCCTCGCCGGCTCGCTCGGGGACGAGCACGGACATCGGCCACCACAGGTAGCTGACGTTCTTGCCGGCCAGCATGCCGTCTTCAGGGATCTCGCCCGTGATCGCGTCGATCCAGACCAGCATCGTGCGGGTCCGGCCGCCGATGTCGACCAGGCCGTAGTAGCCGGGGCGTCCCAACGTGGCCGGCGCCCAGCGGGGGCCGTGTCGAAAGATGTGCCAGCACCAGGCGATGGTGAGCGCCTGGGCGAGGCTGACGACCTGGCCGGCGTCCGGGAGCGGTGGACGCGGGCGGTGGGGTGCCGACGGCGGTGTGGCGGTGGGGTCCTCCTGGAGCGGCAGGTTTGCCTCACCGCCGTCGAAGAACGGCACCCGGTAGTAGGTGCGGCCGCCGATCCGGCGCCGGCGGGCCGGATCGAACGGCTCGGCCGGGACGCCGGTCACTCGGATGTCCGGAGCTGTCCGGGCGAGCGGCTGCGCGCGAAGCGTGTCGTGCGCGGCCGCCCGGGCCGCCTCGTACACGGCTTGCAGGAGCGTGGGTGTGAGGACGTCCTCGTGGCCGGGGGTGGCGACGACGGTCGGGTCGGTGACGTCGACGTCGCCGGGGCCGTTCGCGCCCAGCACGGCAAGCGGCGCCTGCGCCAGTGCCGAGCTGACGGCCTGGAAGACCGCCTCCCGGACCCGTTCCGGAGCCAAGGGGTCGCCGGGCACGGCACCGACGAGCCGCACCCGGACCGGGACCCGCACCCTCGACGCCATCGGATCAGCCGACCGTCCTGGCCTGCATGGCCTCTCGCAACCGGCGTAGGGCCAGGTCGGCGGCGGCCTGCGTGATCTGCTCGGCCGACGGCCCCACCTCGACCGTCACCGGGATCTCGATCGTGACGGCGGGTTCGACGTCCAGCGCGCGTTCGGCGAGGCGGGCCACCGACTGCGGATCGGCGATGACGGTCTCGCCGCGCCGGAGCAGGCCGAGCCCGGTCCGCTCGACGAACCCGCCGACCGGCTTGGCCGCCGCGTCGTCGCGCGCCAGGGCGTCGGGATCCACAGGGCCGATGCGCGCCGGAAGCTCGGGCATGGCGTCCTCCTCATGCGAAAGCTGCTTAGGCCTGGCGGTGCGCCGTCGCCGGCGTCGAAGCGGTGGGTCAGACGGTGAACGACGGCCTCGTCAGAGCGGCACCGTCATGGATCTCCGCCTCACGGCTGATCCCCGAGAACGTCGCCGTGGGCGCACCGTTGATGGTGGCGTTCGACGGGTTGGCCGCGGTGATGAGGCACTTGCGCATGACGATGTGGACGAAGTCCCATTCGTTGCCGGTGCTCCCGGCCGCCTTGTAGAGGCCGACCTCGAACTCCTTGCCCTCCAGGGCGAGCCGGGTCAGCTGGGCGGCGGCGCCGCCGATCGCCTTGACCGTCATGCTGAACGTGAAGCTGTCGGGGTTCGCGATCCAGCCGACGTGCGTCGCCTCGCACGAGTGCACGACCTCGGTGTTGAGTGTGAACGTCGGCGTGAAGGACTCGATCGGGGTGAGTGGGTTGGCGCTGTCGCCGTCCACGATCACCGCGAGCCGGGTTGTCGTCCAAGAGGGCATGGTCGGCCTTTCGGTTCGTGTTGTCGGGGATCAGGTGCCTCACGCACGCAAGGCGAGGTTGACGTCGAGGAAATGAACCGAGCCGGCGTACGTCACCGAGAGCAGGACCTCGACCACCCGGGTGGTCCGCGCGGTCGTGAGCGTGGCGGCGGCGCCCGGCGAGCGGTCGGCCTCCTCCTGCTCGAGGATCGGCAGGAGCGGGATGTCGGTCGTGTAGCCGGCGATGACCCCGCCGGTCACGAGCGGCCCGAGGATCGCGTCGAGCCGGCTGCGCAGCGCCTGCATGCCGAGCCGGTCGATCCGGACGTTGCCGATGGTGCCGATGAGGCCCGCTTTGAGCCGGAACTCGAGGTCGTCGAGCACACGGACGACGTCGACGTACAGCCTGGACGTGTCGGTCGTGTAGGTGCGGCTCGACCCCAGGAAGACGCCCTCACCCGGCACGAGCTCGGGGTCGATGAGCGGCAGCATGAACTGCTCGGCGAGCTGCTTGACCTCAGAGCCGGCGAACTGCCGGGCGATCGGGATGCTGACCCCGCGCACCTGCTTCATGAGGACGCTCACGTGGACCGGGTAGCCCGCCATCGCACCCATCACGGCGGCGGCGACGTCCGCGGCCGGCTCCGTCGCCGTGGGCGCGACCCGGGCGGCGGCGAGCACCATCCGGCTGACGTCGCTCTTGAGCCCGCTGTACGCGGCCTCCGCGGCCTGGGCGTAGGTGCTGCCGTCCGGCACCGCGAGGTCGGGATCGACGGCGGCCACACCGATCCGGCGTTCGCCGTCGGCGCTGACCGTCTCCACGTGGGCCTTGAGCGCCGCCAGCTTCGCCGGGTCGGTCTCACCGGCGAGGCAGACGAACTGCACCGGTGCGGCCGCGATGGACGCGAGCGCCGCCGTGTAGTCGGGTGAGCCGCCGCTGTCGTCGGTGGCGACCGCGTACACCCGGGACGGCGCCGGATCCTGCAGCAGGACGGTGCGGACGGCGTGGTAGAGCCGCCCGGCGTCGGCGCCGTCGTTCGCGATGGCGCCCGACCCGTCGACGTTGGCGAACAGCGTGCGCGCCTCCGCCTCGCTGCCGACCAGGATCGGGGTGTTCGGTGCGGCGGTGCCGAAGCCGCCGGTCGACCCGACGACGGCGACGTTGCCGAACGCACGGGTGGCCGCCGGCTGCAGGCCCCGGGTGTCGATCGTGACTTTGATGAACGGGAACTCGGCGGTGACGGTCATCGGCGTCTCCTCGTCGGTGGGTGGTCGGGGTCGCGGGGTCAGGCCGTGACAGGTACGACGGCGGCGGCACGTAGCCTCGTGGTCAGCTCGGCGAGCCGGGCGGCGCGTTGCGCGGCTGGGTCGGTCGGAGGAGGTCCGGTCGGGAACGGCAGGTCCGCGTCGTCGAGGCCGGCCGCGGGAACGACGAGCACCGCTGGGTAGTCGAGCCGGGGCGACATCCCCGGCGGGACCTGCTGGGGGTCCGCGGCGGCGGCGAGGGTCGCCCGGGCGACGTTGATCGCCGCGAGGGACGTCGCGAGCTCCGTGGCGAGGTCCTCGGCGACCTGGACGAGAGCCCGGATCCGGTACGAGCGGGTGGTCGGCGGAGCCGTCGAGTCGGTGACGACCGTGAGGGCGAGCCGCTCGGCGCTGTGGGGCGCCGAGAGGAAGGCGAGGAACGGTTCGAGCGAGGTGATGCCGCGGGCGCGGAGCACGGCTTCGACATCGGCGGGCTCGGTGTCGGTGAACATCGCGGTAACCGCGCCGAGCAGCTCCTCGTACCGTCTCCTGGCCAGCATCTCCGGGTCGGTGGGGAGGGCGCCGTCCGCCGCCACGATGCGCCCGTCGATCGCGTCGAGGTCGGCGAGGGACGACAGGTCGGTCGAGGCCACCTCGGTGATGTCGCTGACGACGCCCTGGACCGAGGCGGTGACGTCGACCTCGACGACGGCATGCCCGGCGGCCGTCGGAGGCGCGGTCGGCTCCGCCGCGACCTGCCACTGGACGGCGGACGTGACCTCGCGCGCCGTGGCGGCGAGCGGCCACACCGGCCGGACGACCGGCGCGAGCTCCACCGCACGGACCGTGACCGCCGTGACCTGGCCGAGGGCGACCTCGTCGTACACGTAGGCCGCGGCTAGCAACGCCTCGCCGACCGCCGCCGTGAACAGCGCCGACCGTTCGGTCGGGTCGACCAGGCGGAGCAGGGTCCGGTCGGTGAACCGCATCACGACCCCCATGCGGAACGACGCACATCCACGCGCATGGCGGTGAGCCTGACAGGACGTCGTATGCGGGACCGTCACCCACGCGTCACCACAAAGAAGTACCTGCGAGTGGACGCTCACACCGGAGAACTGGTCGGGTCGCGTGGAGGTCGTGACCGCGCTCGACGGCCGGGTTACCAACCGTGGCGTGAGTCGCTACCAGCAGCTCGAAGGCCGGCACCTCGACCCGGTGTCACCACGACCTTCGGCCCGGAGGTCATCGCGTTGAAGGTCGAGACGCGCCAGTCGAACCTCTACATCAGTGAGGGCGCCCGCACGCGGGTCTTCGACCAGAACGGCGACCCCCTTCCCGTCGAGCGCAGCCTCTATCAGATGGAGGACTACATCCAACAGATGCTCGCGTTCGACGTCCACGAAGCGACGCCGGCGCGGCTCGAGAAGATGGTGACGTTCTTCACCTCCCGCGACCCGGCGACCAGTGACACGCTGGAGCGCGCGGGAACGTCGGCGCGACGCTACGTCGACTTCCGGGAAGGGTTCACGCGTCACAAGGAGTCGACGTGCGAACTGTGGCGTGACTGCGACATGGACGTCCCTGGCGACGAGCGGGCGCAGTTCCTGCTGCGGTTGCACATGGGGCACGTCCTCCAGGTCTGCTCCCACCACACCGCGGATCTCGACGCGGGCGTGCCAGCGCGCGGGCTCAGCGGCGAGGCCTACCGTGGCCACGTCTTCTGGGACGAGCTCTACGTATACCCGTTCCTGAACTTCCGGATGCCGGAGGTCACCCGGTCGCTGCTCCTGTACCGCTACCGGCGGCTGGGCGCGGCTCAGGCGGCGGCGCGGGAAGCGGGCCTGCGCGGCGCGATGTACCCCTGGCAGAGCGGGAGCGACGGCAAGGAGGAGACCCAGAGCGTCCACCTCAACCCCTGACGGGACGGTGGGAACCCGACCTCACCCATCACCAGCGGCACGTCGGTGCTGCGATCTTCTACAACATCTGGCACTACTTCCTCGCGACGGGAGACGTCGCGTTCCTCCGCGACTACGGCGCGGAGATGATGCTCGAGATCACCCGTTTCTGGGCGTCGATGGCGCAGCTCAACCCCGAACGCGGACGGTACGAGATCCACGGCGTGATGGGACCGGACGAGTTCCACGAGAAGTATCCCGGAGCCCACGAGGGCGGCCTGCGCAACAACGCCTACACCAACGTGATGGTGGCGTGGCTGTGCCGGGTCATCCACCATGTCCTGTCGCTGTTGCCCGCGAGCCGCGTCGCCGCCCTCCGTGGCCGCCTGGGGGTCGAGGACGACGAGCTGCGCCGGTGGGACGACATGAGCCGGCGGATGTTCGTGCCGTTCCACGGCGACGGGATCATCAGCTAGTTCGAGGGGTACGAGGACCTCCAGGAGCTCGACTGGGACGCGTACCGGGCGAAGTACGGCAACATCCAGCGGCTCGACCGGATCCTGCGCGCCGAGGCCGGCGATCCCAACCGATACAAGCTCGCCAAGCAGGCGGACGTCGTCATGCTCTTCTTCCTCTTCACGCACGAGGAGCTCGCGGAGACCTTCGACCGGTTCGGCTACGCGTACGACACCGACACCGCGCGGAAGAACATCGCCTACTACGACCAGCGCACGTCGCACGGGTCCACGCTGAGTTTTGTGACCTTCGCGGGAGTCCTCGCCGAGTATGACCCGCCGAGCTCCTGGGACCGGTTCCTCGTGGCGTTGCGGAGCGATGTGAGCGACGTCCAGGGTGGTACCATGCAGGAGGGCATCCACATGGGTGTCATGTCGGGCACGCTCGACCTCGTCCAGCGTGCCTACACGGGCACCATCATCCGTGACGAGACCCTGTACTTCCGCCCGAGGCTTCCACGCCAGCTCGAGCGGTTGCGGTTCTCCATGCAGCTCCAGGGGACTCCGCTCGTGGTCGAGTTCGCCGACTGCCGGCTCACGCTGTCCGCCCATCCCGAAGGGGCGGGCCGGCCGATCCGGGTCGGTATCGGCGACGACGTGCGGGAGCTGTGTCCTGGCGAGCGGTGCACGTTCGCGCTGGCGAGCGGCCCGGACCTCGTGCACGACTGAACGTTGGGGGGCACACGAGCCGCGGAGGGGGACACCATGCCGGCACGCTTCGAGGGCGCGATCTTCGACATCGACGGCGTCCTCGTGGACTCACCACACGAGAAGGCGTGGCGGGAGTCGCTGTGCGAGCTGATGGAAGGGGACTGGGCGGACATCCGCGACCAGACGACGTGGTCGCCTGAGGCGTTCACCCCCAGGTCTACCAGGAGCACCTGTCGGGGAAGCCGCGGATGAGCGGTGCGCGGGCGGCGCTCGAGTACTTCCACTCGCCACGTGACGACTCGTCGCGCGACCGGCCCTCGCCGAGCTGCCGGACACCCTCACCCGCACCCCGGCCGAGCTCCTCCACGCCGCGCCCGACGCGGGCGGGCAACGACGAGGGCGAGCCGGACGTCGTGCTCGCCTGCGCGGGCGACATCCCGACGCTGGAGACGGTCGCGGCCGCCGCCATCCTCCGCCAGTACCTGTCCGACCTTCGGATACGTGTGATCAACGTCGTCGACCTCATGCGCCTGCAGCCGCCATCGGAGCACCCGCACGGACTGTCCGACGCGGAGTTCGACGCGTTGTTCACCTGTAACCGGCCAGTGGTCTTCGCCGAGCACGGCGGCTACACAGTCGAGGAGGTCTCCGACGGTCTCGAGCACCACGCCGGCCTGCTCGGTGTGCGCGGGCTGCAGCTTGCTTGCCCCGGTGATCTTCCCAGATGCCGATGCCGCGGGTGCAGTCGACTCGGTGCTGTTGGGTGGCAGCTTCGTACGTGCGAGGCCTGAGTGTCGCCGTCACGCCGTGACGGTCGGTGAGACCGTGGCGGTCTCCTCAGTGCGCTCCCGCCGAGTCGCACGGGAGATGAGTGGCATGGGCCACCCTCGAGCCGTCCAGGCGCCCAGACCGGGTACAGCAGTCGGGCGAGTGACGTCGTGCTGTCGCCAGCGCTCACCCATCGTGCTTTGACCGGCCGTTGGCCGCGCGGTTCGCAGCCCAAAGGCGGTCTGAGCGGGTCACCTGGCTCGTCGCCCACGGCGACCTTGGGGCGAGTCGATCAGGCGGAGCCGCCGAGCACGTCGATGATGCGTCGCGCGTTGGCCACGAGGTCGTGCGCGAGGGAGACGCTGAACGTCTTTCCCGCATGCGCGCGGACGTGCTGGATGTAGGCGCTGAGAACCTTACAGGCTTGCGCGTTCCTTCCCTCGGCCACGAACGCCTGGGCGAGCCTCAGCTGCTGGAGGAAGCTTGGGTTCGTCGGCCGCGCGGAGTTCACGAGGTCGACCTGGTCGTCGAGTTGCTCGGCCGCGCCCTTGACATGGACGTCGATGGAGCCGGTCGCGACGTTCCCCGCCCGGTCCTGCGCCGAGAAGCTGATGGTCGTGTGGCCGATGGGGAACACCGTTCCCGACGCGTGTGACGTCGTGAGCTCAACGGGCCCGTCGCGCCAGTCATGAGCCATCGCCTCGTATGTCAGGCGCACACCGTCGGGGCCAGTGGCGTCCACCACCTGGTTCGGCGGCAGGAACAAGTCGGGCGCGGTCGTGTCCGTGAGGTCCATCCCGAGCTGCCCGTCGAGGTCGTCGCGGTGACGGAGGATCTTGATGCCCTCGTCGGTGATCTCGACCTCGTAGTACTCCGAGCGGACACCGCTGCCGAGTCCGCCGGTCGCGGAGCGGTTCATCACGACGAGCATGTCCTGGCCCTCGAACGTTCGGAAGATGTGTCCGTGGCCACGGTTCCCGTGGATGAGCGGCTCACGGTGAAGATGCTCCCATGGGCCTCGCACGCTGCCCGACCGGGAGATCGACTGCACCTCGTTGTAGCTGTAGACCCCGCCGGGAGACGACCAGATCATGAGGAGGTAGCCGCTCGGCGTGCGGACGAACTGGCATCCGTCGGTCACGCATGGCATCCCTTGGTCACTGTTGATCACCGGCGTGCCGGCGGGCACGGATCCCTCAGGACGGTTGCGCCACGAGGCGTCCGAGCCGCGGCAAATGAGGATCGGATCGCCCGCGGCGGCGGACAGGTCGTCGGTCAACGGGATGGCCTCGATCGTGCCGTCCATCTTCTGGATCCACTCGTGGCAATACACCATCCACGGGCCCTCGTCGTCGATGACGAGCGTGCCGTCGAGGGTCATGAAGCGCGAATCGTGGACAGGACGAGTGTTGTCAAGGCCCACGAACGGCCCCATCGGCGAGTCCGCCACCGCGATCATCGTGGCGCGAGCCCACTGGCTGTGCCACACCGAGAAGGGGTCCCGTGTCGTCGCGAGCTCGGACAAGGCGAGGGTGACGTCGCTGTTATGGCGAGTCTGGAACAGGTAGTACCTACGGTTGTAATGATGAACCTCGCACGCCCAAGGGAACGCCGTACTGAACCATCGCTCGTCCTCGGGCGGGTTGGACCAGATGGGGAACGCGTCGGACCAGTCGACGAGGTTGCGGCTGAGCCGGACGGTCGGGCCGCCCGTCGTGTACCGGTAGTAGGTCCTGGTGGCTTCATCGGCCAAGATGAACGCGTCCTGTCCACTGATGTCCCAGACCTTGTGCGGGAAGGTCACCTCCTGCGCCCGCGCTTTGGTGGCGATGCCGAGCTGGGTGGCCGCCGCGACCGCCGTCGTGCCGCCGAGCCGTAGAAAGGTGCGCCGGGAGACCGGTGAGGTAGTGCCGTCGCGCGCCATGCCGTTACTCCAGTACCTTGACGCCTTCGTCGGTGAGGTCGATCTCGACGAGCCCCGCTCGTGACGCACTCGGGTCGTGGTGGTGGGTGTGCAGGATGAGCATGAGCCGCCCGTCGAAGGTCTTGAAGACCATGCCGTGGCCTTTGTTTCCGGTCACGAAGGGCTCGAGCTGTTCCCACGGTCCGGCGATATTGCCGGTCCGGGAGAGTGCCTGCGTCTGCACGTACTCGGTGAAGTGGCGCCGGTAGCTTGACCAGAGCATGACGAGCCGGCGGCCAGGTGTTCGGTAGACCCGTGGCGCCTCGGTCGCGTACGGCGGTCCCTGGAGGTCGTTCACGAGGGACCGTCCCGGGGGAGCGCCCGTCACCGGGTCGTCGTACCACGGTGCGCTCTTCCCCTTGAACAGCCAGATGGGTGGTGCTGCTGCGCGAGACAGGTCACTCGTGAGCCGCACCGCCGCCATGGGCGCGTCCGGCTTCTGCGCCCAGTCCTGGGCGAAGACCAGCCACGGTGTCCCGTCCGGATCGACGTGGAGCGAGCCGTCGAGCGTCATCAACGAGGGATCGGTGAGCGGGGTCTCAAGGTTCAGGTCGACGAACGGTCCGAGCGGCGAGTCCGCCACCGCGATCACACTGGCACGTGCGGTCTGGTGCTGCCAGACGGAGTCGCCGTCGTAGCCGCCGGGACCCGGCGCCCGCTGTGCCGCGGCGATCACCGTGCTGGGGTTCTGCTGGGTGGTGATGAGGTAGTACCTGCCGCCGTAGAGGTGGACCGCCGGCGATCGTGCGCCCCCGGTTGGGTCGGCCCACCCGGTGTGCGGAACGCGGTAGACCGTGGTCGGCGTAGACCACCACCGCAGATCCTTGCTCTGGTAGACGATCGTGCCGGATCCGGGCTCGCCGCCTTGCGGCGTGTCGCTCTCCACGTAGAGGAAGTAGGTCTGGGTCGCCTGGTCGACAAGGATGAACGGCTCGCGTACCGGGATGTCGGAGAACCGCAACGGGTACGTCGTGCGCGCCATGGTGTCTTTCGCTCCTCGCTGGTCCTCGGGTCTTCCACGCCGAGGGAAGAGGCGCATGCGGCTCGGTCGGTGACAGTATCCACCGCCCGGTCTACGCGGCCCGGTTTTGCGACTGGCCGATTGGTGACGTGGGCTGGCCGGTAGCAGACAAGGGAGGCGTCTTCTCGTCTCCCCATCGAGCGGTCACGCGTCTGCGTCATCTGGGTGCGTGACGGCGCGGGTCCATCATTTGCCAAGGTCACCGCCGTGGGGTAGCTTGCCCGCCCGATAGACGGGAACGCCGGTGGAGGCAGCGCACTGCCGGGCTCACAGGAGTGCCGATGGGGTTCGTGTACTGCCTCCTGCTGATTGGTGCCGGCTTCGCGTTGTGGGGGATGATCTCGCCGCGGTCCTCCTGGCGGGTGCTGCGAGCCTGGCAGTACAAGAACCCTGAGCCCACGAGCCGAGCGAATCCGCGTACGCGATGGGCCGGGTGGTCTCCGCCGTCGCTCTGATGACGTTGACGTATGTCGGGCTCGTCATCGCCTCGAACGCCGACGACTGGGAACGGGCCCGGCAGGAGCAGCACTACCAGGACTGCCTGGACCGGCATGACAACCGAGAGAGTCTGATGCCACCGGAGGCCTGGTGCGAGAACCTCTCGCCAGCCCCCAAGAACTCCTGACCTCGAGGAGTCGCGCCAACCGCATAGCACTCGCGACGACCACAGTCCGCCAACGAAACGCCCCTTGACTTTCGGGCACAGGGCAAGGGACGTTCGCATGTCTGGCTGGTGCCGCTCGGCGGGACCTGACGCCCCGCGGTCATCCGTGCCACATGCGTGTCAACGCCAGGTTGTCGGCCAAGGCGCATAACCAGGCTAACAGTACGCGCGCACCATGGCAGCTGACCTACGGTTCCCTCCTGCATTTTCCTCGATCGACCAAGCCGGTTGACGATCTGGACGGCACGCATCGGTTCCATAGGCCTCGCTCCTCAAGCACGAGACGGTCCTGATCAAAGAGGATGCGGCGATGGATCGACTCGCCGACATCGCCGCCGTGTGAGCGGCCTCGACAACGGACGGAAGCAGCAATGCTGACTGAGCTGCTCTGTACTGGTCTGATTTCAGAGTCACGTCACCAGGGCTCAGAAGGATTCGGGTTCGTCTTTAGTCACCCCGTGTGGTGATCCCGCTGGGGACTGCTGGGGTGGGGAGGATGTCGTTCGCGGCCTCTGTGGCTTCGTCGGTTCTGATCCCGTACCACCTCAGCGTCGCAGGCCGCGATCATCTCGCTCAGCGCCTATCCAGTAGCGAGGCGGTTCCTGAGCGTCAGCGTGATGATGATCCCCGACTACTGGGGAGTCCGCCGAGCCGATGAGAGCTACACCGAGCCGGACGGACGCGAGGACGAGGGCGACCCTGCCACCTGCTACGACGTCGCCAGCCGTCTGCGCGTCGGAGGTGCCGGTCAGCGGCGCAGAGGCCAGTGTCACCGGTAACGGCCGCGCCGTCGCGCTCCGAGAGCAAGCGACCAGGTCCACCTTGGTGATGTGGGTCGGCACCGGGGCGATCCGGCGGCGGGCGGCCACCCGTTCGGCTACCCAGCCGACCAGGCGCCACGGATGGCGTACCGCACCGGTGAAGTCAGCAGCGACGCGTACCAGATGTCGCGGTCGCGCCAGCGGTTACTGCTTGCGTCCCTGACGGACCATTCCGGTCACGTGTTTGGCGGACGGTGAGGGCAGCGATAGAGTCCGAGCTACACGGGAGCCCGTGGACCGGGCTGAGAGGAGGGCTGGAGCCCTCGACCGTCGAACCTGATCCGGGTAATGCCGGCGCAGGGAGGGAGCCGATGAGCCAATGTCCGTCCTGGGCAGACTGACTCTCATCACCGACACGCGTCCGGGGCGCAAAACCCTCGAGGTGGTACGCGCGACCCTGCGAGCCGGTGCCGCGTCCGGGACCGCGCCCACGATCCAAGTGCGGGTCGAGGACGCGATGACGGATCGGGAGGCGTACCAGCTCGCGGACGCGGTGATGCGGTTGTGCCGCGACGCCTGGCCCACGACCGTGGCAGGTGATACCAGCCCGGAGAGCACCAGCGGCCCCGCCGACTCGAGCGCGGACGCCGACTCGTCCCGCGGCGGCCCTCAGCAGCGGCCGCTCTGCCTGATCAACGACCGGCTGCACATCGCGCTCGCGGTCGCCGCGGACGGTGGCCACGTGGGTGCCGACGACCTCCCGGTGGCGGCGGCTCGTCGAGTCCTCGGTGGTGACGCGGTGCTCGGCGCCACGGCACGCGAACCCGTAGCGGCGAAGCAAGCCGTCGCGGAGGGCGCCACCTACCTCGGGGTGGGGCCGGCGTACCGCTCCACGACGAAGCATGGACTGCCGGACCCGATCGGTCCTAGCGGCGTGGCCGCGGTGGCCGCGGCGGTCGACGTACCGGTGGTCGCGATCGGTGGAGTGACCGTGGACACCGTGCCGGCACTGCTGGACGCGGGTGCGTACGGGGTCGCGGTGATCGGCGCGATCAACGACGCGGCTGATCCGTACGAGGCGGCCCGCCGGTTCTTCGAGGCGCTGCGAGGACGGCGATGAAGGGCGGACGACCGAGCACCGCCGTACCAGACGTGGCCGTCATCGGTGGTGGTGTCATCGGGCTCGGCATCGCGTGGCGGTGCGCCCAGCGAGGGTTGAACGTCACGCTGTACGACCCGCAGCCGAGATCTGGCGCCTCTTGGGTCGCCGCCGGCATGCTCGCGCCGGTCACCGAGGCGCACTTCGGCGAGGAGCCGTTGCTGCGACTGGGCCTTGCCTCAGCGGAACGCTGGCCGCGGTTCGCCGAGGAGCTCAGCCAGTACGGCGACCTCGGCTACCGCACCGAGGGCACCTTGCTCGTCGCACACACCGACGACGACCTGCGGGAGATCGAGCGGCTGTATCGGTTCTACGGCACTCTTGGTCTTGCCGCTGAGGCACAGCGTGCCAGGCAATGCCGCGAGCGGGTGCCGCTGCTCTCACCTCGGATCCGAGGCGGCATGTACGCCCCCTGTGACCACCAGGTCGATCCGCGACGGCTGACCGCGGCGCTGCTGCGTGCGGCCACCGAGGCCGGTGTGACCTTCCAAAACGAGCTGGTGACGCGGCTCGACGACGTGCCAGCCGGGTGCGTCGTCCTCGCCGCTGGTATCGGGTCAGCGCGGCTCGCTGGGCTGCCGGTCCACGGGGTCAAGGGCCAGGTGCTGCGGTTACGGCTGCCTGACGCGTCGCACTTCGGGGTGAACGTCCGGGCGTTGGCGGCTGGGCGGTCGGTTTATCTGGTGCCGCGTACCGACGGCGAACTGGTGATCGGCGCGACGATGGAGGAACGTGTCGACACTGCCGTGACCGCGGGCGGGGTGTACGAGTTGTTGCGTGCGGCTGTCGACGTACTCCCCGAAGTGGCCGAGTACGAATTGACCGAGACCAGCGCCGGCCTGCGACCGGGTACGCCCGACAACGCCCCGCTGCTCGGACCCACCGCCGACCCCCGAGTCGTCGCGGCGACCGGCCATTTCCGCAACGGCATCCTGCTGACCCCGATCACCGTCGACCTGGTGACCGAGTACCTCGAGACCGGTGTGGTGCCGGACCAGATGGCACCGTTCGACCCCAACCGGTTCACCAGTGCCGCGCAACCCAAGCAGGTGGAGCCGGCAGCACAAGACACGCCCAGCCAACCGCAGGCACCTGTCGGCACAGGAACCAAACGTGCTGGCACGGACAGCGCCAGAAGGCGGGCCGAACCCGGATCAAACGAACCGTCCGGCGGGATAACCCCCAGTGAGGAGGCGACGCGGTGAACGTACAGCTCAACGGCGCGAATCACGTCTTGTCGGACAACGCGAACGTGGCCGACGCGGTCTCGGCATTGACCGCAGCAGAGCGTGGTGTGGCGGTGGCGCTCAACGGTGAAGTCGTACCCCGCACCGAATGGCAGAGCACCCGGTTGCGCGAGGGTGACCGACTCGAGGTGCTCACCGCGAAGCAGGGAGGCTGACGTGACTCCACACAGCGACGTCGACGCGGCGGATCCGTTCCTCCTCGGCGGGACCGAGCTGGGGTCGCGGCTGATTCTCGGCACCGGCGGTGCGTCCAGTCACCTCGCGCTCGAACGCGCAATCCGTGCGTCCGGCACCGAGCTGGTGACGGTCGCGTTGCGCCGCGTGGACCCGGACGCGCCGGGATCGCTGCTCGACGTCATCGAGCGTTGTGGCGTACGGCTGCTGCCGAACACCGCCGGCTGCTTCACGGCCACTGAGGCGGTGAAGACCGCGCACCTCGCCAGGGAAGCCTTCGAGACCGACTGGGTCAAGCTCGAGGTGATCGGCGACCAGGACACGCTGCTTCCCGATCCTGTGGAGCTCGTTGCCGCCGCCGAGCAGCTCGTCGACGACGGGTTCACGGTCCTGCCGTACACCACGGACGACCCGATCCTCGCCTGCCGACTCGTCGACGTCGGGTGCGCGGCGGTGATGCCGCTGGGATCTCCCATCGGATCGGGGATGGGGATCCGTAACCCCTACAACATTCGGCTCATCCGGGAGAAGGTGCAGGTGCCCATGATTCTCGACGCGGGAATCGGCACCGCGTCCGACGCTGCGCTGGCGATGGAGTTGGGATGCGACGCGGTGCTGATCGCGTCCGCGGTGACCCGAGCAGAGCACCCCGAACGCATGGCGACCGCGATGCGGCACGCCGTCGAGGCTGGTCGGTTGGCGTATCGGGCCGGCCGGATTCCGCGCCGGTTGTACGCCGAAGCGTCCAGTCCTTTCGAAGGCATGGCCGAGTTGTGAACGGGAGCAACGATGAACCTTCGCGGCGGCGAGCCGGTCGCGTGGCGGTCGCCATGACGCGCGAGCGGTCAGACCCGGTGGCGCTACCGCGGCTGCTTGTGTTCACCGACCGGACGCAGTCACGGCGGCCGCTGGTGGAGACGGTCGCGGCGGCGGTCGAGGGTGGCGTGCGGGGTGTCGTGCTGCGGGAGAAGGACTTGCCGACGCAGCAGCGGCGAGCGCTCGCGGAACAACTGGGGCGGGTGTTGGCGCCGGTCGGTGGAGTGCTGATCGCGGCGTCGCGCCCGGTCGGGCCGGCCCGAGGAGTGCACCTCGCGGCGCCGGACCCACCAGTTGAGGCACCCGTCGTGGGGCGGTCGTGCCACAACGCCGCCGAGGTCGACGCCGCGTCCGACGTGGACTACGTGACGGTTTCGCCGGTGTTCGCCACAGCATCCAAGCCCGGCTATGGGCCGCCGCTTGGCCTCGACGGGTTGAGAGCGCTGTGTGCTCGTACGCCGGTGAAGGTGTACGCGCTCGGCGGCGTGACGCGCGAGAACGCCGCGAGCTGTCTGAACGCCGGCGCGGCTGGCGTTGCGGTGATGGGCGCGGTGATGCGCGCCGACGACCCCGCCTTCGTGGCGGCCGAAATTCTCGAGGAGGTGTCGGGATGAACCCGCCCGTGGCGTTGACGATTGCCGGTTCGGACTCCGGCGGTGGTGCCGGGATCCAGGCGGACCTGAAGACCTTCGCCGCGTTGGGGGTGTTCGGGACGAGCGCAATCTCGGCGGTGACGGCGCAGAACACCCGCGGCGTGGTGGGGTTCGTGGCGCTCTCGCCGGGATTCGTGGATGAGCAGATCGGCGCGGTGCTCGACGATCTCCCGGTACGTGCCGTGAAGACCGGGATGCTCGCCAACACCGAGATCATCAGCGTGGTGACCGAACGCGCCGCGGCGGGTGACCTGCCGAACCTGGTGGTGGACCCGGTGCTGGTCTCCGCAACCGGAGATCCATTGTCGTTGGACGGCGCGGCGGAGGCGTATCCCAAGCTGTTCGCACACGCGACCGTGATCACCCCGAACCTGCGGGAGGCATCGTTGCTGCTGGGGCGCGAGCTGTCCACCGTCGACGAGATGGTCCGGGCCGCTGAGGAGCTGGCGCGCAGCGGCGCGAGCTGTGTGGTCGTCAAGGGCGGTCACCTGGAGGGCCAGGTGGATGCGGACGGACGCCCTGAGGCCGTGGACGTGGTGTGGCGGGACGGCGAGGTGAGCTACCTGTGTGCGCCGTGGGTGGACACCCGTAACAACCACGGCACCGGATGCACGTTCGCGGCAGCCGTCGCGGCAGGGCTCGCGTCCGGTCACGACCTGTCGGCGGCACTCACTCGCGCGAAGGAGTACGTGACCACGGCACTGGCCGGTGGCGCAGGGTGGCGTCTCGGCGGTGGTCACGGACCACTCAACCACTTCTCCTGGATGTACTGACCCCGGCAGACCTGACCCCCGGGAAGGTCGATGGCTCTCGCCGCCACATGACGCAAGGTGTACGTCACTGGCTCGCGTCTCGACATCGAGGTCCCGTTCGCGGAAGTGGACTTGTCCAATGGCGATCCACCGGTGAGGTCGGCCGATGGGCCACAGCTGGGACGGTTTCGGCGAAGGAACCGGGCGTCAAGGAAGCGTTGGCGTCTATCGCTCGACCGATGGTGGCGAGTGGTCCCGCGTCACATCGACTCGCCCTCTAGCAGGCACAACACCGTGAGGCAGGGGCGGTTGCGTTCCTAGCTGACCGTCGCCATCCAGTACGACGAGGTAGGCTCGCCGGAGTTTTGGCATCGATCGAGGAGGTTGCCCATGCGCATCGGTACCGGGGCTGTCCTGCTGGTCTTGGGTGCCATCCTGTACGCCTTCAAGGTCGACCTGCCCTACATCAACGACGACGCACTCGGACTGATCCTGTCGCTGGGCGGACTTGTCATCATCGTCGTGGCAGTGATCACCAAAGCCGATCGGCCAGAACTAGGCACGAGCATCGGCCTGTTGCTGACCGCCGCTGGCGCCATCCTGGCCGTCGCTGTCCGCGTTGATCTACCGCTCGTTGCCCCCTACCTACTCGGAAGTGCATTCATCAGCGCGGGTGTGCTCATCCTGATCGTGACGGTGGGGACAGTCATCGGGCGGCGACACGTGGCAGGTGCCCGGCGCGGCCGGCGTATCGAGAACATCGGGCTGGTCGAGCCTCCCGAAACCGAGGATCGCCCGATCTTGCGACCGGATCTTGCGGTCATTTCCGATGAGGACGCCGCGAAGGTCGCCCGCTTCCGCAACGACCGGCCCGGTCACGATCCCAGATCGAGGACCAACGGCCTCGGGGGCGCGTAGGCCAGCTCGTCCCGCCTGTCATCAGCAGCAGCGCGAGGAATCTCGGAACGCTGCATCTGCATCTGCACACTCGGATCGGTCACTACATGTCGAGCCTTCAGCTGGCGCAGTTGTGGACGTCACTGGTCGCAGACGCGATGACGATGTCGGTCTCGCCACCACCTGCGGTCAGGTGGAGTGCGTTGACAGTGAGCCCGTGATCGGCTTTCGCGACGGGCTTCTGCTCGTTGACCACGAGCCGGGCGAGACCGGGCAAGTCGATCTCGGCGTTCACCTCGGCTGTGATCGGGACACGGCGTCCGCCGATGTAGAGCTCGACGTCGGTGCTGCCGGTAGCCGACCCGCCTGAACCACACGTGCTGGTCGACCTGGCGGTCGCCCCCCGTGCGTCGATCACCGGGAGCCCTGGAAGACCGATCCGTACCCGCTCGACCGTTGTGGTCGACGTTGACGTGCCCGGCGCCAGCGTCGTCGTGGCCTTCGGACACACCGTGCCGGTAGTCAGCAGCACGCCCGCTTCGACCTCGGCAAGACACCGCGTGGTGCTGGTGAACGCGCGTGCAGTCCGCACCGATCCGGTGTCAGGCGTGGGGGAGACCTCTACGAGCGACACCAACGGCACTCCGAGCTTCGCCGTCAGTCCGTACGCATGCCCGGTGTAGTACTCCAACAACACGGTCGCCGACTTCGACGACGGCAGGTAGTACGGATCGCCGGCGAACCGCACCTGCACAGGAACTGTCGCAGCAGCGTTCAACGGCTGGTCAACAGACTTGATCGTGCAGCGAGCGACGCCGGAGGAGTTCGTTGTGCCGGTACAGGCCTGCTGGTTCTTTCCCCTGCCCAACGACAGGCGCAGCTTCCGACCTTCGATCGGTCCACCGCCCTTCTCGCGAAGGACCCCAGAGAGGCGGGCTGGTGTACCGTTCGCGACCCGCTTCGGCCCGGAGTAGGTGGTCGTGGTGGGTGCCCGAGTAATGGTGAACGGCACGGTGATGCTGGCAGGTGCGTAGCCGTCTCCGGGATAGCTGACGGTGAGCGTAGTTCTACCTGGGCGCTGTGTCGCCGTGAGTCGGCAGCTGGCCACACCCGAAGCATTCGTCGTCCCGGTGCACGTCTGGCTGCCGCCGCCAGAGCCGAGGGTGAAGGTCAGCCGCGCGTTCGAAACTGGGGCGGTAGGGTCTTGGCCCGGCTTCGGACTGTGCGTGAGCCGGGCAGACGCTGTAAAGGGGCGGTGATACGGCACCTCGGTTGGCCCGTGGTAAACGATTCTCGTGGGCCCCTGCCCTCCGGTGCCTCCTCCATGGAACGCGAAAGCGCCGAACAGCATGAGGTGATCCGAGCAGCGGTCATCCCATCCGAGGGTGCAAGATTTTCTGTGTAAGTAGGGCGGCCTGACCGGGTGGCAGGCCTGGGCGCCTGCTGCTAGAAGGGAACGCTCTGTGAGCGCGGAAGTGTCCTCGGAAGGGTCGCAGGACGAGACGC
>Ga0310828_1000342_pt1 | contig 54703 bp, 37 predicted proteins | sample WT_ome_3_FD_202242 | JGI IMG/M metagenome (GOLD analysis project Ga0310828, IMG submission 202242) | Sorghum-adapted microbial communities enriched on wild type (WT) sorghum from Joint BioEnergy Institute, Emeryville, California, United... ... | reverse complement strand
GCATGGCCTGATCGATCCCGCTGAATATGAGGACGGGGATTATGCCCGATTCATGAGCCGCATGGAAATGGTGCGCGTGGCGGTGAAGGCGATCGACGAGTCCACCCGAAACGCTGGCCTGCTGGATGAGGAGCTGATGCTGAAAGCGGTGGAGAATGGCATCATCCGCGGCATCAACGGCAAGACGGTTCCGCAAGGTACGAGCACCCGCGCCCAGGCGGTCACGGTCATCGAGCGCATGCTGAAGGTGCGTGATGGGGGAGCACTGCCGGTGGACGAGGAGGTTCTCGAAATCGCAAGGATCGAATATCGAATCGCCATCGGGGATATATGGGAAGACCGAGGCGGATATTTCGTGATATATAACGACATCGCCAGCTATTTCGAAATGAAGCTGCTCGATTCCATCTATATCGAAGATGGCCACTTAAAGGGTTACCTGCCGGTTACTCCGGAAGGAACCGAATATCATATGGGGTTCCGAGTCTGGTATGATCCTGCAGATAAAATTATACCCGGTAATACTGGTATACAACATCTAATCACTGCAAGTACCAAACTGACACCGGGCGAGTATTTCTCACTGCCGATCAAGGCAGTGGATAAGGCAAAGGAGATCACCTTGGCTGTTACCTTCGAAAATGCTGTAATGCCTTCCAACCGTCGCACCACGATCATGTACTACCTGGATAACAAACGGATCGAAGAGTACGTTCGATATTAGGATGAGGGTGGTCAGACATGCGCATGGTAAGGTTCTTTGTGCAGCTGCTGATGCTGGCCGTTATCCTGTTCACTGTCACTGCCATAACAGAAGGGGCCACCCCTTCTGTTATGGCTTCAACGACCGTGACGGTTCAAGATGACATTTCATTCGATGAAATAGATACCACTGGCTATATCTATGCAGGTACCGTTCATCCCCTACACAGTTTTCAGCTGTGGCACTACAGCGGAGGATACTGGGGAAACGAAACATATGGTCTCCGGATTGATGATGCAGATATGGCTGTTCTTTCTGACGGGCAATTTTTAACTGACAAATTGATGAATCAACGTTTCAAAACAACATTGGATCTTCCCGCGCAGGTCATGGAATACCTGAGCCAAGCTGGCCCCAATGGACTTCAAAATGTAAAGATGCGATTTAGATCTACTGGATCAATCAACCCTGAGAGTATATTTGACATCCCAAAATACATCCTGACCTATACCCCACCTGCAGGTGCGAACCCTGCAAAAGGGACCATCTATGTTGAATTCAGACCTGTGTATTATATTGAACGAGAAGCATTTGCTACTCCTGAAGAGATTCCAGGACTCAACGTCGAAATTTGGCAACCCAGGAGCAGAGAATACGGTTACGTCACCTTTTCCATCTACACGCGCGGCGGAGCGCACCTCGGTCAAGGCTCGTCGGATTACGTACCAAATCCGATCCAGCCAGGGGATATAAAAAACAAAGAAGGACATCTGGCAGAAGGCAAACCGTTTACCGTCACCACTCAGGGGTATCAGCTATCGACCTATGACGGCTCGCAGATCAAGGTGGGCCACAACACGTTTCACAATGGCGGGGCGGTGGGGCTGGAGTTTTTCTTCCCGATGTCGGTGGATTTCTACATTCCCAATCCGACGCCGCTGGACACGATTCGCGTTCATTACGTGGACGATCAGGGCGCGGAGCTGCTGCCGTCCGAGAAGATCAGCCCGACGGCCGCAGGACCTTACACCGTATCGGCCAAGACCATCTCTGGCTATGAGCTGATCAGCCCCTCCAGTGTGACCGTGAACATTCAATATACGGACACCGAACATCAGGTTACCTTCATCTACAAGCTGCCCGAGCCTGGCGGGCCGGTGGCGGACTTCACCTGGAGTCCCATGACGCCAAAGGCCAAGCAAACGGTGCAGTTTACCGACCTGTCCTATCATCCGGATGGTGTGGAGATCGTGGACTGGCGATGGTATGTCCAGATCATCACCAATCTGCATGGGAAGAACCCGACCCATGCGTTCCACAACGAGGGCACTTATCAGGTCAGGCTGGTCGTGCAGGACGCCAACGGCAAGACGGATTCCATCGTGAAATACATCACCGTGGAACCGGCGGACCCCAAGTATCCGCCGACCGCGTGCATAAATGCCCCTTCCCGCCTGATCGCCGGCGACAAGGCGTCGATCAGCTCCTGCAGCACGGATCCGGACGGCGAGATCGTGGAATACCTCTGGAGCTGGTCCGGGCAGGGGACACCTGATGCGCCTGGCGATCTCGAAAATAATGCGACCAGCGGAAACATCTTCTTCATGCAACCTGGCAGGCAGGTGGTGTCCCTGATCGTTCGGGACAATGACGGCCTGACTGACTATGCCGAAGCCTATATCGACGTGCAGGCGCCATACCCTTATGCGCATATGAACGTGGGCGGCACCCTGAAGGAAAACCGCAAGGTCATCCTGGATGCCAGCCAGAGCATGGGGACGATGTTTTACCCGATCAACCAGAACCTGACCACCTGGGAGATCACGCCGCTCGACGGCCAGAATGTCGCTTCCATCAAGTTCAAGGGCCATACGAATGTCGGTCATCAGAAGGAAGTGCTGTTCAAACAGCCGGGCAGGTACCACGTGCTCCTGACGGTCTACAACACCTACGGCAACTACGGGCAAACGGAGCAGATCATCACCATCGCGGAGGACAAGCCGCCGGTCGCGCTTTTTACCGTTCCGGAGAGGGTGTATCGCGACCCGAACAACGGCAACAAGGCGACCATCACGTTAAGGGATCAGTCGTATTCGCCGGACGGCGACACCATCCAGCAGCGCATCTGGATGTACAGGTATGATGAGCATAATGACGGCAGCCTGGACGGAAACTGGCATACGATAGACAGCGGTAATCAAACCGAGGTGTCCATCGAGGTCAGCGAAGTGGGCCGTTATTACTTTATCCTCATCGTGAAGGAAGGCTTTGGACAGGATACCATACCGGAATTTGTCCATCCGATCGACTACAAGCAAGCAAGCCTTAGAAGCGGTGATTAATGCCTATGAAAAAGATCCTGATTTGGGGGCTTATTGCGGTATTTTTATTATCCTCTATCCCGGTAAGCGCGACATCTCAACTGTCTTATTCCACGACCGTCGATAACCTCCAGCCGCGCACCAACCTTGACCTGACGGTCGATCCTTTCATCCCCACGCGGATGATCGATCTTGTCATCCAAAACGATATGCTGTACCCAAGCACGTCTGAGGTGGAGCAGCTCATCAATGCCGAGGTTGTCCCCATGCTGCATGCGAAAGGGATCGATGTTCGGACGACCTACCTGAGACCGCCAGGCTACAAGCAAGACCCCATCTTCTGGAAGGGGGGGCTGGTGAACGAGTGGGGAGAGGTGTATCTGCTGGAATGGAGATATCAGACATCCTGGCTGAAAGTGACCTCCCTCGGCAACCGCAAGATTGTCTCAGGGACCAATGCTCGCCAGTGGCAAATGGGTTATCTGCTGGATGACAGCGGCAATGTGTATTGCTATGAGAATCAGTCCAACCTTGAGCGTGTGTACTTGCAAATCGCCCAATCCGGTCTCAGCAAGCTGATCGACGGGGGCTATTACGTGTATGCGATCAACCATCAAGGACAGCTCTACGGCCTCAATCACAGCTACTATTACTACTCCTGTTATCCTGATTATCCCACCACCTTAACGCCCCTTCGCTCCGGCGTGATCGACGCGGCAGGGCTGAGCGAAACCCAGTACCTGGCGGTCACGACAGACGGTCGGGTGGTCGGTTACGGCAACGGGATCTTTAATCCGAACGATTGGTATGTGGTGAACAACGGTGGCGTGATCCAGGGATTAACCAACGTCAAGGACATCGAGGTCATCTATGGGAATACCTTGGACGGAGAGTTTCAATTGCTGGCACTGGCCCTGACGGCAGACGGCGAGGTGTACAGCTGGGGACAGGGCAAGCTGGGCAGGGCAGGCAATCATCTGATCAACCGGATCCCGGTGCCGGAGCGCATCGTGCGGATGGTGACGGACTATCAGCTAAGAGCCTATCTCATCTCCGAGAGCGGAAACGTATACGGCCTGAATACCAATTCCTATTATCTCGCCGCTTCCGGCATGGTCTACTACCATAACCGATACTACGTGAATCAGCAAGGCATCCTGACATTCAACGACAATATGAATCAGATGACCGTCTTCGACCGCTCGGAAAGCCTGGAATCGGCGCTGAACCGGGTCACCGCCTGGCGAAGCAATGCGGAAAAGTATTTTCTTCATGTGACCGATACGTTGGAAAGCCAGGTGTCGGACAGTCGGGGCATGTCGTCCATCGCGGGCAAGATGCTCGCTGGCAACATTCGCTATATCGGGCTGACGAACACCCAAGAAGAAGCGATGCGCACGTTTGTCGCCGCGATGGATCACCGGGGCAAGGTGGTGCGCGGAACGGGCAATCTGCCGCTTCACTTTCGGCAGATCGGGCAGTACATCGTCCAGAAACAGGCGATGGACGTGGTATTCAACATCGGCCACACGGCGCATGATGATCTGAAAGCTGTCCAGAAGCTGCTAAAGGAGCAGCTGGTTCCGGCATTGGAGCAATTCGGCATCGAGCTGAAACTGACGGTCATGGACGGGATTCGCGTGCCGGAGGATCGGGTCTACTACCAGAACAATGGCCAGATCTATCAGTACGATCCGCGAAACAACAGCACCCAGTTGCTCGTGTCTCGCCGGGCATCGATGGTCAACGTCCATCAGTCCGGAGATCTGTATTATATCGAGACCGGGACGCGGAATGTGTATCGTTACGACACGACGAGGTATCAGGAAACGTTGTATTATACGCTTCCGGAAACGCCGTATTCCGACCAGATGGTGGTGGACGCGAGCGGGAAGATCTGGTATCAGGTGCGGCCCAGCTATGGGTATTACGTCATGAAGCGGTTGGATCCGGTCACCCATGAGGTAACGAATGTTCGAACAGTCTATGACTACCCTTTCGGCAGCCTGATACCGGGGACGATTGATGAGGTCATCTTCACGGGACCAGCTGGTAATGATTATAAGATCGTCTACCCGCAACCTTCCTACGACTCGGCCATAAGAGGGTTTGTTCAGGGGCAGTCTGGTTGTATCTATCTGACTTATATCCATAACGGGTATATTCCGACGATCAAGTCAGAATGCGACAATGTGCATCCGTGGATCTCTTACGCGTATATCACTTCACCTGCCGATGGAGATGATTTCTTCTACGAATATCTCGGCAATTATGTCTACGGCGTTTATGAACCGCCTGCCCTGAAGCATTACAGCCCGGACAGCAAGAAAACCACCATCGTTCATCAGGGCCATGCAACGTCGCTCACCTCCACGCCGGCGGGAAGGCATTACTACCAGGCGGATGGATGGACGTACTGGTTCGATTGGAGAACGGGGCAGAAAGGAACGGTTCCCATCAGCCTGAGCAATGTCGTTCCGTACCGCTTTCTGAATGTGGAGAAGCGAAGAACCAGCAAATTCTCGCTGTACGACGGGATCTATAACACGATCTGGCGAACGGGCTCGGATTCGTACTACGTGTACATGGACGACTACGCCATCGATCGGCTGGACGGTACCGCTCCCCGCCTGTGGGAGGACCAGGTGTCGCTCGTCGTTCTCGGCAGGGAGGCCAATCGGGCGCAGGTCCAGTCCTTTGTGCAGCATCAGATTAATGGTCACGGGACGTATATCGACAACAGCAACCTGACAAGCGCGATCTCCCAGCTGATCTCGTACCTGCTGAATCAGGCCGGAGTGCCGAAATATGCGGTCAACGAAGAAAAGGTCATCCTGGAATACGACACAGCGACCGGCACCTATCGGTCGGGGCAGCTGGTGTTCCACACCGACTATTCGGATCCGGAGAGCGATCCGAAGTACAAGGAGCGGTGGATCTTCGCCCATGACCACACCTACTACGAGAATCCGCTTGGCCAGCTGCCCGAGCACAATCAGACGCTCGCTGCGCCGATCACGGTGCTGACCAGGCCGGGCCAATACACGGTGTCCTATGAAGTGGGCGACCGGCCCAAAGCCGATGCCAGATTTGCCGAGTTCGAGCGTTGGTCGGAGAAGGCGCAGCTGACGATCTACGCCCATCGCCGTCCGATCGCCGATTATGCAGTCGGGTTGGGCGATGCCGGCAATGGTTACCTGAACCTGTGGCTCGTCGATCATTCCTACGACCCGGATCGCATGAGCGCGCCCAATCGCGGCCTGACGGCATGGCAATGGAAGTGGAAGAAGTACGACGATCCGGACTGGACGAACGGCCCGCCACCTTCGAAGATTTATGGCGGCACCCTGTATCTGATCTCCTATCGGGTGAAGGACATGGATGGCGCCTGGTCCAACGAGAAGATCGTATCCCTGTATCCTGACACGTTTAACAATGCTCCGATAGCCAGATTCACGGTGACAAGCCCGATCACCGTCAACCAGGAGTACACGATCGTGGACCAGTCCTGGGATCCGGACGGCGATCCGATCGTTGAACGGCGCTGGGAGGTCTCCAAGGACGGCAAGCTGATCTACGAAGGGTCGGCGCAGCCGACGGCGGCCACCTTGCGGGCGCTGGCGGCTCAGCAAGGTCTCAGCGTCCTGGGCATGTACGACATCACCCTGGCGGTGCGCGATCAGCCGTGGCGCGGGTCCCCGCTGTGGTCGGCTCCGTTCGTCCAGTCGTTCACGATCATCAACCAGCCGCCGGTGCCGGGCTTCACATGGACGCCGACCACGCTCCATGCGGGCGGTGCGGTGCAGGTCCGTCATGCGCTGGACGATCCTGAGCAAGCGACGCTCAGCGTCAGATACCAGGTCACAGCCCCGGATGGCAGCGTTACGTACTATCCGGCGTCCGGAAGTTACACCGTTGCGCCTGCCAATTACAGCGCCAATGCCTTCTCGATCACCAACCTTAAGGGCGGCACCTATACGATCATGCAGACGGTCTCGGATGGCTACGAAACCCGGACGCTGACGAAGACGATGGACGTGATCCCGAACCAGCCGCCGGTGCCTGGCTTCACATGGACGCCGGCCACGCTCTATCAGGGCGATGCGGTTCAGGTGCGGCATGCGGTGTCGGATCCGGATCAGGATACCCTGATGGTGAGGTATCAGGTTACGGCACCGGATGGCAGCGTCTCATACCATCCGATGACAGGCAGCTATACCGTCGCTCCGTCCAGCTATAGTGCCAATGCCTTCGCGGTCGCCAACCTTAAGGGCGGCACCTACACGATCGTCCAGACGGTCTCGGACGGTGTCGTCACCGTGACACTGACGAGGATGATGGACGTGATCCCGAACCGCCCTCCCGTCGCCGACTTCACCTGGACGCCGACGACGATATGGGAGGGGGATACGGTGTCCTTCACCAATCTGTCCTCCGATCCGGATGGCGATGCGTTGACCTATGCGTGGGTGATCACCTACCCGAACGGCGGTCAGTATACGACAAGCGCCGTTCATCCTGGCATACGCCTGACGCAGCCGGGCACCTATACGGTGAGACTGACCGTGTCGGATGGGTGGCTCACGGCCACCCGGACACAGACCTTGCAGGTCGGACAGCTGACCCTGACAGCGGATGTCCATCATACCGAGGCATGGCTGGCGTACCATCGGGACGCCGGACATGAGATTGCGACGCATCCGAAGGACTTCTACAGCGGCGAGAAGCTGATGCTGTCAGCGGCGACCGATCCGGCGCCGGTGCGGGCGGTGACGGCGACCCTTACAGCCGTTGATCGGCAGGGGGCAGGCTTCAGCGTGACCGTCACGCTTGACGCCGCCCAGGCCCGGTCCTATCGCGGCGAGATGTACGAGGAACGATTCTCCTCGCTGGAGCGCGGGATGGCAAATGGCACCTACGTGATCCGGTTCCAGGCGGAATATGTGAACGGCACCACGAAGACAGCGGATGTGCCGATTCGCATCATCGGTCATGTGCTGGAGTCGGTCGGAGTTCACCGGAGGCGGTAACATGCCTTCGGCACAAGATTTTTTGTCTCCTTTCTGCTAAAATATACTTGCTACATAACCAGCCCTACGAACAGACGAAGAAGGAGATTGATGACATGTTTCTGCCGATATTAAAGGTGAATGCTGAAGATTTGCCGGACCGCGCCATCGTCTGCGGCGATCCCGGACGGGCGAAGCTGATCGCGGACCGTCTGGACGACGCGCGGGAACTTTCATTTAACCGGGAGTACCGGACGTTCGTCGGAACCTATCAAGGTGTGCCCATGGCGGTCGTCAGCCACGGCGTCGGTTGCCCAGGAGCCGCTGTATGCTTCGAGGAGCTGATCCGCGGCGGGGTGAAGACGCTGATCCGCGTCGGTACGGCCGGTTCCTATACCGCCGATCTGCCGCCGGGCAGCCTGGTGGTCAGCACGGCGGCCGCGCGCACGGATGGCCTGACCAGGCAGCTCGTGCCGGAGGGTTTCCCCGCGGTGGCGGATACGGAGCTCGTCACAGCCCTGTACGAGCAGGCGAAGCAGGTGGAGAATATCGTCGTGCGCAGGGGAATCACGGTGACGTTGGACGTCTTCTTCAACGGGGTCGTGGAGTTCCCGCACAAGCTGTACAAGCAGGCGGGAGCCCTCGCCGTGGAGATGGAAGTATCGGCGCTGTATGCCATCGCTTCCCTGCGCGGCGCCAGAGCGGCGGCGATCCTGGCGACGGACGGTTACGCGGACGCCGACCTGGCGGAAGTTTACGATCCTTATACGGATGCGGTGAGCCGGGCCGTTGAAGCGGGGATGGACATCGCGCTCAGGACCCTGGCCTTGGTATAAATTCGTCACAAACAGAAGAGAACGTCATACGACCCATCCAGTCATACAGAGAAACGACGGATGGGTCGCATGCTGAGGGCATGCATGGTTTTGAAGACAGGATTGGAGAGAAACGAGGATGAAAGCAAGTTTACGAGTCAGGTTGTTTCAATACGATACGCCTTACAGCAGAGCGATGTCGGTTGCTTGCATGCTGGTCACCGCCTATTGGCTGGTGCTGCTCGCCATCGGGATGCCGACGGGTCTCGGCACCGGAGCGGATGTGACGTTCATCCTGCTCGCCCACTTGGCAGGCTCGCTGGTCATTCCTTCACTGATCGCGATCATGCTCTTGCCGGTGCGCCTGCCATTGCCGAAATACGCCGTTGGCAGTATGTTGTACAGCCTGGTGGTCATCTATGCCATCATGCGTCGGTCGATCGGGTTCGACGGACCGGCCGCGCTGCTGCTGGCGGCCCTGTGCGTCGCCTCAGCCAGCCTCGCCGGCATGTTCGTCAGATTCCTGGTGGACCGATCGGTTCGTCTCAAGCTTCGCTTGCTTGGTCTGGCCGCAGCGAGCCTGATCGTGCTGACGACCGCCAAACCTCCTGTGCTGGCGGCCCAGCTGCTGCTGACGGACGCCGCGGACCTGCCCGAGGACATCGGTGAAGATGTGGTGCCCGCGCCGATCCTGACCGAGGAGGCCGGCTGGCTGGAGCATCCTGGCCTGGACGGGGAGTACGCCCACATCGCGTTCACCTATGGAAGCGGGACTGACAAGCAACGGCCGGAGTTCGCGGAAGGTGTGGCATTGGTCTCGCAGACGGTCGATGCTTCCGCCTATATCCAGGATTGGAACGCCTGGAGAACCGCCTTCTGGGGATTCGACGAGACGAGGCTGCCGCTCAACGGCAGGGTCTGGATGCCGGAAGGGGAAGGGCCGTTCCCGCTTGTCCTGATCGTTCATGGCAATCATACGATGGAGAAATTCTCCGATGACGGGTACGCCTATCTGGGCGAGCTGCTGGCCAGCCGGGGCATGATCGCCGTATCCGTCGACCAGAACTTTCTGAATTACTCCGCCTGGTCCGGCATACCGGCGGATGATTACAAGCTTCGCACCTGGATCCTCCTGCAGCATATCCAGGAGATCGGCCGATTCAACGTACAGAGCGGCAATCTGTTCACCGGCAAGGTCGACATGCAGAATATCGCCATCATCGGCCACTCCAGAGGCGGGCAGGCCGCGGCGATGGCGGCGGATCGTGACCGCTGGTTCGAAGGCGACGAGTCTCTCCCGGACAAGGGGACCTACCGGATCCAGGCGGTGGTGGCGCTGGCGCCAACCGATGTGAACGTGGACGACAAGGCGGCGAGGCTGACGGATGTTTACTATCTCACGCTGCATGGCGCGAGAGACGCGGATGTCAATACGCTGAAGGGAGACGAACAGTACTCCCGCGTCACCTTCAACGATCCGAAGCGGTTCAAGGCCACGCTGGTGATCGGGGACGCCAACCACAGCTACTTCAACAGCTCCTGGGGGCCCAATGATCTGGAGCTGCCGGAGGGCATCCTGCTCGATTATACGGATCTGTTGGGCAGGGAGGAGCAGCAATCCATCGCCAGGTTGTATGTCTCCGCCTTCCTCGAGATCGTCTTCCATGACCGTACGGAGTACATGGAGATATTCCGCGATTACCGACATGCGCTGAAGTGGCTGCCCGAGGGGAGATATTTCAACCGCTTCGAGAGCGGGTCGTTCAAGCCGTTGGTTGATTTCGAGCTTGCCGACAGACAGCATGCCTGGGCATACGGGGCACAGGTCCGCTTCACCGGATTCACGGAATGGAAGATCGTCGACGTCCTCGACAAGAACGGCGCCCGGAAAGGGACGAGAGGCGCGCTCCTGCAATGGACGAATGAGGCCGAGATGGAGATCGAGCTGCCAGAGCAATATCGCCAGGACGTATTGGAAGAAGCGGAGTCGGGAGCCGTGCTCACCTTTTCGATCATGAACATGGAGCATGAGCTGGTGCAGGATGAGATCCAGCCATCGGAGGAGGTCGGGATCGTCGTGGAGCTGGAAAGCGAGAACGGATCCAGCGTGAAGCTTCCTCTGGAGGATTATGCGCCGGAGCTGGCGCCGCTGCCGGAGACGACCTACACCGTCCTTCCGCTATTGGAGCATCGTCTCAGAGACGGCAAGTTCGGCAGCAAGCACACGCCGGTATTCCAGACGGTGGAGATTCCGCTGGACGAGATCGAGGGGTTGGAGGAAGAGTTCGCGCCGGAGCAGCTGGAGCGCATCATCTTCCACTTTGAAGAAGGTCCGACGCGGGTCATCCTCGACGATATCGGCTTCGCCGAAGGTCAATATCTGTAGGTTGCATCACCGGCCCATACACGAAATCCCAGGCATCGCCCCATGTCCCGGAGGACCGTGAGCGTGCCTGGGATTGCTGTGATGAGCACAGCATCTGTTACAGCCAGGAGACGATCAGTTCCATCCTGCCCGCGAAGCGAAGCGATCCCGAATCGGCCGGGATGATGAAGTGCTGGCCCATGCCAAGCGCATATTCCTGGCCGCCGACATGCAGGCTGCCGCTGCCGGCTATGACGCTGCATATGCGGAAGGTTTCCCTGGACTCCACCGTCAGCGAGCCATCCAGCACCAGTTTCTGAACGGTGAAGAAATCATTGGACACATACGTGGTGATCGCCGCGTCACCAGCCTGCTCCACCTTGTATGAGGTTTCGGCATCGACATGCGGCACCGTGGTCACCCGGATCGCCTGTTCGAGATGGAGCTCCCGCTTGTTGCCCTCGGCATCGGTGCGGTCATAATCATACACCCGATAGGTCGTATCGGAGCTCTGCTGGGTCTCGAGCACGACGATGCCGGCGCCAAGCGCGTGGATCGTGCCGCTCGGCACATAGAAGAAATCGCCCGGCTTCACCTGTACCCTGCCGAGCAGCTCGTTCCATCTGCCTTCCCGGATCATCGCCTCCAGCTCGTCGCGGCTCTTCGCCGTATGCCCGTAGATGATCTCCGCTCCGGGCTCGGCTGCCAGCACATACCAGCATTCGGTCTTGCCGAGCTCCCCGTTCTCGTGCGCGCGGGCATACTCATCATCGGGATGCACCTGAACCGACAGGTCCTGGGACGCATCCAGCACCTTCGTCAACAGCGGGAACACCTCGCTGCGCTCGGCCGCGGTCCCGAACAATTCCTTGTGTTCCGCCCAGAGCTTGCCGAGCGGCATCCCCTTGCAAGCTCCGTTCGCTACCGTGCTCTGCCCGTTCGGGTGCGCGGATACCGCCCAACATTCTCCCGTATGGTCGGAGGGGATGTCATATCCGAACAGATCGCGCAGCTTCGTTCCTCCCCAGATTCTCTCCTTGAACACAGGCTCGAGAAAGATTGGTTCTCTCGTCATGGCATTTTGACTCTCCTTCCGATTCTTATATCTGTGCCTGATATGATGTCACGCTTGATTCCAGGTCAGTTTGCCCCTAATATTTGTCAAGCCATAGATTATCACAGATCGGTTCCGGAAGGAAGATGACGATCGGTGGCGAACAATATAAAGTTACCAGATGCACGATCGCCTATCTTTTTATAAGATTAGAAGAAATGAACCATCATCCGCATCCGTCAGGGGGGCGGGAAGGAAAGGCATAGAAAAAAGGGGGCAGGTCAATGGGCAGGCCGTTCACCCGTCTGAAAGCGTTTTACTCCAATCTGCGGATCAAATACAAGCTGTTCCTGCTGATCTCCACGTTGATGCTGATCATGTGCGTCTGCTGCCTGACGGTGCTGCAGTATGTGTTCAACGTGTACGACAGGGAACTGTACGCGCGGTCATCCCAGGCGCTCAACGTCACCCTGTTCGGGATGGACAACGAGCTGTCGCAGATGGAGCAGCTGACGTTCCGCATCGCGACCGACCAGAATGTGCAGCGGACGCTGCGCCATGTGCGCGACAACACGACCAGCTATGATTTCCTCCGGGTCACGGATGATCTCAATACCCGCATGATCGAGCTTGGCACCCAGGACAAATATGTGCTCTCGGTCCATACCTTCGATACGAATTACCGCGAATATCGCACGGGCAAGCGGCCGAATACAACCAACACGGAGCGCCTGAAACAGATCGAGGAATTGACCCATGCCAGACAGGGCGCGATCACCTGGATCCTGCCGGACGAGTATGATCAGACGCTCATAGCGGCACGCGAGATCCGGGACTACTCGGATTTCAGCTTCGATCGGCTCGGCATCCTCGGCTTGCGCATCGATCTGGACCGGCTGGCGAGGGATTACGCGCGAGGTCTGGACCAGCAGGGCGCGCATTTCCTCATCCTGAACGAGGGAGAACCCATCTTCCAGGGGGATGCGGAGATTGACCCGGACAAGCTGCAGGTCGTCCTGGACAGCATCCAGGGCTACGAGGTGGTGGAGGACAACGGGAGATTGTACTTCGCCACCTATGCGCCGTCGAGCTACACCAATTGGGATTATGTGATCATGATCCCCTACGACGAGCTGTTTCAGGTCGTCGCCAATGTGAAGCGCTTCGTCACCATCATCTTCCCGATCATCCTCGTCCTCACGATCGTCCTCTCCCTCCGTTATGCCCGCAGACTGACCAGGCCGATCGAGAGCCTGAACGCGAAGATGAAGTCGATCCAGATGGGACGCTTCGACATCGCGGCGACGCTGGAGGATGAACAGTACCCGATGGATGAGACGGGGCAGATGCACCGCAACTTCCGCATCATGGTCCAGCGGATCAACGACCTGATCAACGAGAACTATCTGAAGCAGCTGGCGATCAAGGAGTCCGAATACAAGGCGCTGCAAGCGCAGATCAATCCGCACTTCCTCTACAATACGCTGGAGTCGATCAATTGGCACGCGAAGATCGCCGGTCAGCCCCATATCTCGCGGATGGTGGAGTCGCTCGCCTACCTGATGCGCCATTCGATCAATCAGCAGGAGCCGCTGGTCACGCTGGGCGAGGAGATGACCTTCATCAGCCACTACATCACGATCCAGAAGGTCCGCTTCGAAGAAAGGCTGGACTTCCGAATGGACATTCCGGAGGAGCTCCGCTCCTGCGTCGTTCCGAAGCTGGTGCTGCAGCCTCTGGTGGAGAATGCCATCCAGTACGGCCTCGAACGCATCATCGGCACCTGCTCGATCCGCATCAGCGCAAGCCGCCGTGAACACATGCTGGTCATCGAGGTGCACGACAACGGTCCCGGCATCGATCAGAAGGCGATCGAGCTGATCTTCGCAGGCAAGCTGCGCACCAGGAAGACCGGTCTGGGCATCCGCAACATCCATGAGCGCATCCGGCTGATGTTCGGCGAGGAATATGGTCTTCAGATCGAGAGCAAGCCGGGAGAGGGCACGACTGTGCGGATCAGGGTACCGTATAACTGGAGGGATGCATAATGTTCAAGGTTCTTCTCGTCGACGACGAACGGGTCATACTGGACGGCATATCCCGATTCGTCAACTGGCAGGCGCTCGGCACCGAGCTGGTCGGCACGGCCCGCAACGGTCTGGAGGCGCTCGAGTTCATCACCGCTTATCAGCCGGATATTGTCATCACGGACATCCTCATGCCCGGCATGGATGGACTGGAGCTCGTCGCCAAGGTGCGCGAGCTGGAGCTGCCCGTGCAGTTCATCATGCTGTCCGGCTTCAGCGATTTCGAGTATGCGAGACAGGCGCTCCGCTATGGCGTGAAGGAATATCTGCTGAAGCCGTGCAATGAGGAGACGATCGGAAGAGCGATCACCGAAGTGATCCGGGAGCTGGAGCAGCTGAAGCACAAGGAGCGATTCATGGAGCGGCTGCAGGCCGAGTTCAGGCAGGCTCTGCCGCATGCGCGCGAGCAGCTGTTCAAGGAGTTCGTCACCAACAAGACCTACGGCAAGCGGGACTGGGAGCGGTACCGCGAGCTGCTCGGCATCCGCTCCGACGAAGCGTGGGTTCGGCTGATCCTCTTCGAGCTGGAGGACAACCATGAATTTGAGCATCTGTTCGCCCTGAAGAACATCGCCCTCGACATTCTCGGTCACGACCAGCTGCTGCTCAGCACGACGATCGGCCCGCAGGTGGTGCTGCTCGTCGAGGATGAGCACGAGGAGATCACCGAAGCCCTGTATGGCCGAGTCGAACAGATCAAGCGGGTCTTCTATGATTACTACAAGATCGACACGTCAGCCGCGATCAGCGATTCCGGACAGCTCAGCGATGCGAGGCGGTTGTATCGGGAAGCGCTGAACCTGATCAGCTATCGCTTCTATCTGGAGGAAGGCAGCCTGATCACCCGGCAGGATGTGATGAGCATCGAGGAGAGCCGCGAGGTCGAAGCGGATGTTGACGTGCAGATCGATGAGGAGCGGCTTAGCATGCTGATCCGGGCGGGCAGAAAGGATGAGGTTCGGGCGATGATCGGCGACTATTTCGACCGGCTGGCCAGCCTGCGGATGGAAGCGAGCATGGCGAAAACCTACGCCATCACCCTGTACCTGTCCATCATCCGCCATGATCCGGAGCGCACCCGGCACATGATGGCGGAGATCGCTTTGCTCGACAACATCCATACGCTGACGGGCCTGCAGTCGTTCGTGGAGAAGGCGGCGCTGGAGATCGCGGGCCGAAACTACGAATCCAACCTCGGCAGACAGTCGGCGATCATCCGCAAGGTGCTGGAGATCATCCGGACCAATCTGGGCAATCCCGAGCTGTCGCTGAACAGCGTGGCGCAGGAGATGCTCTATATGAATCCCGACTATCTCGGCAAGCTGTTCAAGAAAGAGACCGGCGAGAAATTCTCCAACTACGTGACGCGGCTGCGCATGGAGAAGGCGATCGAGATGATCACCCAGAGCGGCGACGCGAAGATCTTCGAAATCGCGGAATCGCTGGGCTACGGCGACAATCCGCAATATTTCAGCAAGGTGTTCAAGAAGTACACCGGCTTTACGCCGTCGGAATTCAAGCCTTCCTGAAGCGGGATCTCCCCGGCATCGCCTGGCGGATCATGTCGATCCATGGAGTCAAGCAAGAGATGACGGTTTTGTACACAAATGTCGGAATAGTATACAAACATCTCGGTTTTCTTCCTTAAGCCAGCAAGATGAGGCCCGATATAATCGAGTTGTAACCGATTTATTCGACACTTCTTAAAGGGGAGGATACTCGAATGAAAAAGAAATTATTGATCCTGTTGTCCATCGCGCTCCTCATCTTGCTGGCGGCATGCGGCGGCGGAGGAAACGCCAACAACTCTGACGGCAACACCTCCAGCAACCAGACGAGCGGCGGCAGCAGCAACAGCGGTGGCAGCAGTGGCGGCAGCAGCGGTGGCGGCAGCGGCGGCGGAGACGCTCCGAAGAATGTCACCCTGCGCATCGCGTGGTGGGGCGGTGAGCCGCGTCACGACTATACGCTGAAGGTTATCGACATGTATCAGCAACAAAATCCTCATGTCACGATCGAACCGGAATATGCAAGCTGGGATGACTACTGGACGAGACTGGCACCGCAGGCTGCGGCGAATCAGCTCCCGGACATCATCCAGATGGACCTCAGCTACATCACGCAGTATGGCGAGAAGGGCCAGCTGGCTGACCTGACTCCGTTCCTCGGCAAGGAGATCGACGTCACGAACGTGAGCGAGAGCGCCATCTCCGGCGGACGGATCGGTGACAAGCTGTACGGATTTAACGCGGGTGTAAACGCCCTGCAAGTGCATTTCGACCCGGCCATGCTGCAGAAGGCAGGCATCGACATCAATTCGATTCCGGAGAACTGGACATGGTCCGACTTTGAATCGCTGTCGATGAAAGCCGCCGACGCTGGCATCTACTTCAGCACCGGCCTCAAGGCGGACGTCTTCTTCAACTACTACCTGCGCACGCAGGGCAAGAGGCTGTACAGCCCGGATGGCACGCAGCTCGGCTATGATGATGATCAACTGTTCGTCGATTTCTTCGGCATGCTTCATCGCCTTGTGAAGGCAGGCGCGATCCCGACTCCGGACATCACGGCGCAGATCAAGGGTCTGGAGGACGACCTGCTCGTCAAGAACCAGGCGGCCAGCGTATGGCAATGGACGAACCAGTTCATCGGCCTGCAGCAAGTGGCGAACAGACCGCTCGAGATGCATCCGCTGCCAGGTCCGAATCAATCCACGGGCTTGTTCCTGAAGCCGAGCATGTTCTGGTCCATCGCCGAGAACTCCCAGAACAAGGAAGAAGCCGCGAAGTTTATCAGCTTCTTCATCAACGATGTGGAGGCCAACAAGCTGATCCGCGGCGACCGCGGCGTGCCGGTATCCTCCGTCGTGAAGGAAGCGCTCATTCCGGAGTTGACCGAACAACAGGCACAGGTATTCGAGTTCATCGCCTGGGCAGAGAAGAACAGCTCCCCGGGAGACGGTCCGGATCCGATCGGCGCAGGCGAGGTCATCGCAGCGCTTGAATCGGTCACCGAAGCGTTGTTCTTCGACCAGATCACTCCTGAAGAGGCAGCCAAGCAGTTCCGCAGTGAAGCAAACAGCATCCTGAGCAGGAACAAATAATTAACCATTTGATGTATAGGCTGTGGGGCATGGGCCAGGGAGACAGACGCCATGCCCCACAAGTTTTATCGCAGGTCAGTCTGCACGCCGCAGCTTGTTGCAATCTATCTGCTTACAGGAGTGAAACCGGATGACGAAAGCTACGCTGATGAAAGCGATCAGGCGGAATGTGGCAGGATATGCGTTTATCAGTCCGTTTATCATCGGATTTCTGGTCTTTACCGCATTTCCGATCGTTGCTTCATTCTTCTACTCGTTTACCAGCTTTGATATGCTGACCGCTCCGAAATTTGTCGGACTGGACAACTTTGTCACGATGTTTACGAACGACCCGAAATATTGGAAATCGGTCAAGGTCACGCTCTACTATGTCGTGGCTGTGGTGCCGCTCAGATTGACATTTGCGCTGTTCATCGCCATGCTGCTGGCCAGGGCTTCCAGGATGATCGGCGTCTACCGGACGATGTTCTATCTGCCATCGATCATTGGCGGCAGCGTCGCAGTTGCGATCATGTGGCGCAATCTGTTCGGCGATGATGGCGTCATCAACATCCTGCTGACGCTGCTTGGACTGGATGCCGTCAGATGGTTCGGCAACCCGACAGCGGCGCTGTGGATGCTGATCATGCTGGCGGTCTGGCAGTTCGGTTCCTCGATGCTGATCTTCCTCGCGGGACTCAAGAACATTCCGCCGACCTATTACGAGGCCGCTGCCGTCGACGGCGCCAATCCCGTGCAGAAATTTTTCCGGATCACCATCCCGATGCTCAGCCCGGTGATCCTGTTCAACACGATCATGCAGACGATCTCGGCTTTTATCACATTCATACCGGCGTTCATCATCACCAAGGGAACCGGCCAGCCGCTCGATGGAACGCTGCTGTATTCGCTCTATCTGTTCCGGAGAGCCTTCCAGTTCTTCCAGATGGGTTACGGCTCCGCCATGGCATGGATCCTGCTGATCGTCATCGCGATTCTGACGCTTATCCTGTTCAAGACATCGCGCTTCTGGGTGCACTACGAGACGAAGGAGGGCAATTGACGTGAACAGCAAAAGAATAAAATGGCTCCTCTATCATCTGTTCGTCGGTTGCTTCGCGATCATCATGCTCTATCCGGTGATCTGGCTGGTCATGAGCTCCTTCAAGCCGAGCAATCTGATCTTCGTCACAGCCGGCAAGCTGATCCCCGATCCGTGGATCTGGACCAACTATGTCGACGGCTGGAAGGGGATCGGCAATCAGCCGTTTATCACCTTCATCCGGAACTCCTTCATCGTCGTCTCCCTGTCGACGATCGGCGCTGTTCTCTCCTCGGCGTTGGTCGCCTTCGGCTTCGCCAGGACGAACTTCGTCGGCAAGGGCCTGTGGTTTACGCTGATGATGCTGACGTTGATGCTGCCCTTCGAGGTCGTCTTGATCCCGCAATACATCCTGTTCTCGGAGCTCGGCTGGCTGAACTCGTACCTGCCGATCATCGTGCCGCAATTCTTCGGCGTGCCGTTCTTCATCTTCCTGATGGTGCAGTTCATCCGCACGATCCCGGGAGAGCTGGATGAGGCGGCGACGATCGACGGCTGCGGCAAGCTGCGCCTGTTCATCCGCATCATCGTGCCGCTCATCGCTCCGGCGATGGCGACCGCGGCGATCTTCTCCTTCTACTGGCGCTGGGAGGATCTGCTGGGACCGGTGCTGTACGTCAACTCGCCGAGCAAGTATACCGTCTCGCTGGCGCTGAAGATGTTCCTCGACTCCGAGACGATCTCCAACTGGGGGGCGATGTTCGCGATGTCCGTCGTCAGCCTGGTGCCGGTGATCATCGTCTTCTTCATGTTCCAGCGGCAGATCGTCGAAGGCATCAGCACGACCGGGCTCAAGGGCTGATCGCTGTCGCTGTCCGCCACTTCAGCCAAGGGTTCAGCCAAGGGTTCAGCCAAGGGAATGCAGCTGCGGCGCGAAGGCCAGACTTCGAATTCCAGTTCAAGCTGTTCTGTCTGATCCACATGCTTGTGATCGGACGGGGCAGCTTTTTTCATGGAACGGCGGATCATCGGCTGTCCTGCGGAGCCGCTCCACATCGCTCCGGTTAATGTTAACCTGAACGATATAACTTACATGTGAGGTTATATATTGACAATGAAAACGCTATGATTTATATTAAGTAATATAAATATTGTATTATTAATAATTAGATTAACAAAAAGAAAATCTGCCGGTTAGAAGGAGAGTTATGATGACGGACTACAAAAAGGCCAAAATGGTTGTCGACAAGGATTATCGCATCGCAGAGATTGACAAGCGCATCTATGGTTCATTCATCGAGCATCTGGGCAGGGCTGTCTATGGCGGCATCTATGAGCCGGGGCATCCGACTGCCGACGAGCAGGGCTTTCGCAAGGATGTCCTCGAGCTGGTGAAGCAGCTGGACGTACCGATCGTCCGTTATCCGGGAGGCAACATGGTCTCCGCCTACAACTGGGAGGACGGGGTAGGGCCGAAGGAACAGCGCCCGAGGCGGCTGGAGCTGGCGTGGCGCGTCATCGAGACCAATGAGATCGGCACCAACGAGTTCGTGGACTGGGCGAAGAAGGCTGGCAGCGAAGTGATGATGGCGGTGAACCTCGGCACGCGCGGCATCGATGCGGCACGCAATCTCATCGAGTACTGCAATCATCCGAGCGGTTCCTACTACAGCGATCTGAGAGTGTCGCACGGCTACAGGGAGCCGCACAGGATCAAGACCTGGTGCCTTGGCAACGAGATGGACGGTCCGTGGCAGATCGGGCATAAGACGCCGGATGAATACGGACGTCTGGCCGTCGAGACGGCCAAGGCGATGCGCCTCGTCGACCCTTCGATCGAGCTGGTCGTATGCGGCAGCTCCAATTCCTCCATGCCGCTCTTCCCGCAGTGGGAAGCTACGGTGCTGGAGCACACCTATGAACATGTGGACTACATCTCCTTGCACCAATACTTCAGCAATGCGAAGAACGAATCGGACAACTTCCTCGCCAAGTCGCTGGAGATGGACCGCTTCATCCGCACGGTGATCGCAACCGCGGACTACGTCAAGGCGAAGAAGCGAAGCAAGAAGACGATCAACCTGAGCTTCGACGAATGGAACGTCTGGTATCACTCCCATGAATCGGACAAGAAGCTGGAGCCATGGCAGATCGCTCCTCCGCAGCTGGAGGATCACTATACCTTCGAGGACGCGCTCCTGGTCGGCACGCTGCTCATCACCTTCCTGAAGCATGCGGATCGCGTCAAGATCGCCTGCCTGGCGCAGCTGGTCAATGTCATCGCACCGATCATGACGGAAAATGGCGGCCGCGCATGGCGTCAGACGATCTATTATCCGTTCATGCACGTGTCCCGCTACGGCCGCGGCATCGCGCTGCATACGTTGTCCAGTTCGCCGGTGTACGACGTTCGCGAGTTTACGGATGTGCCATATCTGGAGTCGACCGCCGTGTACAACGAGGAACAGGACGAAGTCACGATCTTCGCCGTCAACCGTCATCTGACGGAAGGGCTGAAGCTGGAGTGCGATATTCGCAGCTTCGCCGGCTATCGGATCGTGGAGCATCTGGTGATGCAACATCACGATCTGAAAGCACGCAACAGCGCGGAAGGGGAGGTCGTGTTCCCGACCGCGAGCGGTGACGCTTTCGTGGAAGGCGGTATCGTCCGGGCGACGCTCGAGCCCGCGTCCTGGCACGTGATCCGCCTGTCCGGCAGGCAGCAAGCCTGATCATCCCCTGACAAGATTATGTTCTCCCTCATCAATATATAAATATTATATAGACATAGAGCCCGAGCGACGATGGACTCGTCACTCGGGCTCCTTTGTATGGGGCTGATGTCGGGAGGATGCTGCTAACGGATCATTCGCCGGAAGGCTGTCCGTTCGGCGCAGGCTCCTGCATCTTCGTATAGTACAGGCGGAAGATGATATCCTGGTTGTAATTGCCGAAGCCGGAGCCGAAGAGCGTCATGCCGCCTACATTCTTCGCATCCTCCAGAACGGCGAGGCGGAAGGTCCATTGCTTCGCGCGGATGTCCACCTGGTCAAGCGTCACATCGGAGATCTGATTGCCGTCCAGGAACGTGCCCTTGTCATTGATCTTCAGCACCTTGAGCAGGCCGTACTGGTTGATCTCCGTGAACCACCAGTCCGGCGTATACTTGCCGCGCACGTTCGTTCCGCCAAAATCTCCCGGACTCGTCCAGGAGCCGAGCAGCACCCCGTTGAGGAAGAAGGAGATGTCCGACGGCCAGTTGTCGTTGGCGTAAGGGGCTTCGGACGATATTTCGAAGGAGACTTCAAGCTCCTTGGGCTCTTCGTTTTTCATCAGATAATTCGGCACCTTGTACTCGACGAAGCCTTGCCCGAACCAGAGGATCTTCGCGTTCACCCGCTCCGGATCGAGGAAGCAGCGCGGCTCGTCGAAGATGCCGATGACCTTCTCGGTGGTTGCCAGACCACACGTCGGTTCCACATGGAAGTCTGTATAATGCCCCACGGAGACATCCATCTCGTGGAATAGCCTTGGTTGGGATGTTTCTTTAGTAGGGAAGGTGATTTCGATATAATCGGTGACAAGGGAGCATACCTTCTTGGCACCTCCACGGCCCGGAATCATCTTCGTCTCGATGATCTTCGCCTTCTCCAGCTTCTTGACGTGCATGGTCATGATCGCGCTGCTCAGGCCAAGCGCTTCGGCGAGCTGCTTGACGTTCATCTCCTGCCGGGACAACAGTTGTATCATTTTCAGGCGGACGTCGCTGGCCAATGCTTCGTAGACAGGGAGCGACTTGTCGGAAATATCCAGTTTCATCTGTTCCTCCAATGGTTACCCGATCAAATTTAATATTTAACACATATATTAATAATATAGACTTTAATCATCAATTACAATAGTGTTTATGATATGTGACATCAAAACAGGGAGAGGATTGTATGAAAACCGTCATTCAGCGAATCAACGATCAATTGGCGTCCTGCGAATGCGGCGCCCGGCATCGTCCCGTTCAGATGCATGTGGTGCTCGAGCGCGGAGCGCTTGGGCAGGCGGCTCCTTACATCGAGCAGGCCGGATGGAGGCAGGTCACGCTGGCGGTCGACCGGCATACCTGGGAGGCGGCGGGGCAAGCTCTGGACGAAGACCTGCGTGAGCACGGCATCCTCGTGGACGTCTGCCGATTCACGGAGGATGAGCGGGGGGATGTGCTGGCGGACGCCTCGTCGATCCTGCATCTGCTGCTTCATGTGTCGGAGCGGACGGAGGCGATCATCGCCTGCGGTTCCGGAACGATCCACGACATTGTGCGGTTCGTCGCTGCCAGGACGGACAAGCCCTTCCTGTCCGTGCCGACCGCCGCATCCGTGGACGGATTCACCTCGGCGGGCGCGCCGCTCATCATCGCCGGCGTGAAGCGGACGATCCAGACGAAGTCGCCTGAGGCGATCTTCGCCGACCTGACGGTGCTGTCCAGGGCGCCGATCTCCTTGACCGCCGCGGGCCTCGGCGACATGCTGGGCAAATATACCTCGCTCGCCGACTGGCAGGTGTCGCGGGATCTCGCAGGCGAACCGTTCTGTCCCGCGGCTTATGAGCTGACGAAGGAGGCGCTGGAGCGATGCGTCACAGCGGCTGGCGAGCTTGCCTCCGGCAGCGACGAGGGCATCCGGTTGCTGATGGAAGCCCTGCTCATCTCCGGATGGTCGATGCTGGCGATCGATCATTCCCGTCCGGCCTCGGGTGGAGAGCATCATCTCTCGCACATCTGGGAGATGCAGAGCATCCGCATGGGGCTCAAGCAGCAGCTGCATGGCGCCAAGGTGGGCGTGGCGACCGTGCTCCTGAGCCGGCTGTACTCGCGGCTGGCGGAGCTCCGGACGGAGCATGACGCGTTCGGCGTATATGCGGGCTTGCCGGACAGCGGGGAACTGGCCGGGCTGCTTGCCCGGCTGGGCGCTCCGGTGACGCCTGCGGAGCTGGGCATCACGCCGGATCGCGTGCTGGAGGCGCTGCAGCAGGGGCCGGACCTGCGCGATCGGGCGACCGGCCTGCGCTATATCAGGGACCATCATCCGGAATGGTTCGACGAATTGGTGAATGGCTGACGCCGAATCCACATTTTTTCATCATATATAGTGACATTTTTGTGGCGTATTGGTTGGACGATATCCCGATTGTGAAAATGAACATGAAATATAGTGCGTTATATATTGATAATTTCTGTTCAATATGATACAACATATATGAACTTTTACCAGATATATCACAACAGGGTTTCACAGGTTCCAGGAAAGGAGCTGACAGCACCGATGCAACTGACGCCAAGGCAGCTCGATATCATCGAGATCGTGAAGAAGTTCGAACCGATTACCGGAGAGCAGATCGCCGAGGCGCTGAATGTCAGCAGGCCGACGATCCGCTCCGATCTGGCTGTGCTGGTCATGCTCGGGTTATTGGATGCCAAGCCGAAGGTCGGCTACTTCCTCGGATCGCGAGCCACGTCAGCGGGTGAAGCGATCAAGCGGCTGCACGAGAAGCGCGTGAAGGATGTCCAATCCGTGCCCGTCATCGTCAGGGAATCGACCACCGTGCAGGATGCGGTGATCACGATGTTTCTCGAGGACGTGGGCAACCTGACCGTGGTAGGTGAGCAAGGGGAATTGACTGGTGTCGTATCCAGAAAGGATATACTGAAACTGACGCTGGGCAATGCGAATGCGCCACAGATGCCGATCAGCATGGTGATGACTCGCAGGCCCAAGATCATTACCGTTGCTCCTGAAGATGCGGTGATCGACGCATGCGCGAAGATGATCCATCACCAGGTGGACAGCTTGCCGGTCGTCGATGAGTCCGACGCGGTCATCGGTTCCATCAGCACGGCGACGATGGCCAAGGTGCTGCTGGAGCTCGCGACGTCCGAAGTGTCGCCGCAGGAGACAGACAGGGGGATAGGTCAGTGAAGCAACAGTCCAATGAACGAGCGATCATCATATGCTCGGACTCGACGGGTGAGACCGCCGAAGGGGTCGTCAAGGCGACGATGCGGCAGTTCGAGTCGGTTCCCGCGGTGATCCGCAGATACAGCAATATATCGCATGAAGAAGACATTCGACTGATCGTGGAGGAGGCGGCCAGCAAGACGGCATTTATCGCCTATACGCTGGTTCAGCCGGATCTTCGCGAGTGCATGAAGCAGGAATGCATCCGCATGGGCGTGCGGGCGGTGGACATCATGGGACCGATGATGCAGGCGTTCGTTGATTCGTTCCACACGAATCCGATCGCCAAGCCGGGGTTGCTGCATCGGATGGACGAGGATTACTTCCGCCGCATCGATTCCGTGGAGTTCGCCGTCAAGTACGATGATGGCAAGGACAAGACGGGTCTGCTCAAGGCGGACGCCGTGCTCATCGGGGTATCCCGCACCTCCAAGACGCCGCTCAGCATCTACCTGGCGCACAAGGGTTACAAGGTTGCGAACCTGCCGCTCGTGCCGGAGACGAAGGTGCCGCGCGAGCTGTACCAGGTGGAGCGGCAACGCATCTACGGTCTGACGATGGATGCCCGGTATATCCTGCGCATCCGCATGGAGCGGCTCAAGTCTCTCGGGCTCAGCGAGAATGCGCAATACGCCAACTACGACCGGATCGTCGAGGAGCTGGAATACGCGCGGGGCATCATGGAGGAGCTGGGCTGCATGGTCATCGACGTATCGGACAAGGCGATCGAGGAGACGGCCGGGATCATCGTGGACGCGTTGCAGCGGGCATACGGCATTTGAGGTCATACGAATCAAGTTCCTGGGAGGGTTTGGATATGGAGAGAGAACTGGCGCTCGAGATCGTGCGGGTGACGGAGCTTGCGGCGCTCGCATCAGCCCCCTGGAGGGGACGCGGCAACAAGGATGAGGCGGACCATGCGGCGACCGCCGCGATGAGGTTGATGTTCGATTCGGTATCGATCCGCGGCACGGTGGTGATCGGTGAAGGCGAGATGGACAATGCGCCGATGCTCTATATCGGGGAACAGGTCGGCAACCAGGAAGGGCCGGAGGTGGACGTGGCGGTTGACCCGCTGGAGGGCACGGAGATCGTGGCCAAAGGACTCAGCAACGCCATGTCGGTAATCGCCATCGCCCCGAAGGGGAAGCTGCTGCACGCTCCGGATATGTACATGGAGAAGCTGTCGGCGGGGCCTGCGCTTCGGGGCAAGATCTCCCTCGACGATCCGATCGAGGTAACGCTGCAGAAGGCATCCTCGATCCTGAACAAGCCGGTGACGGATCTGACCGTGCTTATCCTTGAGCGCGAGCGCCATGCCTCGCTCATCCGGGCTCTGCGCGAGGCGGGGGTGCGCATCAAGCTGATGTCGGACGGCGATGTCGCGGGAGCGATCGCCCCTGCCTTCCCGGAATCCGGCGCGGATCTGTATGTTGGCTCGGGCGGCGCGCCGGAAGGCGTGCTGGCGGCGGCTGCCCTGCGCTGCCTCGGTGGCGAGTTCCAGGGACGCCTCATGCCCGCGGATCAGCGGGAGTGGGAACGCTGCCTGCAGATGGGACTGAGCGACCCGAGGCGCATCCTGACGATGGATGATCTCGTGGGCACGGACGATGTCATCTTCGCCGCGACCGGCGTGACGAACGGCGAATTCCTCGCTGGCGTGCGCTATCTGCAGGGCGAACGGGCGGAGACGCATTCGATCGTCATGCGCGCGAAGACGCAGACCATCCGCTTCGTCAAGTCGATCCACTATCTGCCCAACAAGCCGCTGCAGAAGCTGACGGCTGCGGGTTGAACGCGATGCGGTGATGATCCGACGCGAATATCCGGCTCTATCCATGGATCATCACAATAACGAACATTCGAGCAGTAAGGGGGCGGCCCGGAAGGGTCGCCTCCTTTGCTATCTGATGGACCATAGATGCTATCCGGCAGTCTGAAGGATTCATCGTTATGGCCGCTGGGGGAGCAAGATGGTATACTGGGGGATACTGAGGCTGATCGATATATGCAAGGTTCCTGCCATATCGTTGGTTGCCTTCATCATACATCGGACGGATCCCTGTCAGCGGGGATTCTTCCTGCAGAAACTGCAGAAAGGTGAGATCATGCAACGACTGCCGTACATACAGACTGCTCTGGCCTCATTGCAATGGTTCATATTCCTGTTCGCCAATACGATCGTGGTACCGGTATCCGTCGGGACGGCCTTTGCGCTGGATGCGCCGACGATCGCCGAGTTGATCCGCAATTCCCTGGTGATCACCGGCATCGCCTGCATCCTGCAAGGCACGATCGGGCACCGCTTTCCCCTGATGGAGGGCCACTCCGGATTGATCTGGGGCCTCGTCCTCAATCTCTGCTCCGCATCCTCCGCCCTGGGCATGAGTCTGACGGAGATCGGCGGCGGCATTGCCAGCGGCATGATGCTGGCTGGCGCGGTCGTCCTGCTCCTTTCGGTGTTTCATCTGCATAAGGTGATGAAGAAGCTGTTTACGCCGATGGTGATGAGCGTTTTTCTCTTTCTCCTGACGTTCCAGCTGATCACCATCTTCTTCAGCGGCATGTTCAAGCTGGCGGACGACGGTTCGGTCGTCTGGCCGGAGACTGCGTTCGCCTTTGCCGTGGCGGTCTTCGTGGCGCTCATCAAGATCAGGGGAAGCCAGCGGGTCAGCAACTTCTCGATCCTGATCGGCATCGCCGTTGGGTGGTTGCTGCACGCCCTGCTGTTCGAGACCGCACAGCCGGTGTCGGCAGACGCTTCCGCTTCGCTGTTCAAGATCAGCCTGTTCCCGCTGGGGGAGCCGAACCTGAACATGTCGATCATCGTGGTGACCTTCGTGGCCACCTTCATCAATCTGAGCAACACGATCACCGCGGTGCAGACGGCAGGCCATCTGTACAAGGAAGAGGTGACGCCGGGCAGGATGAAGCGCTCCTATATGCTGAACGGCGTGTTCTCCATGCTGGGTGGTGCTCTCGGACTCGTACAGCTGGCGCCATTCGCCTCCACGATCGGCTTCCTGCAGAGCACGCGCATCTTCGATCGCAGGCCGTTCCTGATCGGCGGCGCTCTGATGGTGGGCATCGGACTGGTGCCTGCGCTGAGCGGATTGCTGGCGACGATGCCGGTCACGGTGGGCAATGCGGTGCTCCTTATCGCCTACTTCCAGTTGCTTGGCACCTCCCTCAACAGCATCCGAGGGTTTGAGTTCAATTCGGTCACGATACATCGTCTGGCGGTGCCGGTGCTCGTCGGCGTCGGAGTGATGTTCGTCGACCCATCCTATTACAGCGGGTTGCCGGCGCTTATACAGCCGCTGCTTGCCAACGGCTTCATCGTAGGCGTGCTGCTGTCGCTGGCGCTGGAGCTGCTCATCCGTTGGGATCGCCTGGGGGACAGGGCGGAGCAGCCGGGTCAGCGCCCTTCCAGGTAAGCCGATATGGCGTAAGAGCCGGCGCAGCCGCTTCGCAGGTGCGACCGGCATGGCTGCGCCAACGTGATGATGATCAACCCGGCTCAGGAACCGGTCGACCGGTAGTGTCGCACGCCGATCCGCCAGATGAACAGGCAAGGGATGAAGAACACCAGTCCGCCAAGCGGCGTGAGCGCGTAGAGCAGGCCGTGGCCGTCCGTTCGCCCGAGCAGGTATTGGAGCGGAAGATAGTTGACGCAGCCGAACGGGATGATAAACGTGAAGAAGCGCACCACCCATCGCTCGTAGATCTGCAGCGGATACTGCGCCAGCTCCTTGCCGCCATCGGTCAGGATGTTCGCAACCTCCAGCCCCTGAACCGTCCAGAAGCACATGGTGGCGGCGAGGATGAGGATGCCGGCGAAAATGATCGTGCCGCTCAGGATCATCAGGACGAGGGTGCATCCCTTGAGGAGCGTCCAGTCGATGGATGCGTGGGCGATGGCCCAGATCAGGACGATCAGGCTCTGCGCCAACCTGCCGATGCGCGTGAACTCGAACCGCGACCCCAGCACCTGGAGGATGGTGCTTCGCGGCCGCACGAGCAGCCGGTCGAACTCCCCGCTTACGACCAGTGATGAGAACGTATCGAACCCCCTCGCGAAGCATTCGCTGATCGCAAACGCCATGTGGATGACGGCGAAGCAGATGGCGACCTCCGGAAATTCCCAGCCCCTTATCGATCCGAAGCGATCGAACAGGAACCAGATGCCGGCAAGCGTCGTGAATGGAAGGAAAAATTGACCCGTGGCGAGCAGCCAGAACGACGTCCTGTACTGCATCTGCGATCGGAACAGAATGGATAAATAACAGCATAGCAGCCTCATCGGTTTCAACCTCCCTGGACAACGACTCGTCTGAGCGCCCGTAACATCAACCGTCTGCCTGTCGTGACCAGCACGACGAGCCAGACGAGCTGCAGCAGGATGCCGATGGCCGCCTCCGTGCGGCTGAAATGGCCGGAATACACGCGGAACGGAAAGTCAGCCGTCCAGCTGAACGGGAAGAGATAGACGACATCCTGCAGCCATTCCGGCATCAGCGGCACAGGGATGATCATCCCGGCGAGAAATTCGCCAACTACCGTGAACATGAGCAGTGAACCGTACGGCGACATCGTATAGAACACCGAGATATAGATAAACATCGAGATGGCTACCAGCACCAGCAACCCGAGCAGCAGCGAGATGATGAACAGCACGCCTGAGAGAAAGTCGGGCGGCAGCATCATCCGATACGGGGACGGCAGGAAGGAAGCCGCGACCAGGATCGGCAGGCATCTGAGCAACGCGCCCGCCATCCGTTGCGCCAGCAGCTTGGCATACCAGAATCCGTACAATTCGCCCGGCCTGCACAATTCATAAGCGATGTTGCCGGTGGTGATCAGGCGGAACAGCTCGTCATCCCGGTACCACAGCATGATGAATGCCAGAAAGGATTGCTGGAGCCAGACGTATGTAACGAGCTGCGGCAGGGAGATCGGCGGCTCCAGGTCGCTTGACGAATAAAAGGCGATATAGACCATGATCAGCACAAAACCCCAGAAGAACTGGGTAGCGACACCGGCCAGGGCGGCGGTCCGGTATTGCAGACTGCTGGTGAATCGAATGCGGAAGACGGACAGGTAGCGTTTCGGGTTGCGTGGCGGTCGCTTGTCGGAGAGCCGGTGGCGATTGTCGGGGCTTCGGACCGGAGTCGTTCCGGCTGATCGGGATAGGCGCGATCCTGTGCTCATAACTCATGCTCCTTGTACAGACTCAGGACGATCTCCTCGATCGGCTGGCCGGTGATGGAGACATCGACCACTTCAAGATGACTGGACACCGCGCCGAGCACCTCCGAGAGGTTGGTTCGCTCCGTATCGACCAGGAGGATGGCGCGCTCTTCGTCCATGCTGAGCACCTGCGTGCCCGGAAGCTCAGGCATCATTCGGACGGCGGTTGTCCGACTCCGCGGGGCCCGATAGTCGATCGTAATCGTCTTGTGAGAGCCGAATCGGCTGCGCAGCTCGCTGAGCTTACCATCGACGAGCAGCCGGCCTTTGCCGATCATGATGATCCGGTCCGCCAACGCCTCGATGTCCTGCATGTCATGCGTCGTCAGGATGACGGTCACGCCGCGCTCCCGGTTGATCGTGCGGATGAACTGACGGACTGCCTGCTTGGACATGGCGTCCAGGCCGATGGTCGGCTCATCGAGGAAGAGGATGTCCGGGTTGTGCAGCAGGGAGGCCGCGATCTCGCAGCGCATGCGCTGCCCGAGGCTGAGCTGGCGAACCGGCGTGCGCAGGAGACCGTCCAGCTCGAGCGTCTCGGTCAGCTGCTCGAGGCTACGCCTGTACTCCTGCCGCGGCACCCGGTAGATGTCGCGCAGCATCTCGAAGGAGTCCATCACGGGCACGTCCCACCATAATTGTGTGCGCTGGCCGAAGAGGACGCCGATATGCCTGACGAAAGATGCCCGATCCTGCCATGGCGTGCACCCCATGATCCGGCATTCTCCGCTGTCCGGCACGAGGATGCCGCACATGATCTTGATCGTCGTCGACTTGCCTGCCCCGTTGGGGCCGATATACCCGACGATCTCGCCGGGTTGGATGGTGAAGCTGATGTCGTCGAGCGCCTGCACCGTCGCGTATTCCCGACTGAACAACGCCTTGAAAGCGCTTGCCAGTCCGGATGCGCGACGAGCGACCTTGAAGCTTTTGCTGATGTGTCGCAGTTCGATCACAGAGAACGGACCCTCCTTGGAATCGAAATAGCAAAGGAAATAAATATTACCATTAGTGCAAGTAAAAAGTCAACAGGTTGAATCGCATGACGGCAAGCAGATGGATCGATGGGGTCGAGATTCATGGCTCGCGACCGGATGAGGGGCAGGAAATCGTTGTGCGAGTGGTCGGATCCGGGAGCAGGCGGAACCGACCCGGGCAAACAAAAATAAAATCCAACAAAACAAACATATTCAAAAACAAACCAAAGTATGCTAAACTAGATTACGGAAAATCAAAATGGGTTTCGGAGGGAAAACATGGTCGACTATTTGTGGGACAAGGAAAAGGCTAAACAACTGAACAGCGGATTGGACGAGCTCGTATACCGCTCCAACCTGCTCGGCACGGATCGTCGTGTATGCAACTGGGGTGGCGGCAATACATCGATGAAGACGACGATCACGGACTTCCGCGGCCGCGAAGTGGAGATTATGTGGGTCAAGGGCAGCGGCTCCGACCTCGGCACGATGCAGGCGAAGCACTTCACGGGCCTGCGCCTGGATGACATTCGTCCGCTGTACGAGCGCGACGACATGTCCGACGAAGAGATGGTCGCCTATCTGACGCATTGCATGATCGACAGCAAGCATCCGCGCATGTCCATCGAGACGCTGCTGCACGCTTTCCTGCCGTTCAAGCATGTGGATCACACGCATCCGGACTCGATCATCGGCCTCTGCTGCGCTGACAACGGCCGTCAGATCGCCGACGAGATCTTCGGCGACCGCTACGTCTGGGTGCCATACATCCGCCCGGGCTTCAAGCTGTCGAAGATGATCGCGGAAGGCGTGCGCAACAATCCGAAGGCCGAGCTCGTGCTGATGGAGAAGCATGGCCTCGTCACCTGGGGCGACACTTCCGAAGAAGCGTACAACAAGACGATCTCCGTCATCAACGAAGCGGCGAAGTACATCGAGGAGCGCGTCAACGAAGACAAGCTGTTCGGCGGAGCGAAGTACGCATCGCTGGCGCAGGAAGAGCGCCGTGCCATCGCGGCTCAGGTGATGCCTGTCATCCGCGGCGCGGTAAGCGACGAGAAGAAGATGATCCTCTCCTTCGACGATGCGGATGATGTCCTGAAGTTTGTCAACGGCAAGGACTCGAAGGAACTGTCGCAGATCGGCGCAGCGTGCCCGGACCATCTGGTGCATACGAAGATGAAGCCGCTGTTCATCGACTGGGATCCTTCGACCAGGGATGTTGACGCCCTGAAGACAGCCATCAAGGAAGGAATTGCCGCATACAAGGAAGAATACAGACAATACTTCGAGCGCAACAAAAACGAAGGCGACAAGATGTTCGAGCCTGCTCCGCGCGTCATCCTGATCCCGGGCATCGGCATGGTCAACACCGGCAAGAACCTGGCGATGGCGAGTGTCAGCGGCGCCCTGTACCATCGCGCGATCGCTGTCATGCGTTACTCGACGACCCTTGGCAAGTTCGTATCGCTCAGCGAGAACGAGTCGTACAACGTCGAATACTGGCCGCTCGAGCTGTACAAGCTGACGCTTGCCCCGCCAGAAGCGGAATTCTCGCGCCAGATCGCCTTCATCACCGGCGGCGCCGGCGGCATCGGCAGCGAAACGGCCCGACTGCTCGCCGAACAGGGCGCGCATGTCGTGCTGGCCGATCTGAACCTCGAAGGCGCCCGGAAGGTGGCTGACGAGATCAATGCGAAGTACGGCGAGGGCCGCGCATTCCCGGTCAAGGTCGATGTGACCAGCGAGGAGATGGTGGCGGAAGCATACCGCGCTACGTCGCTCCAGTACGGCGGCGTCGACATCATCGTCAACAACGCGGGACTGGCCACCTCCAGCCCGTTCGAGGAAACCTCGCTCAAGGAATGGAATCTGAACATGAACGTCCTCGGCACCGGCTATTTCCTCGTGGCCCGCGAAGCGTTCAAGATCATGAAGGAGCAGGGCATTGGCGGCAGCATGGTGTTCATCGGCTCCAAGAACTCCATCTACGCCGGCAAGAACGCGACGGCCTACAGCGCGGTCAAGGCGCTTGAAGCCCATCTCGCCCGCTGCATCGCGGCGGAAGGCGGCCAGTACGGAATCCGCGTCAACACGGTGCTGCCGGATGCGATCCTGCAAGGCTCGGCGATCTGGAACTCCGCCTGGCGCAACGAGCGTGCCGCAGCATACGGCATCGAACCGGATCAACTGGAAGAGTACTATCGCAAGCGCACAACTCTGCTCGTAAACGTCTACCCGCGCGACGTGGCAGAGGCCATCGCCTTCTTCGCTTCCTCCAAGGCCGCGAAGACGACGGGCTGCATGCTGACGGTTGACGGCGGCGTGCCGGCTGCATTTACCCGCTAAGACATGTTGACCTGGCGACGGCAGCAGCCGCGCCGGGTCATTCCCATTTCTTTGGTGAACTCATAGATCTTATCAAATCGGAGGGATACGTCATGCAAGACCAAATCCAGAAGAACTACGAAGAGGCCAAAAAGCAGTACGCGCAGCACGGGATCGACACGGATCAGGTTCTGGAGCAGCTGGCGAAGATCAAGATCTCCATGCACTGCTGGCAAGGCGATGATGTGCGCGGCTTCCTCAACCGCGATCAGGAGCTTTCCGGCGGTCTGGCGGTAACCGGCAACTACCCGGGGGCGGCACGCACGCCGGATGAGCTGAGATCTGATCTTGAGAAAGCGCTGTCTTTGATCCCCGGCAAGCACAAGGTGAACCTGCATGCGATCTATGCGGATACGACGGAGAAGGTGGAACTGGATGAGCTCGAGCCGAAGCATTTCGAGAGCTGGGTGCAGTGGGCGAAGGAGCAGGGCGTCGGCCTCGACTTCAACCCGACCTGCTTCTCCCATCCGAAGGCGGACGACGGCTTCACGCTGAGCCACCCGGATCCTGCGATCCGCAAGTTCTGGATCGACCATTGCAAGGCTTCCCGCAAGATCGGCGCCTACTTCGGCGAGCAGCTCGGCCAGACCTGCGTAACCAACGTCTGGATCCCGGACGGGTTCAAGGACAACCCGGTCGATCGCCTCGCTCCGAGACAGCGCTTGAAGGAAGCGCTGGACGAAGTGTTCGCCGAGGAGCTGAACCCGGCGCACAACCTCGACGCGGTTGAGAGCAAGCTGTTCGGCATTGGCTCGGAGGCCTATGTGGTGGGGTCGCATGAGTTCTACATGGGCTATGGACTGACCAACAACAAGCTGATCTGTCTGGATGCGGGTCACTTCCACCCGACGGAGACGATCTCGAACAAGCTGTCCTCGCTCGCCCTGTTCTCGCCAGGCATCCTGCTGCACGTCAGCCGTCCGATGCGCTGGGACAGCGACCACGTCGTCATCATGGACGATGAGCTGCTGGAGATCGCGAGAGAGCTGGTGCGAGGCAATCTGCTGGGCAAGACCTACATCGGCCTGGACTTCTTCGATGCCAGCATCAACCGGATCGCCGCCTGGGTGATCGGCACTCGCAACACGATCAAGGCGCTGCTGCGCGCGATGCTGGAACCGGTCGAGGCGCTTCGCAAGCTCGAGCTGGAGGGCGACTACACGAGCCGCCTGGCTCTGACGGAAGAGTTCAAGACGTATCCTTTCGGTGCGGTGTGGGATTATTACTGCATGAAGATGGGCGTGCCGGTGCGCGAGCAATGGCTGGCAGAAGTGAAGCAGTACGAGAAGGACGTCCTGCTCAAGCGCTGATCCCGAGCCTTCACCAACCAGGTGATTGAGCCCATCCGATCCCGATCAAATTCTGAATGAATGGGGTGCCGTCATTGAGCGTTCTCGCATATGACCTTGGTGCGACGAGCGGCCGTGCTCTCATCGGCCGCTTGACGGACCGCAAGCTGGAAGTAGAGGAGATTCATCGTTTTCCGAACGATCCGGTGCGGATCGGGTCCCGGCTTCATTGGGATATCCTGCGCCTGTTCCATGAAGTGAGGCAGGGCCTGATCAACGCCAAAAATTCCGTGTCAGGCGGCATTCGCAGCCTGGCCATCGACTCGTGGGGGGTGGATGTCGGATTCCTGGATGCGCATGGCGAGCTGCTGGGCAATCCGTATCACTACCGCGACCATCACACGGACGGCATCATGGAGGAAGCGTTCCGCGTCGTGCCGCGGGCGGAGATCTTCAAGCGTACAGGCATCCAGTTCCTGCAGATCAATACGATCTATCAGCTGTACGCGATGAAGAAGGCCGACTCCACGGTGCTCAGGAACGCGAGGTCGGTGCTGATGATTCCCGATCTTCTGCGGTATTTCCTGACCGGTGAGAAGCACGGGGAGTTCTCCAATGCAACGACCACGCAGCTGTTCAATCCGATCGAGGGCGCCTGGGACCGGACGCTGATCGACAGGCTGGGCCTGGACCCGTCGATCTTCCCGGACGTGAACATGCCGGGGACATTCGTCGGCCCGGTCCGTTCCTCGATCCAGGAGGAACTGGGCATCCCGGCGATCCCGGTGATCGCTGTCGCCGAGCATGATACCGGTTCGGCGGTCGCCGCGGTTCCTTCGCTGACGAAGGACTTCGCCTACCTCAGCTGCGGCACGTGGTCGCTGATGGGGACGGAGGTGGATGCGCCGGTGCTCACTGATGAGGCGCTGCAGCTCAACTTCACCAATGAAGGCGGCGTGGGACGGACGTACCGGCTGCTGAAAAACATCATGGGCCTGTGGATCCTCGAGGAATGCAGGCGCACCTGGCTGAAGGCGGGGCAATCGCTGTCCTACGCGGAGATGATCGCCCAGGCCGGGCAGGCGGAGCCGTTCCGCAGCCTGATCGACCCCGATGACGACCTGTTCCTGAATCCGCTCGATATGCCGGCGGCGATCCGCGAGTTCTGCCAGAGGACGGGCCAACCGCTTCCGGACAGCGTCGGCGCCTATGTCCGCTGCATCCTGGAGAGCCTCGCGCTCAAGTACCGCTATGTGCTGGAGATGACCGAGCGCCTGTCGGGCAAGAGCTTCGCCGGACTTCATATGGTTGGCGGCGGCATCAAGAACGCCATGCTCTGCCAGTTCACATCCAATGCCCTGGGCAAGCCGGTATGGGCGGGTCCGACCGAAGGAAGCGGCATCGGCAACATCCTCGTGCAATACATGACACTGGGTGATATCAGCGATATCTGGGAAGCGAGGAAGATCGTGCGTGACTCCTTCCCGATCGAAACCTATGAGCCTCAGCAATCTGCCGAATGGCAGGAGGCATATGCAAGATTCCAGGGCCTGCTGTCTGCTGCGCAGTAATCGGGTGAGTTGGCAGCATGAGACAGGCGAGTCCGATAACTATCAGGATAGTGGGTGAGACATGATGCTTGCAGCGGAGAGATGTGAGAAGATCGTTCAATTGGTAGACGAACGCGGCAGCATCCGGGTCTCGGAACTGAGTGAGATCTTCAAGGTCACGGAGGAGACGATACGCCGCGACCTTGACAAGCTCGAGCAGGCCGGCAGGCTGATCCGGAGCCATGGCGGCGCGATCAGCGTGCAGGATTCAACGTCGGAGACACCCTTCAGACAACGCGAGGTGACCAACGTCGAGGAGAAGAAGGAGATCGCCCGCGTGGCGGTCAGCTGCGTGCGACCGAGGGACCGCATCATTCTCGACGCAAGCACGACGGCGTGGTACATGGCCTCCATGCTGCCGGACATCCCGCTCACGGTGTTGACCAATTCGATCAAGGTGGCGATCGAGCTGGCCAACAAGGAGAAGGTGGAGGTCGTATCAACGGGCGGCATCCTCGCCTCTCGCTCGTTATCGTATGTCGGGCCGCTTGCCGAAAAGAGCCTCGAGCAGTATCATGTCAATAAAGCTTTTATCTCCTGCAAGGGCGTCCACCTGGAACGCGGGGCGACGGAATCGAACGAGTTGCAGGGCAGATTGAAGCAACGCATGATCGGGATCGCTGACGAGGTGTTTCTGCTCGCTGATTACAGCAAGTTCGGAGTCAATGAATTTACGCTGGTCGCGCCGGGCAACGCCTTCCATACGGTCATCACCGATCGCAAGACAGAGCGCAGGTTTCTCGATGAATGGCAGGAACGCTATTCTGCACAGGTCATAGTTGCCGGAACATAGACTCGCCTGGTCGGGTCTATGTTCTCTGTCCGGATATACGAAAGTGGGTGGCGATTCGTGAAAGTATCTTTATTCATAACATGTTTGAGCGATGTGATGTATCCCCGCGTCGGCGAGGCGATGGTGCGTATCCTGGCGCGCTACGGCGTTCAGCTGGATTTCCCCAAGGTGCAGACCTGCTGCGGTCAACCGGCGTTCAACAGCGGCTACTGGGACGATGCGCGGGCTTCTGCGCGGACGCTGCTCGAGGCATTCGATGACAGCGACTTCGTCATCGCGCCTTCCGGTTCCTGTACAGGGATGATCCACCATTATTACCCGAAGCTGTTCGAGAACGATCCGGCGATGCTGGACAAGGCCGTGCGGCTGAAGGAGAAAACCTACGAATTTTCGCAGTTTCTCGTCAATGTGCTCGGGGTGGAGGACGTCGGCGCCACGTTCCCGCACAAGGTGACCTACCATCCGTCCTGCCATGGCACGAGGTTGCTCGGCATCAAGGACGAGCCGATGAAGCTGCTTCAGCATGTGAGGGGGCTGGAGCTGGTGCCGCTGCCGGATGCGGAGCTGTGCTGCGGCTTCGGCGGAACGTTCGCGGTGAAGATGTCCGATATATCGGGAGCGATGGTTTCCGAGAAGGTGCACAATGTCGAGTCGACCGGAGCCGAGGTGCTGGTCGGCATCGATATGGGTTGCCTGATGAACATCTCCGGTAACATCCATGCCGAGGGCAAGCCGATTCGCGTCATGCATCTCGCGGAGCTTCTGAATGAAGGGGTGAGCTCATAATGGCAGAAACGGCTGGCAGTTCGGTCAAGGCCCGCTCGAAGCAGGCGCTGCAGGACGACTTCCTCCGCAAGGCGGTCAAGTTCACCACCGAGCGGCTGAAGAACGGCAAGCGCAAGGCGACCGAGGAGCACGGCAACTGGGAGGAATGGCGCGAGCGCGGCAGGCAGATCCGGCTGCATACGATCGCTCATCTCGATTATTACCTGAACCTGTTCGCGGACAATGCGCGCAAGGCTGGCGCGCAGGTGTACTTCGCCAGGGATGCCGCGGAAGCGGCGGTCATCACGCGCGAGATCGTCAGGGAGAAGCAGGCGAGATCGGTCGTCAAGTCCAAATCGATGGTCACGGAAGAGCTGCACATCAACCACGTGTTGGAGGAAATGGACGTCGCGGCGATCGAGACCGACCTGGGCGAATACATCATCCAGCTGGCGCACGAACCGCCTTCCCATATCATCATCCCGGCGATCCACAAGAACAAGCAGCAGATCGCGGAGGTGCTGTCCGAGGTGGCGGGCGAGCGTCTGGAGCCGGACACGCAGGTGCTGGCCGGCTTCGTGCGCAGGAAGCTGCGGGAGCAGTTTCTGGCGGCCGAGATCGGCATGACGGGCTGCAACTTCGCCATCGCGGAAACCGGCTCGATCGTCATCTTCGAGAACGAGGGCAACGCGCGCATGTGCAGCACGCTGCCGAAGACGCAGATCACGTTCATGGGCATGGAGCGCATCATCCCGTCCTTCGAGGATCTGGAAGTGATGGCGACGCTCCTGCCGCGTTCGGCGACAGGCCAGAAGCTGACCGCCTACATGTCGGCGATCACCGGGCCGAGGCGCACGGCAGACGGCGATGGACCGGAGGAGCTTCACATCATCATCATCGACAACGGGCGCTCCCGTCAGCTCGGGGATCCCGACTTCCAGGAGCTGCTCAACTGCATCCGCTGCGGCGCGTGCCTGAACGTATGCCCGGTATATCGCCATATCGGCGGCCATTCCTATGGCAGTGTGTACAGCGGTCCGATCGGCGCCGTGCTGACTCCGGCCTTGATGGAGGACCCGTCTGAGTGGCAGGACATCGCCTATGCGTCCAGCCTGTGCGGAGCCTGCTGGGAGGCGTGCCCGGTCAAGATCCCGCTGCACGACATGCTCGTGTACCTGCGCAACCGCAAGGTGGAGAGCGGCACGACGCCGACTGCGGAGCAGGTCATGTTCAAGGGCTTCAACTATATGATGTCCGATCACCGGCGGTTGGAACGCTTCCTCAGGCTCGGCAAGGTCGGGCAGAAGTTCGTCGCCCGCGACGGTTACATCCGGATCAAGGGGCCGCTCAAGGGCTGGACGAACTACCGCGATCTGCCGGAGATTCCGAAGCAGTCGTTCCGCGACCGGTGGAAGGAACTGCAGGTGGAGATCGCGCAGCAGCCCAGGCCGAAGACGATGATCCAGGACATCGAGCAGCGCATGCGCAAGGTGCTGGAGGAACGCAGCAAAGGAGGCGGTTCAGGTGGCGGACACCAGGAATAAGCAGGGAAGCGGCAAGGCCCGTGCGATCTATGCCTCGAAGGAACGGCAGGACGAATGGATGCAGGCGATCGCCGACCGGCTCGGCCGGCCCCGCATCACGGAGATGCCGCAGCATCCGTTCCGCGGCGCGCCTGATTTCTGGCGTGCATACGACCTGCAGCAGGAAGAGCGGATCAACCTGTTCATGAACAACTGGACCAACCTCGGCGGACATGCGTTTCGCATGAGCTCGATGGAGGAGGTTGGCCGATTCCTTCTGGACTTCGTCCGTGAGACCGGCGCGCAGAAGCTGCTGATGCAGCGGCAACCGGAGCTGATGGGGCTGGGCCTCGCGGAGGCGCTGCACGATGTGGAGTGCACCGTCTGGGATTCGTCCGCCGAGGAGATGATCGACGAAGCGGCCCAGGCGGACATCGGCGTGGTCGTCGTGGATCATGCGGCAGCCTACACCGGCACGATCGTCGTGCTCTCGTCGCCGGACAAGGGCCGTTCGACGAGCCTGTTGCCCAGAGCGCTGGTGGCGGTCGTCCCGGCGAGCGCCATCGAGGCGAGTCTGGGGCCGATCCTGAAAGGGCTAGATGCGAGGCCGAAGGATCAGCTGCCGGCAGGCGTGCATTTCATCACGGGTCCCAGCCGTTCCTCGGATATCGAGAATGATCTGACGATCGGCGTCCATGGTCCCGGCATCGTCTATGCGCTGGTCGTTGGCTGACCGGACACAACACGCCCCAGGCGTTCATTGCCAGGGCGTGTTGTTCGTTATATGATAGGAGGGGAATCGGGAGGATGGCATGTCACAGGCGGTGGCCAGGCGGGCGTGCTGTCCGGATGAACTTGCGCACATAAGGAGATGGATGAGTTATGAAGATAGAACTGTGGCCGGAAGGCGCTCCTCTGGCCCGAGGGGACGGCGCGGAGGACAGACCGGCCATCACCCCTTATCTGGTGGACTCCGTCAAGGAAGGAGAAGCGATCCCGGCGATCGTCGTGCTTCCTGGCGGCGGGTACAATCACCGGGCCGAGCATGAGGGAGAGCCGATCGCCCGCTGGGTGAACAGCCTGGGGCTGCATGCGTTTGTCCTGGATTACCGCGTTGCTCCCTATCAGCATCCGGCGCCGCTGCTCGACGCGCAGCGGGCGCTGCGCACCGTGCGGGCGAATGCCGAGGCGTGGAAGGTCGATCCGAACCGCGTCGGCATACTCGGCTTCTCCGCAGGAGGCCATCTGGCCTCGTCGGCGGGAACGCACTTTGACCGTGGCCATCCCGACGCGGAGGATCCGGTCGAACGGTTCAGCTCGCGGCCGGACTTCATGATCCTCTGCTATCCGGTCATCACGATGGGGCCATACACCCACCAGGGCTCGAGGACCAACCTCCTGGGCGAGCAGCCGGATGAGGAGCTGGTGCGGCTCATGTCCAATGAACTGCAGGTGACCCCCGACACGCCGCCAACCTTCATCTGGCACACTTCGGATGACGGCGCCGTGCCGGTGGAGAATGCGCTGATGTTTGCCAGCGCGCTCAGCCGCGCCCGCGTGCCGTTTGAATGTCATTCCTTCATGACCGGGCATCATGGCCTCGGGCTGGCGAAGGATCACCCCGAAGCGAGGGTCTGGCCCGAGCTGTGCGCGCGCTGGCTGGTGCGTCTCGGCGTCACCGAAGCCCGCGACTAGACCATGATCTTCAGGAAAGTCTGGAATCAAGCCTCTCTCAGTTCGCCCCGGATGGCGCATGGGAGAGGCTTTTTCATTGTCCGAGGCAGTTGTCCATGAGACAGCCTATTTCCTTGTTTCGTCCAATAGTTCGTGTTGCATGGTGAATATGATGGGAGCAAATATGCACGATGGGAGGGATGAAGCATGCGCATGGTTGCCAACAAGTGGAGGAAATTCGAGGTACTGAAACGGCACAGCGGAGTCGCCAGGCACATCCCCTATATGCAGCCCTTCAGTGAATCGGCGCTGAGAGCCATGCTGGACCGCTTCTCGTTCGTTGTCGCCAAGCCCTATGTCGGTACGGGCGGCGGCGGTGTGATGAAGATCGAGAAGCTGGGCGGAGGACGTTATCTGACTCATTATCGATATGCGGAGACGGTCCATGATTCCTGGGAGCATCTGCTCCGTTACATCAACCGGGTGCGACGCGGCAGGAAGTACATGCTGCAGCAAGGGATCGAGCTCGCCCGGGTGAACGGACGCAAGACGGACTACCGCGTGAAGATCGTGAAGGACAAGTCGGGTCACTGGCGGATTACGGCTGTGGTGGCGCGGCTCGCCAAGCCGGGGCTGTTCGTCACGAATCTGTGCCAGGGCGGACAGATGATGAGCGGGCGCAAAGCCCTGCTCTCGTCATTTCCGAAGCTGGCGAAGGACAAACGGCTGACGATGGTCGGTGTCGCACGCACCTGCACCAGGCTGATGGAGCAGGAATTTCCGGGCATTGCCCAGCTCGGGTATGATTTCGGCATCGACAAGAGGGGAACGGTCTGGATCCTCGAGGTCAACACGCGACCGCACTAGAAGGCGGGTCACGTGAACTGGAACATTGTGGGCTGGTCGGTTTTTCCTCCAAAAAAATGCATCCCCTGCGCAACTATCCCGCTCCGGGAACAGTAACAATTCATAGCCTGGTTCATTCATCAGGAGAGGGGATGTCGCTATGCGCAAGAAGGGCAAGATATGGCTGCTGCTGGCAGTATTGTTTGCTGTTTACGTCATGCCGTTTACCGCTCATCCCGCAGCGGCTGCGGGGTTTCCGGATCTTCCGCGCACACATTGGGCATACCAGACGATCATGTGGGCGAATGCGCAGGGCATCATCAAGGGGATGCCGAACGGTCATGTTGCTCCGGACCGGCTGGTCACGCAATCCGAGTTCGTCACCATGCTGGTGCGAGCGTTTGTGCCCGGGTCGGACTATGAAGCGGAATACCGGGCGATCGGGGCGCCCGCTGGCGCCGCCTGGGATTTTCAGGACTATATGTTTGCGGTGTACATGAACTGGAGCGTCACACAGGAAGGGCGCTCGAAGGTGATGACGCGGGGGCAGGTGGCCGAGCTGATCACCAGCGTCATCGGATTGAATTGCACGCCATACGGTGCGATCCAGTACCTGCTGGACAACGGGCTCGCGAGAGGCAAGACGACGCCTACCATCGAGGGCTTCAAGGCAGGCGACACGCTGTCGAGAGCGGAAGCGGCCACGTTCATTTACAATCTGTACAGCAAGGGCATCAAGATCGCAGCCCGTTCAACCGCACCTTCCGCGGTTTGCCAGGCGGATGTGCGGACGATGAACGATATCGCCGTATCCGGCATCATGATCCATGATTCGGAAGCGAAGCTGCTCGATACGCTTGGCGAGCCGAACCTGAAGCTGGTCAGTCAATACGGCTTCGAATGGTATGTCTACAATGCGGATTACACCCGGTACGCGCAGATCGGCGTCAAGGACGGCAAGGTCGTCGGACTGCTGACCAATGCGGACAACTGGACGACTCCGGACGGGATCGGGCCGGGTTCGGTGGCGCGAGAGGTGAAGGCGGCCTACGGTGAACCGCTCACCGTGCTGCACAATTACCGATTGCCCGATAACGGCGAATCGGCGTTGTATCTGCGAGGGGACTACTATCTGACCGTCTACTATGACAAGCATGACAACAACCGGGTGCAGGCGATCCAATTGATCGACAGGACCGTGGAGCAACGGATGCAGGGCATCTACGGCCAACCGGATGACAAGCTGGCCGCAAGCTACGAGCGGCAGATCTTCGAGCTGGCCAATGCGGCCCGGGTCAGGAATGGGCTGAAGGCGCTTGCCTGGGACCAGTCGGCCGCCTCAGCCGCCCGCAAGCACAGCCGCAACATGGCGGTCCAGCGGTTCTTCGACCATATCGATCCGGACGGGCTCTCGCCTTTCGACCGGATGAAGCGGGAAGGGATCGAGTACAGCGCCGCCGGGGAGAATATCGCCTATGGGCAGAAGGACGCGCTGGAGGTGCATGTGGGCTGGATGAATTCCGAAGGCCATCGGAGGAATCTGCTGAATGCCTCCTATGAACGGCTCGGCGTCGGCGTCTATCTGAACGGCGAGGGTGTGCCGTATTATACGCAGAATTTCTATGCGCCGCTCAAGCTTCTGAGCCTGAAGCTGAACTGACCGGTGTCAGACTGGGCGGATCGGCACCAGTCTGGACGGCCCGTGGCATGGGCCAGTCTGCCCGCCAGGCAGACATGTCGATCGTCCGGTCTGCGCTGCTGACATTCCGGACTGCTACAGGCCTGGCGCCTTCTGCTCGGTCGGGCTCGACGGAGCCGCATCATCTGGCCGGGCAGGCGCAGGATGGGATGTCAGTCCAGGACACGTATGCGGGCGGTTGCGCGCAAGCCGCCGGCGATCGCCTCGATCAGGGTCTCGCCTGGGTGAACCGCCCTCCATTCCTGATCTTGCCGGATGACGATCTGTGGGCTGAATAGGTGAAGATGAGCGGTTTCGGACATATCGATCTTCAGTCCATTGGACATGAGCAAGGTAATGTTGAAGGTGATGGATTCGCCGGTGCGGACCGTATATGTCTGTTCATCGAAGCTCAGTTTCAGCGGCATCGGGGATGACGGACATGGCAGGATCGCACTGACATGCCCGGGTCTGTAGCAATCTTGCTCGGCGGCGGGTGAAGCTTCCTTGGCTTTCCTGGACGCGTAGCGCCGATAAGCTGCTGCTCGCGAAGGAGCATCCCGATCCGGGTAATAGCCGTGCGGTGCCTGTACAGAGGCCGTTCGGTCGATTCTGCGGATGCTGCTTGATGCCATGTGAATCATCCTCCTTTGCTGGATAAGATCGTACCTCCCGCGATATCGAAGATGCTGTATCCACCAGGTGCAGGTATGCCATGATTCCGGGATGGTCGACGGAGTGTTGGCGGTTGTCTGAACGAACAACGAGCTACTGCATCGTGCGTTGCGAGATATCGAGCCTGATGGAAGTCAGCTGTCCGGTAGCGGGAGCAGGATAGTGGCCTGATGCATGGGAGCATTCGATGAACCTGTGAGATCTGTCATTGACGATCTGCCATAGGATTCGAAGCGGTGAACGAATTTGTTGGGGTATCTGTTACTTTTTTTATCGGTTATCTTATGGCAAATGTTAACATGGGACGGTTCCTATTCGGGAAAATGATGGTTTATAATCTTTATTAGAGCCTTATATATAATACGTATACGTATCTGAAGGAGGAATGTTTGATGCAATACGCTTATCTGGGCAGATCCGGGATGAAGGTAAGCCGTCTGTGTCTCGGCACGATGAACTTCGGCCCGGTGACGGAAGAGAAGGAAGCGTTCCGGATCATGGATGCGGCGCTTGATGCGGGCATCAACTTCTTCGACACCGCCAACGGGTACGGCGGACTTGAGCGCAGGGGGTGGACGGAGGAGATCATCGGCCGCTGGTTCGCGCAGGGAGGCGGACGCCGTCAGAAGGTGATCCTGGCGACGAAGGTATACGGCAGCATGCAGCATCCGGTGGTGGATCCGAACGAGGAGCCTGGCCTGTCAGCCTACAAGATCCGCCGCCATCTGGAGGATTCACTGCGCCGGCTGCAGACGGACCATATCGAGCTGTATCAGATGCATCACATCGATCGCAATGTGTCGTGGGATGAGCTGTGGAATGCCTTTGATGTACATATCAAACAGGGCAAGATCGGCTATGTCGGCTCCAGCAACTTTGCTGCCCGGGACCTGGTGAAGGCCCAGTATGAGGCCAAGGCCCGCGGCATGCTCGGCCTCGTCTCCGAACAGCACAAGTACAGCCTGCTCTGCCGTCTGCCGGAGCTGGAAGTGCTGCCTGCCGCCCAGGAGCACGGCATCGGCGTCATCGCCTGGAGTCCGCTGGACGGCGGCATCCTGAACGGTGTGCTGAATCCGGGCGAAGGCTCGCGCAACAAGGGGCGGATCGAACAGATCGAGAAGCTGCGCCCGCAGCTGGAGCAGTTCTCCAGGCTTTGCCGCGAGCTTGGCGAGTCGGAGGCGACGGTGGCGCTCGCCTGGACGCTGGCACATCCGGCGATGACGGCGCCGATCATCGGCCCGCGCACGCTGCGGCAATTCGAGGATGCGCTGCGCGCCGTGGAGCTGAAGCTGGATGAGGAAGTGCTGAAGAAGCTGGATGAGATCTTCCCGGGTCCAGGCGGAGAAGCTCCGAAGGCGTACGCCTGGTGATCTTTGAGCCATCGATCAGGGGACGGATGCAGGCATCCGCACCGGATGTGCAGGGTGTCTGCGGGCTGGCAAGCAACGGGCGGATAGCGTATTGCTGTCCGCCCGTTTTATCGTACATCCGGCATGGGTGTCATCTCTATGATGAAAGTCCGGAATGGGGGCTGGTGAGCGCCTGACATCAGCCAGGCGAAGACATTCGAAGACATTCGCGGTTCACTGGTTCAGCCGGACGGTTCCCTTTTCATCCTCCATCAGGATGATATTGGGTTATAATGCAAGAAGCGGCATTATGCAAATGGAAAACTTGGGAAAGGGTGGACAGGATGAGCGATAAACCGGATGTATCCCTGACGCTGCGCGATCTCGCGGCTATGAATGACCAACAGCAGGTCGCTGTTGCGATGCAGCAGATCAGGCAGGCAGGGAAAGAGGCGCTGCCCGTGCTGATGGGTGCGCTGCACGGGGATGATCCCATGCTTCGCGATCTCGCCTGCGCGGTGCTTGGGGAGCTGGGGGCTGACGCCGCAGAGGCGGTACCCGGATTGATCGGGATGCTTGGGACAGATTCGGAAGAAACGCGAATGGCGGCAGCCCTGTCTCTCATGCGGATCGGCCCCTCCAGCATCCCGCAGCTTCTGGCCGTCGCCGAACAAGGCGAGGGGTTGACCAGATTCTGGGCATGCTGGGCGCTGTCCTGGCTGGATCCGTCCTTGCTAACCTCCGACATGATCGAATGTCTGAGATCCGAGCAGGAGCAGCCGTCGACATCGATAACGCCCTACGCTGCGACGGAAGCGATCAGCAAGGTGATCGCCCGTGAGCTGAAGGATGGGGAGTAGGGCGGCGATGCATCCGGATGAGGTCTGAGAAGGAAGCGAACTGCTCACGAGATGCTGGCTGAATGCGAACTGGCCAGGAAGCGAGCAGTTCCAGGCAAGGAAGCAACGCCGTCCGGTCCGTTTCCTCCATGACTTTTGCCTGCCGGGCCTTTATAATGGAGGAAGGGGGGCTGGACGACATGAAATTCCAGGAAGCTAACAGTCTGGAGGAAAGGCTGCAGCTGGCGCGCAAGCTGGCTGAACGGTTCCATGAACGGGCGGAAGCGATCGACCGGGAAGGAGCCTTTCCATATGAGAATATCCAGGAGCTCAGAGACACGGGATATACGTCCCTGACCATGCCGCGCGCCTATGGCGGCCAGGAAATCTCGCTGTACGAAATGGTGCGCCTGCAGGAGATGCTGGCGACCGGCGACGGATCGACCGCGCTCGCCATCGGCTGGCACGTCGGCACCATGAAAAGTCTCGCGGAGAAGAACAGCTGGAGCGAGCCTGTCTTCCGCCGGCTGTGTGAGGATGTGCTTCACCGCGGAGCGCTCATCAACGGAGCGGCCACCGAACCTGCCACGGGCAGTCCGACGCGCGGCGGCAAGTTTCAGACAACGGCGGTATGGTCGGATGGCCAGTGGGTGGTCAACGGCCGGAAGACATTCACGACGCTCGCGCCGGTGCTGGATTACTTCCTCGTCAACGTGACGGTTCCCGAGCGTGACAGGGCCGCGAGCATCCTCGTTCCCCGCAGCAGCGATGGCGTCAGGATCGAGGAGACATGGGACAGCGTTGCGATGCGCGGCACGGGCAGCCATGACCTCGTGCTCGAGAATGTGCGAGTGGACGCCTCTTATCTCGTCGAATGGCTCGATGCCGGCAGCAAGCGAGCTTCCGGCTGGCTGCTGCATATACCCGCCTGCTATCTCGGCATCGCGCAGGCCGCCCAGAGCTACGCCATTCGCTTCGCCCGGCAGTATGCGCCGAACAGCTTGAGCGGCGGCACGATCATCGACCTGCCGAACGTGCAGAGCAAGATCGGGGAGATGGAGCTGGAGCTGATGCGCTCGCGGGAATTCCTGTATGCGATCGCGAAGCGATGGGACGAATCGGATGAGGAAGGCAGGAACGCCTTGAAGCCGGAGCTGGGCGCGGTGAAGATGACGGTGACGAATGCCGCGCTGAAGGTCGTGGACCTGGCGATGCGGCTCGTCGGCGCCCACAGCCTGTCGCTGAAGAACCCTCTGCAGCGTTATTACCGCGACGCGCGTGCCGGACTTCATAACCCGCCGATGGATGATATGACGATCCAGTTGCTCGCCCGTACCGCGGTCATGCGGGAATCGAACGATTCATCGGAATGAATCGGGCATCATTCGTTTCTTGCCATCATCTGCACCAGGACCAAGCATCCTGCCTCTATTCTTGCAACGGAGGAATATTCCCGGACGGAGGCCATATGCATGTATTAGAGATGCATGCGTTTCCAAGACTGGTTCGCCGCATGATTGCCGGACGCAGAGTTCGTGCATGGCGATCGGCATGAATGGGCGGCCGCATGGGAGGGTTAGGTCATGAGATGCAAGGCTTGTTCGGGTGCGGGAACGATCAGATGCAAGGATTGCTCGGGTGAAGGAATGGGGCTCGGCCATTCCAGATGCACGACCTGCCAGGGATTGGGCACGGTGCCATGCGAGGCGTGTGAAGGACGAGGCAAGGTGAGTTTCTTCCGGAGTTTCAGGATAAAAAAGTGATTCGAAGCGGAACGATGGCAGCCGGTGATGAGACCGGCTGCTTTTTTCATGTTCTGCCAACAAGAGGGTTCTCAAGCTTCATCCGCAACCGTCAACCGATATAGTATAATCTGGTTAGCAAGTTCAAACAGGAAAGCGAGGGACAGGAGTTCCATGAAATTCATACATACAGCGGACTGGCATCTGGGCAAGCTGGTGCAAGGCGTCTATATGACGGAGGATCAGCGGCATGTCCTGCAGCAACTGGTGGAGGCGGTTGAGCAGGACAAGCCGGATGCCATCATCATCGCGGGCGATCTGTACGACAGGGGAGTGCCGCCGACGGAGGCGGTGGAACTGCTGGATGAGACGCTGGAGCGGATCGTGATCGAGCTGCGCACGCCTGTGCTGGCGATCGCCGGCAATCATGACAGCCCCGACCGGCTGGACTTTGCCACCCGCATCATGGAGGGCCAGGGACTCCATCTGGTTGGCCAGCTGAAGCGGGAGATGAAGCCTGTGGTGCTGCGCGACCGCTTCGGCGAGGTGCATTTCCACCTCGTGCCCTATGCCGATCCGGCCCAGGTGAGGCATGTGCTGGAGGACGAGTCGATTCGCACGCATGACGATGCGGCTCTGGCGATCATCCGCAGGCTCGAGCAAGGCCTCGATCCTCATGCCCGCCATGTGTTCGTCGGACATGGCTTCTTCACGCCGGGCGGAGAACCGCAGGCCAACACGAGCGACTCCGAGCGACCGCTCTCGATCGGTGGGGCCGAGCATGTGCGGGCAGAGTATCTGGAGCGGTTCCACTATGCGGCGCTTGGTCATCTCCATCAGGCCCATCACGTGCTGTCCGAGCGCATCCGTTACTCCGGTTCGATCCTCAAATACTCGATCTCCGAGGAGCATCATGTCAAAGGGTATGATCTCGTGGAGCTGGACGGGGAAGGCAAGGTCACGGTGGAGAAAAGGCGGCTCACCCCGAAGCGCGACATGCGGCGCATCATCGCCTCGATCGAGGAGATCGGGACGCATCCGGTGAACGAGGATTATGTCTGGGTGACGCTGACCAACGAGCATCCGGTGCTGTTCCCGATGGAGAAGGTGAGAGCCGTGTACCCGAACGCCCTGCACGTCGATCGCCAGGTGTACTTCATGCCGGACAGCGGCAGCGGGAAAGAGCTGTCCGCTCGACCGGACAAGCGACGGGCGGATCCGTTGGAGCTGTTCGCCGCCTTCTATCAGGAGGTAACGGGCAGGGAACCGGGCGAGCACAGGATGAAACTGTTCGCGGATACATACGAGCAGCTGCTGCGTGAGGAAGGTGAGCGCGCATGAGGCCGCTGAAGCTGACGATGACCGCCTTCGGTCCTTACCGCGACCAGGAGACGATCGACTTCACCAGGCTGGAGGATCATCGGCTGTTCGTCATCTCCGGCATGACCGGAGCGGGCAAGACGACGATCTTCGATGCGATCAGCTACGCGTTGTACGGCTCCGCGAGCGGCGAGGACCGGGCGGACCATCGCATGCTGCGCAGCCATTTCGCCGATGAGGAGACGCATACATCGGTGGATCTGCATTTTGCTGTTGGCAGCCGGAGCTACCGCGTGTTCCGGCAGATGGGCCATCGCAAGGGCAACAACAAGAACGAAACGGGCAGCAAGATCGAGCTGTACGAGACCACCAGCGGAGTCGAGGTGCCCTGTGTGGACAAGTTCACCGTCAGCGACATCAATGCGAAGCTCGAAGAGATCATCGGCCTGACGAAGGAGCAGTTCAGCCAGATCGTCATGCTGCCGCAGGGGGAATTCCGCAAGCTGCTCACGTCGGATACGGAGAACAAGGAAGAGATCCTGCGCCGCATCTTCCGCACAGGGTTGTTCCAGCGTCTGGAGGAAAGGTTCTATGAGCAGAGCCGCCAGCTCAAGCAGGCTCATGGCGAGGCGGCGGCGAAGCTGAACATTCATATGCAGCATGCGGCGGAGACACTGCCGAAGCGGGAGGGGAGCGCCCTGACGCTGACGCTGGAGCAGGAGCATCGCAATCCGGCCCAGGTGTTGCAATGCCTTGCGGAAGAGGCGGACCACTATGCCGGGCTCATGGATGCGGCGGAGGAGCAGCGCGCGCAGGCGGCCGCCAGGCTGGAGCAGCTGGAGGAGGAGAAGCGGGCAGCGGAGGAGCTGAACCGTCTGTTCTCCGAGCTGTCCGCCCATCGAGGCAGGCTGGCGGAACTGGAGCAGCAGAAGGAAGCGATGGACGAGCTCGAGGCGCGTCTCGCGACGGCCGGGCATGCTGCGCGCATCGAACCGTACGAGGAGCATGCGAGGCTTGCCGCCGCCGACGCGGAGGCGGTTCGCACGCAGCTTGCGGCCGTGCGGCGCGAAGCGGAACTGGCGGTCCGGCAGCATGCGGAGGCGGAGGCCCGTTACCGGGAGGAGGAAGGTCGCGCCGAGGAACGCCATCGCCTCGAGCTGGAGTTGAATCGGCTGCAGGAGCTCCTGCCCGCCGTCCGCGGTCTGGGCGATCTGCGCCGGTCGGTGGAGCAGCTGCGGGCGAGGAAAGCAGAGCTGGAGAAGCGGCAGACGCTGCTAGACTCGCGGATCCGGGAGAAGCGGACGGCGAAGCAGGAGCTTGCCGATGAGTCCGTCAGGCTCGAGGAAGCACCGAGGAAGCTGCCGGAGAAGCAGGCCGAGCTTGAGCGGCTCAGGGCCAAGGCGAGACTCCTGCAGGAGCTCGTGCAACTGGAGCAGCAGATGGCGCGGTTCTCGGAGCAGGAAGCCGCACGCCGCCAGGCGTTGGATCGCATCCGCGCGGAGCATGACCGGATGGAGGCGGCATGGATCGAAGGGCAGGCGAGCCTGCTGGCTGCGCATCTGCATGACGGCAAGCCATGCCCGGTCTGCGGCAGCCTGGAACACCCCAACAAGGCCTCGCTCGGCAGCGAGGTGCCTTCGCGGGAGGCCTTGCAGCAGATGAAGGAGCAGCTGCGGCGCGCCGAGCAGGAGCTGCATGAAGCGGCCGCACAGGTGGCGGCAGCGCGCAGCAGCCGAAGCCAAAGAGCGGATGCGCTCGAGGAATATGGCATCGAGCCTCGCAAGTTCGCCGAGCAGCTGCAGGACGTGATCGCAGCCGGCAAGGCGCTCGCCGCCGAGACGGAGCGCCTGAAGGCCGAGGCTCATCGGCATGCGGAATGTTCGAAGCTGCTCCAGGCTCTCGAACAGGAACTGGACAACCTGACCATGGAACGCCAGCGCACCAGCGACGAGCTGCAGGAGATCGCTGTGCGCCATGGCCAGGAGAGCGCTCGGCTCACGCATGAGCTCGGGCGCATCCCGGAAGAGTTGCGCGAGCCGGATCGGCTGGAGCGGGCGATCGCGGATCTGGCCGGGCGACTCAAGGCGATGACGGCAGCCTGGCAGGAGGCGCAGCAACGCCTGCAGGCCGCCCAGCAGCATCGCGTGCAGACGGCAGCCCAGCTGGACAGCCTGGGCAAGCAGCTGGAAGAGGCAGAGTCCCGCGCGGAGGAGGCGAGACTTCGTTTCGAGGCCCAGCTGAGCAAGGCCGGATTCGCCGATGCTGACCAATACCGGCAGGCGAAGATGGAGGAAGCGGTCAGGGCGGCGGAGCAGAGACGGCTGGACGATTACCGTCAGACGCTGATGCTCGTCAGACAGCAGGCGGAGCAGCTGGCCGCCCTCCTGAGCGACCGGGAGCCGGTGGATCTGGAGCCGATAGGGACGGCGATCGCGGCGGCCAGGCAGGAGCTGGAGCGCATCGCGGCAGCTCGGCAGTCTGCCGATCGATACAGGCAGGACGCGCTCAGGCTGGCGCAGGCGATCGGGCAGGCCGCCGGGCGCGTGCAGGAGCTGGAGAGAGAGCTGGAGAAGGTGCTCGACCTGTATCAGGCGATCAAGGGGGACAACTCGCTTCGGCTGTCCTTCGAACGCTACATCCTGATCGAGTACCTGGAGCAGATCCTGCAGGCGGCCAATGTGCGGCTGCAGCAGCTGTCGGGCGGGCAGTATCTGCTGCAGCGCAGCGGCAGGCTGGAGGCCAGGGGCAGGCAGAGCGGCCTCGGGCTGGATGTGTACGACGCCTATACCGGTCAGAACCGCGACGTGAAGACATTGTCCGGCGGCGAGAAGTTCAATGCCTCGCTGGCGCTCGCCCTCGGCATGACCGATGTGATCCAGTCCTATCAGGGCGGCGTCTCGATCGAGATGATGTTCATCGATGAGGGCTTCGGCTCGCTTGATGAAGAAACGCTGCAGAAGGCCGTCGCCACCCTCGTCGAGCTTCAGCGGGCGGGCCGGATGATCGGCGTCATCTCGCACGTGCCGGAGCTGAAGGAGGCGATCCCGGCCGTGCTGGAGGTGACCAGGACGAAGGAAGGCCACAGCCGAACCTCGTTCATCATCCGCTGATCGGGGAGCCTTCACATGCGAAGAGGTTGGAAGAGAACAGGCAAGTTCTCTTTCCAACCTCTCTTTGTTTGCAGGTATCTGGCCATAGAGACCCCCGGGCTCCGTCCATAAGGCCGTCGCCGTTACCTGCGCCGCTGTTTGCGCGGAGGGATCTCGACGGTGGCGGCGGTCTCGACGGTCAACAGTTTCGGCGGCTGGCGCCGCACTCTTCTCATATAAGGATGGTCCGACTCATCGGCCATGATGTATTGATAATAATGATCCGCTGCGAGATCGTGAAGATAATGGACCGAGGGCTCGTCCCTGTCCTGGAGCACCTGCCAGTCCTTGCGCAGCGTGAACAGCAGCTTGAGCTCACGATCAGGCAGGCTTCTTCCCTCGACCCGTCCCAGGCTGCGGACATAGACGCCCCGGCTCGCGTAAGCCAGCTGCGACCAGAGGATCAGACAGGCTGCCGCGACCGGCCAGCTGAGGACATAATCCGGCGTCCGTGCGCTTCCGCTCTGCAAATAATCGGCGTACTCATAACCGAGGAACAGCTGCAGCGGCACGAGAGCTGCGGCGTGGAACAGCCAGGAGAGGAAGGGATACGTCTTGCGGCGCCGGCTTCGCATTCCGTATGCGATCCACAGGAGCAGGATGCCAGCGATTGCGCAGCAGGCGATGATCACCAGCGCGGGGAAGGCATCGCTCAGCCAGCGCGGATAACCGATCATGCCCAGCCAGACGTGCAAGAACTGAAGTCCGGCGATCAAAGTAAGCGCTTGCACAAATGAATGCCGAGGCTTGAGCTGTCTGATGAGCAACAGGCGGCTCCCGACGCGGCGTCTCGCGGCGCCAATCGAGATGCCCAGGATCACGAACAGCTGCAGCAGGATCGTCAGCGACTCCTGCGGCCTTGCGAGTGCGTCGATCACAGGCTCGATCCAGGAATTCATGCCTGATACGCCCCTTTCCGATTCAGCCTTTCTCAGGCAGAACTTTCCTTTTATTATAGACGGTAACAGGTTGCCTGTCCATTCGATCAAGCGAAGCCCGGCCGATTTTATGGTATGATAATAACCATAAAAGGCTGTGTGGCTCGTTGGTGCTCATGTCCACGTTCCCCCGGATTCACGCCTTGCGGAGACAAGCCACCATCGAATGAGCGCAGCCTGATGAAAGAGAATGGGACGGTGCGCCGGTGAACCTCTATACCTCGATCAAGCGTAAATTCAACGACCTCAAGCTGAGAAACAAACTGATCATCTCGTTTATCGCCGTCGTGTTCATCCCGGTTACATTCGTCGGGCTCTTCCTGACCAACCAGCTCAGGCAGATCGCGCTGAACGACGCGCTGGAGCAGACGGAGATGACGATGGATCGCATGCGGCAGCAGACGATCAGATTGCTCAAGGTGCCGATCGACATCTCGCGGAATCTGCTGATCGACGATCGGCTCAAGACGATCCTCAGCACGGATTACAAATCCCGCTATCAGCTGGTGGTCGCATACCAGAACTATCCGGATATCGAGCGGTATGTGAGCTTCACCAACGAGATTGACAACATCCGCCTCTATACGGAGAACGAGACGATGATATCCAACTGGGAGTTCTTCCCCGCCGATGAAACGACCACCTCCCAGGAATGGTATCAGGAGGCGATTCAATATCGCGGCATCATCAACTGGCGATACCTGCCGGACGAAACGAAGCGCAATGAACCGTACTTAAGCCTCGTGCGCATGATCGAATTTGACAACTTCAAATATACGAACGTGCTGGTGATCACGGTGAGCAAGGTGCAGCTGCAGGCGGTGGTCGACAGCGAATCGATCAAATCGCTGATCGTCGATGATCACAACAACGTCATCACCACCAACTTCGCCGAGTGGCGCGGGAAAACGCTGGATGAGATCTTCCCGGACCTCGACCTGACCGGTACGGGCAAGCAGGAGACGAAGCTGAACGGAGAGCTCGTCAACATCCTGGTCGATTATGTGCGCCCGGAGGCCAGCTCCAGCGGTCTGCGCATCATCTCCGTCTATTCGGTGGAGGACATCGTCGCCGAATCCAATCGCTTCAGCCGCCTCGGACTGATGGTCATCCTGGCCAGCGTGATCGTCTCCTTCATCCTGATCTACTGGGTGTCATCGCTGCTGACGCGCCGTCTGCTCAAGTTCAGCCAGCAGATCGGCCGCGCTGCCATCGGCGATTTCGAGACGACGCTGCCGATCGACGGCAACGATGAGATCGGGCAGCTGTCGAGACAATACAACTTCATGATCCGAAGCATCAAGGAGCTGATCGAAGAAGTCAGGAAAACACACTGGCAGAAGGAACAGCTGGAGCTCAAGCAGCAGGAGATCAAGCTGAAGATGCTGGCCAGCCAGATCAATCCTCACTTCCTG
>Ga0310828_1000337_pt1 | contig 56096 bp, 42 predicted proteins | sample WT_ome_3_FD_202242 | JGI IMG/M metagenome (GOLD analysis project Ga0310828, IMG submission 202242) | Sorghum-adapted microbial communities enriched on wild type (WT) sorghum from Joint BioEnergy Institute, Emeryville, California, United... ... | reverse complement strand
GATCGTTTTGGCCGTGACGGTGTAAGGGCCTTCGCTCGCGGGCTTGATTTCCTCGGCGGGCAGAAGCGCGGTTCCTTCTTCATCCACATAGTGGACGCGGATCGTATCGAGAGGCGGCGGTTCGGGAGCCGGAATGTAGAATTGGATGTTCATCGGAAAGTAAAACTGCAAGCCGACGGCGCCGCCGCTGGCGAACGTTCCGTATCCGATCTGGATTTCGGAACCGTCGCGGGTGATCGTTTGCCCGCTGTTGGTGATAACCGTAAACAATTTTCCGCTTTTCAGATGACCTTGCGCGTTCACAATATCTTCCGGACGGATCGGATGATCGACCGCCGCTGAATAGGTGTACCCGAGATGTTGCCCCGATCTTGTAAAGATGGAGAACGTCACCATCCCGTGTGCTTCCGTCATCGGTTGCCAGACGGGAACTTGAACACCTGGAATGTCTTCATCAGAAACAAATGGCTCAGGACTAACAAAATACTTTACCTTTGTTTGAATTTTGAGTTTCAAGTCCGATGTAATGGTATACTTCGGTTCTTCGAATATACTTTCCGGTTCAAGTCCTCTTTCAGAAGTAAACCGGATAAACACCTTATTGAGATCTCCCCCGCTGTTCAAATAATTGATCACCTTTGGCGGGAGAGGCAATGCATCCGGTTCTACAATTCGGTTGTCCAGGGTTTCATTTGTAATTTGTCCGGTGGCGAGCAATTCAAGATCGCTGTCGTTGATTTTGATATTAAACGTCTGATTGCCCCAATAGCCGCCGCTGTAATGCCAAAGCTGAAAGCCGGAAATCGCCTGCAAGCTGCCGGCGGCTTCATAATTCCCGGGCGGCGTCTCATAAAACTCAATATTCTTCCACGTATCCGCCATAGCAGAAGGAAGCCTTCCTTCCGCTATGATCAAACTTCCAACGATGAAGAGCGCCAGAAACAGCGCGACGGAAAGCAATCTCCGCATGATCTTCCTCCATCAGTAGAAGATATTTTCCACAATTCGCTTGTTATCCAGGTAGTACATGATCGTGGCACGGCGATTAGCTGGCATTTCAGCATTCTCCAGTGTGACTCTCAGGATGATTTCTTTTGCTTTGTCCACAGCTTTTATTGGAAGGGAGAAATGCTCACCAGGATTCAATTTACGACCGCCACTCAACAAATATTGCGTACCATACTTATCTGAAACCACATTATCTTTCGGGTCATATTTCACCATAAAGCCCATATTGTAAAACGTCCCTTCCGGGATCGGCGGCAGATAGCCTTTCAAATGCCCGTCTTCAATATAGATCGATTCAAGCACCTTGAATTCAAAATATCTGGCAATGGCATGATCCAATCTTTTCAATTCGTTTTTATACTCCCAAATATCCCCTATAGCGATCCGATACTCCACTTTCGCCACTTCCAGCGCGTTTTCATCGACGGGAAGCGTTTCGCCGCCGCGAAGTTTCAGCACCCGTTCGATCACCGTCACCGCCTGCGCGCGCGACGACAATCTTTCCGGCACGGTTTTGCCGTCGATGCCGCGGATGATGCCGTTCTCAACCGCCTTCAACATCAGCTTTTCGTTCAGCGCATGTTGACCCCGAACCGTCTCATCGAAGGCTTTCACCGCCACTCTAACCATTTCCATGCGCGTCATTTCTTTTGTGAAATCTCCGTCGGCATATTCGTTTGCGTCGATCAGCCCGCTGTTCAGCGCCGCCCTGGTGTAAGGCGCATACCACGCTTCGCCTTCTTGCTGCGCTTCAACCGGAAGATTCAGCGCCGCCGTGATCATCTTGATGAACTCCGAACGGCTGACCGGCCGCTCAGGGGCAAACGTGCCGTCGGGCAAGCCGTTGATATACCCTTTTTGCACGCCGCTCATCACATCCTGATAAGCCCAATGGGTCGCAGGAACATCACGGAACGAAACCTGCTCCTGCGCCGAGGCGTTTGTGACCGGCATCAGTGATAGAATCAAGCCGACAATTACAAAGACAGAAATCCATTTTCTCATGATTACTCGCTCCTTTTTTATAACTTCCGTTGTTCATAATTAAGTGCGAAATTGAAAGGCAATTTTTACGTCATACGATGAAGGTTGAATAGATTGCAAGATTGCTAGACTTCAGTCAATAGAAAATATTTTCCACGATTCGCTTGTTATCCAGGTAGTACATGATCGTGGCACGCCGATTAGCTGGCATTTCAGCATTCTCCAACGTAACTCTGATGATGATTTCTTTCACTTTTTTCATATCTTTAATCGGGAGGGAGAAATGCTCGCCTGGGTTCAATTTTTTTCCGGCTGTCATATAATGTGTGCCATACCTATCGGATACTACTTTGTCTTTCGGATCATATTCTGCTCGAATGCCCATGTGGTAAAACGTCCCCTCCGGGATCGGCGGCAGATAGCCTTTCAAATGCCCGTCTTCAATGTAGATCGATTCCAGTACCTTGAATTCAATGTATCTGGCGATGGCATGATCGATCACTTCATAGCCTTGATATATCTCCCAAATGTCCCCTGTTGCGATCCGATACTCCACTTTCGCCACTTCCAGCGCGTTTTCATCGACGGGAAGTGTTTCGCCGCCGCGAAGTTTCAGCACCCGTTCGATCACGGTCACCGCCTGCGCGCGCGACGACAACCCTTCCGGCACGGTTTTGCCGTCGATGCCGCGGATCATGCCGTTCTCAACCGCCTTCAACATCAGCTCTTCGTTCAGCGCATGTTGACCCCGAACCGTCTCATCGAAGGCTTTCACCGCCACTCTAACCATTTCCATGCGCGTCATTTCTTTTGTGAAATCTCCGTCTGCATATTCGTTTGCGTCGATCAGTCCGCTGTTCAGCGCCGCTCTGGTGTAAGGAACATACCACGCTTCGCCTTCTTGCTGCGCTTCGACCGGAAGATTCAGCGCCGCTGTGATCATCTTGATGAACTCCGATCGGCTGACCGGCCGCTCCGGCGCAAACGTGCCGTCCGGCAAGCCGTTGATATACCCTTTTTGCACCCCGGCCGTCACATCCTGATAAGCCCAATGGGTCGCAGGAACATCACGGAACAAAACCTGCTCCTGCGCCGAGGCGTTTGTGACCGGCATCAGTGATAGAATCAAACCTGCGAGCACAGCGATAGATAACCATTTTTTCATCAGAACTTGCTCCTTTACCGCCTTCGTGTGTGTCTTTTGGATGAACGCATCTCGCGAGAACAACTGTGATGGCAAGTATAGCGACAGCAAACATAAAAAAAACGTCTTTCTACAATTGTAAAAAGACGGTTCTTCCGTTTGCTTTATTCGTTTACACTTTATGCATTTTATACCACGATTTCTGGGCGCAGTCAACATGTATTGACAATTTAGTGAATTATATTGCATGACAGTCCCGCTCATAGTTCGTCCGTAAGCCTGTGGTTGCTTGACATCAGGGCAACCGGCATATTATCGTATGTTATCGAGCTATTCCAAGATCGTTACATATTCATTTAGGCAGGATGGATTCCAAAATCGGCTTCCAGCTTCGTATCCGGGCTTTTCCGTGACGTTGTCCCAACTTTTTTTTCGATTTTTACACTGCGTTAACATTCCCGTAGTATTCTTAAAAACGTTATGACATTGGCAGACTAGTCAAAGAGGACAATTTACCGAATAAGGAGATCGATCATGTTCAAGAAAAAAGACGTTTTCTTCACCACGCTCGAAGAAATGGCGGATGTCATGCTGGAAACGGCGGAAAAGTTCCTGCAAGGGATGTCGGATTTTAAGGATATCCGTACTTTCGCCCGCGAGATGAAGGATCTTGAGCACAGATGCGACAAATTCACGCACAAGATCATCCAGGAATTGAATAAAACATTCATCACGCCGATCGAACGCGAAGACATCATGGCGCTGACAAAATCGTTGGATGATGTGGTCGACGGGATCGAAGCGAGCGTTTCGCGGTTTGAGATGTACCACGTCTCGAATTCGGACAAGCATATGATCGGATTTGCTGAGATTTTGCTGAAAAGCGTCCGGGAGATCAGAGAAGGAATCAGGCTGCTTTCCCAAAAGAAGCTTCTGGAGATACGTCAACACTGCATTGCGGTCAACGAATTGGAGAATGAGGCTGACGATTTGCTTCGCGTAACGATTCACGCGCTGTTCGCGAATGAAAAAGATCCGATCGAACTGATCAAACGGAAGGACATCTACGAACGGCTCGAATCCACCACAGACTCGTGCGAAGACGTGGCGAACACGTTGGAGTCGATCATCATGCGCAACAGCTGACCCGCAAATGCCGGTTCGGTTAAGAATGAAGGAACGAATAGAAGCGAAGAATAGGTGAACAGAGGGACGTAAAAAAATGGAACTGTATATATTGTGGGTCGTTGTTTTTTTGGCGTTGTCTTTTGATTTCATCAACGGTTTTCATGATACGGCCAATGCGATCGCGACCTCCGTATCCACCCGCGCGTTGAAGCCGAGGATCGCGGTTTTGATGGCGGCGGTGATGAATTTCCTGGGCGCAATGACGTTCACGGGCGTGGCGAAAACGATTGGCGGCGGAGTGGCGGACCCGTCTCTTCTGGAGAACGGCGTTTATATCGTCATCGCGGCATTGATCGCGGCGATCGCCTGGAACCTGATCACCTGGTGGTTCGGCATTCCGTCTTCGTCATCGCATGCGCTCATCGGATCGCTCACAGGCGCGGTGATCGGCGGAGCGGGAGTCGGGCACATCAAGAGTGAAGGAGTTGTCGACATTGTAACGGCGCTTATTTTATCTCCGATCCTCGCCTTTGGTCTCGGTTTTTGCGTCATGTGGCTGCTCAAAATCATTTTCGCCAATAAAAGTCCGCATTCGGTAAATCGCGGATTTCGTTCCTGCCAGGTCGTCACGGCGATGTTCCAGGCGTTTTCGCACGGTACGAATGACGCGCAGAAGGCGATGGGGATCATCGTGTTCGCGCTTGTGGCGGCGGGCATTCAGGATACGATGGACGTGCCGGTGTGGGTGAAAATATCGGCGGCTGCCGCGATGGCGCTCGGCACTTCGATGGGCGGTTGGAAGATCATCAAGACGATGGGGACGAAAATATTCAAGATCGAGCCGATCAACGGATTCGCGGCGGATGTCAGTTCGGCGTTCATCATCATTTCGGCGACGGTGTTCCATCTGCCCGTCAGCACGACGCATGTGATCACCTCTTCGATTCTCGGGGTGGGAAGCGCGAAACGGTTCCGGTCCGTTCGCTGGTCCGTCGCGGGCCGCATCGTCATGGCTTGGTTCATCACGATCCCGATCACGATTCTGCTTGCCATGTGCATATATTGGGTGATGGATCTTTTCCTTGCAATATAATCGACACATGCAAGACATAGAAACACACAAGAGAGTTGGCCGCTTTCACAGGCGGCTTTTTTCATGTTCACTGAATATATGAGGTGAGTCTAAGGAACTAAAACAGAAGGATGACAAATGTTTAATTATGGAAACGAAGCGCCGATCATCATCGTCCGTTTGTCTCAAAATATTTTTTTGTAGGGGGAATTCGGAGTTACGTGTGACAGTTGTACAGGATAAATATTTTAAATCCTTTGTTAGCTGAAGTTTTGGTCGTTGTTGTTTCGATTTCCAATTGGTTGACATTATCACATAAAGTGATAAACTACCTATTGTAGGTGGATCGACAATGTACGACATACATACCCACATCCTTTACGGAATCGATGACGGTGCCAAAGATCTGGACCAGATGTTGGAGATGGCACGGGATGCCGCGAGGAACGATGTAACGGATCTGATCGCGACACCGCATCACGCAAACGGACACTACTGGAATCCCGCGCATCGTGTTCGTGAATTGGTAGATTCGGCGAATGCCGCGCTGCGGTCTGCCGGAATCCCCGTACGCATACACCCTGGACAAGAAGTCAGATTGCACCGAGACTTGATTGCGGATTTGCAAGATTCTATTGTGACCACACTTAATCAATCCCGCTATCTTCTTCTAGAATTGCCTGCCATGCACGTCCCGCAGGATGCAGTCCATATGATCCACGAGTTACGGCTTCTGGGAATTACACCGATCATAGCTCATCCCGAACGGAATACCGGGATTGCGAACAACCTGCAAGAATTGTCGAACCTGATCGAGGCGGGGGCTCTGGCCCAATTGACGACACATTCGCTTACGGGAAAGTTCGGTAAAAAGACGCGCAGACTTGCGGTTGAGCTGTGCAAACGCCATATGATTCACTTCATCGCCTCCGATGCGCATAACGAGCATTCACGTAACAGCGGCATGAAGGAAGCGTTTGATGCGATCGCGCAGTTGCTTGGTCATGCTTATGTGGAATATTACATGGCCAACGCCCGCGCCGTGTTGGAAGACGAACCGATCCATGTCTGGCCTGTTGACCGGCCGGTGAAGAAAAGGCGTTTCTTCTTCTGAGACAGAGAAGAGAACGTCTGCATGACATCTGCCAGGCCGGACTTCATGCGGGATTTCGTCGCATCAATCGGTCCGAACAGCGGACAGGCCACCAATCAAAATAGAATATAACGGGGAGAGGATGAAATGAAGTTTAAGAGCATTTCTTCTTTACTATTGGCGTTCGTGATGGCGTTCAGCATGTTCGCCGGTACGGCGTTCGCCATCGAATTGCCGGATTCTGTCCGATCGCTCATCGAACGATTTAACACCGTGTTCGCGAAATTGGATGCCGATGAGAGAGGGTATATCACCGCAGCCCAGCAAAAACTCGGCGGTCTGAGCGAAGCGGATCGCAAATATGTCACGGCGCCGGCATGGGACAAGCTGAGGGGAAATCCGTCGCTCGACGAGAAGGCGGTCAGCGACCTGTTCATGGCCATTTTGTCGATCCAGTACGGCGATGTGGAAAGAGGTTTGACGGACGCGTACACCGGACATCTGTCAACCATCAGAGAGATTGTGCAATGTGCGGGCTTGAGCATGAACGACGTATCGTTCCAGGACCTTGCTGATTTCCTTTCCGCCCTGGAATTGAATATGCGCGGGCAGCTGCAAAGATTGTCGTTTACGGATCTGCGGAACGGCGGGGTGAACGGAACGTTCAACAAGATTTTTTCGAAAGCGTACTCCTCGGTGATCCAATCCAGCAATCCGCTTGCGGGCGCCTTGAAAAATCTCGGCGTGGATGAGAAAGTGATGATCGACATGAAAGACAGGCTCGCAAGCAAAGTGGACAGCAATAGCAACGCGTCTTACGCGCTGGCGGTCGGCTATATCCGCGCGGACGCGTATCTGGCCGTGAACAGCGGAAACAGTCCGTTCGAGCCGCAACTGACGGCGATGGGACGGCGGCTTCCGAATCATCAGTTGACATGGTCGGTCGAGCAGCAAGTGAGCGGAAGCACGGTGACATGGAATGGTGAAGCGTTCGTCGTATCGTCGGGTACGGGTACGGCCAAAGTCGCCGCAACCATTTCGATCTTGGGCAGGTCGTTAAAAATTTTCGAAGACAACATTATAGTCACAGGCCCTTCTTCTCCCGTCGTTCCGACGCCGCCCCCGGCGCCTCCCGCACCACCGGCACCGGAACAACCTGAAACGCCGCAACCGATCGCCGATGTGATCGATGAACTGGACAATGCGGTGGAAAATCTCGATCAGATCGTGGCGGATATCGACCCGAACGCCGGTTCGGAACAGGTCAGCAATGTGGTGACGGAAATCGCGAACGCGGTGAACGAAGCGAAAGCGAAGGTCGAACAGGCGCTGAAAGAAACGGCCACGGTGAAAGTGCCGGTCGTAACGGACAACGGAGTGGCCAAGGCGCAAATCGAAGAGACTGAAATTGTGAACCAGATCGCGCGCGTTCAGGAGCAAGCAAGACAGCTTCGCGAGAAACTTGACCGGCTGAAAGAAGCGGCGGCCGCAAAACTGAATGAGCTGAAAGATGCTGCGGGCGTCGACTTGGATGAATCGATCGAAGAATTGGCGGATGTCGAGCTCGATCTCGTCGTCGTGCTCGATCTTGGAACCGTAGACTCCGATCAGGCGGAAGCAACGCTCAGTCCGGCTGTGGTGGCTGAACTGAAACAAGCCGGAATTTCCCGTGTGGCGATTGTGGTGAACGGCGCCAGCGTGAGCGTTCCGTCCTCCGAAATCTCCTCCGATATCACGGTGGTGATCAGCAAGTCCGGCGTGACGCTGGCATCCGGCGACGTAACGATCGCCGCGGCGCAATCCTCCTACATCCGCACAAGGGTTGCGGCGGACCAATATAACGTCAAGATCACCGCTCAAGGAACGGAGATCAGGGAATTCAGCGAACCGATCGTGATCAGTATTCCGCTGGCGACTGCGAGAGGATATGACACGGAACTGCTGACCGTCGTATCCGTCGGCGATAACGGGGAATATACGTATCTGACGGGCAAATACAACGCGGCGAGCAACACTGTCGATGCACCGGTCTACGTCATCAAAGGGCCGTACACCGTGGTCGAGACGAAGGTTGACTTCACCGATCTTGCGCCGGTTCGTTCCTGGGCGGGCAGACAGATCGAAGTCGCAGCCGCGAAAGGCATCATCAACGGAAAAGGAGACGGCATATACGATCCGACGGGTATCGTCACCCGCGCGGAATTCGCGAAGATGATCGTGCTCGCGTTCAATCTGCATGATGCATCGGCAACTGAAACCTTCACGGATGTTCGCGACGGAGACTGGTTCCAATCGTACGTCGCATCCGCGGCAAAATACGGCTTGATGAACGGCAAGGGCAACGGCATCTTCGATCCGCTCGCTCCGATCTCTCGGGCAGAGATGGCAACCATCGCCGCCCGCGCTCTGAAAATGGTCAACGGCGTGAAAGACGTCAGCGATCCCGCTGCGGTGCTGAGCCGCTTTACGGACGGCGGTGACGTGGTTCCGTCGCTCCAATCCGGCACAGCGTTGGCTGTCCGTCTCGGACTCGTCATCGGTTCGGACGGCAAGCTTGATCCGAATGGCGTATCGACCCGCGCTGCGGCAGCAGTTGTGATCTATCGTTTAATCAATCTGAACTGATCAAGTATGAAGACGTTCATCTGTTTTGGGAATCCCTTCTCGTCATGAGTGGGGATTCCTCATCCATAAAGAGCTGGAGCAAGGGCGGATCAAATAATGGCAACTATGGAGGAGAACATGGAACTGGATCTAAGGGATTACCTGCGCATTCTTCGCAAGCGATGGCTGTTGATATCGGTCATAGTCTGCTTCGCAACGATTGCCGCCGGGCTCTTGAGTGTATTTGTCATGAAACCTGTCTATGAAGCGTCCACGAAAATTATCGTGAACGGCTCATCGGAACAGTTGGGACTGACCAGGCTGGATCTGAACTCCGTCAATCTCGATCTGAGGCTGATCGAAACGTACAAAGAGATCATCAAGACGGGGGCGATCATGGGGAAGGTCGCGGAAGAACATCCGGAATTTGAGTTATCGGCCAATCAATTGATCCATCTCGTGCAGATTCGTACCGTGAACAATTCGCAGGTTATGACGCTATCGGTGAAACATCGCGATCATCGCGCGGCAGTGGATATCGTGAACGCGGTATCCGAAACGTTTCAACGAGAAATTCCGAAAATTATGACGGTTGATAACGTCTCGATCTTGGATCGCGCTGAATATATGGCGAATCCGAAGCCGGTCAGCCCGAATATTCCGTTGAATGTGGCGATCGGGTTCATCGTATCGCTGTTGTTTGCGGTTGGTCTTGTCTTTTTATTGGAATATCTCGACGACACGCTCAAGACAGAACAGGATGTCAAGCAAGTGCTGGGACTGCCGGTCTTGGCCGAAATTACGAAAATTCCTGAGGAGCAACTCATCGTGAAAACAGAAGTGCAGCCATTAAAAAAAGCGGAAGGGGCGAGAAATAGTGTCTCGATCAGCGATAAGGCCGCTAATCACCGAAGTTAGTCCGCGTTCACCGGCAGCTGAATCGTACCGCATGCTCCGGACGAATATCGATTTTTCGGCGATTGACCGCAAAATTCAGACGATCATGCTGACGTCCGCCGGTCCGGAGGAGGGGAAGTCCACGACGGCCGCCAACCTTGCGGTTGTGTATGCCCAGGCGGGCAGAAAAGTGCTGATCATCGACGCGGACATGCGCAAACCGTCGCTTCATCTGACCTTCAATCTGTCCAACCGCAGGGGACTTTCGAATGTCATGATCGGGCAGGTGTCGCTGGAGGACGCCGTTCAACCATCTGATACCGACCATTTGCATTGTCTGACGTCTGGGCCGATTCCGCCCAATCCGGCGGAGATGCTGGCTTCGAGCCGGATGGCCAACCTCCTCGAAGAACTGAGGAAGGCGTATGATCATATCATCATCGATACGCCGCCGGTGATCGCCGTCACAGATCCTCAGATCATTGCTTCAAGATGTGACGGTGTACTGTTGGTCGTGGAGTATGGGAGAGTCAGACGGGAACTTGCGTTGAAGGCGAAGCAGCTTCTGGAACATGCGCAGGCCAACATCCTGGGTGTGGTGATTAATAACAAGAAGCACTCGAAAGAACATGAATACTACTACCAATATTACGGATAATCATCAGGCGGATCATCATCATGAGCAGGCATCATGTATACGACTCCATCTAGAGCATTCCGAGAGACGGGTGATGGACTTTGGCGTGGATACGCTTTCGAAGATTTTTGGTTGTAGGTTTAGATATTGTCATCATGATGACCTCCATTCTCTTGTCCTATATCCTGGTCTACGACTTCAGGATCGGGCTGATTGACTGGAATACATGCATTCAAATGATGATTGGCTATACGGTCATCATGGTTCCCGGGCTCGTGCTGAAGCGCATATACAATCGCCTGTGGTCTTACGCGAGCATCGGCGATCTGCTTTCGATATTGCGGGGCATTGCCCTCGGAGCAGGAATGGTCTGGTCCGTCAATCTCATCATTTATCTCGTAAGCGGCCGCATTTATGCGCCCTTCAGCGTGTGGTTTATTGCGCCGTTGCTCACATTCCTGGGCATCGCGGGCTCAAGATTTGTGTGGAGATTGCTGAGCGACGGTTATGCGGGGAGAAAGGCGAACAAGATCAGGACCTTGATCGTCGGAGCCGGTGAGGCCGGATACATCGTTGCGCGTGCGCTGCGGCGGGAACAATCGAGGTACTATCCCGTGGCATTCATTGACGACAACGTGAACAAACTGCATCAAAACCTGGCCGGCATACCCGTTGTCGGCACTCGGCATGACATTCCTGAAGTCGTCAAACAGTACGACATCGACGAGATCATTTTGGCGCTGCCGTCCGCCAAAAGACAGGAGATCACGAAGATCATCAATATTTGCAAAACGACGGATTGCAAGATCAAATTGATCCCGGGCGTGAACGATATGGTGAACGGCGAGTTTACCGTCAGCGTGCTGCGCAACGTCGATGTCGAAGATCTGCTCGGCAGGGAGCCGGTTAGGCTGAATCTTCAGGAGATCGCAAGCTACCTGGAAGGAAAGGTCGTTCTTGTCACCGGAGCGGGTGGATCGATCGGTTCCGAGCTTTGCCGGCAGGTGATCCGGTTTCATCCGAAACGGCTGATCCTGCTTGGCCGCGGCGAAAACAGCGTGTATGAAATCGAACATGAACTTCGCGCTATGATCCCATCGGATACCGAGCTCATTCCCGTGATCGCGGATATCCAGGATTACGGACGCGTGGCGAATGTGTTCAAGACGCATCGTCCGGACGTTATTTTCCATGCGGCGGCGCATAAACATGTGCCGCTGATGGAGATGCATCCGATCGAGGCGGTCAAGAACAATATCCTCGGCACCTACAACCTCGTGGTGCTGGCCGATATGTATCAGGCGGAACGGTTCGTCATGATCTCCACCGATAAAGCGGTTAATCCGACGAATGTCATGGGAGCGAGCAAGAGGGCGGCGGAGCTGATCGTGCAGAGCAGGAGCAGATTCAGCCGCACACGGTTCGCAACGGTCAGATTCGGCAACGTGTTGGGCAGCCGCGGAAGCGTCATTCCGCTTTTCCGCAAGCAGATCGAAGCCGGAGGGCCGGTCACCGTCACCCATCCGAAGATGGTGCGCTATTTCATGACGATCCCGGAAGCCGTTCAACTTGTCATTCAGGCGGGAGCGCTGTCCGAAGGAGGAGAAACATTCGTGCTGGATATGGGCGAACCGGTGAAAATCATCGACCTCGCCAGAGACCTCATCCGGCTGTCCGGATTCAGCGAGAAGGAAATCCCGATTCAGATCAGCGGCATACGTCCCGGCGAAAAATTGTATGAGGAACTGTTGACGAAGGAAGAGGGAACGATGAAGACCGTGCATGACCGGATCTTTATCGCCCGCAGCGAGTACTTGGCGGAAGAAGAGTTGGCGGAAATGATCGCTTCATTCCGTACGCTGGCGGAACATCAGGATGGAGTTCAGGACGAAGAGATCCGCCGGTTGCTCAAAAGATGGGTGCCGACGTATATGCCGAATCCGGGCCAGCTGCATCTCACGATGTCGAACATCCTCCACAGCGAAGTTAAAAATACGAAAAATATAAACCTGCAAATCGCTTCATCGATGGCCGAATGAACTGACCGCGGAGTCCGAAGCTCATTCCTGATGAACCCATATATGGAATTCATGTTACAATCGATTGAAGTAACATTGTGCGTTGATGATGGGCAGATGCGATTACAACATCTACAAGGTGATGTCTACTGTACCTTTATCATCGTAGGCACTCGGTCAAGCTGTGGGAGATGCTTGCTCCTTAGACGCCGGTCGTCGATGGTTTGACGTGAGGGCAGGTTAGATGCCTGAATTATCGTCAATGTTCTGATCACCATTCTTGAATCAGCAGTTGGCTGGCAGTCTTATGCCAGACAAGTGCTGATTTGACGAATCGAACCAGTGATATCGGGAAAGGAAGTGCCAACGTGAGCGGCAGAATATACCTATCCTCCCCTCATATGAGCGATGAGGAATATGAGATGCAATATATCCGGGAAGCTTTCGAGACAAATTGGATCGCTCCTCTCGGCGCTAATGTGGACGGGTTTGAACGCGAATTGGCGGAAAAAGTCGGCGTCAAGGCGGCCGCGGCGCTCTCCTCCGGCACGGCGGCGATCCATATGGCGCTGAAAGCGGCGGGTGTCGGGGAAGGAGATATCGTGTTCTGTTCGACGTTGACTTTCGCGGCGACTGCTTTTCCGATCATCTATCAGAAAGCGATTCCGGTATTTATCGACAGTGACGCGGAAACTTGGAACATGTCGCCTCATGCCCTGGAAGAAGCGTTCAGAAAATATCCGAATGCCAAGGCGGTTATCGTCGTCCATCTGTATGGATTGTCGGCCGATATGGACCCGATCATGGAGATCTGCCGCAGGCATCACGCGGTTGTCATCGAAGACGCGGCGGAGTCTCTGGGCACCTGTTATAAAGGGAAACATACAGGGACGATTGGAGACTACGGAATCTATTCCTTTAATGGAAACAAAATCATCACCACATCAGGCGGAGGGATGCTCGTATCGGACAACGAGGAAAGAATCGCGAAGGTCAGGTTTTGGGCGACCCAGTCAAGAGATCCGGCGCGTCACTATGAGCACAGCGAACTGGGATATAACTATCGGATGAGCAATATTACGGCCGGCATAGGCAGAGGACAGCTGAAAGTGCTGGAACAGCGGGCAGCCAAAAAGACCTATATATATGAAACCTACAAGAGAGAGCTTGGCGGCCTGGACGGCGTTGAGTTCATGCCGCATAACGAATGGAACACGCCGAACTTCTGGCTGTCGTCCATGTTAGTTAAAGGCGCTGTGCGTCCGCTCGATATCATCACGGCGCTCGAGCGTGAAAATATCGAATCGCGGCCGGTGTGGAAACCGATGCATTTGCAGCCGGTCTTCAAAGGGTATGACTATGTGGGCTCTGATGTCGCGGAGAAGTTGTTCGAGAATGGGGTTTGTCTGCCGTCGGATACCAAAATGACGGATGAAGAACTGGAGCGGGTTATCACGATCATCAAAGGACTGTGGTTAGCGAAATGAGATCCCATGGCGGTATATACAGGAGATATTTCAAGCGTCCGATGGATATTGCGCTTTCCTTGATTGCTCTGATTGTGTTAAGTCCGGTGATCCTCATCGTGGCCATCCTGGTCAGATTGAAACTGGGCAGTCCGGTCATTTTCAAACAGAAGCGGCCGGGTTTGCATGAAAAAATCTTCACGATGTACAAATTTCGCACGATGACCGATGAGCGGGATGAGAACGGCGAATTGTTGCCTGACAGCATGAGACTGACGAAGTTCGGGAAATTTTTGAGATCGACATCGCTCGATGAACTGCCTGAACTGTGGAATATTTTGAAAGGCGATATGTCGATCGTCGGGCCGAGACCGCTGTTGGTTGAATATCTCGACTATTACACAGAGGAAGAGAAGAAGAGGCATACGGTCAGACCGGGACTCACGGGATTGGCGCAAATCAACGGAAGGAATCATTTGGATTGGAACAGCAGATTGGCTTTGGATGTAAAGTATGCCAATGAAGTTTCGTTTATGACGGATATCAAGATCATCATGAAAACGCTGATAAAAGCTGTTAAGCGAGAAGGAGTCGCGGTCGTCGATCAGTCGTCATTAAAGGATCTGAACGTCGAAAGGGGAGAAATGTTTGATTATCAAAGAGTTAACTAGTACGGATCTCCCCAGGTACCGGATGCATATCCTCGATTTTTTGATTGATACGTATTGTTCCAATTTTTCGATATCCCGCGAATTGGCGGAGAAGATCAGTCAAGAAAAAATCGAAGCTCTGGAAAAGTATATTCATGACGGAAGCGCCACTGTGTTAACGGCAATTTATGATGACGAGCTTGCGGGATTTATATGGCTGTATAAACACGTTTATTTTGGCGAACCGAGATTACATATTAACCAAATCGCGGTTAACCCGAAACACAGGGGGAAAGGAATAGGGACATTATTAATCCGCGAAGCAGAAAACTGCGCCAGGAGTTTTCGCATAAACACGATCGATTTAAATGTCTCTGAATGCAATCCAATTGCTATCAATCTATACCTGAAGTTGGGGTTTGCTACCGAAAGAAGATATATGACAAAACAAATTGCAGGTGGTATAGATGGTGAGTGATAACCGCATTACATTGGTAAAGGCGGAAGAGGCATCGCATTGGGATAAGATTGTTAGAAGCTTCAACAATTACGACGTTCAATACTTGAACGGATATGCGAGAGCTTTTCAAATTCACGGTGATGGCGATCCCGTCCTTCTTTATTATGAAGATGACAGCACAAGAGCGATCAATGTTGCCATGATCCGGGATATTGCACGCAGCCGGCCGTTTTGCGATGTTCTTCCCCCGGGAAAGTATTTTGATATTTCCACGCCCTATGGATATGGCGGCTTTTTAATTGAGGGTGACAATTATCAAGCGGTGAATGAAGCCTATAACCGGTATTGTTACGAACATGGTTATATTAGCGAATTTGTCAGGTTTCATTTACTGAATGGCTATCAAACATACTACGACGGCATTCGTGAACTGAAATCACAAAATGTCATACGAAATCTGGAGCTGCCGCTCGATTCGATTTTTATGGATTTTGAGCACAGGACACGAAAAAGCATCAAAAAAGCGTTGAATGGAAACTTGAGTGTTGAAATCGACCATACCGGACAAAAGCTGGAAGATTTCTTGAATGTCTATTACAGTACGATGCAACGCACAAACGCCAGCCAACAGTTCTTTTTTTCAAAACAATTTTTCCATGCGATCAATAGCATGACGGATCACATCGTGTATTTTCACATCTTACATGAGGGGAAAGTTGTCTCAACCGAGTTGGTGATATATGGTCCGGAAAATTGTTATTCGTTTTTGGGCGGCACCGATGAAAACTATTTTCATCTCAATCCAAACTCCTTGTTAAAATACGAGGTTATAAAATGGGCAAAAGAAAAAGGACTGAAGAGGTATGTGCTGGGCGGAGGGTACGGGGCAAATGACGGCATCTTTACATACAAGAAAGGATTTTCCCCTCGAGGCATTGTGGATTATTACATAGGGAAAAAGATTTTTAGACAAGATATTTATGACGAGTTGGTAACTGTTCGAATGCAGCAAGATGTGAACTTCGACAAGAATCATACTTACTTTCCACTATACAGAGCATGATCGTCCGGAGCCCCAATCTTAACGGCATTCGGATATTGTGCGTTTGAAGGTGATGAAATGGGGAAGGATGTTCTTCTGGTCGCGCACTTTTGCAACGACTTTGATGGTGAAGGAAATGGGCGATTTAATTATCTTGCCGATCTCTTGGCGAGCAATGGATATGCTGTTGAATTTGTAACTTCGGACTTTTCTCATACGAAAAAGAAGAAACGAGATAAACAAACAGCGGGGCTTCACTTTAACGTCACGTATATCCCTGAACCGTCATATTCGCGTAACGTGTCGATCAAACGATTTTACAGTCACTTTATGATGGGACGCAATTTAAAAAAATACCTCAAGACAAGGAAAAAGCCGGATGTGATTTATTGTGCAGTGCCCTCATTGGATGCGGCAATGGCGGTTTCAAAGTATGCCCGAAAGAATAAAGTAAAATTCATCATTGATGTCCAGGACTTATGGCCGGAAGCATTTAGAATGGTGTTCAATATCCCCGTCGTAAGTGATTTGATCTTTTATCCCATGGAAAAGATGGCCGATCACATCTATCAATCCGCTGATGAAATCGTGGCGGTTTCTGAAACCTACATGAACAGAGCGCTGAAGGTGAATAAGAAACTTCAGTCAGGTCATTGCATTTATCTCGGCACGGATCTACACCAGTTTGATCTTTTCCCTGTCAGTTCCATGAAGAACAGCAAGTTGGAAGGGGAAATATGGATAGCCTATGTAGGGACATTGGGCAGCAGCTATGACCTCATTTCCGTAATCGACGCATTAAGGATATTAAAAGAAAGAGGAGAAAACCGCTTAAAATTTATCGTTATGGGCGACGGCCCCCTGAAAGAGAAATTTGAATCCTGCGCCAAGGAATCTTCGGTCGAAGCGCTCTTTACCGGAAGACTTCAGTATAAAGAAATGGTCGGGATTTTAAAGGCGTGTGATATAGCGATCAATCCGATCGCAAAAGGGGCGGCCCAAAGCATCATTAATAAGCATGCGGATTACGCTTCGGCGGGATTGCCGGTCATTAATACTCAGGAATCGAGAGAGTACAGGGAACTGATTGAACAGTATAACATGGGGCTGAATTGCAATCCCGAAGATCCGGAGGATATCGCGGAAAAAATCATGATTTTAATCAATAATCAAGAGTTAAGACTTCAATTGGGGAGAAACGGACGCAAGCTGGCGGAAGAACGATTCGACAGACGAAAGAACTATCAAAGGATATTGAATTTGATCGATAAGTACGCGAGTAACGAATACGAATCCCAAAGTTTGCATGTTGGGGATGAAGGATAAGGGGATATGATGGCTGCTAAAAAAGTGTTCATATGCGGAAATTTTGGTTATCTCACAAACCAACTGGATGGTCAAACCGTAAAGACGAGAGTGTTGAAAGATGAACTGAATAAACGGTTGGGATCTGAACACATAAGCTACACCGATACGTCTTATCTGAAATCCAACGCCCTGTCGGTTATATTTCGCATAATCAAAAATTTCATTAGAAATTCGCATCTTATTATCATGCCGGATACAAAAGCATTCAAGTTTTTAGTTCCTTTTTTTGTACTTTTCAAGCGGAACAGGGACATCAGATATGTGGTTATAGGCGGATGGCTGCCGGATTACTTAAGAGGAAACGCATTTTACACGAAACTGGTATCCAAATTGGATAAGGTATACGTCGAATCAAAGGCGATGAAAGATGCTCTCGAAAATATTGGATTAACAAACGTTGAAATCCTGCATAATTTTCGGTATTTCGATCAGCAGCCGATCCGGACATCTGAACCTGAAGAACCGTACCGTTTCATTTTTTTCTCCAGGGTAATAAAAGAAAAGGGCGTGGATTTGGCGATTCATGCTGTTCGTAGAATTAATCACGAATTCGGAAAAGAAGTGATCCGGTTAGATATTTATGGACCGGTTCAAAAAGATTACGAAGAAGAATTAAGAAATTTGATGGCCGGAGATTCAGTCGTTTATAAAGGGATGTTGCAACAAAACGAAATTCACCGGACATTGGCGCACTATGATGTCATGGTGTTTCCAACGTATTATTCGGCGGAAGGTTTTCCGGGCGTCATCATTGATGCATACATATCCGGATTGCCGGTAATCGCTTCAAATTGGAAATATAACGGCGAGTTTGTTGTTGATGGGAAAACAGGGTTATTGTTTGAAACTAATAATCTTGATGATCTATGCGACAAAATAAAATATCTAATCAACAACAGACATGTTTTGCTGAATATGAGAATGAACTGCTATCAAGAGGCATGGAAATATCATGCAGACAACGTAATTCCAGAGATCATAAACGATTGGAAATAACCTCTTTAGCATGAGTGTATATTCGTTATTAGGGTTGGGGTGCAGATTGATCATAAACGAAAAGTTCACAAACCATATGATCATCATATTGGCTGGGCTCATGACTTTTTCTTATATCTTCCATAGTAAATGGTTTTTAATCGCCTTCTTCGTTGTCCTTGTTATCTCCGCAATCAAAGAACCTGTGCTAGCCTATGTCGGTTGGATAATGGGTTATGCGAACTTCCAATATATCACGAATGTCACGGGAATTGTGGCGTACTATCTATTGGTTCCGATTATCGGATTCGGGGTCATTGTTTCTCTGTTGCGCGGCGGTAAACATAAAATACCGCCAAAAATCTTCCTCTTTTCTTTAGGCTTTTTTGTCATCGCATCCATTACGCTGTTAAACACTCGAGATATTTCGAATGGATCTCTATCCTTTTTCATGTTCTTGGTCTGTCTGTTTATCTTGAACGCTGTTATCGCTGCAACAGGAGAGAATATGAAGGTTTTAGGGGTTATCAATCAAGGAATCGTTCTCGCCGCGCTTGCAGCTTTTATCTCCGTTGCTTTTACGGAGGGTTTGTTTAATTCAGGGAGGATCGGGCTGGGGGACAATATTAGAAAGCTCGCGAATATAGCCAGTCCCGCAGTCATGATTTTGATTGCGGAACTGATCTTAATCAACGGAAAGAAAAAAATGTCGATTTTAAACGATAGATTTTCAAAACTAACCGTCATCGTGTTCTTAATCATCACGATCTTCACGCTGATTGCCACGGTATCGAGAGGAGCTTATTTAGCGGTGGGCTTGTCCGTTCTGGTATTGTTCGCCAGTTATTTCATCACCGGAAAGAACGGAAGCACGAACAAAGCCAAGGTGATCTTGATCAGCATTTTGCTGGTGCCGATTCTTTGGCTTGTGATTGATGTGGTTGGAAATTATGTGTCGGGCAATTATTTGAAACGGGCAACAGTATGGACGAATAACTCCCGTTTCGACATTTGGGAGGCGGCATATCATCAATTGGATCCATTTCAAAAAATAATTGGGGCCGGTTTTGATTCCTTCCGTGCGCTTGCTAATTTAACCGGAATAGATCATTATGCGCATTCCGTATATATTGATGCCTATTTTACGTTTGGAATTGCCGGGATCGCGTTGTTGTTCATGCTTATTTTCCATACCGTTAAGCTTGCCATTAGAAAGAAAAGCTCATTTGCTTTAGCCATGACGACCTTGACGGTTTTTTTGTACGCGACACACGGTAACATATCCGGATCAATGGATTTTTGGTTTTTGCTGGCCTTGTCATACTGCTCCTGTGCTGTATCGCACATGAATGATCGGTCTGACACGGACACAATCTCCGAACTCAAGCAGCGAAAAAGATGATCCGCATAGATTGCCGAACTTTGCAAAGGATGGGTCTCACTTGAATAGAAAAAACAGAGAAACGACCATCATGGAGTTCAACGGACTGCCCGGGTGTGGAAAAACGACAACAGTCAACGAACTGGTAAACATTCTGCGAGCAGAAGGCATACATGTGTTAACGCTTCAGGATGTGTATTTTTATCGTGAAACGACGCGTCTTCGTAAAATGCTTCATTTTATCAGACCGCTGTTTTCGTATAAAACAGCGCATGTCAATCTCAAGATCGTGAGGTTCCTGTTACAGTTCAAGATGAGCGTTTCCAGGCTGCTCGATGCGCTTCGATTAATGAAACTGTATGATCAGCTGGTCCGTGTTTATGAAACGATAGATTGCGATGTCATTTTGCTTGAAGAAGGGTTAATCCAATATACAGCTTCCATTCCGCTGACGGATCACATGTCAGAGAACCGGGCGGCTTCTGAGCTTATTGAATCCATGTTTGGAAAGTTCAATAAAATCCTGGTCGTGAATTGTGATCTTCATAAAGAAGCCATCATCCGGAGAATCACACAACGTTGTGCTGACAATCCTGAGATGAGGCGCAGAAAAATAGACTCGTTGAATGAGACTGAAATGTCAAAAAGCCTGGATGTTTATTATGAAAATCTTGTGAAGTTAAGGCGATGCGTCAATACCGATCAACATGCTTCTATGCAATTGATCATGGATCATTCGCCTGAAGAAAATGGCCGTAACGTATTCGAATTCTGGAAAAAGATTCGTAACTGAGTTGGATTTCACTGTCACTATCCGGAGGGGTAGAATGAAGGAAGAAACAATATGGCTCGAGGTTGAATCGGACTTGGGTGCAAAAATCCTGCGCTGCGAAGAGTTGGGCATAGGGAAAAAATCGGCATGGTTGATCCGGCTTCATGACAAGACCGAATACATTCTGAAGACAAATGAAGTCATTGATGATCAACATGTGATCACGAGATTAAAGAAGAACATCATTTCGAAATACCGGAATGTCGTTTCAAGGGAGTTGCAGGTTTATCGGCAACTGAGTACGATCCGTTTTGAACATTTTAAGTTCCCAAAGCTGATAAAGGGAAAGGAACATCGATATTTGCTTGTAGAGTATGTTCCGTCTTTCAATGGCTGGGATAAGAATGAGGCGGCAAGAGAGCGGGTCGCAAAGTCTTTGTATGAGTTTAATACCAGCAATCTTAGATTTAAACAAGGCGTTGTGGAGAAAATCCTTTCGGATATCAAACGAAAAACTTCATTGAAAATATTGGTCTGGTCTTTTGTTGTCATTCCCAAGTCGAATGGCATTTGGGATGCAATGACATGTTTGTGGGTCCTGTTTAAATGCACGCTGCAGCAAAGAAAGTTCAAACACCACTATTTTTTGCATAGAGACTTGATTGGAAATAACAATGTCTTAACTTCGGCGGAGAATGGCGATATTTATTTCATCGATTTCGAAAGTGCGGTCGAAGAGAGACGGTGGATATTAAACGATATCATCGATGTTTCGTTGTCGACCGATCTGGAAGTTGACCGGGATCTTCTGAACGAATATATGAAGCTTCTCAGCGAAAGCGACAAAAAGAGACTGAATATGAAAGCGCAAGTCAGAATAGCCCTTATTCACCGCATTGTACGCAGGATACTGTCTCACAATGAGTACTCAAAAAAGAACAGGCATGTATGGATTTCATTCCTTAAGAACATTTTATTGAAAGATCATCATTTTGACGATTGGTACGAGAAAAACGTAGGAATTTAATGTCGGGAGAAAGACAGGTTTTCGCATGAAAAAAACAATACTGTTCGTAATGATCATTACGTTCTTATCGAAATTGTTTGGGTTTGTGAGAGACCTGGTATTGGCTTACTTTTACGGAGCCTCTAATATCAGCGACGCATACATTGTCTCGTTAACGATTCCAAGCGTAATTTTTGCTTTTGTTGCCGCCGGGATCTCTACAGGTTACATTCCGATGTATAATCGGGTGCAGATCGCATCGGGGGATGCGGGTGCGAAAGAGTATACCAATAATCTGATCAATGTGACATTTCTTTTATGTTCCGTTATTGTGTTGCTGGTATTATTGTTCACGAAGCAAATTGTTGCTGTATTTGCGTCGGGATTTGACGATGATACTCTGAACATGGCCGTTCAGTTTACGCAAATCAGCATCTTGAGCATTTATTTCACCGGCATGGTCAGTATCTACAAAAGTTACCTGCAAATACAGGGAAGTTTCATCATCACCAGTTTAATGGGATTTGTTTTGAACGCTTGCATCCTGCTATCTATTTATATCAGCTCCAAATATAGTTTGACATTCTTGGCAATCGGAACGGTTGCAGGCGCCGCAGCGCAACTTATTGTTTTATTGCCGTATGTTTATCGGCAAGGGTACAGATATAAGCTGTTCGTGAATCTTCATGATAAACATATTAAGGAAATGGCCGTCATCGCATTGCCTGTTATTCTATCGACGTCCATCACCGATCTCAATAAACTGGTCGACAGGACGATCGCTTCTCAAATTGCAGTAGGAGGCATATCCTCCATTAATTACGCCAATACGCTGAAAACTTTTGTCATGAGCATATTTGTCACATCGATATTAACTGTGCTGTATCCGCTAATATCAAAAATGGCGGCGGAGGGAAATGTAAAAGGACTCAAGAAATCGTTCAGGACATCCTTGATTGCGATCACCATCATCATCATACCGGCCACGGTCGGACTCATGTTTTTTTCAGAACCTATTGTACGTGTGCTTTTTGCACGGGGACAATTTGACGAGTACGCGATTGACATGACATCCGGCGCACTGTTTTTCTACGCGATTGGATTGATCGGGTTCAGTTTCAGAGAAGTCATCTCCAGAGTGTTTTATTCCTTACAGGACATCAAGACGCCTACATGGAATGCATCAATATCAATAATCATCAATATCATCTTGAATATTATCCTTTCAAAATATATGGGAATCGGCGGTCTTGCGCTGGCCACCAGTATTTCAGGCATACTTTGTACGGTACTATTATTGAGAAGTTTAAAGAAAAAAATCGGCGATATCGATCTTAAACAAATATTCGTTTCCATGTCTAAAGTCATGGTCGCATCGATTATAATGGGAATAACATCTATCATCATATACAATAGATTAGGTATCATTTATGGTTTAAGTGAAGGTTTTGCTCTGTTGATATCGATTGTTGTTGCTGTTGCCGTCTATATCATCATGATCTACTTTATGAAACTTAAAGAAGTTGATGAGTTGAAAAGGACTGTCATGAGAAAATGGAAGAAGCGTTCAAACACGTAATTTTGCCAATACGCAAGGTTGCTGCTGATACAAGAGGGGTGAAACAATGATGCAACTTCGCAAAGCGATCATACCGGCAGCCGGGCTGGGGACCCGGTTCCTTCCTGCGACGAAGGCGCAGCCGAAGGAAATGCTGCCGATCGTAGATAAGCCGACATTGCAATTCATTATAGAGGAAGCGGTACAGTCCGGCATCGAAGAAATTCTGATCATCACGGGGCGCAATAAGAAGAGCATCGAGGATCACTTCGACAGGTCCGTCGAGCTGGAACTGGAACTGGAGTCGAAGGGAAAGTATGATCTGCTGGAGCAGGTCCGCAAAATTTCGGATCTCGTCAATATTCACTATATCCGGCAGAAAGAGCCGAAGGGGCTCGGCCATGCGATCCTCTGCGCGAAAAGTTTCATCGGCAATGAGCCGTTTGCGGTCATGCTGGGCGACGATATCGTGGTGAATGAGAAACCGTGCCTGCAGCAGATGATCGAAATTTACGAGCAATACAAGACGACGATTCTCGGTGTGCAGGAAATCCCTCGCCAGGATGTGGACAAATATGGTATTATCGAAGGCAGGCTGATCGACGACCGCGTATACAAGGTTCGCGGGCTGGTGGAAAAACCGTCGGTCGAAGAGGCCCCTTCGAACATCGCGATTCTTGGCAGATACGTGATCACGCCGGCCATTTTCGACATTCTGGAACAGACGCCTCCGGGCAAGAATGGCGAGATCCAGCTGACGGATGCGTTGAAAGTGCTGGCGCAGAAAGAAGCGATGTACGCATATATATTTGAAGGACGCCGTTACGATGTGGGAGATAAGCTCGGTTTCCTGCAGGCGACGGTGGAACACGCATTGAGCAGAGATGATCTGCGCAAAGATTTTCTCGATTATTTGGTGAAAGTCGTGGAGAGGGAAACGGGCAGAAACTGAGTCCTCGCCTGACACGGGAGGGTTGGAAGGTTGTGATGAGAAGAATTGTGCCGTGGCTGACCGTTATCGCATGGGCATTGTTGATCTTCGTATTTTCACATCAGCCGGCCCGCATCTCGAATGAAGCCAGCAGCGCGGCGGCGCAGATCGTTGCGGATGCCGTACAGAACGGTGATGGAGACGTGAGCGCGCAACAGGGAAGCGGCAGCCTCCGGCGGTTCGCGGAAGGCATGCTGTACCTGGTGTTGGGCGTGCTGCTGGTCCACAGTCTCAGTTATCCGGGCAATGTCCGCGTATGGCATATGCTGATCGCCCTGTTCGCTTGCCTTCTGTACACCTTCAGCGATGAGTTCCATCGGATGCCTGTTCCGGGGCGCGAAGCCGAATGGGCGGATGTCGTGTTTGATGCAGGGGGTGCAGTCCTCGGAATTGCGCTGTACATGATGTTATCGAGGTTTATCGACCGCCGCCGCGGTGCGCGGCAACCATCGTGAACATTTTTCCCGCAATGCCGCCGGCACGCGCACGGCACGAGCACGATGAGGTATAATGAAGGTGAAGAAATCTGGTCATCAGAGATCGGCATACACCTGACCATCAAAGATCGGAATCCAGTTGATCGGATAGGAGGCTTTCGATGAATATTCTTATCACAGGCGGAGCCGGTTACATCGGTTCGCATACATGCGTCGCGCTGCTTGAGCGCGGTCACGGTCTCATCATTGCGGACAATTTTTCGAACAGTCGTCCCGAGGTGCTCGATCGCATCCGGCGCATTACCGGACGGGATTTTCATTTCTATGAGATCGATGTGACGGATGAAGAGGCGGTTGAGCGCGTGTTCGCCCGGCATTCGATCGACGGCGTCATTCATTTTGCCGGATATAAGGCCGTCGGCGAATCGGTGCGGAAGCCGCTGGAATATTATCGGAATAACTTGCTGAGCACGATCGTGCTGGCATCGGCATGCGTGAAGCATGGCGTCGGACGATTTGTATTCAGTTCATCCGCGACGGTGTATGGAGACAATGTGCCGCCGTTCACGGAGTCGATGCCGCTGCTGCCGAGAACGAACCCTTACGGCGAGACGAAGGCGATGAGCGAACGCATCCTGATGGATACGGCAAATGCCCATCCGCAGATCGCGGTGTCGCTGCTTCGCTATTTTAATCCGGTCGGAGCGCATGAGAGCGGACTGATCGGCGAGTCGCCCAACGGCATTCCGAATAACCTCATGCCGTATATTACCCAGGTGGCGAAAGGCAAGCTGGAGAAACTCCGCATCTTCGGCAACGACTATGACACGGAGGACGGCACGGGTGTACGGGATTACATCCACGTGATGGATTTGGCGGAAGGCCATGTCGCTGCTTTGGAACAATTGAAAGAAGGCGTTCACGTATACAATCTCGGCACCGGACGGGGAACGTCGGTGCTGGAACTGGTGCGGACATTCGAGCGGGTGAACAATCTGAAGATTCCGTTTGAGTTCACGGACAGGCGTCCGGGAGATATTGCGGTCAGTTACGCGGATGCGTCGAAAGCGGCCCGGGAGCTCGGCTGGACGGCGAAGCGCAGCGTCGAAGACATGTGCCGGGACGCCTGGAGATACGAGAGCATGGAAAAGTAACTGGTCGAAAGATGATCGATGCTTTGCAAGAGAGATAGAACGTTCGACGTAAAGGCTGAAAAAACGTCGAAAGAAACAGATAAGAAGGGGACGCATGCGCCCCTCTTTTTTATTGCGGTGTTAGAAGGTGTTCTTGGTTAAGGTATGCCAGGATTTTCACGATTGGCGTCGAATGTCATGGAAGAGAGGAATCGTTCGGTGCGCGAGACATTTGGGCAGTGAACACCCCATATCTGCGGCATACATGGCGGCGGGGACACGTTCGGAGCCTTATGCGAAAGCAAGTCGAACCTGATGGTCGCTTTCCAGTTTCGACTCGGATGAATCTGAAAATCGGTGTGATGATGAAAAGGAAACGGGGGGAGAGTCGTGAAAGACAAAGCACGCAAATGGCCGGCATGGCGCAAGTGGCTCATCGCCGTTCTCGTCAGCATGGGTGTGCTGACCGGCGCCGCCTATTTCGGGTTGAATATGGCGGTCGATTACGTGCTGAAATCGCTGATCAGCGGATCGGTGTCCGACGAGCGGCTGGCGCAGGTGCTGGACGACGACGGCGATATCGCCTGGTTGTTCGATGAAGAGCCGGATGATGAGAAGACTGATGTCGATCCTATGAAGACGAATGTCGAAAAGACGGATGACGGGAAAACGCGGCCTGTCGACGGATCGTCGAAAGACGGTGCGGGATCGGCAGGCGATCGATCGAATGGCGTCGATTCCGGCGCATCGGCTGATTCGGCTTCGCATGATGAGGATCTTCTGAGTTATTCTCCCAATGTGACGAAGGAAAAGGCGGAAGCTGTGCAGCGGTCGATCAAACTCCACGAGAAGATCAAAGTCGCCTCGGTGCTGCTGAACAGACTGAGCTCTTCGGACATCGACCAGTTCGTGAAGATGATGAGCGGGGGCATGACGCTGTCGGAGAAGAAAGCGGCGAAAAAAATCATGCTGGAGAGACTGACCCCCGAGGAATATAACGAACTGATCAAAATCGCGGAGAAGTATGGCTTGAGCAAAGGCAAGACTTACGAGGAATCGTTGAAGGAGTAGACATGGACAGACCATTGGTACACAGAAGAAGACGGGTGATCCTTCTAGTCGTTATGATCGTTGCGGCCGCGGGAGCCGCCGGATGGCTGTTATGGAACCTTTGGTCCGACGACGGTGCTGAGCGGACGGTGTCCGACGCGGGACGGGCCGGACAGAAGGGGGACGGAATCGGCGAACGCGCGGATGAGCAAGAGCGGAACGGCGACGGGAATGGCAACGGCCTAGCCGGCGACGGGAAGGGAAGCGGGACGGACAGCGGCGGTGACGGAGAAAGGGAGCACGACGGGAAACAGGAAGGCGGCGGTTCGGACGAAACGGATTCGGCTGACGACATCCATGATGATCGCGGCGGACGTCATTCGGACGCAAACGCGGGCGGCAATGGCACGGATGACGCGCAAACGCGGACGGACCAAAACGGTGCGTCAGACGATGGGAACAAGACGGGAGGGCAAGCGGCCGGAGACGCTTCCGGAGAACAATCGGCCGCCGCGGCGATTCGAGCGGAATATGAATCGAAGCTGGAAGCGCTGCAAGCCCGCTGCCTTGCGGACGCGGATGAGCTGCTTGCCGAGATCGCGGCCGGTCTGGCGGCGGAGACGAATTCGAGCCTGGAGAAACTGCGGGCAAAGTATGTGCCGCTGGTTCTCGATACGGAAGCCAAATGCGCCGAGGCTTATGCGGACATTGTGGCTGACGCGCAGGCCGAATATGCCGCGCAAGGTCTGGATGCGGCCGATGTGATCGCCGGATGGGACGAGATGTATGCCCGGGCCAAGGATCAATTGGAACTGCGGGCTGTCTTTCAGTTGATGAATCTGTTGAATCAGTTGCAACGATCGGACGACGGAACGAAGTGAAGGAACAGGCGTGAAGAACCGCGGGCGGGGAAGGGCGTTCTCCGCTCGCGGTTCTTTTTTGTTTGATTTTTGTTTCATTTATTCAAATATAGGAATATTTTGTTCGTGCATTGAAAAGGCTTTCGCTCCTATGTAGAATTTCGCTTGAGAAGGCATGTATGCGCTTTACTTCTTGGATTTACCTGATCATCATGTTCGACATATCAAACATGGAAAGGGAGAGGATAGCCGAATGAAAAAAAGGTACAAAAAGCTGCTTACCTGGATGCTGGCGGCGAGCTTGACGCTGTCATCGTTGCTCACGCCGACGGCACTGCTGGCGGCGGAAGGGGAAGGAGGGGATGAGGAACAGACACTCATCTTGTATCACAGCTTCGAGAACGGGCAAACCCACGGCTGGACGTCGAGGGGCGCCAAGATTGCATCCTCGAAGGATGTGTCGCGTACGGGAGAGTCGAGTCTGAAGGTGACGGAAAGCGGCGCCGCATGGCACGGCGCGGTGCTGAATCTGTTCAACACGCTGAAAGTCGGCTATACGTACGAGATTCAGGCGTATGTGAGATTGGCGAAAGCGGCGGATGAGCCGGCCGCGTTGAAGACGACGATTCAGTTCCTGGATTCGCTCGAAGGTTACCGGCAGTTGGCGTTGGACAATCAGGTGACGTCGTCGGATTGGACGGTTCTCACCGCGCGGTACACCGTTCCGGAAGAAGCGACCCTGCTGAACCTGATCATCGAGCATGGCGCTGAGCGTGATCAATATCCGGATTTCTACATCGACGACGTGAGGATCACGGAAGTGTCGGCTCCGCCTTTCCAGCCTGTCCTCGTCGCGTCGTATGATTTTGAGGACGGACTTCAGGGTTGGGAACCGCGGGGAGTAGGTGCCAATCCCAAAGTGGATCAGGCGAATTTCGGATTTGAAAGCAGCCGCAGTCTGATTGTGGAAGAACGAACTTCCGCTTGGCACGGAGCGCGGATCAATCTGCTGGACACGTTGAAGTACGGAGCCACTTACGAGATCACCGCCATGGTGCAACTGCGCCGCGCAGGTGTCGAAACCGGCAGCAGCACCGCCATGATCAAGTTCGAGACCCGTCTTCCGGGAGACAGTCAGACGAACTATCCGTCGGTCGCCGAGGAGACGATGGAGTTCGGCGAATGGCAACAGCTCAAGGGACAATTCACGGTGGACAGTCAGTATGAATGGCTGTGGCTGTATGTGGAGTCGAATAACGCAGCCGATGTGATCTATCTGGACAATGTGACGATCACGCAGATCACGAGGGAGAAACCGCTGCCTGTTCCTTCGGAACCTGGAGACGGCGATTCCGAACCGATCGATCCACCTGTGCCCGGTCCGGATACGCTGCTGCTCCACACCTTTGAAAATGGCGATACGAACGGATGGGCCGGAAGAATCGGCAACGATGCGGCAGAAGTCATCGAGAACGTTGCGCGAAGCGGTTCGCGGAGCATGAAGGTGAACTTTTACGGGCAATACCACGGGGCGACCCTTGATGTCACTCCTCTGATGAACGAGGGAACGGTCTATTACGTCAGCGTCTGGGTCAGGATGGCGCCCGGCGAAAGCGACAGAGTCATCAGTCTCAGTTATGAGCAGAAACTCTTCGGTTCGGATACGACTTATCATAACATTGAAGCGAACCGGACGGTAACGGATAAAGGTTGGGTCAGATTGAGCGGCCGCTTTACGGCCAGTGAAAATCTGGAAGTGTTGAAGGTATACGTGGAGTCGATGGATGCGGCGAGCGGCGTTTTCTATCTCGATGACTTCGAGATGAGATATGAAGAACCGATCCGCATTCAGCCCGATATTCCGTCGCTCAAAGATGTGTATGCGGATTATTTTGATATCGGGGCGGCGGTGGAGCCTTATCTGCTGAATGGCCCGCGCGTTGATCTGCTGGTGAAGCATTACAACGTGATCGTCGCGGAGAACTCGATGAAACCCGGCAGCATTCAGCCCAGAGAAGGACAATTTAACTGGACCGCGGCGGATCAGTTGTTCGAGTTCGCCGAGAAGCACGGGTTTAAGGTGCGCTTCCATACGGGGCTGTGGCACGCGCAGACCGGCGACTGGATGTTCAAGGATTTGGACGGCAAAGATATGACCCAGGAGACCGATCCGGTGAAACGCGAGGCGAACAAACAGCTGCTTCTGCAACGTCTGGATGCTCATATCAAGGCGATAGCGGAGCGGTACGGCGGAAAAATCGATTCCTGGGACGTCGTGAACGAGGTGATCTCGGACGGCGGCGGCCTGCGGACGAACAGCCCGTGGTGGCAAGTGTTCGGCGATGACACGTTCATTCGCGAGGCATTCCGCATCGTGAAGAAATACGATCCCGACGCCAAGCTGTACATCAACGATTACAACACCCATATGCCGGTGAAGCGGGACACGCTTTATCAGAAAGTGCAGGAGTGGCTGGCAGACGGCGTGCCGATTGACGGCGTGGGACATCAGACGCATATCGGTCTGGTTTATCCGCCTGTGGAAGAAATCATCGAGTCGATCAAAATGTTCGGAGACCTCGGACTGGATAACCAGATTACGGAGTTGGACGTCGGCATCTATAAATCCGATTCGGAAGCGTTCCCGGATTTTGAAGATATACCGGATGAACGGTATCTGGAACAGGCGTATCGCTATAAGGAACTGTTCGATGCGCTTCGGGAACTGGAGAATAACGAGGAAGGCAAGGACTATATCAGCCAGGTGGTCTGGTGGGGCGTTGCCGATGATTATTCGTGGCTCCATCAGAGCGGCCGGAAAAATCCGCCTTTTGTATTCGACCAGCGTTTTCAGGCGAAATATGCATACTGGGCGATCGTCGATCCGACAAAATTGCCCGTCAGCAAGAAGACGGTCAATATTACGCGGGGCGCCGCGGAGATCGACGGTGAGCATGAACTCGCGTGGGAGCTGACGGTTCCTATCGCGATTGAATCGGACGATGTGAAAGGCCACGCTTCGTACAGAGCATTGTGGGATGATGAACATCTGTATGTATGGGCGGAAGTGAAGGATGCTGCGCCGGACGAACATGACCGGATCGATCTGTTTGTGAGAGACCGTCACTTTACCATTCACCGCTTGGGCAATGATTCCATGGAAGGCATCGAGTTTGGGCTTGCGGAAACCGACGGCGGTTATGTTCTCGAAGCGAGGGTTCCGCTGGGCGGTTTGGCGGCCGGCCAAGAGCTCCGCTTTGATATCCGCATAACGGATGATGCTTTGTCCAGACCGATCTCCTGGAACGATCATTCGAATTCGCAGGAGCAAAATCCGGAGCATCTCGGCGCGCTGCTTCTGCTGTCGTATCAGACGAAGATCTATACGGCCAAAATGGGTACTCCGGTCATTGACGGAGAGATCGACGACATCTGGAGCGGTGCCGACATCGGCCATACCGATGTATGGGTGATCGGAAACAGCGGCGCGACGGCCAAGATCCGAGCATTGTGGGATCCTGAATATCTGTACGTGCTTGCCGAGGTGACCGATCCGCTGCTGAGCGATGCGGCGACGGCCCCGCATGAACAGGATTCGGTCGAAATTTTCCTGGATCAAAACTTTGCCCGCACGACGACTTATCAGAGCGATGACGGGCAATACCGCGTGAGCTTCAAAAACGTTCAATCGTACAACGGCCGCGCCAGTGCAAGCAACTTTACGACGGCGGCGCGCGTGACGGATGACGGATACATCATCGAAGCGGCGATCAAGTTCGATCCGTTCGTAGCCGAGGGCGGCGCGGTGCTCGGATTCGATGTGCAGGTGAACGACGACGCAGACGGCGACGGCGCGCGCGATTCGGTGGCGATCTGGAGCGACTACACGGGAGACTCCTGGAGAAACACTTCGAATTTCGGCGTATTGAAGCTGTCGGCTGAACCTGCGGTATCAGATCCGGGTGAAGAGCCTGGCGAAGAACCCGGTGAAGAACCTGGCGAAGAGCCCGGCGAAGAACCTGGCGAAGAGCCCGGCGAAGAACCCGGTGAAGAGCCTGGCGAAGAACCCGGTGAAGAACCTGGCGAAGAACCCGGCGAAGAGCCTGGTGAAGAGCCCGGCAGCGGCGGACCGGGCGGCGGCACACCTGCTCCGCAACCGGGGGATACAGGCGATCAAACGGGTCAGTCGGACGATCGCATTGAGGTCGTCGGCGGCAATATCAGGATCAGAGCTTCCGGCGAAGATGTACCGATCGTCATCGGCGGTCAAGCGGTTGGCTCCGCGCTTGAAAACGTCGAAGACGGGGTGTTGAACATTGACATCATCTTGCCGAGAGGAGCGAAACAGGCGGCAACGATCGAGCTGTCCGTACAGGATCTCGTCTCGCCGGATTCGAATGCGGAATATATCCGCGTGAATCTGGGCGGCGTTACCGTGATGATCTCCGTGCAAGACATGGACGGCATTCTGACAAGTGAGTCCAAGACGCTCACATTATCGATTGAAAAGCTCGGACTTGACGATGTACCCGAGTCGATTCGCGATCAATTGCGCAATTTCCCGATCTACAGTTTCAGTCTGCTTGTGGACGGAGAAGATGCCGGTCTCTTCAACGGGGCCGTGACCGTGAGCATGGATTACACGCTGCGCCTTGGCGAGGAACCGCATCAAATTATCGTCTATTACATTGATGAAAGCGGGCAACTGATCGTCGTGCGCAATTCGAAATATGATTCGGCACAGAACAAGATCGTGTTCTTCCCGCCGCACTTCAGCGTATACGCGGGAGCTCATGTGCCGGTAACGTTCCGCGATATGGATCAGGCGGCCTGGGCGGCCAAGATTGTCGAAGCGCTGGCTGCGCGCGGCGTTGTACGCGGCGTCGGCGACGGTCTGTTCGAGCCGAACCGCAACATCACCCGGGCTGAATTCCTGCAAATGCTGATGCATGCTCTGGATCTTGTCCGGCCTGGTGAGCGCAGTTCGTTCGCCGATGTGATTCCGGGCGAGTGGTATTATAACGCCGTGGCTTCGGCGGAGGCGCTCGGCATCGCGCAAGGGAAAGGCGACGGAACGTTCGGCGTTCGCGATCTGATTACCCGGGAGGATATGGCGGTTCTCACGTATCGCGCCGCTTTGGCCGCGGGCATGTCGTTCGAATCGTCGTTTGCCCGCAACGATTTCTCGGATTTCGATCAGGTCAGCGCATATGCGCGGCAGGCGATCCGCGACCTGCAAGGAGCGGGTCTGATCGATGGCGTCGGCGACGGACGGTTCGTGCCGAAAGGTTACGCGACGCGCGCCGCAGCGGCATCGATCCTGTATAAACTGCTCGGCTTAAACTGATGGTTGGCGCGGAATGTCCGCCCTGATGAGACTGCAGGAACAGCTAAGCCGGCAATGGAAGAGCGGGTTTCAGCTAATCGGCATCTCTGGGCGGCAGTTCGCGGTGAAATGGGCTTTCCGGCCTTGATCGGCCGGAGGCCTTTTTTCTTTTCAACCGTTTGCCTCTCCTTCTGCCATTTCCGACCAATCATTTTTCGACAATTTTCTAAATTATTCTTTCTATTAAACGTAAATTTAGTATAATGTATGGTAGGATTATTGTGGCTTTTACATAACCGGGGAGGGGTATTCGCGCAAATGTTGAGTATGCTGTCTAGGCATGGTGCAAGACGTGCTGCATCCATGATCACTTCGGTGGTGCTAATTCTTTCACTTTTGTTTCCGGCGGTGATGGCGCCTTCGCAGATGTTTCCGTATGTTTTCGCGGATGAGGGGGACACGCCCCAGGCCGTTTTGACATCCGAAGCGGTGCCATTGTACGTTTCCGAACTGGACGGAGCGCGGCTCCGCATTTATCTCGCGGGAGAAACATTCTTGCCTGAAGCGAATGCGGCGGCGTTCCAACTGATGAACGGGCCGGAAGGGCTGTCTGTCGCGGATGTGGTGCACGAGGACGAGTCGACGGTGGAACTGATCCTCGCGTACGGCGGAGAGACCGGGGAAGAGTATCCGGATTTTTTTATCCTGATCGACGGTTCCGTGCTGACGGGCGGCAGCAATCTGGCGACGAATCCGCTCGCTATCATGGTGTATGACGAGGGCAACGGTCCGGGACCGGAGTTGCCCGACAAACTCAGCAATCTGATCCTCCAAGGAAACATTTTGAACGCGGATGAATGGGAATTTGTTTATGATCAGTATACATATACCGTGTATGTCGAACCCGATCATTTTACGATTACGCTGATTCCCCAATTATTCCATCCGTCGGCTGCGGTTCAGGTGAGTCTAAACGGTGATGAATTGCCGTTGGGTGCGCAAGGTTATACATTCGACATCGATTACGGAGAGAACGTGGTAACGATCGACGTCACCCCTCCTAATGAGACGGAATGGACTCAGCGATATACGATTTACTTCTATATGTCCGCAACGGATGACCATACGTATTACGTGGACAGTGTTGAGGACGGCGCCGACGCCAATCCGGGCGACGGTTTGTGCAGAACGGAAGACAACCGATGCACGCTTCGCGCCGCAATCATGGAAGCCAATCATTTGCAAAGCGATACGATGGTCACGATCATTTTGCCTGCAGGAACGTATGTCCTGACGATTGCCGGGGATGATGAGGACTCTGCTGAAACGGGCGATCTGGATATTATTGCGCCACGTCTGGCGATTGTCGGCGCGGGCGAATCGGAAACGGTGATCGACGGCGGCGGACTGGATCGCGTATTCGATATATGGAGCGTGGAATTTGAACTGTCCGGCGTCACGATCACGGGCGGAGCAGCAAATGACGGTGATGGAGGTTCCGCGCTCTATTCGAACTATGCTTTGGATGAATCATACTATCCTATGATTACGGTGCGGGATGTTCTGATCGTGAATAACCATTCGTATGGTGAGTCTGAGACGGGCGAGATCGGCGGAGCGATCGTCAATATCGCGGGCGATCTTACCCTCGAACGGGTCACCTTTGAAGGGAATACGACCGTCGGTATGGGCGGCGCGCTCTTTAACTGGGCTGTAGCAAAACTGACGGACGTTGTGATCGTGGACAATTCCGCCGATCTCTACGGAGGAGCCATCGCTAACTATGGAGATTTGACCGTTGAGAGTTCCGTCATCCAATCCAATACGGCCGGCTTTAACGGAGCCGCGATCTATAATAATGATGGGTCGATAAACGTAGAACATAGTGAGATTATGTATAATACAGTTGTTTCCAACCCGGAAGGAGCGACATTCTTTTTCGATAGTTTCGAGGAACAGGGATATAATGCGTCGGTATTATACAATAAAATCCTGCAAAACGACACCACATACGACATCGACAACGTCTCTGATGAAGTTCATGTGTTCGCGCATTACAACTATTGGGGAGAAGCAGGTCCGGGCGAGTCGCGGGGTTCTGTGACATATATGCCTTATTTCCTGTATGAAAGCATGCGCGATAACGAGCTGAGCGGGCGTCACGAAGATTTAAGGGATTTGCTGGTCAGTTCAGGCACGTTGATTCCTGAACTATCCAGATGGATCGATGAGTATACACTGTTGCTGAGCGAGGATACGGAGTCCGTTGTCATTACACCGGTGTTGTGGGATCCCAAGTCCAGCGTAATGATTAACAACGAAGTGTCGGGGCATATGCAGCCTTACGAGTTATCCGTCCCCCAAGGGTCAACGGATCTCATGATCACGGTAACGGATACGCTGGGCGGATCGCGCACATATAACCTTACGGTGGAGCGTTCGATGCCTTCCCGCACGTTCTATGTGAACACGACGGAAGACCTTGAGGAAGGATGCATAGTAGAGGAAGGCGTGTGTTCGCTGAGAGCGGCCATTCATCAGGCCAATCAGTCCAATTCCCATGACGTGATCGTGTTGGAACCGGGCACGTACACGTTGACGAAAGGCGAGTTGCTGATCGAGCAGCCTGTCAATATTGTCGGAGCCGGGTCGGATGCGACGATCATTGAAGATTCTTCCAGTCAAGTCAGCCCGGTGTTCACGATCACAAGCCGTGAATTTCACCTTTCGGGACTTACATTGACAGGCGTTGTTTCGGATTATTCTGTGGTGGGATTTGAACGATATATTCCGGGCGGCAATTATTCGATGACGGATGTCGTCATCAGCGGAAATGAATCCACCATCGGCAATTTGATCACCATTTATTACGGCACACTGTCCCTGCAGGACGTCGTCATACGCGATAACTTCAGCTTGATCGGGACCGTCTACCTGGATGCGAATGCGAAGCTCGTTGCTTCTGATGTCACCTTCGAACGAAATGAATCGTTCACCTATGGCGGAGGCATATACAACCTTGGAGAACTCGATCTGACGAATGTGACGTTCCGCCAAAACCGCGCGGCATCGGGCGGCGCGATCTATAACTACGGATATATGTCCGTTTACGGAGGAACGTTTGAAGAAAATGCCGCGAACGCCAGCAATAATGTTTATGAAGGGTACGGCGGCGCCATCTACAACCATGACTATTCGACCGCGGTCATAGAGGGCAGCCAATTTACGGGCAACATTGCCGATACGCAGGGAGGCGGAATCTACTCTGCCGGACATCTGGAGATTGAAACGAGCAAAATCCAGGGCAACCAGGCGAATGACGGCGGCGGAATTTACTCCTCCGGAGTGTTAGTACTCGGATCGAGCGAGTTGTATCAGAACAATGCCCTGACCGGCGGAGGACTGTATATCGAAAAGTGCTACTTCTGCGAGTATGAAGAAGATGAGTATGTGAATTGGATTACCGATTCGACCTTCCGTTCCAACCGAGCTTCGTATTATGGCGGCGCCGTCATGCTGGAAGAACACGGAATCATCGTGAACTCCACTTTCACGCATAACGAGGCGGGCGCTGCCGGCGCAGGCATCATGGCGTTGCTGGGAGTCGTCATCAACCATTCGACGATCGCGGACAACATGTTGGGTGAAGGAGGATTCGAAGCTATATATAACAATTACGGCATTGAGCTGTCCGAACCGACAGGCAGCGGGCTGTATGTGCCTGCGGTATCCCCCATTCCGGATGAGTGGATGATGCAGTTCGGCGAATCGAATCTTTACCGTGCCTATGTCGCCAATTCGATCATTTACGGCTCGGATGATTTCACCACCGTCTGCGAAGGTCATATCAAGCTATTGGGCAGGAATATCGTGAAAGGCGGCTGCGGTCCGATGTCCGCGTATGATTCGCCGATCACGGATCAGGACCCGCTGCTGGGCGGTCTTGAGGATAACGGCGGATATGTGAAGACGCGGGCCTTGTTGCCGGGCAGCCCGGCGCTGGATGCGGCGCTCCCTGTTTCGCTGCAGGAGGTTAAGCTGCCGTTTCCGGCGGAAGATCTTGCGGCTGCGCTGAGTGTGATTCTCGATGCCAGAGGATACACCCGCACGGCGGGGAAAGCGGCGGATATCGGGGCATTTGAAGTCATGAAGACGCCGTACGCCGTACTGCCGTACTATAATGCGCTGACGCAGGAGATCAAAATCTTGTTCGGTTCCGGCCTCGGACTGGAAACGGATCCGGCGGTTGCCCCGCTTGACCCGGGCAAGTTCACCGTAACGGTATACCGCAACAATACGATGGTCGATCCGGAGATCACATCGCTCGATTATGGAGAAGACGGGCGTTCGGTCGTGCTGGCCGTCAGCGGCATTGAATTTGGCGATTCGATCATCCTGTCGATTGATACGAATGCGGTGCTTTTCACCGACGGTGTGACGTATGCGCACAGCATGGAAGAGCTGGATGTGCTGACGGCATGGCAGGTCATGCTGCTTCTGACGGGAGGCAATAACAGCAACCCTGTCGATGTCGGCACGATTCTCAAAGCGTTGCGGGAAAACACGCTTGAAGAACTCCTTGACATGTATCAATTGGAGTTTAAGGACGATCCCGAATTGATCAGAATGCTCTTGACGCTCGTTCAAACGAAGTATGTGCAGTAAGAACAGGCCGTCTGCGGGACGCGGCCGGTCATAGACAGGATCGGGACTAGAAAGGTGCCGGTAACGATGCAGCAATGTGTCGTTACCGGCACCGTTTTTTTGTCTCTTTAACCATCTTACGAATATTACCAGGCACAAACTTTGCATTTCTTGTAGCGGATCATTGACTTTTTCCGTCTAATAGGTCGGAGGTGGTCAACAGTGAGGCTGGCCGGCCGCAAAGTGAAAAGCTATCCTGATGAACCTTCCTCTGCGCTTGAAGAGCTGATGACCGACTATGGTCAGGATGTGGTGAGGACCGCTTATTTCTATCTGGGAGATCGGCATCTTGCAGAAGATGTGAGCCAGGAAGTGTTTTTACGCGCCTATCGCAGTTGGTCGACGTTTCGCGGCGAGAGCAGCGTCAAGACTTGGCTCATGGCGATTACGATCAGGCTGTGCAGAGACAGACTGGGATTGAAATCGAATCGCGAACAACCGGTCGATCCGGTGCTGCTGAAGCATGACAGACAAGCGAGTGCAGAAGAGGAAACCATCCGTCGTCTGAATCAGACTACGATACTCAAATACGTGATGAAACTCCCGGCGCAATATCACGAGGTGCTGTATCTATATTACTATTTGGATCTGACGACAAAAGAAATCTCACAAATGACGAATTCTCCCGAAGGGACAGTTCGAACAAGACTGCACAGAGCGCGAGAATTGCTGGCTGACTGTCTGCGAGAGGAGGGATACAACCGATGAGCGAGCGACATTGGAAACAAAAGTTCAGAGAAGAAGCGGATGATGTGTGGTTCAAGGATATCGACTTCCACGAACAACTCAAGTCGCGGATCAGAAACCGCATCGCGGAAGAGAACATTGAGCGTCCGCCGTTGCATCTTGTCACCGCGCGTCCGGATCTGCGTGCCGACATCGGTTCGGATGTGCACTCGGATCCGCATGCCGGACGAAGCGTACGGAAGTCGCGAACCGGATGGAGACGAAAGATATATGGAGGAGTGGCCGCCGCATTTCTCGTATTGGGGGCCGCATTATCCGCGACGCTGCTGTTCGACGGACAGGATGATAAAGGCGGCATGATGGCGATCGAGACGGCCGGACCAGATGGAGCCGTGGAGGTCATGCCGTTGGATATGCTGTCGGCAAATGACGGTCAGATGCCTGCAGATTCGAAGGACATGACGCTTGCCTCAGCCCTCGAACTGGATAACATTCATGAAGCGCGCAGCCGGTTCGGTGACGATCTGATTTTGCCCGGATACATGCCCGCAGGTTATGAGATCGTACGGATTACAGTCTGGGCGGACTCCGCCAAAGAGCTTGAGGCGGAAGGTTCCGCGGCGAAGCTGGAGATCGAATACGCGTCCGGCGAGGGACGCATCCGGCTGATCGAACGCAGGCTGCCGGAACCGGACAAGGAGATCGTCGAAGGACAACGAATAGAGGCGGACGGCATGACGTTGTACATTCGGCGCATGGACGGCGAAATCGCGTTGAGCCGTTTGATCGGCGGCCTGGAACTGACGATCGTCGCGACACTCGAGCAGGATGAATTGATCCGTATCGCGCGGTCGTTCACGAACGAAAGATAAACGCACGAAGAATGAAAACGCACCAAGGATTAAAACGAATTCTGGAATCTGAACGCAACCCATTATTCATCATCAAACGATAAAATCAGGAGGTTATCCATATGAAAAAGTTATCGATGAAATCCAAAGTGATGACAGGTGTATTGGCGGGTACCTGCTTTACACTGCTCAGCGCGGGTGCGGCTTTCGCCGCCGAATCCGCAAGCGGCGAGACACCCGTGCAGGATGCGATCGCAACCATCGCGATTGTCGAACAATCTGAACTTGATGCAGCTATGGTTGAGGGAGCCGAAGCGAATCTGCTCATCGCTTCCGCAGGCGGCGGCGTGGACAGCTATGCGGGAAGTGCAGGCGCGGATGATGACGGGCTTGTTTCGATCATGGTCGTCGGAGGTCCGGAACCGGAGGAAGGTATGGCGGCGATCATGGTCGTCGGAGGCCCGGAACCGGAAGACGGCATGGCGGCGATCACGACGGTCGACGATCCGAACGCTCCCGTAGTGGGAACCCCGGGACAGATCGATCCGACCGACTTGCCGCTGCAGATCGATCCGGTCGCGGAACCGGTTTATGCGGATGATGCTATGGAGATGATGCCGATCTCGACACCGGCTGGAGATGGCGGTTCGGACAGCGGCGAATCCGAACTGGCTGCGGATGTTCGCACGGTATTCGCTCCTGTCGGCGCCGAATCCGGTCAAACATCGTCCTCGACGAAGTTGTGGGCATGGATCGCAGCGTTGGCGGCGGCGGCCGCTGCGGCAGCTGTCGGCGTACGCAGGCTGGTTAAAGTGAAGAAATAACCCATTCAAGGGAAGAACAATCGGCCAGAACAGACTGTCAGGTATGAGAACAACGAATTCAATATCACCATCAACCGCCAATAACCATCTATAACAAACGCTAATCATTGAAAAGAAAAAATAACAAACAGACGCCAGGCACCGGGCGGCACCATGGGACGCTGTTCCGATCACGGATCGGAACGGCGTTTTCTTTTGGCTGAACGGATTTGGGCATACTATAGGGCGTGATGCGGCACAACCGTGTATTGCCGTAAGGATGGCCGGACATGCGAAATGATCCGGTCATCCGAATCGGTCAACAATCTGAAGGAGGACGTGCGCGATGAACCATGAGATGGATCAGGACAAAAAAGAAAAGGTGATCGGTGAACTGAACCGTTTTTTGCGCGGGCGATATATGGGGCTGCACCAGTACGAGCAATTGATCCGGCATTGCAAACATCCTCGGCTGAAGGAGATGCTGCAAAAATTTCAGAAGAGCGCGAAGCTGGAAACCGAGCGGATCGTGGAGCGCATCAAACAGCTGGGCGGCGAGCCTGTGGACGGAGTCGGGATACTCGGCGAAATCCGCTTATGGATGGACAAGCTCAAGGGACGTCCCGAGAATACGATCGAGATTTTGCATGATGCGTATGTCGGCGAAAACAAATACGGTGTCCATATGTCCCATGAGATGATCGCGGGGGACATCGATGAGGAGAGCAAGCGGCTGATCGACCGCATTTTGGAGGAAGATCAGAAGCGGGCCGATGAAATCAGAAAATGGCTGGAAGCCATGAAAGTGTCGAGCGTTCCGTGAAGATGGCCGTGCTTTCGTGCTGATTGTCGGGGGTCACGGTTCCCGAATCAGCTGCGTCAATTGCGAATAGACGGACACGATCTGCGAGTAAGGCATGCGCACGAGCCCGCTTGATGAAGGCGCGACGAAATCGATCACGCCGGGGACGGCAGACTCCTCCTGTCTGCCCCAGGCGATCCCCCGTTTCCCGGTCAGTTGCTCGTAGACGCCTTTGCCGACATAGCAGACAACCTTCGGTTTGTACGTTTCGATTTTCCGTCGCAGAATTTCGGCTCCTTCTTCGTATTCCCGCCTCGTAATTTCGGCGGCGGCTGCGGTCGGACGGGCGACGATGTTGGTGAAACCGATGCCTTGTTCCAACAGGTCGCCGTCTTCTTCCGGAGTGCAGCGGCGTTCGGTGATGCCGGCTTCATGGATGATTTTCCAGAACCGGTTGTTCGGATTGGCGTAATGATGTCCGGTTTGCGCCGACCGTATGCTCGGGTTGTAGCCGACGAACAGAAGGCGCAGGCCCATCCTGATATGGTCCGGGATGGACCGCAAATGTTCCATGGTCATGAATCATCTCACCTTGTGTTGGTAATCCGCGATCAAAATTGCGGTTTTGCTTATTTGACCGCGCTGCGGGCCATTTTGCGGCCTTCCTCGATCAACTTATCCGCCCGCTCAATTTCGGCCTGCGTCGGTTCGGGGACGTTCTCCAGCGTATAGTCCAGTCCGAGCTGTTTCCACTTGTATGCTCCCAGGCTGTGATACGGCAAAATTTCGATCTTTTCGACGTTCGGCATTTGCTCGACGAACATTCCGAGGCGTGTCAGATTATCGACGCTGTCTGTAAGTCCCGGCACAAGCACGAAGCGAATCCAGACCTTCTTGCCGATGTCGGCCAGATAGCGGGCGAAACGGTGGATGCGTTCGTTGGATTGTGTCGTGAGCGCTTCGTGACGGACGGGGTCCATTTCCTTCAGGTCAAGCAGCACGAGATCCGTATATTTCATCAGTTCCTCGGCATGGGCCGGCTCGCAGAAGCCGGAACTGTCGATCGCCGTGTGCAGGTTCCAACGCTCTTTGACGGCGCGGAACAGCGCGGCGATGAACGGCGCCTGCAGCGTGGGTTCGCCCCCGGAGACGGTAATGCCTCCTCCGGAACGGGTATAATAAGAAAGATAAGGTTCGATCTCTTCCAGGATCTCGTCGACGGTCACATTCCGCCCCTCGCCGAGTTTCCAGGTGTCAGGGTTGTGGCAGTATTGGCATCTCAGCGCACAACCTTGCATGAAGAGGACGAATCGAATGCCTGGTCCGTCTACGGTTCCGAATGTTTCGATGGAATGGATGTTGCCTGTTGGTTCGGTCATACGATTCACTCTCCTCACAAAATGAAAGGGGCGGCCGATCTCTGTATATATTATCGTCACCGCCCCTGAAAAAGTTGCGTTTTTCGGACTGTTGCGTTCCAGAATACGTGTGACTGGTCTATGTTACAGTTTTTCGTGGAACGTCCGGTTGATCACTTCAAGTTGTTGTTCGCGCGTCAGCTTGATGAAGTTCACCGCATAACCGGATACGCGGATCGTCAGTTGCGGATATTTCTCCGGATGTTCCATCGCGTCGAGCAGTTGTTCGCGGTTGAACACGTTGACGTTCAGATGGTGCGCTTGTTTGGACATATACGCGTCGAGCATCGACGTCAGGTTGTGAATGCGGTCTTCCAGCGTGCGCCCGAGCGCCTTCGGCACGATCGAGAATGTGTTCGAGATGCCGTCAAGGCTGTGTTCATACGGCAGCTTGGCGACGGAGTTCAGCGAAGCGAGCGCGCCTTTCTTATCGCGTCCGTGCATCGGGTTCGCGCCCGGAGCGAAGGCTTCGCCGGCTTTGCGGCCGTCCGGAGTGGAGCCCGTCTTCTTGCCGTATACGACGTTCGATGTGATCGTCAGGATCGACATCGTCGGCAACGCGTTGCGGTACGTCTTATGCTTGCGAAGTTTGTTCATGAATGTTTCGACGATTTCTACCGCGATTTGGTCGACACGGTCATCGTTGTTGCCGTATTGCGGATATTCGCCCTCGATGCGGAAGTCAACCGCGATGCCTTGTTCGTTGCGGATCGGGTACACTTTCGCGTGTTTGATCGCGCTGAGCGAATCGGCAACGACGGACAATCCGGCGACGCCGCACGCCATCGTGCGCAGAATCTCGCGGTCGTGAAGCGCCATTTCGATCCGCTCGTAGCAGTACTTGTCGTGCATGTAGTGAATGATGTTGAGCGTGTTGATGTACAGCTTGGCGAGCCATTCGAGCGTATCGTCATAGCGGCGCATCACTTCGTCGTAGTCCAGCACCTCGGACGTGATCGGCGGTCTTTCGGGGCCGACTTGGATGCCCAGTTTTTCATCGACGCCGCCGTTGATCGCGTAGAGCAACGCTTTGGCGAGATTCGCTCTGGCGCCGAAGAATTGCATTTGCTTGCCGATCCGCATGGCGGATACGCAGCAGGCGATGCCGTAATCGTCGCCGTAGTACGGACGCATCAGATCGTCGTTCTCGTATTGGATGGAGCTCGTCTCGATCGACACTTTGGCGCAATATTTCTTGAACGGTTCTGGCAGGTTGACGGACCAGAGCACGGTCAGGTTCGGTTCCGGAGCAGGTCCCAGGTTGTACAGCGTATGGAGGAAGCGGAACGAGTTTTTCGTTACGCGGGTTCTGCCGTCCAGACCCATGCCGCCGATCGCTTCCGTCACCCAGGTCGGGTCGCCGCTGAACAGTTCGTTGTATTCCGGCGTCCGCAGGAATTTGACGATGCGCAGTTTCATGACGAAATGGTCGACGAGTTCTTGCGCTTCTTTTTCCGTCAGCGTGCCTTCCTTCAGATCGCGTTCGATGTAGATGTCGAGGAAGCTGGATACGCGTCCCAAGCTCATCGCGGCGCCGTTTTGTTCTTTGATGGCCGCAAGGTACGCGAAGTACAGCCATTGGAACGCTTCTCTCGCGTTGGTCGCCGGTTTGGAGATGTCATAACCGTAGGAAGCGGCCATTTGCTTCAGTTCTTGCAATGCGCGAATTTGCTCGGCGAGTTCCTCACGCTCACGGATGACTTCTTCGGTCATCACATCGACTTCGAGTTGTTTGCTTTCGCGTTTTTTATCTTCGATCAGGTAATCGACGCCGTACAGCGGTACGCGGCGATAGTCGCCGATGATGCGGCCCCGTCCGTATGCGTCCGGCAAGCCGGTGATGATCCCCGCTTTGCGCGCCGCCCGCATTTCGGGTGTATATGCGTCGAATACGCCTTGGTTATGCGTTTTGCGAATATCTGTGAAGATGCGGATGATTTCTTCGGGAAGTTCGAATCCGTACGCTTCACAGGCTTCCTTCATCATGCGGATGCCGCCGAACGGTTGGATGGAACGTTTGAACGGTTCATCCGTTTGCAATCCGACGATTTTTTCCTTGTCTTTGTCGAGGTAACCCGGCTTGTGCGATGTGATGGTCGATACCGTGTTCACATCGACGTCCAACACACCACCGTTTTCCCGTTCTTTTTTAGACAGATCCTGAATGATCTTCCACAGTTCGACGGTGGCTTCCGTAGGACCTTCCAGGAAGGATTCGTCGTCCAAATACGGGGTGATGTTGCGCGTGATAAAATCATTCACATCAACGCGACTCATCCATTTCCCGAACTGAAACCCGCGCCATGGATCATGCTCTGAAGTTTTTCTCGTTGTTACATCAGGTTCCTTGATTGCCATTACAGGCACCTCCAATCTTTTCTTTGATTTTATTATATAACATTTTTGGACGAGAAATTGTGACAAATTTCACAAACTTGCGTTCCGGGGCGCCATTGTGTGACATTGCTCACTCGCGTAATTTCGCTCTATTAGAAACGTCACAGTACGCTTCGGAAAATGATGGTATCATGGAAGGACAAACAGCCAAACTATATGCTTTGTGAAGGAGGGGCAGACGGAGATGATGGCGTTGGAACAGCTCTTGAACAGGCTCATTGCCGATTGGTCGGTCCTTTATGTGAAACTGCATCATTATCATTGGTACGTGAAAGGCGACCTGTTCTTCACGCTGCACGAAAAGTTTGAAGAATGGTACGAGGAGGCTGCGGAAAATACGGACGTGCTGGCGGAGCGACTGCTGGCGATCGGCGGGCAGCCGCTGTCAACGATGAAAGCGTACCTGGAACACGCGGCCATCGAAGAAGCGAAGGGCGGCGAGTCGGCAGACGAAATGGTCGCTCAATTGGTGAACGATTATGAGCGGCTGATCGAGGAACTGAAGGCCGGGGTGCGAGCGGCCGAAGAAGCGGGGGATGAACCGACGGCGGATGTGCTGCTCGGCATGCTCGCGGGCGTCCAGAAGCATGTGTGGATGTTGCGTGCGTTTGGCGGGTGACGGTCGGACGGGCTGCCGGATGTTGGTCAGTCCGCTCATCCGATAGTTCTGTACACGGACGGATTTTTTACCGATTGAAACCGCCGTCTATCTATGCGCATGTGTACGACAGTCGTTCGGATTTGCTTGCTCGGGGCATGCTCGGGAGTTGGGGGCCGGTCAAATGCGGCCTCATGAATCTTCTTCCGTGCAGTCCCGTTTTTTCTTTGTTAGAGGAGGATGACGATACCTTGAGGTGACGGGCAGGGATTTGCCGGTACGGGACTTGTGATCGCCCCGGTGACATGATATAACTTGTATACAAGTATGCATAAGATCATTGAGGGGGAAACGAGGTGACTGTTGATAAGGGTTTGTCGATCAGACAGAAGCGCAAATCGCTGGGAAATCAGATCTATGAACAGTTAAGGGACGATATTGTCTATATGCGATTGAAGCCCGGCCAGATGATCTACGAGAAGGAGATTGCGGAGCGTCTGGAGGTGAGCCGCACTCCGGTAAGGGAAGCGTTCCGGCTGTTGGAAAACGAGCAATTGATCGAGATTCGGCCTCAGCGAGGCACGTTGGTTCGCCGCATATCGGTGCGCAAGGTGCATGAGGCGAGATTTATTCGCGAGCATCTGGAAGAAGGCGCGTTCCGGCTGGCGGCCACGGTGTGGCAGACGCAGGCGACGGCGGACGATGAGGCGAACCTCGAGAAGCTGCTGAAGATGCAGGAAGCCGCGGCTTCGGAGAACGATGCGGAGGAATTGCTGCGGCTGGATGAGGCGTTTCACCGGGCCATCATGAGCGTCACGCAAAACGAGACGCTGCTGCAGGTCATCGGCCATATGCGCGCTCACCTCAATCGCGTCCGATATTTGGCGCTGAAAGAATCGCGCCATATGTCGCGCATTCCGGAAGAACACCGGGAGATCATGGAAGCCATTCGGTCTGGAGATGCCGCGCGCACCAGCGTGCTGTTGTCGACGCATATCGGCAAGCTCGCTTATGATATGAAGGAACTCGTTGCGATCTATGAAGAGTATTTTGATCCGGCATGAACCGGATGTGAGATCATGAGCCGGATGTGAGATAGAGAGATTCAGAAGGAGCGAATGATTCGATGCGGATGGTTTTTCGTTGGTTCGGGACAGGCAATGACACGGTCAGTCTGAAACAGATCAGACAAATACCGGGAGTGGAAGGGATCGTATGGGCGCTCCATCACCTGCCGCCCGGAGAAGTATGGCCGTTGGAAGAGATCATGAAGGTGAAGAAGGAAGCCGACGAATACGGCCTTCACCTTGAGGTTGTGGAAAGCGTCAACATCCATGACGACATCAAGTTGGGAGTTCCTTCTCGCGACCGGTATATCGAAAATTACAAGAAGACGATTGAACATCTCGCGCAGGTCGGCGTGAAGACGATCTGTTATAACTTTATGCCGGTGTTCGACTGGGTGCGCACGGATCTTCATCATCCGCTGCCGGACGGTTCGACGGCGATGTTCTACGAGAAGCAGAAGATCATGGAGATTAACCCGCAGGAACTGATCGGCAAGATCAATGAAAATCCGGATCTGACGATGCCCGGCTGGGAGCCGGAACGTCTGGCGCGTCTGTCCGAGCTGTTCGAGGCGTATAAGGACGTTACCGCCGACGATCTGCGGGAGAATCTGCGGTACTTCCTGAAAGAGATCATCCCGACAGCGGAACGGTGCGGCATCAGGATGGCGATCCATCCGGACGATCCGCCATATTCGATCTTCGGGTTGCCTCGCATCGTCAGCACGCGGGAAGATTTGCGGCGCATCGTCGAGATGGTCGACAGCCCGTCGAACGGCATCACGCTGTGCACGGGATCTCTGTCCGCGAATCCGGACAATGACGTCATCGGCATGATTCGGGAATTCGCCGACCGCATCCCGTTCGTCCATATCCGCAACATCCGTCTGTATGAAAACGGGGACTTCATCGAGACGTCCCACCGCACTGCGGACGGCAGCGTGGATATATGCGGCGTCGTGGAGGCGTTGCACGACGTAGGGTTCACCGGCTACGCGAGACCCGATCACGGCAGGCAGATCTGGGATGAGCAATGCCGTCCCGGATACGGTCTGTACGACCGCGCGCTCGGCATCATGTATCTGTGGGGCATTTGGGATTCGTTGCAGCGCAGGAAGGGCTGATCGCCGCCGGTTGGTATCAGCTGTTAGAGCAGAGCGCAGCCGATTGAGACAGATACAGCCTGTCGAATAAGCGGATCTTTGCTGTTTTGAATCCGATCGTTTAATAGAATGGGTTCCGGCGGTCGGGTTCAGTGGTATAATGCGGAGTGAAGGAAACTCGTGTTACCGGACCCGGAGCATCTGCGGACGAGAGGTCTTGGTCTGTCATCCCATCTATCGTTCCGGCGTTCACCGATGATGCCCGGGTCAGTTTGAAAGTTATTTATATTGCGATGGTAAGGAGTTGGGAAGATGATACCTATTCATGATCATTTGCGCGGCAAAGTTGCGGTCATCACCGGCGGGGGAGGCGTGCTGTGCGGCGCGATGGCGAAGGAACTCGCCCGGCACGGCGTCAAGGTCGCGGTGTTGAATCGGACGTTGTCCAAAGGGGAGGCCGTTGCCCAAGCGATCCGGGACAACGGCGGCGAAGCGATCGCGGTCTCCTGCAACGTGCTGGACGTCGAAGATGTGAAGCGGGCGCAGCAGGTCGTCAACGAGCAGTTCGGCGGCTGCGACATTCTGATCAACGGCGCGGGCGGCAACCATCCGAAAGCAAGCACGACGGAGGAAATTTTCCGCAAACAGCATCTGGATGATCCGCTCATTCAGACGTTCTTCGATCTGGACATGGGAAGCGTCGGCGATGTGTTCGATCTGAATCTGCTCGGCACGCTCATTCCGACCCAGGTGTTTGCCAAAGACATGACCGACCGGCCGGGCGCGACGATCATTAATATTTCGTCGATGAGCGCCTTCTCTCCGATGACGAAAGTGTTCGCGTACAGCGCGGCGAAGGCGGCCGTGAACAATGTGACGAAGTGGCTGGCGGTGCATTTTGCGGAAAGCGGCATTCGGGTCAATGCGATCGCGCCGGGATTTTTCCTGACCGAGCAAAACCGCACCCTGCTGACGAACGAAGACGGTTCTCTGACGCCGCGTTCGCACAAGATTATCAATCATACCCCGATGAGAAGATTCGGGCAACCGGAGGACTTGCTCGGCACGTTGATCTGGCTGGCCGACGACAGCATGTCGGGCTTCGTAACGGGCGTTACGATTCCGGTGGACGGCGGATTCCAGGCTTATTCAGGCGTATAACGCACAAATCACGGCGTTGCACGGGAAGTTGATCCCGGCAACGCCTTTGTTTCAAGCGTTCAAGTCGCGAGTTCAAGGCGCGTTCATCATGACGGGACGAAGCGGTTCGATGTAACATAGAAGATAACGATGACGGTCGTTTGCAATCTGTAACCGGAGAGGAGAAAGGTAATCATGATCGATGTTCATTGTCATATTCTCAGCGGAATGGATGACGGAGCGGGCAGTCTGCAAGAGTCGGTGGAGATGGCAAGGCTCGCTTACGAGGATGGCGTTCGGCATATTATCGCAACGCCGCATTTTTGCCGTTCGATTATGGGAAAACCGGAGGTTCAGCTGGCGAAAATTGCGGAATTGCGTCAGGCGCTGCGCCGCGAGGGCATCGGCGTGACGGTCACGCCCGGCAACGAGGTGCGCATCGAGAGCCCGGAGTTCGTGTTTGAGAACGAAGCGGCGGGCAATTTTATGTATCTGGATCCGAACAAATCATTCATTCTGATGGAGCAGCGTTGGTCGGCTTACGAGGAGCGTTCGGAAGAAGTGTTCACATGGTTCCTGTCGCGCGGTACGCGGCCGATACTGGCGCATCCCGAACGGCACGGATTTTTCCGCGAAAAGCCGGAACTGCTTTACCGCTTGCTGGATCTCGGCGTATGGGCGCAGGTCACCGTCGACAGTCTTCTGGGCAAGAACGGCGAGGACGCGCAAAAATTTGCGCAGAAACTTGTGCGGAGCGAGCGGGCGTTCGTGCTGGCCACGGATGCGCACAACACGAGGCGGAAGCCGAATATGTCCGAGGGGATACGCATCGTGAAAAAGCTGGCCGGCAAGGAAGCGGTGAACAGGCTGCTGGAGCGCATGGAAACCGTGCGGCAAAGCGCCGCGCTGGGGGCGCAAGGCTGATACCGCCTTCGGCGGGTGAGCAGGGCATCGCGCGGTTGCCGTGAAGTGCCCGAGGGATGTTCAGGGCTGATCGATCATGCGTCCGGCAGATAAGCGGTCATCATGCGGGTAACGGGAAGTTCTCGCATGAAGCGCAAGGCTGCGGCGGGCATCGTCACGGCGGCCGGTGCCTTCCCGCCGGCTCGGAGTGCGCCTGTGGGCGCGGCGCTCATATCGCCGGCGTGAACTTCGGCAAGCCGGCGGCAAGTGACGGATTTCGAGTTGACTTGTCCGCTTTTTTTCCGTTAGGATGGTAGTTGTAAAATCGGAGGGTGGCGGGTCCGGCTCGCGATTCGCCGGTTTGCGGCAAGAACGTGTTTTTGACTCCACGATGTACTTACACGACAGACGGTTAGAATGTTGCCTGTGTACACGCGGCTTTTGTGGAGCCAATGGAGCGAGCGGACGGATTGAAGGTTTGAATTGTCCGAACGGCGCGTGCGCGTCTTCGGGCAGGATAAGCAGTGTTTGCAGCAGTTATCGTTGAGGAGGAGTACGAATGTCTGACAAGAAGATCAGAATCGGCATTGCCGGATACGGCAATTTGGGACGGGGCGTCGAAAAAAGCATTGCGCAAAACAAGGACATGAGCCTGGAAGTCGTGTTTACGCGCCGCGACCCGTCTTCGATTGATACGCAAGCGCGGGTGGAGCATATCTCCAATATCGATCAATACCGCGACAAGATCGATGTGTTGATCTTATGCGGCGGTTCGGCGACGGATCTGCCTGAACAAGGTCCGGCACTGGCGGCCAAATTCCATACCGTCGACAGTTTCGACACGCATGCCCGCATTCCGGAATATTTCGCGGCGGTCGATCAGGCGGCCAGGGAGAGCGGCCATGTGAGCGTCATCTCGACCGGATGGGACCCCGGGCTTTTCTCGCTGAACCGCGTTTTGATGGAATCGGTGCTTCCGGTAGGAGAAACGTATACGTTCTGGGGCAAAGGCGTCAGCCAGGGCCACTCCGACGCGATTCGCAGGGTGAAGGGCGTCAAATACGGCGTTCAATATACGATTCCGAATGAGCAGGCGGTCGAACGCATCCGCAATGGCGAACGCCCTGAACTCTCGACAAGGGTGAAGCATATCCGGGTATGTTATGTGACCCTGGAACCGGGGGCGGATGAGGAAGCGGTACGCCGTGAGATCGTGAACATGCCGCATTATTTTGCGGATTACGATACGACGGTGCATGTGATCAGCGAGGAGGAAATGAAGCGCGACCACAGCGCGATGCCGCACGGGGGCATCGTCATCCGGTGCGGCGTGACGGGGGACGGAACGAACCAGGTCACCGAGTTCAACCTCAAGCTCGACAGCAATCCGGAGTTTACGGCGAGCGTGCTCGTCGCCTATGCGCGCGCCGTATACAGACTCGCTCAGGAGGGACAGATCGGAGCGAAGACGGTGTTCGACGTGCCGATCGGATATTTGTCGCCGAAGTCTCCGGATGTGCTCCGCAAAGAATTGCTGTAATTCCGCTGGACGGAGATCCGATACCGCTTTGTTGATGGGTGATCCCGATGCCTGCCTGACGAAAACCGTCAGCACGTCGGTCTCGGCGATCGGCGGACTGCCGAAGCGCAACTTTTCCGAGTGCGGTGACCGGCGGATCGCAGTATACGGGTCAAAAATGGAAACGTCATGCATCCCAAATGGCAGCGGACGATGATGCCTGCGGAATGAATTTGACAGAGCCGATAAACATAACGAAAAGGCAATAGAGAAAGGATAGAGATTCAGCCGGGAAAACGGCTGGAATCCCTATCCTTTTTTATTGTTCTTCCACTTTGAATTGTGCGCTTTATGATGTTGAGAAATGGCGTCGCGCTTACGGTGCCTTGAGAGATCGCTTGCGGAATCTCATGTGGAACCCTCTTATGGCATCTTTTACGGATTCGCCGCTTGAGCCTGCTGCTGCATCAGCTGAGCGATGATCACGTCGGCCGGCTGCAGCATCAGCTGATGGTAAATGGCGGCCGCCTCTTGGCGAGTGAGGGTTTTTTGAGCCTGGAAGTCGGCACCGTTTTCCGTCCACGCCAGTTCCGGTCCGTGATATCCGAATGTGACCATCATTTTCACAGCATTATTGGCCCAGGATGCCACTTCGCCCGCCAACGGCACGTCCGCGAAAAGTTCCGTCGGATAAAGCGCGCTGTACACCTGCCATATCATGGCCGCGACTTCCTGTCTGGTCGCCAGGCGGTCCGGAAGGAAGTTGCCCGTGCCGTCTCCCTTCACCATGCCCATGTCGTGAGCGAACTGGATATACGCGGCGAGCGGGTGCCCCGCAATGTCCTGGAACGAATATTGGTCTGGCTCCGGCGCCTTGACGCCGCTGATCCGGAGCAGGTCATAGACCAGTTCCGCTCTTGTGATGCCTTCTTCCGGCGCGAAGTTTTGCGAGGCATCGTTCGGGTAGATGCCTATCGATTGCAGCGCGTAAATGAACGGTGCGTATGCGTTGTCCGGCGCAATATCCGCGAAGCCTTGCGGAATCTCTCCCTGCCGGGCGTACCCGAGCGGGTTCACGTACGGTTCTTTCATATAGAATCTTCCCGACGACTCATCAAGATGGAACGCGGTGAAGTAGGAGGCGATCTGATCGATGAACAGGCGATCGCCGACTTGCGTCAGCTGCCGCGGTCCGAGCTTGGCGTCCGTGATGACCAGGGTGCCGTCTCCGGCAACGTCCACTTTGTACACGATACCGGACAGCCGCAGGTCGGTGTAGTAGCCGGACAAGCCCGCCAACTGTTCCGGCGGATACGGTTCGAAGGCTTCCAATTCCACCGGCTGCACGTACTGCGGGAAGAACGTGTTCAGAAAGTCGAGATAGAACAGATCGCGCAGTCCGGTTTGGGTGTTAAAAGTCATAAATACGCCGACGCGTTCCTCGGGAAGAAGGAGCAGCATGGAGCTGTTGCCCGGGACGTCTCCCGCTTTCGTGAGGATCGCTTCGCTTACGCCGGCCATCGGGAACTGAATGTAAGCCTCGAAGCCGTATGTCGTGTTCGGCAGAAGCGGGTGAATGAACGAGCGGTATACCGTCATTTCTTCGACGGATTGCTCGGACAAGATGCGGGTGTTCTCATCGTCCGGATCAAGCGCTCCCCCATTCAGGAACGCAATCATGAATTTGCCCATATCTTCGGCTGTCGACAGCATGCCCCCGTGCGGCATCACGGTCGGGTTGATCACATACGGTTCGACCGGCTGGAAGGAAAGGTCATAGCCGGTGACCAACCGCTCCAGCGCCTCGTCGGTCAGCAGGTATCCGGTGCTTTCCATGCCGAGCGGTTCGAACACATGTTTCGCCATGTACTCTTCATACGGTTCGCCGCTGACTTCCTGTACGAGCAGGCCGAGCAGGAGATAGCCGAAGTTGTCGTACATATAGGCGGTGCCCGGTTCGCGAACGACGGGCGGCAGCCGCTCGGCGACGTAGTCTTCGATTGAAATGTAGTAGTCAAAATCCGTATGGATGTCCGATGTTTCCGGGTCCCGAACTTCCAATCCGCTGCGATGGGTCAGCAGATCGGCGACCGTAACCGGCTTGTCGAACGGATTCACCAGGTTCAGACCGGGCAGATAGGTCAGAATGTCTTCATGCAAATCGATCTTGCCCTGTTCAACCAACTGCATGACTGCCACGGCAGTGAACGTCTTCGATACGGAAGCGATGCGGAACAGGGTGTGTTCCGGGTCAACGGCGGTCTGATCGGCGATGTCGGCGTAACCGAAACCTTGCTGTGCGAGAATCTCGCCGCCTTTTACGATCGTGACCGCGGCGCCGATATGAAACCGGCTGACAGTATCGGAAGAGAAAAATGCGTCGAGAAAAGCTGCGGCCGTCGTTTCATCGAGAGCGATTCCCTGCGCGTTTTGCTCCGTTTCGGACGCGAACACGTGCGCAGCCGACGAGAAAACAAGCGCCGTGATCAGCATGCATGAGAACAAGATGCGGACGGCATGGTGTTTGGTGTTGCGGATGATGGCAGTAATGGTGGTTCCCTCCTCAACAAATTATTTTTTTTGCATAATAGATCCACATTAATAGATACGGTTGAAGGGGCGTGCGGTTTCCTGATTTTCACATGTTGCACGCATCGGTCTTCGTGAAGGGAAAAGTTAAGGGGATATGCGGCGGGAAGGGCTGGATAAACGCGGGACAAAGGCGTAAACTGTAAGACAGCAAGACGGGACGGTAGCAGGATGAGCATTTGTGCGATCCGGAGGTTTTGCCCGTGTGAGAGAAAGCCGGTGAGCATTTTTAGAAAAATAGAATCGATCAGGTAGATGGTTAATTCACAGGAGAGCCGGCATCTCCGGAAGGAATGTCAACATGTCGGTTTGCAAGCAGGCGGTATGCCGATGTCTGATTGTCAGAATGCCGGATGAATTAGACGGTAGGATTGTTGTAAGACAATGCCGGACAGCGTATTCAGAAGTGCGGATGAACTGGTCATTTGGAGAAAATAGACGGAATGGAGTTTGTGCCTATGAAATTGGTGACTTGGAATGTGAATGGGCTGCGTTCGTGTGTGAACAAAGGTTTTCTGGACTATTTCAGGCAGGCTGAGGCGGATCTGTTCTGCGTGCAGGAAACGAAGCTGACGGCGGGGCAGATCGAACTGGATATTGGCGAGGAATATATACAGTTGTGGAATTATGCAGAGAAAAAAGGGTACTCGGGGACGGCCGTATTCGCCAGAAAGGAGCCGCTGTCTGTCCGCTACGGTCTGGAAGAGGACCGGGAGCCGGAAGGCCGGATCATTACGGCCGAGTATGAGACGTTTTATCTGGTGAACGTGTATACGCTGAATGCCCGCCGCGATTTGTCCCGGTTGGGGCTGCGGCTGGAATGGGAGGATCGTTTCCGCCGTTATGTGTCGAGCCTGGATGAATGGAAACCGGTGATCATTTGCGGGGATTTGAATGTCGCGTTTCAACCGATTGATCTGAAAAACGCCAAGGCGAATGAGGGAAATTCAGGATACACGCCGGAGGAACGGGAATGTATGAAGAAGCTGCTCGATGCGGGCTTCACCGATGCGTTCCGTTATCTGTATCCCGATCGTACGGACGCCTACACCTGGTGGTCGTTCATGCCGGGGGTGAGGGAGCGGAACATCGGCTGGCGCATTGACTACTTTCTCGTGTCCGACCGTCTGGCGCCGAACATTAAGGAGGTCACACTAGAGGCGTCGGTCATGGGAAGCGACCATTGTCCCGTTGTGATGGAGATTGAACTGGATTGGTGAACGGTTGACCTTGCGGCGGAAAACCTGAAGTGAACATAAAAACCCCGGGGGGTTTTCCGGAAGTTTTGCCGGATATGCAACGAATTTTTGCTGGATATGGGAATAGTGATATGGTATAATAGTATAAAATTCAACATTTTGTGCATTGGTCGCAATCTAACACAAGATGTTGCGGTCTCTCTCCGCATGGAGAGAGTGGATTGAAATTATTCGTTGGGGACAAATTGAAGTAGATTCCAGACGTCTCTCTCCGCATGGAGAGAGTGGATTGAAATGTTCGGAAAGGCGGTTATGTAGCGGGAGAGGCAGAGTCTCTCTCCGCATGGAGAGAGTGGATTGAAATTCTTAGCCTTCGCAACGACATCATTTCCGACGATGGTCTCTCTCCGCATGGAGAGAGTGGATTGAAATAGCTAGAAGTGCATCATACGCTTCCGGGTTAATGTCTCTCTCCGCATGGAGAGAGTGGATTGAAATCATGCTTTGACGCTGGTTGGCGGGATTGTGATAGTCTCTCTCCGCATGGAGAGAGTGGATTGAAATACCACCTACACAGTAGCACCAGTGGCGTCTACCGTCTCTCTCCGCATGGAGAGAGTGGATTGAAATCAATTCAGGAAGAGTCCGTCTTAGGATCAATATATGTCTCTCTCCGCATGGAGAGAGTGGATTGAAATATAGTCACTGTCAAGGTATCGGTTATCACTCAAGTCTCTCTCCGCATGGAGAGAGTGGATTGAAATCAATGACGGTTGCAAATGCTCATACAATTGCAGGTCTCTCTCCGCATGGAGAGAGTGGATTGAAATGGTTTGCGGACTGTTGACTTTGCCGGGATACATCGTGTCTCTCTCCGCATGGAGAGAGTGGATTGAAATAGCGACAACAGATTGATGCATCTCCTGTGCTCGTGCTAGTCTCTCTCCGCATGGAGAGAGTGGATTGAAATGCCGAAGTTTAGCAAACATCTAATAAAGACCTTCGGTCTCTCTCCGCATGGAGAGAGTGGATTGAAATTCTGATCGTGGACCTCTGTCAATAGATTGGACACATGGAATCGAGAAAATTACGCAACATAATCGTACATTTGTTCGCATTGAATGGGTGTAAGATACCCGATCGCCGAATGGACTCGTTTGCGATTGTAGAAAAACTCGATATATTCAAAAATCTTGCTTTGCGCTTCCTTGCGGGTCTTGAACTTTTCCAGATAAACGAGTTCCTTTTTGAGTATG